>Ga0063456_1000866_pt1 | contig 17632 bp, 16 predicted proteins | sample AraplaMF_Cvi_mMF_FD_56228 | JGI IMG/M metagenome (GOLD analysis project Ga0063456, IMG submission 56228) | Arabidopsis root microbial communities from the University of North Carolina, USA - plate scrape MF_Cvi_mMF version 2 (version 2) | ecosystem: Host-associated > Plants > Roots > Endosphere ... | reverse complement strand
ATGCCGAAGGCGCCGATCAGCATCACCCAGAGCGGCGGATGGCCGATGGCGTCGCCGCCGACGCCGACCGAATGGACGATCGCCGACAGCGGCCCGACCGCATTCGAAACGTCGTTGGCCCCGTGCGCGAAGGACAGCAGCGCCGCAGAGCCGATCAGCGGCAACCGGAACAGCACCCGCAGCGAACTGTTGCGGTTTTCGAGATCCCGCGCCTGGGCGAGAACGAGCGGCCGGGTGGCAAGCCAGCTCACCAGCCCGATGCCGATCCCGATGAGGATGATGGTGTAAGATTGATATTTGCCGGTGGGCGACAGCTGCAGCACCATATAGGCCATGAAACCGCCGGCCATCACCGCGACCAGCACCGGCACCCAGCGCTTGGCCGCCGCGACCTTATCGTCGCTATAGATGATCAGCGTCTTGACGAGATATAGCAGCCCGGCTGCGATTAGCCCGCCGATCAGCGGCGAGGTGATCCAGCTCGAAGTGATTTCCAGCATCACCTGCCAGTTCACCGGTTCCGGCCCGACGGCTGAGATGCCGGCTCCGATCACTGCCCCGACGATCGCATGGGTGGTGGAAACCGGCGCATTCATCCACGTCGCGAGATTGATCCAGAGGGCCGCCGCCATCAGTGCCGCCATCATGATCCAGCCGAGTATTGCCGGCGGCACCTGGACGGCGTCGACTAAGTTCGAGGAAATTGTCTTGACGACCTCGCCGCCGGCGATGGTGGCGCCAAGGATCTCAAAAATCGCCGCGATGACCAGGGCCTGGCCCATCGTCATGGCGCGCGCGCCGACCGCGGCACCGACATTGTTGGTCACATCATTGGCGCCGATGTTCATTGCCATGTAGCCGGCAAGCGCCGCCGCCGCCACCACCAGCATCGCTCCCGGCCGGTCGAACACGTAGACGCCGGCAAAAAGCATGGCCAGACCGAGAAAGATCAGTCCGAGACCGGGNGCCACCAGCCGCCGCAAAACATGCTTCGCCACGTCCTCGGCATGGGTGATCTTGTCGAGGTCCTTGTCGAGCGTGCGTTTCGTGAGGACTGCGGGACGTGGCGGCATTCTTGTTCCTGAGAATGAATCTGCTTCTACGCTGCTTTTCTAGCAGTGCAAGATGGCAGGAATCATTCCGCCGGAATTTGCTTGGCCGCCGGAATTTCGTTGTCCGTTGAAATTTGCGTCGCCGCGTTGGCCGAAAGCCTGTCGGTCATCTTTTTCTTGAAAGCAAGGAAGAGGTGACGGAGCTCCGGTTCGCGCACCCGCCCGGCCGCCTCGTCGAACGACACCCATTCGATGCGGCGCTCGCCTTTTTCCTTGAAGTTCTTCATCATATTGGTGACTTCGAGCGCATAGACCTGCACCTTGCAGACCACCTGCACGCCATCGCGCAGCACTTTGGGATAGGTATAGGCGCCAAGCGTCTCCGGCTCGACCACGCCGCGCACGCCGGCTTCCTCGAAGGCCTCCTGCATCGCGACCTCATGGGCGCATTTGCGCGTCATCGGCCAACCCTTGGGAATGACCCAGCGGCCGGTGTCGCGACTCGTCATCAACAGCACCTCGACCTCGCCGCTCTTCTTCTTAACCCGGTAGCAGAGCGCACCATATTGCTGTCGCGGCGGGCGCCGGAACATCAGTTGCACATCGGAAGCCAGTCGGGCGAAAAGAGTCAATTGTCGGGTCACCTTCACAGTCGTCGTTAGGAATCACTCATATACGTATATCACGGAAAGCTTACGCAATCCAAAATGGCATGACGATTCGAAACGCCATTTGATCGTCGTTCATAGGGAAAATCGAGGTAGGACAGGTTCGGAGAATCCGTCACGCCCTGTCTCGAATGCGTCACATTGCACAGCTGTACAATATGGCGTGATCTTGCCTTTCGTTCAATGGCAAGATCAAGTGATGCACTATGATTTTCGAATGTGGTAATCATGCGTCTACCCCCTCTCAACGCCGTCCGCGCCTTCGAGGCCGTCTGCCGTCACGGCAGCATTCTGAAAGCTGCCGAAGAGCTGAATGTGGTGCGTGGCGCCGTGCGTCAGCAGATCGCCACGTTGGAGAATCACCTCGGCCGCAAGCTCTTCACGCGTGACGGCCGCCGGCTGGTTCCGACGGTGCAGGCGAGCGCTTTCGCCGCCGCAGCGGGCNTGGCTTTCGACATNCTGCAGCGCGCCGTTTTGGAGCTCGAAGNCGCCGAGCAGAATCGCATTCGGCTCGGCGTGCCCTCCGCCTTCGCGGTCTGGTGGCTGATGCCGCGCGTNGCGGATATGCAGGCAAGTCTCGGCGATACGGCGGTCGAGATCGTGCCGATGACCGTGGTCGAACCGCTGCAGATGCACCCGGAGTTGGACGCTGTGATCATGGGCGGTGAATACCGGCCGGCCCCGGGGATCACCGCTCTGCGATTCATGGAGGACGAGTTCGGCCCGGTCTCCACACCTTCGCTCGCCGCGACACTATCCAAGGACCCTGCAGCGATGGGTGCACTGACGATGCTCGCCAGCCGCAGCGTTCCGAAGCTCTGGGACGAATGGTTCGCCGAAAGCGGCACGCCGCCGGTCGTCTTTTCCCGCGTCCAGGAATTCGAGGATCTGCTGCTGGCGCTGGGGGCTGCCCGCTCCGGCCTTGGCATCGCGCTTGCGCCGCGTGCTTCGATCGAAGACGATCTCGAACGCCGGCATCTGGTCGCGCCCTACGGCTTCATCTCCCGCCCGTCGGGCTACAGCCTCTGCTGCCGCACGCCGGATGCGAAACGGCCGGCCTTTGNGGCTTTGTCCGGCTGGCTGCTTNGTTGCGGGACGTCGGCCTGAAAGGGCAGATTTTCTGCCCCTTCGCCAGAATTACTTCCATATTCGCAGCCCTGTTGCTCCGCTAAAAACAGCACCAAGGCGCAAATAGGAAAGAGATGATGGAAAAGACCGCAACCCGTATCGATTGGATCGGCGGCAGCTGCCGGCTGCTCACGGCGACGGCCGCCGAATTCGAGCGGACGCGTCCTTTCGAGGGTCTNTCGATCGGTACCGGCATCCATCTCGAGCCGAAGACGGTGGCGCTGTTGATGACGCTGCGCGCCGGTGGCGCGCGTCTCGTCTGCACCGGCAATCTCAACAGTACCCAGCCGTCGACGGTCGAGTTCCTGCGTTCACAAGGCATCACCGTCTTTGCCACGCAGACGACCGATCCCGCCGCCCATCATCAGAGCCTCGAAGCGGTCATCGCCGAGAAGCCGGATCTGCTGCTCGACAATGGCGGCGATCTCTTCGCCATCGCGGCGGAAAAGCCCTATGCCGATCTCCTGGGCGGCACCGAGGAGACCACTTCGGGCCGCACCCGTCTGTTGCCGCTGCGCGAGCGGCTGGAGATGCCGATCCTCGTCATCAACGACAGCCCGATCAAGCAGTTCGCCGAAAACAGGCATGCCGTCGGCCAGAGCCTGTTCGAAAGCTACCTGCGCTTCACCAACCGCTCCACCAACGGCAAACGCGTGACCGTCTTCGGCTACGGCGCCTGCGGCAAGGGCACGGCCGCCTGTTTCCGCAATGCCTTTTCAACCGTCAGCGTCGTCGACATCGATCCGGTGACGACGCTCGAAGCCCATCTCGACGGTTTCGTCACGCCGCTGCGCGACCAGGCGATCCGTTCGGCCGACATCATCATCACCGTCACCGGTTTTGCCGGGATCGTGACGGCAGCCGACCTGCCGCTCGTCAAGGACGGCGCGATCCTGATGAATGGCGGCCATTTCCCGCATGAGATCGATGTCGAGGCCCTTCGCCGCCATCCCGATGTCACCGGCATCGATCGCTACGAGGCCGATCATATCGAGACCTTCCATCTCGCCGACGGCCGCTGCTTCCATGTGCTCGGCGGCGGTCACATGGCCAATCTCGCCGGTCCGCGGCCGCTCGGCAATACGGTCGAATCGATGGATCTCGGCTTCACCCTCCAGGCCCGTTGCCTGGAACGCATCGCCAGGGGCGAGGCCGGTTCCCAATCCTGCGTCGTTCCCGTACCCCGCGATATCGATGCGATGGTGGCGAACGCCTATCTCGATCTGGCGCGCTAATTCTCTCGTCGAGATTAGTCGATCTCGACGACGAGCTTTCCATCCGCCTGCCGGCTTTCGATCAGCCGATGCGCCTCATCGGCATCGGCAAGGGTGAAGCGGTGCCTGTCGAGCTTGGGCATCACCTTGCCGGCTTCGACAAGCTTCGTCATCTCCCGCATGATCTGACCGTGATGGGCGCGTCCCTCGCCGGTCAGAAGCGGCAGCAGCGTGAAGACGCCGGAATAGGTGGCGGCCTTGAAGGAGAGNGGCGCCAGCGCGTGGCTTCCCCAGCCAAGACAGCTCACGACATGGCCGAACCGNCTGACGGCACGGAATGCCGTATCGAGCCCCTGGCCGCCGACCGTATCGTAGACCAGATCGAAACCCTTGCCGCCGGTGTGTCTTGCGACATAGGTTTCCACCGTTTCCACGTCACGATCGATCGGTGTTGCGCCAAGGCCGGCGAGATAATCCGCTTTCGAAGCGCCGTCGACCACATAGACCTCGGTTCCGGCAGCCTTGGCGATCTGCGCGACGATATGGCCGACACCGCCGCCGCCGAGTACGAGAACCTTCTGGCCGGCCTTGACCCCGGCGCGGTCGACAAGCCCTTCCCAGGCGGTGATCGAGATCAACGGCAGGGCGGCTGCCTCGCGCATCGACAGATTCTGTGGCTTTGGCGCCAGCAGCGCGGCGTCGATGGCTGCAAATTCGGCAAGCGATCCCTGAATGCCGCCGACCCCGCCGGTCATGCCGTAGACCGCGTCGCCGCGGCGGAAACCACTGACGCCAGTTCCGATCTCTTCGACGATGCCGGCCATATCGATGCCGAGTATGGCGGGAAGCGGATGGCGGGCATGGACCGCATTACCGGCCCGGATCTTGAGGTCGAGCGGGTTGACGCCNCTTGCCTTGATGCGCACCAGAACCTGGCCCTCGCCGNGNGACGATTTTGCNATATCGGCGATCCGCAGCGGCGAATTCGGCGTCTCCGCCAGCAGTGCTTTCATCGTTGATTGGACAGGCATGGAACTCTCCTTCGTTCGCAGCGCGGCGTCTGCTGGGGCGTCGGCAATGGCTTGTGCTGGNAGAAGATGGTGCATTGAAGCGCGAATGAAAATGAAAGATAATGACTGAAATCCATGCATTTTTGTTTGACGGATGCGGGCGATGGAATGGAGCGACCTCAAGCTGTTTCTGGCGATCGCGCGGTTCGGCACGCTGGGGGCAGCAGCCCGCAGCCTCGGGCTGACGCAGCCGACGATGGGCAGGCGGCTGCGTGCTCTTGAAGCCTCGCTCGGCCAGACGCTTTTTCAGCGCACGACGGATGGCTTCGTGCTGACNGACGAGGGCACCGCCGTGTTCGCCGGCGCTGAACGCATCGAAGAGGAGGCGCTCGCCATGGAGCGNGTCCTTGCCGGTGGCAGTCGTCAGCTCGATGGCTTTCTCAGGCTGTCCTCATCCGATTGGTTCGGCGCGCATGTGCTTTCGCCGGTACTGGCGGAATTCTCGCAAGTCCATCCAAAGGTAGAGATCGAATTGCTGACCGACAGCCGGCTTCTCAACCTGTCGCGACGCGAAGCCGACCTCGTCTTCCGCATCCGGCCTTTCACGGAGGCGGAGGTCATATCGCGCAAGCTCATCCATATCGAATACGGCCTTTACATCAGACGCGGCGCACCGCACCCCGAAGNTGGCGATGGCACGGGCGCCCGCCTCATCACCATGGACGAGGCTTTCAGCGACATGCCGGATGTCGGCTGGCTGCAGCGCCTGTTGCCGCGGGCCGATACCGTCATGCGNAGCAACAGCCGCGACGTGCAGGCNGCGCTCTGTGCCAACGGTGCCGGGCTCGCCGTTCTGCCGCGGCCGCTCGGCGATTCCCTTGCGGTCGTCGAACTGGTCGATCTCGGTGAACCGCCACCCGGCCGCGACACCTGGGTCGGCTATCACCGCGACATGAAGCGGCTGGCGCGGCTGCGCGCCCTGCTGGACCTCGTCATCGAGAGGCTGGCGCGCTGAACCGGCACTGCCATCAGCGCTCCCAATAGGGGATCGGGTCATAAAGCTCCGCCAGATAATCGATGAACAGCCGCACCTTGGCCGGCAGGAACTGCCGGCTGGGATAGACGGCCGACAGCGCGACATTGTGCGAGCCTTCATAGGCCGGCAGCACCTGCACCAGCCGGCCGGCCTTGAGCTCTTCGCCGATATCCCAGGTGGAGCGCAGCGCGATTCCGAGACCGGCGATGACAGCCTCGCGGATCACCTCGCTGGAATTGGTGATCAGCATGCCNTCCGGCNTGAGACTCAGCGCTCCGTCCGGTCCGTTCAGCCGCCAGNTGTCGTTATTGTGCGCCGGCAGGCAGCGGTGGTGTTTCAGNTCGTCGATATGCCGAGGTGCGCCATGCGCCGCNAGGTAATCCGGCGAGGCGCAGAGCAGCCGGCGCACCGGCGCCAGCCTTCGGGCGACGAGGCTCGAATCGGTGAGTTCGGCGATGCGGATCGCCAGATCGAAGCCGCCNCCGACGATGTCGCTGAATTCGTCCGTCAGCACCAGGTTGATCGCAAGCTCCGGATGCGCCTCCATGAAACCCTTCAGATGCGGCGCAATATGCATGCGCCCGAAGGAGGTCGGCGCCGAGATCTTCAGCGTGCCGTGCATCTGTGCCGAGCGGCCGGAGATATAGAATTCCGCTTCCTCAAGCCCGGCGAGAATGCCGAGGACGCGGTCGTAGAAACCCTGTCCGGCTTCCGTCAGCGAGATCTGCCGAGTCGTGCGTTGCAAAAGCCGGGTGCCGAGCCGGTCCTCCAGCCGCTTGATCCGCTTGGAGACGACGGCCGGGGAAAAGCCGAGCGCGCGCCCGGCGAGAGACATGCTGCCTGTCGAAACGACCTTGGCAAAGATTTCGAGATCACCCAGATTGGTCATAAGGTTTTGCGACTTTTTCCCCTTTTGGCATAAGTGCTTAGCATTTGCGCCGCTTTCGGGAAAGTGCTAAGCCGGTCAATCGGCGGCAGGGAGGTTCGCGGCCGGTTCCGCTACCCNCTTCCCGNTGTCATTTCCCCGTCGTCAGGGCCAGGGAGAACGCCATGTCCGACGCCATTTCGTTTCTCAGCCCCCGCGCCGATGTCCTGGCGCGCAGAGCCCAGATCGTCGCCGATCTGACCGATCTTCTGCCGCCGGAATGCCTGGTGCATGAGGCGCGCGAGCTGGTGCCGTTCGAGACCGACGCCTTCGTCTCCTACCGCCGTCTGCCGCTCGCCGTCGCCCTGCCGCGCACGACAGCGGAGGTTTCGGCCGTCATGCGCTATTGCCACCACTACGGCATTCCGGTCGTGCCGCGCGGCGCCGGCACCTCGCTTTCCGGCGGCGCCATTCCGCAGGAGGATGCGGTTGTGCTCGGCCTGTCGAAGATGAACAGCATCCTCGAAATCGATCTGCCGAACCGCGTCGCCGTGGTTCAGGCCGGCGTCACCAATCTCAACATCTCCGAATCCGTCTCCGCGGACGGCTTTTTCTATGCGCCCGATCCAAGTTCGCAGCTTGCCTGCACCATCGGCGGCAATATCGGCATGAATTCCGGCGGCGCCCACTGCCTGAAATATGGCGTCACCACCAACAACCTGCTCGGCGTCAGGATGGTGCTGGTCGACGGCACGGTGATCGAACTCGGCGGCAAGGCGCTAGATGCGGCGGGGTATGATCTGCTCGGCCTCGTCTGCGGCCACGAAGGCCAGCTCGGCATCGTCACCGAGGCGACGGTGCGGCTGATCGCCAAGCCGGAAGGCGCCCGCCCGGTGCTCTTCGGTTTCGAGAGCTCGGAGGCGGCCGGCGCCTGCGTTGCCGATGTCATCGCCGCCGGCATCGTCCCGGTTGCGATCGAATTCATGGACAAGCCGGCAATCGAGATCTGTGAGGCCTTCGCCCATGCCGGTTATCCCCTCGATGTCGGCGCGCTTTTGATCGTCGAGGTCGAGGGGTCGGAAGCGGAGATGGACGCCACGCTGAAGGACATCGTCGAGATCGCCCGCCGGCACGCGGTGAAGACCGTGCGCGAATGCCAGTCGGCGACCGAGGCGGCATTGATCTGGAAGGGCCGCAAATCCGCCTTCGGCGCCACCGGCCGCATCGCCGACTACATCTGCATGGACGGCACGGTGCCGCTCAGCCAGCTTTCCCATGTGCTGAAGCGGACCGCCGAAATCGTCGATCACTATGGCCTGCGTGTCGCCAATGTCTTCCACGCCGGCGACGGCAATATGCACCCGCTGATCCTCTTCAACGCCAACGATCCCGAGGATGCCGCTCGCGCGGAAGCCGCCGGCAACGACATCCTGAAGCTCTGCGTCGATGCCGGCGGCTGCCTGACCGGCGAACATGGCGTCGGCATCGAGAAGCGCGACCTGATGCGCCACCAATATTCNGAGGCNGANCTNGCCCAGCAGATGGCGGCGCGCGCCGCCTTCGATCCCGGCTGGCTCCTCAACCCGTCGAAGGTCTTTCCGCTCGAAGGGCGCCCCGCCGCATGATCGATCTGATGCCGACGAGTGAGGAAGAGGCGGCGGCAATCGTCCGCGCCCACGCGGAAAGCGGCCAGCCGCTCGCGATTTGCGGCGGCGATAGCCGCTCGGGCTTCGGCAATGCCGTTGTCGCCGAAGNCCGGCTGCGCTCGACCGGGCTTTCCGGCATCGTCGCCTATAATCCCGGCGAAATGGTCATGACCGTTCGAGCGGGCACGCCGCTCGCCGAGGTCGAGGCGGCGCTGTCTGAGAGCGGCCAGATGCTCGCCTTCGAGCCGATGGATCATCGCCCTGTGATGGGGACNTCCGGCGAGCCGACCATCGGCGGCGTGTTTGCCGCCAATGTCTCCGGCCCGCGCCGGCTCATCACNGGTGCCGCCCGCGACAGCCTGCTCGGTGTGCGCTTCGTCAATGGCAAGGGNGAGATCATCAAGGCCGGCGGCCGGGTGATGAAGAATGTCACCGGCCTCGATCTCGTCAAGCTGGTNGCCGGCTCGCATGGCACGCTGGCTTTCCTCACCGAAGTCACNTTCCGCGTGCCGCCGCGCCCGAAGACGGAACAGACGGTGGTTCTATCAGGCCTCAACGANGCCGANGCGGCCAANGCCATGGCNGCGGCNATGGCGCTGCCGGTCGAAATCTCCAGTGCCGCCCATCTGCCGTTGACGGTGACCTGGAAATTCCTCGCCGGCACATTGCCCGAGGGCGAGGCGACGGTTCTGCGCATTGAGGGCCTGGCCGGTTCGGTCGACGTGCGCATTGAAAAGCTTGTCGCGGCAATGTCGGCCTTCGCCACGGTCACCAGGCTGGAGCAGCCCGACAGCCGCAGGCTCTGGCAGGAAATCCGCGACGTGCTGCCCTATGCCGACGGCACCGCGCGGCCGGTCTGGCGCGTCTCGGTCGCCCCCGGCACCGGCCATCAGCTGGTCGCCGCGCTGCGCCTCGAGGCCGGCGTCGACGCTTTCTATGACTGGCAGGGCGGTCTTGTCTGGATGCGCATGGAGGCCGGTCCTGAAGCCGAGCTGGTCCGCCGCTTCATCAAGGCGCTCGGTGGTGGCCATGCGACGCTGATCCGCGCATCGGCCGAGGCGAGGGCAGTCACCGCGGCCTTCCACCCCGAGCCCGAGGCGGTGGCGATGCTGTCACGGCGGGTGAAGGAGAAATTCGATCCGGCCGGCATATTCAATCCGGGGAAGATGGGGTGAGGGAGAAGATGAGCACAACCCCCGATATCCTCCAAAAGCGGAGGTCCCTCTAAATGCAAACCAACTTCACCCCGAGCCAGCTGCTCGATCCCGCTGTCGCCGAATCCGAGCAGATTCTGCGCAAATGTGTNCATTGCGGTTTCTGTACCGCCACCTGTCCCACCTATGTGACGCTCGGCAACGAGCTCGACAGCCCGCGCGGCCGCATCTACCTGATCAAGGACATGCTGGAAAACGGCCGCCCCGCCGATGCCGAGGTCGTCACCCATATCGACCGCTGTCTNTCCTGCCTTGCCTGCGTCACCACCTGCCCCTCCGGCGTCGATTACATGCACCTGGTCGATCACGCCCGCGCCCATATCGAAAAGACCTATAAGCGCCCGTTGATGAACCGGCTGACGCGCGCCATCCTTGCCGCCGTGCTGCCCTATCCCGGCCGTTTCCGCCTGGCGCTCAATCTCGCCCGTCTCGGCCGGCCCTTCGCCGGCCTGATGCGGNGTGGCGCACTGAAACCTTTCGCCGCCATGCTGGCGCTTGCGCCGCGCCGCATCCCGGCCGCTTCAGCCTTCGCAAAACCCGGCAGNTANNTGCCCGAGNCGGAACGGCGCGGCCGGGTGGCGATCCTTTCCGGCTGCGCCCAGCCGGTGCTCGATCCCGGCATCAACGCGGCGGCGATCCGGCTGCTGACGCGGCTCGGCGTCGAGGTCGTACTGCCGGAGGGCGAGGTCTGCTGCGGCTCGCTGGTCCATCACATGGGCCGCGCCGAACAGGCGCTTGCGAGCGCGCGCGCCAATGTCGATGTCTGGACACGCGAGATCNACGGGCAGGGCCTCGANGCGATCATCATCACCGCCTCNGGCTGNGGCACGACGATCAAGGATTACGGCCACATGCTGCGCCTCGATCCCGCCTATGCCGCAAAGGCGGCCAGGGTCTCGGCGCTCGCCAAGGATATCACCGAATATCTCGCCACTCTCGAGCTGCCGGCCCACATGCCGAAGGGCATCACGGTCGCCTATCATTCCGCCTGTTCCATGCAGCACGGCCAGCGCATCACGCTCGCGCCGAAGCAATTGCTGAAAGCGGCGGGCTTTACGGTGCGCGATCCGGCGGAAGGTCATCTCTGCTGCGGCTCTGCCGGCACCTATAACATCATGCAACCGGAGATCTCGGCTGCGCTGAAGGCACGCAAGGTCAAAAACATCGAGGCNACCAAGGCCGATATCATTGCCACCGGCAATATCGGCTGCATCACCCAGATCGCCACCGGCACCGGCATGCCGATCCTGCATACGGTCGAACTGCTCGATTGGGCTTATGGNGGCGCTGTGCCGGAAAAATTAACAGGTTTGCCGCTAGGCTGAAGCTACTACAGCGCCGCGCGTCTTTTCAGATGCGCAAAGGACGCTGTAGCACTTTAAATTGCTGCATATGCAGCAGGCCCGTCGGGCCGGTCTCGGGAGGTTGGGCGATGTGGCGGGGAATGATCGTGCTTGCGGGACTGCTCGGAGCGGCAGGCGCCGCCCATGCCGACAGTCGTTTGTTCTGTTCCGCCGACGACAAGGAAGCGCGTTTCACGCTCGAAAGCGGTTTCGAAAGCGATGCCGGCCACAAGCTCAACCATTTCCGCGGTGCACTTGTTGTCAAGGACCAGGCGCAATCGACGGTATTCGGAAAACGTGTTTTCGAATCGCAGCATCTGACCAATCACTGGTCGCGTGACGGCGAACTGCTCCTGGAGGTTCTCGACGGTGGTGATGACGACACCGGCGGAGCAACGCTGGATCTCGTCGTGGTTGCCGGCGAACGCGGCAAGCCGTCGGCAAATTTCAGCGGCACCTATTCCCTGACGATCGCAGGCGGTGAAAAGCCCTATGCCGTCCAGGGCAAGGTCAGCTGCGGCACGAAATAGAGCAATTTCAGGAAGTACGAAGCGGTTTTCCCAGGCAAAGCGCAAGGCGGTTTTGCCTGGGAATTGCGTAACGATAAAAGGTTAGAGCGGTTTTGCGCTTTTATGCGCTGAACCGCTCTCACGTCGCAGCCGAAATTTGTTCTTACCAGTGGAATGAAACGCCGACGTTGACGGCATTCGTGAAGATGTTGGTCTTCAGGTCCACGCCGTTGTCGATCGGCACGTCGATGCGCGAATAGGTGCCCTTGTATTCGACGAAGGTCGACCAGCGCTCGGTCACCTTGAAGTCGACGCCGGCCTGGGCCTGCAGCGTCACGCCGCCGAATTCATATGCCCAGGTCTTGCCCTCGGGGCGAATCACTTCGACATGCGGAATGTTCACGCCGATACCGGCGCCGAGATAGGGCGTCCAGCGGCGGGTCGGATCCTGGAAGCGGTAGAGGCCGTTCACCGTGAGCAAGTTCAAGCCGTCGGTGAATTCGAAGTGCGACCAGCCGGTCTTGGCCAGCGTATCGTCGTCGGCATAGACCTTGTCATGGGTATAATCGAGCGAAATACCCCAGTTCGGCTTGTTGAAGTTCTCGAGCCACCAGGTGACGCGGCCGCCGTAATAAGGCGGGCTGCCGAAGGACTTGCCTTCCCAGCCGGCGGTGAAATGCGTGCCGTCGGAGAGATCGACGCCGCTGTGCGGTGCGGTCTGATAACCGCCATAGACAGAGAATTGCAGATCTTCCGCCGAGGCGGAAACTGCTGAACAGATTGTCAAAAACGCGATGCCCGCAAGTAGCGAAGCGGAGGAACGCAGCGCATATGTCATTGAATAGCCCCGATATTGCAAATATGTCGACTCTTAGGCAGGTGTGCCAGCTTTCGGCCGCAAAGTCTAAGCAAAACAAAAGGCGCGTCGAAATGCGCCTTTCGTTTTTTTCGTCAGTGTTGCTCAGCCGCCAAACATCGTGCGNAGCACGTCGATGCCTCGGTCCTCGAAAGCCACCTTGCCCTGCCGGTTGCCGGGGCCGATGACGATCACCTTGGTGCCGACAGGCGCGCGGTCGTAGAGGTGCGTCACATCCTCGTTCATCATCCGGATGCAGCCGGAAGACATGTTGAGGCCGATCGTCCAGGGCTGGTTGGTGCCGTGGATGCGGAAGATCGTGTCGCGGCCGCCCTGGTAGAGATACATGGCGCGGGCGCCGAGCGGATTGTCCTCGCCGCCTTCCTGGAAAGCAGGGATGATGTGGCCCTTGGCGGCTTCGCGGCGGCGCATCTCGGCCGGCGGCGTCCAACTCGGCCATTCGGCCTTGCGGCCGATCTTGACGATCCCCGACCAGCCGAAGCCGTCGCGGCCGACGCCGATGCCGTAGCGGGTGGCGCGGTTGTTGCCTTCNACGAGATAGAGATATTTGTTGTTNGTATCGATGATGACGGTGCCGGCCGCTTCCGTCGTCACCAGGCGCACTTTCTTGCGCTTGAACTGCGGCTTCACGTATTTCGGCATCTGCGCCACGCGCACGATCTGCGCCGGGGCTCGTGTATTGTCCGGCGCGGAGCCGGCGGGTGNAGCAAAGGCGGATGTGGACATCAAGGACAGGACAAGTCCGGCGGCAGCCAGACCCGGCATCAATTTGATCATGATCGATTCCCCTCAAGCAAATTCGCTCGAAGCTACATGAACTTCTCCCCGATTCAAGATCGGCGTGGCCGGATAAAGCTCTTTTGGAGAAGGGAGCCGGCTATTCTCTACGGCTCCCCAGGTATTTGCCCGGTCGTTACATGACGATGACGCGGGTTCCGACGTTGACGCGGTCATAGAGATCGACGACGTCTTCGTTGCGCAGGCGGATGCAGCCCGAGGAGACGGCACTGCCGATCGACCAGGGCGCGTTGGTGCCGTGGATGCGGTAAAGCGTCGAGCCGAGATACATGGCGCGGGCGCCGAGCGGGTTTTCCGGGCCGCCGTCCATGCGCGCCGGCAGGTAATGGCCCTTGGCGGCTTCGCGGCTGATCATTTCGGAAGGCGGCGTCCAGTCCGGCCATTCCGTTTTGCGGGTGATCTTGTGGGCGCCGGCCCATTCGAAGCCGGGCTTGCCGACGCCGACGCCGTAGCGCCTTGCCTTGCCGCCTTCCATCACCAGATAGAGGAAGCGGTTGTTGGTATCGATGACGATCGTGCCGGGCTTTTCCGTGGTATCGTAATCGACCATCTGCGGCAGGAATTGCGGCTCGATCGGACGGCGGATCGACGGGATGCCGGGATTGATCGCCGAAACGGTCTGCGGTGCGGCCTGCGGCGCCTGGCGCAGCGCGCGGCGCTGGAAGATTCCGCGCTGCGGCTGCCGGATGACCGGCCGCTGATAGACGACGGGNCGAACCGCGCCGCCGCCGAGCTGGTTGATCCAGGGCGCCGTCAGATCCGGGCTGAGCACGACCGGCGGNCGGGTGGCGTAGCGGTCGTCTGCAAGGGCGGCCGTGGAGACNATGCCGAAGAGGGCTGCGGCAAGAACAAGCTGTTTCATCATCGGACGAACTCTCTACAAATGACCGAAAATGGCTGGCGGGACTACTTCTCCGCCCGGGCGGACATGTTCCGCCCGCAAAGACGCTGCCACNCTATCCGCCAGCGAATGGTAAAGATCGATTCATGAAAAGCCGACCGACCGGATAAACTTTTCGTCAGGGTTACCGTTCGGTTTGGAAAGACGGTTTGCAAATGGTAAAGCCGGAATCATCAGCGGAGAACGAAGCGGACCCCCGCAGAATGAAGGATCATGAGCGCGACAGGCATCATCATCGGCGAGGACGGCAGGAGCCGCTGCCACTGGCACGCAAATCTGCCCGACTACCTCCGCTATCATGACGAGGAGTGGGGCCGCCCCGTCACCGACGACATCCGCCTCTTCGAGAAGATCTGCCTCGAAGGCTTCCAGTCCGGCCTTTCCTGGCTGACGATCCTGCGCAAGCGCGAGAATTTCCGCGCCGCCTTTTCAGGCTTCGATTTCGACAAGGTCGCTCTCTTCGGCGACGAGGATGTCGCTCGCTGCCTTGGCGATGCCGGCATCATCCGCCATCGCGGCAAGATCGTCTCGACCATCAACAATGCCAAGCGCGCGATCGCCCTCAGGGACGAGTTCGGCTCGCTCGCCCGTTATTTCTGGCGCTACGAGCCGGGCCATAACGAGCGGCCTGTTGTGGTCGACCGCGAGCATATCGTCGCCAATCCGACGACGCCGACATCGGTCATCATTTCGAAGGATCTGAAGAAACGCGGCTGGACCTTTGTCGGCCCGACCACAGTTTATGCTTTCATGCAGGCGATGGGTCTCGTCAACGATCATCTGGAAGGNTGCTTCTGCCGGCCCGAGGTCGAGGCGATGCGCAGCGCCCTGGTCCGTCCATGAAAGATCTGTCCGTGAGAATATTGATAACAGCCGCTGCCCTGTTTTTCCTGCCGGTCTCCGCCATGGCGCAGACACCGCAGCTCGATCCCGGCGAGAAGCTGGAGAAGCTGCAATTCCCGGCCGTCACCATGCAGCTGAAGGGCTGGACGAAGTTCGGCAATAGCCATGTCTATACGCTGCCGGTGCGCACCGGCCAGCACGTGAAGGTCAGTTTTTCCACCAAGAGCAAATTTGCCTTCCTGGCGATCTTCGACCTGTCGAAGCCGGATGACGAGGCCTTCTTCGGCACCGACGAGGATGGCATGAGCTTCGAGACGACGGTCAAGGAAGACGCCACCTGGCTGCTGCGTCCCTATTATTCCAAGGTCTCGCCGCGCCGCGGCCTCGGCGCTCCGTTCAGCATCCTGATCGAGCCCTTGGCGGCNGCCCCACAACCGCCGCAACCGCCGGCCGAGCCCGAACGCCCGTCGCTGTTTCCGAAGGCGCCTGCCAAGCAATGAGGCTCTAGCCGAGCCGGTCGATCAGTTCGCGCAATTCCCCGAGATGGCCGATCTTGCGGAAACGCGGCGCTTCTTTCGGTTCATCGACATGTTCCAGCACCCAGGTGAGTTCGTGCGGCACGAAGACGCCATAGCTGCCGGCGGCGATTGCCGGCACGATGTCCGATTTCAGCGAATTGCCGACCATCATCGCCCGCTCCGGCCCGTCGCCGACCTTGGCGAAGATGCGCCGATAGGTGACGGCGGTCTTGTCGGAGACGATCTCGACGGCATCGAAGAAATCGCCGAGCCCGGATTGGGCAAGCTTGCGTTCCTGATCGAAGAGATCGCCCTTCGTGATCATGACAAGCAGGTATTTGCCGGCAAGCCCCTCCAGCGTATCGCGCACATGCGGCATGGTCTCGACCGGATGGGAGAGGAGCTCGCGGCCGATATCGAGGATCTTGGCGATCACGCCCGAGGGAACCTTGCCCTCGGTGATCTCGATCGCCGTCTCGATCATCGACAGCGTGAAACCCTTGATGCCGAAGCCATAATGGCGAAGATTGCGTTTCTCGGCCTCCAGCAGCCGCTCGGAAATCTTCGGTCCTTCGGCGAAATCGGCAAGAAGCCTGGTGAAATGCGCTTCCGTCAGTCGGTAATATTNTTCGTTTTGCCAGAGTGTATCGTCGGCATCGAAGCCGATCGTCGTCAGTGGTCGCGTCGTCATATGCGCACCTCTTAAAATATGGCCGGCAATCTATCGGCTGCCTGTGTCGAGACAAGGGCGTCATCTTGGGCACGGTTGGGCGCAGCGTTGAAAAGCGCCGCTGCCGCACTAAATGCACTTTGCCTCACCCTGCAGCCAGCCACGGCTGTGCCTGTCGCGCGCAGGCCAATAATCAAAAAATGAAGTTCAGCGGTTCGCAAGCCCTCTTGCGGCAGACACAAAGGAATTTTTCCACCATGCGTTACAACCAGCTCGGAAATACGGGACTTTTCGTCTCGGAAATCTGCTTGGGCACCATGACCTTCGGTGAAGCCAAGCAAGGCAGCATGTGGGGCGCCATCGCCGATGTCGACCAGAATGCCGCCGACCGGATCGTCGAACGCTCGCTTGCTTCGGGCGTCAATTTCATCGACACGGCCGATGTCTATTCGGCCGGCGAGTCCGAAAGGCTGCTCGGCCAGGCGCTGAAGAACCTCGACATCCCACGCAAGGACGTCGTCATCGCCACCAAGGTCTATGGTGTGATGGGCGACAAGCCGAACGACCGCGGCGCCTCGCGCGGCCACATCATGGATTCCGTCGAGGCGAGCCTCGAGCGCCTGCAGACCGATCACATCGACCTCTATCAGATCCACGCGACCGATACGGTGACGCCGATCGANGAGACGCTNCGCGCCTTCGACGATCTCGTCTCCCGCGGCCTGGTGCGCTACATCGGCGTCTCCAACTGGCAGGCCTGGCGCATCTCCAAGGCGCTCGGCCTGTCCGAACGCCGCGGCTTTGCCCGTTTCGAAACCGTGCAGGCCTATTATTCCATCGCCGGCCGTGACCTCGAACGCGACATCGTGCCGATGATGCAGGAGGAGAAGCTCGGCCTGATGGTCTGGTCGCCGCTCGCCGGCGGACTGCTCTCCGGCAAGTATGGTCCCGGCGCGCCCGGCAACGGCGAGGGCCGCCGCGCCAGTTTCGATTTCCCGCCGGTCGACAAGGACAAGGCCTGGGCCTGCGTCGCCGTGATGCGCGAAGTCGCCGAAAAGCACGGCGTCAGCGTCGCCACCGTGGCGCTCGCCTATATCCTCGCCAAGCCCTTCGTCACCACAGTCATCATCGGCGCCAAGCGGGTCGACCAGCTCGACCAGAACCTCGCGGCCGTCAAGCTGAAGCTCGATGAAGACGATATGAAGAAGCTCGACGAGGTGAGCGCGCTTGCTCCGGAATATCCCGGCTGGATGCTGGCACGACAGGGCGCCGGCCGCCGCCCGGCCGATTTCGAGCCGAAGGACTGACCTCGCCAACATAAGTCTTGGGGAACGCCTGAC
>Ga0063456_1000861_pt1 | contig 17707 bp, 21 predicted proteins | sample AraplaMF_Cvi_mMF_FD_56228 | JGI IMG/M metagenome (GOLD analysis project Ga0063456, IMG submission 56228) | Arabidopsis root microbial communities from the University of North Carolina, USA - plate scrape MF_Cvi_mMF version 2 (version 2) | ecosystem: Host-associated > Plants > Roots > Endosphere ... | reverse complement strand
ACCCCATCAGGCCCTGGCAGGCCAAACTCCCAAGGCCTTTGCAGCAACCAAGACCACCGCGATCCAATCAGCGAATTAGTGAACATCGACAGCAATGACGGGTTGGAGCGGTGCCCCCTCACTCCGACTGAAAATCCCCGACCTGCGGCGCGGCCAGTGGCGTGAACTCGCAACGGTCGGGCTTGATGTCGATCAGCGGCGTGTTGTCGATACAGTCGAGGCCGCGCACCAGGATTGCATTGCCCTCGATGCCGACCAGCTTCACGATCGAGGTGCCGATCGGGTTGGGCCTGACCGGCGAGCGCAGCGAAAACGTGCCGCGGGTTTTGTCGTTGTTCTTCGGGCTTTGCAGGATGATGTCGCGGCGCGACTTGTCGAGCCAGTAGAGCACTTCGAGATTGCTGTAGAAATCGACGCCCTTGATCGCCGGCACGAACGGCTCGAAAATCTCGAGGCGGCAGATCGGACCGTCCTGGCGCCCCTGCCGCGGCGTCTCCAGCCGGGAAGTCCAGGGCGTACGGATGCGGCCGATAAAGACGAGGCCGGCGTCTTCGGTCGACGGCAGCTCGATGGCGACCTCGCCCTCGCGAAGTTCGTTTTCGCGAACCATAGTTCCTGTTCCTTAGCTGTTCGCCGGTGGTTTTAGCCCAACCACCACGTGCCGGCCAGCATGAAGACTTCGCCGGCGACCACGCCGGCAAAAATCGAGCGGCGCGCCAGCAGAAAGACGACGAGGCCAGCACCGACCGCGCCGTAGCGCAGGACATCTGGCACGCTTGCCAACGCGCCCGGGGGCTGCACCACGATCTGGGCGATGACGCCGGCCAGGATCGCGGTGGCGACCGCCCTCACCCAGACCAGCAGCTCCGAGCCCTCGTCGATGCCGCCGCCGAACCACAGGCCCAGCATGCGCCAGATTTGATTGGGAACGACGCCGGCGACGAACAGCACAACCAGCGCCTGCCAATCACCAATGAGCTGCGCAAAGCTCATGCGCGCACCTCCCGCCACCAATGCACGCCATAGGCGATCGTGCCGGCCACGAGGCCGCTGACGAGGATGTCGAGGCCGGAGTTCATCTTCGCGGCCAGCGGATACAGCAAAACTCCGAGCGCCAGCGCGACGACATCGGCAGCCTCACGGCTGTTGCGCGCGGTCGAGAACAGGAACGACAACGGCGTCAGCATCAGGATCGCCGCGCCAAGCGTCTGCGTCAGGTTGGCGGCGAGGAAATAGCCGACCGTGTTGGCGGTGAGGCACACCGAGACCAGACCGAAGCCAAGTCCATTGACGAAGGCAATCCGGCGCTCGCGCGGCACCTGCGGCAGGAAGCGATGGCATTCGACCCACAATGTTACGGCGGTCAGATGCGCCGCGAAGAACAGCTCGCGCCGCTTCGTCGTCGGCGTGCGCATCAGGGGCAGCACCGAGACCACCATCGGAAACAGGCGGATGGCGCTGACCGTGACCGCAATCGCCGACTGGATCACGGTCGCGCCGGAGCCGAGCGTGGTGATCAGGATGATCTGCGCCGGGCCCGCCCAGACGAACAACGTCGAGCAGAGCGCCCAGAGCAGGCTGAAATGCGTGTCATGGGCCAGCGCGCCGATGCCGAGATAGGTGGCGAACAGAACGAGGGTGAGGATCGTCTGCGTGATCGAGCGCAGCCCCCACGCAAAGGCGCGCCAGGGACTTTGCCATTGAGGGGAATCGAGCGGAGGAAGCGCCACGTGAGCTTTGGCCGAGTTGCGGAATCGTGCCAGCATAACGGGCAATGCGGCGATCCACGTCAAGGAAGCGCGCGGCGGGGCTGGCATGCGCACTCGTTACCCGCTCACACCCCGGTTCTTCAGCACGAAGCAGGCCCCGCCGGCCTTGCGGATGCGATTGCAGAGATCGTCCGCCTCGGGTCGCGTATCAGCGCCGATGCGCACCTGGTAGAACGCCCGCGTGCCGCGGCTGCGCACCACCGAGCTCAACAGGCTGGGATCGCGGTCGCCGATCACGGCGCTGAGGCGCGTGACAGCGCGGGAATACATCGCCAGCGCCCTGTTGCGGTCGAAGCCGGCGGCGAGTTGGACGCCCCAGATCTTTGCAGCGGCGAGCTCGACATGTTGCTCGAGCTCGGCCACGAACGGATTCGGCGCGCGCTTCAACAGCGCCATCAGATCGCGACAGCTTGTCGGCGGGCCGCTTGGCGGACCCTTGCCGGTGCTGCCTGCCTTGGCCCATGCATCGACCGTCGAGCCCGTTATGGCGTAGACGTAATTGCGCGTCTGCTCCGGCATCGGGCCGGTACCGGCCAGCCATTCCTGGATGCGACGCGGTCCGGCGTTATAGGCTGCGGCCGCAAGGCCGAGATTGCCGAACTGGTTGCGCAGCTCATTCAAGAATTCGGCCGACTTCGGCAGGGCCTGGACCGGGTTGAAGGGATTGAGCAGCCCGCGCTCGCTCGCGGTGCCCGGCATGAACTGCGCGATCCCCTGCGCTTGCTCGCCGCTGCGGGTCATGGGGCCGACGGCATCGGCCTGAAAGCGGCTTTCCTGCCAGATCACGCGGGCGAAGAATTCCAGCGGCAGATTGGCGTCGCGCGCGGCCGCCTCCACGATCAGGCAGATCGATTCCCGCGTGTCGCTCTCGCGCGCATCGGGTTTTTCCGGCGGCGCCGCACGCTCCTCAACGCGCGGATCGGCGGCATCGGTGCTCGCGGGCGCGCCGTCTTCCGCCGCCGCCCGTGTCGCCGGGCCCAGCAGCAGGACCACAATCACTGATGCAATTTGCATCAACCGTGCCCAAGCATCGCCATGGCGCGGGCCGGCCTGGCATGCAACAAGATGATCCGCCATGTCGTGGCATCGTGCCATGGTTCAACGAGTTGCCAATATATGTTGCCTGACCTGCTTCTCCCAATGCGCTTCCCCGCCAAAGGGATCCGCGCCTTCCTCGTCCTCGCCGCCCTCGTCCTGTCCGCCGCGCCCTCCGTGGCGCAAGTCAGCTGGCAGATGACAACGGAATATCCTCAGAACAACATTTCCGGGATCGGCCTGACAAGTTTCGCCGATCGCGTCGCGGCGCGCACAAACGGTTTCGTGACCGTGGCCAACGCCTTCGACAACGAGCTCAAGATCAACTCGGGCGAAATGCCGCGGGCCGCGCTGGATGGCCGCATTGCCGGCGGCGATGCCTTTGCCGGCGCGCTGTCCGGCCTCGACCCGGTGCTCGGTCTGTCCACCCTGCCCTTCCTGGTGCAATCGGTGGATCTGGCCCGGGCCACCAACGCGCGGGCCCGCCCGCTCTATGAGAAGGCGCTCGCCGCACGCGGCTTAAAACTGCTCTATCTGACGATCTGGCCGGCAACGGGCCTGTGGTCGGATCACGCGCTTGCGGGTGCCGACGATTTGCCGAAGCTGAACCTGCGGGCCTACGACGCCAATTCCAGCGCGGTGATGCGCGCAGCCGGCGCCAATTCGCAATTCCTGCCGATGGACAAGGCACTGGCCGGCCTGAAGGACCATCAACTGAATGCCTTCCTCACCTCCGGCGATGGCGGCGCAGGGCGAAAACTCTGGGACTTCCTGCCGCATTTCACTGCGATCAATTATGCAATGCCGGTCTCGATCGCCTTCGTCCGCAGCGAGGCGTTTGCCGCGCTGCCCGAGCCGATGCAGCGCGAGGTGATGGCGGCCGCAGCCGAGACCGAGCAGAGCCAGTTTGCGCTGCTCGCCCATCGCACGGCCGAGAACTACGCGCGCATGCGCGAGAACGGCGTCGCCATCGTCGAGCCCGCGCCCGCGTCTCTTCTGGCCGCGCTCCAGAAGGCGGCAACGCCGGCGATCGCCGCCTGGGAGGCGCAGGCGGGCGCAGATGCCGCTACGATCGTAGAATGGGCCCGGCAGCAATGAGGGAAACGCTCATCAGCATGCAAGCGCTCGCCTGCGACGAAACCTCCGCCGGTCTCGCCTTTCGCTGCTTCAGTTTTTGACCGGCACCAGGCTTTCGCCGCTGATGGCGCGGTCGAGGGCGTCGATCAGCGACTGGATCTCCACGAACTTGTTCCGCGCCCGCTCGGCCGTGTCGCGCACAAAGGGAGCGGCCAGCACCTTGGCATGCGCGTCCCTGTCCTCGATCATGCGATCTCGGGCTCGCTTCAGTGTTTCAAGTCGCTCGCTCATCCGGGCTCTCCTGCAACCATCTTCGCGATCCAAAGGTTCAATCGCCCTCGCCAGCGCTGAACGCCTGCACGACGCCGGTCGTTTCGCGGACCATGGCGGTTCCCTCAGCAACCGCGGCAGATATTCCTGAGTTTTGCCGTGGTGCGGGCTTCTTCCGCAATGAACGGATCCTTGTAGGGAGCTTCAGATACGTTGCTTTCCGGGGTAGCGGGTTTGCTCGCTTGCGGCGGAAACGCAGCGTCGTAACAGGCCAGACGTCCGCTCGTGCTTTCGATCCTGCGGCAGTCCGGCTCTCGCGCGAGAGCGCTTTGCGCGAATGAGCCAAGCGCCAGTACGACAATAAGCATTTTCATGTGATGATCTTTCCTCGGGGAGAATCCGGGTGCGGTCGTTCGACGCCCCTCGCGCTTCTCATGCCTCGAACTGGTCGAACTCGTCAGACAGCAGAATCCGGCCTTGCGGCGTGCAAATCCGCACGTCGATATAGCCTTCCTGCAACAGCTCTCTTGCCTTCTTCAAAGCTGCCACGGTCGTATCGCGGGCCAGGCTCACATAGCCGCTTGGATCGCGTCCGCTCACCAGATATTGGAGCGGCGTCCTATCCATGCAGAACCGCCGCAGCAGCCACCAGGAGCAATAGAAACAGCGGGACAATCACCGGGGGCACGATCCAGTCGGCCAGACGAAATCGGGGCATGCGCGCTCCTCCTCAGTTGGCGGGAGCGCTAGCGACCCTCAGTCACCGATCGATGCCGTGGAAAGGGCGGTGATCACGCGACTCTACGCCTGCGCCCTGCGAATAGCGAGCCTTAAAACGGTGTGCGAGATCAACGAGGCGGGTTGCGCGTTGCCTTGGCCTGCGGCCTCGTTTAGGTCAAGCCATGGACGACACTGTCAACGCGAGCACGGCCAGCATGGTTACAATCTATTTCGATCTCGACGGCACGCTGACCAACCCGAAGCCAGGGATCACCCGCTCGATCCAGTACGCGCTGGAGCGGTTGAGCCTGGCGGTCCCGGGCGAGGATGAGCTGACCTGGTGCATCGGCCCGCCGCTGCATGCCAGCCTGAAGAAGCTCACGGGAAGCGAGGAACTGGCCGACCGGGCCCTGCTGCTCTACCGCGAGCGATTTGCCGATATCGGCCTGTTCGAGAATGAGGCCTATGCCGGCATCATCGATACGCTGACGACGATTGCGGCAACCAATCAGCGCATGTTCGTGGCGACCAGCAAGCCCGCGGTCTATGCCACCCGCATCGTCGATCATTTCGGACTGAAGCCGTATTTCGAGCGCGTGTTCGGCTCCGAGCTCGACGGCACGCGCGTCGACAAGCGCGACCTGCTGCGTTACGCGCTCGATCAAGCCAAGGTCGATCCTGCGAGCGCGATCATGATTGGCGACCGCAGCCATGACGTGGTCGGCGCCCGCACCAACGGCATGACCGCGATCGGCGTGCTCTATGGTTACGGCAGCGAGGCCGAGCTGAGGGATGCCGGCGCGCATCACATCTGCGCGGCGCATCCCGAGCTGCTCGGGCATTGCAGAGCATGATCCGGAAAAGTGAGCAGCGGTTTTCCGACAAGATCATGCTCAAACAACAAGCCTAGACGCTGACGGTCTCAGCCGCCGCCAGCATGCCCGTCTTCGCGTGGCAGTTCCGATATTCGAAGAACTGCTCGTCCGCAGCCGCCACCGTGACCTCGTGATAGAGCCGCAGCTTGGCGGAGGGGCCGAGCGTCGAGAGATATTTCATTGCCGCACCAAAGATCCTGACATGGGTGGGGTGCGACTCCGCCCAGCGCTCCAGCGCAGCCAGACTCTTCCACCAGCTCTGGCCGTAGGACTTCTCGCTGGCGCCGCCGTCGGCAGCCAGCACCTGCATGTAGCGGTTGGCGTAGCAGCCGATGGCAAGACCGTCGTCGCGCAGGAAATCCATGCCTTCGCGCAGCACCGGCTCGACGTCGTCGAGGTAGAGCTTCCGCTCGGATGCCTCGGTATCGCTCCAGTCCTGGCCCGAGCGGATCAGACAGAGATTGTCGTGCGGCTTCACGCGAAGCCGCGCGCCGTCACGGACCAGTTCGGGGCTGCCGCCCGGTGCCATCGCGTCGACCTGCGACAGCGGAATGCGATCGCGCATGCCGCCCCAATAGGCGTGCTCCTGCACCTCGCCGCTCATGCTGTCCGCAATGACGGCAACACCCTCGGGCCGACCCAGCGAGGAGAACAGCGTCTCGTGCCGCGCGACTGAGGGACGTAGCACCTCGATGAAGGTGCCGACATCGTCCCGCGCTTTGCCGGTCCAGGTCTCACGCGCCGGCACAAACCAGTCGTCGAAACGGACGAGATCGTTCCAATAGGCCACCGAGACGACGTTCCGATGCCCGGCCTGGTCAACATAATGCGCGCAGTCCCAATGTGAGGGTCCGCCCACCGTCGCAAACCGCTCCGCGATTTCGGCAAGCGCCTCCGTCGCAGCCGGTGGCGCCGCACCGCGATATTGCACGCCAAAATAGGCCATCACGACCCGGCTCACGGCCGGCTTGTAGCGCGCCACAAAGGACGGGTATGGCGGCTGGTAATCCTCCGGCACGCGCTTGTGGCGCGTGCGCGAGGTTTCGAGATGCAGAGGAATTGCGGATTCCATGATCGAGCCCTCCCTTTGCTCTCGATGATCAACTCGCCGCCGCGGCAATATCCGTCGGTTCGATGGTGTCCACCGGCAGCGCGAACTGCTCGACGCGCTGGTATCGTTTCTTGTTGAGCAAGAGCCGCGTCACATCGGGCCGCGAATAATGCCCGGCAGGGTCGGCTGCGTTCTTGGCGACACCGATGGCACCGAGATCGATCTCGGCGATCAGCAGGCCCTCCTGGTCCGGCGCGAGCCGGTCGCCGATCTGGCTGCCGTCGGGGCCGTAGATCGCGGCAAAGCCGCCGCCGACATGCAGCAGCGCATTCTTGTCCGGCCGGTCGCAGAGCTCGTCGATCATCGCCTGCGACACCGTCGCGCACGGCGCGAGCACGAAGCAGGAGCCCTCCACGGCATAGACGCGCGAGGCGGCGTTGTTGACCTCGGCGCCGAGCGCCGGCGCGAAGGGATCGTACAGCGAGAAGCTCGGCCAGGCCGCCACATGGACCTGCTCGTTCTGGGCGTACATGGCGTATTTCGACAGCGGCTGGAGATGCTCCCAGCAGCATAGCGCGCCGATACGGCCAATGTCGGACCGCGCATGCACCGCGAGATCGCTGCCGTCGCCCTCGCCATAGACGGTGCGCTCGGCATGGGTCGGCCGCAGCTTGCGGCGCTTGGCGATGGTCTCGCCGTCAGGTCCGATCAGCCATTGCGCCAGATAAAGGCTGCCGCCGTCGCGTTCGGACAGGCCGAGCACCGCCGTGAGCCGCGCTTTGCGCACCGCATCGCGCAGCCGCTCGGCCTGCGGGCTGTCATAGGACAGCGAATTGTCGAAATAACGCTGCACAAAACCGCGGCCGATCGCCCAGGCCGGCGAGTCCATCCAGATGTGCCAGGGGTAGCCGGGGATGAAGGCCTCCGGAAAGGCGATCAGCCTGGCCCCCTTCTCAGCCGCCTCGTTGATCAACGCAATCGACTTGTCGATCGAGGCGTCGAGATCGAGCCAGGCGGGCGCCGCCTGCACCACCGCGACCTTGTACTTTGGATGTTCGATGCCCATTGCCGCCTCCATTGCCGGTTGATCGCAGGCCACGTCCGATGCAGTCTATTGAGCCAAGCCGGGCGGTCGGGCGCTCGACCGCGGCGGAACAAAAACTCGACTGGAAGAGATCGCCGAACGGGTACGGAACTTGCCTGCGGTCAAGGGGGGAGGCTCTGTGCCGGATGCGGCTTTGCGGGATGCGACAGGGAGGCTTGCCGATGACAATCCAGTTCACGACGGACGGCAGCCCCGGCTACCGGCGGCTGGCGCTGTGGCAGGACATCGTCTGCGACGTCTTCGTCGGGCTCGACTGCAAGTCCGACCTCGGCAGCGCCTTCCACGGCTCGGTGACGCAAGTCCCGCTCGGCAAGGCCGTCTGCTCCGAGGTCTGCTCGGATCGCCAGCACGTGTTCCGCACGCCCTCGCGCATCGCACGCTCGGATCAGGATTATGTTCTCATCGCGCTCGGCCACCGCGGCAACGGCGGCGTGGTGCAGGACGGCCGCGAGACCGTGATCCATCCCGGCGAGTTCGCGCTGTACGACACCACGCGTCCCTACGAGCTGAAGTTCAACGACAGTTTTGCGCAGACGATCTTCAAGGTCCCGCGCGACATGTTGCAGCGGCGACTCGGCGGCACCGAGACGCTCACCGCGATGTCATTCGGTGCCGACATGCCGCTTGAACGGCTCGCCTACGATTTCATCTTCAGGCTCTGCCAGAGTGCGGAGCGGCTCACGACGGGCAATGCGGCGGCGTTGTCGGAGCAAGCCGTCGACCTGCTGGCGATGGCACTGAGCGAGCGGCTCGGGACAGCGTCGCTCCCCTCTTCGACCCATCGCTCCGCCCTGCTCTACCGGCTGAAGGCCCACATCCGCGCACACCTTGCCGATCCCGACCTCTCGCTGTCGGACACAGCCGCCGCGCTCGGCATCTCGCCGCGCTACGTCAACGATCTCCTCGCCGACGAGGATACCTCGTTCCAGCGCCATGTTCTCGCCGAGCGTCTCGCCCAGTGCCGGCGCGACCTCGGCTCGCCCGTACTCGCCCACCGCCGCATCAGCGAGATCGCGTTTGCCTGGGGCTTCAACGATCTCTCGCATTTCGGCCGCGTCTTCCGCGAGCATTTCGGGATGTCGCCGCGCGACTTCAGGCAGAGCCTATTGCGGCACTGAGCAGCCATCTTCGCAAGCCTTCGTCCTGAACGAAGGCAATGCTCGCCAATTCCAGATTGTGTTCCCAAGCGGTCTGCCTCAGGCTGGCACGCATGAGGACTCAAGCTACCATAAGCGGATCGGAGCTGCTGCTGGGCGTGATCGCGATCCGGCTTGCGGTGCTGGTCATGGCGGGTTGGAGCCTGACGCTGCTGCCGCGGCAGGTACGCAACGGTGAGATTGCGTGCGTTCCCGCGGTCGCAGAACAGACCGAAGCGCGAACGACGCCGAAAAGCAGCCTGCTTGCCGGCGACCCCGCGTTCAACGACATGCTCCGGCACGATTAGGGGGCGAGCGCATCGCTGGGCGATCTAACGCGCGCCTTCATGGCTTCACTCATGGGAAGCTGGAGGTTCTGACCTCGCGGCGGGATCGGCGATTCAAACCATTTGACGTAGAGACGGTCGAACTCGCCAGACGCCATCTTCTCCCTGATCGCGGCGTCGACGAGACTCTTGAACTCCGGATCCTCGCTGCGGGTCATCAGCCCGTAATAGGACGGCGCATAGGTCGTCGCCAGCATCCGGAAGGCCTTGGGATCGGATGCGTTCGCGACGAGGCCGGCCACGAGGATATCGTCCTCGAACCACGCCGCGGCGCGGCCTGTGCCAAGCATCAGCAGCGACTCGGCGTGGTCCTTGGCCTGGACGATCGCCACGTTGAGCTTCTGGTCGTCGAGAAATTTCTTGGCGACCGCAAAGTTCAGCGAGCCCTGCGTGATGACGACGGTCTGTCCGTCCAGCCCCTTCGGCTCCATCACCTGCGAGGAGGCAGGCACCAGCCAACGCGGCGATGCCACATAAGTCGCGATGGAGAATGAGACCTGCTTCTGCCGTTCGGCGGTGTTGGTCGTGCTGCCGCACTCGACGTCGATGGTGCCGTTCTGGAGCAGCGGAATGCGATTGGACGCATTCACCGGGACGTAATCGATTTGCAGCGCGGACCGCTTCAACACGGCCTTGATCTTGTCGGCCACCGCCGAACAAAGATCGAGCGAGAGCCCGGTCGGCTTCTGGTCAGCCCCGATATAGGCAAACGGAATCGAGGCCTCGCGGTAGCCGAACGTGACCTTTCCAACCTCCTTGATCTTATCGAGGGTCTGGCTGGCCGCTTGCGCTGGCGGAGCATCCAGCAGCGCAAGCGAGACAGCGGCAATGGCAAGCGTCGGCGCGTGTTTGCGGATCATGTCAGCCTCCGGACTTTTGCTCAAGCGGCGGGATTTCGCGACAGCTCGTCGAGGCTTTCCCTCAAAGACCGGTCCAGGATCTCGACAGCGCGGTCGATCTCCTCGGTCGAGACGGTCAGCGGCGGCGCGATGCGCCATACCGATCCGCGCTCGGGGCGGCGGCGGATGTTCATGCTCAACCCGTACTCGAAGCACTTTTTCGTTGTCAGCCCGCCAAGCTGATGGGCCGCGCGCCGGCTGTTGCGATCAGCGACCAGCTCGACACCGAGCAGGAGGCCCATGCCCCTGATGTCGCCGATTTGCTCGTATTTCTGCTGAAGGCCCTCGAAGCGGCCGCGCAGATAGGCGCCCATGACGTTGGCGCGTTCAACGAGCTTCTCCGCGGCAATCACGCGCAACACCGCGAGCCCGACCTCGGCCAGGAGAGGATCGGAGACGTGGCTGGTGTAGTAAGTGAAGTGATCCTCGTGCAGCTTGCTCTCGATCGCCTCGGTGGTCGAGACCGCCGCGAGCGGAAGCCCGCCGCCGAGCGTCTTCGACATCGTCATGACATCAGGCACGACGCCGAAATATTCTGATCCCGTCTTCTTTCCGATACGCCCGAATGCCGTCTGGGCCTCGTCGAAGATCAGCAGCATACCGCGTTCGTCGGCGGCCTTGCGCAGCGCCTCCATGAAGGCTTTCGGCGGCACCAGCACGCCACCAGCGCTGATCACGGGCTCTGCGATGATCGCCGCCCCCCGCCCGCTCGACTGCATGTCGAACATCTTTAGTGCCAGCTCGAGATTGGCGAGCGCTGACGCTTCCTCACTGCCTTTGTCGATATAGGGCCGGTAGGCATTCGGCTCTGGGATGACGAACACGCCGGGTGGCGGCACGCCGTAGCCCTTGCGGTCGCTCGCCATGGAGACCGAGGCGGCGCCGCCGGTGATGCCGTGCCAGGAGCCACCGAGGACGAGCACCTCGTAGCCGCCGGTGTACATCTTGGCCATCCGGAGCGCGACTTCGGTCGCCTCCGATCCGGTGTTGATGAAGATCGAGCGCTTGAGATCGCCGGGCAGCCAATCCTTCGCCAGCACCTGGGCGAGCTCCGCCACGACTTCGGGAATCATCCCGCTGAAGAGATGGAACGCCTTCTTCCCCGCCTGCTCCACCGCCGCGACGATCGCCGGATGGTTGTGACCTATGGTGGCGCACATCTGCCCCGAAGTGAAATCGAGATAGTCGCGCCCGTCGCTGTCGGTGACGATGGTCCCCTTTGCCGAGGTGAAGAGGTTCGGGAAGACGTCTCCGCCGTAGCGGACCAGGAATTCGTCGGCGGCCTGTTTCAGCGCTGAAGTCATGAGGGCTCCTCTGGCAAGCGGCATCCGCCGCGCGAGCGCACGGCGCGGCGATGCGGAGTCCGCTCACCGATCTCGGGTCGGGTTCGGGCACGAAGCTGTTGCGTCGGCGCGTTCGCGGTACGAAACTTGCCCGTGCAACGGGGAAATTCGTAACCGGGTAGGCATGATGGACGCCAGTTCAAAAAACTCAGCAGCCGGTGAACTGGAGTCAACGGAGAGGCCGCGCATGCCGCCGCTCAAGGCGCTGTCGGCGTTCGAGGCCGCCTCGCGTCACGGCAGCTTCAGCCGTGCCGCCGAGGAGCTCGGGGTGACGCCCTCAGCCATCAGCCATCACATCCAGAAGCTCGAGGACTTTCTTGGCGTGCGCGTCTTCTCGCGGCACGCCGGCCGCGCCGTGCTCACCAATGCCGGCCGCCTCTACGCCGGCGAGATCGAGCGCGCGTTTGGAACGATCATGGGCGCGACGCGGCTGGTGGCGCCGCAATCGCAGCGCGATCATCTGTTCATCGCAAGCGGCCCGAGCTTTGCCGCCAAATGGCTGCAACCGCGGATCGGCAATTTCATAGGCCAGCATCCGGAGATCGGGATCAGGCTGTCGACCATCTCGGACCTGCGCGACCTCGAGACCATCCGCTTCGATCTCGCCATTGCCTATGGCCGCCCGCCAACTCTCGACGGCAGGCAGGTCGAGCCGCTGCTGGCTGAACGCCTGCGTCCGCTGTGCAGCCCGCGGCTGATCGAGCAGCTCGGGCTTCGCGAGCCTGCCGATCTCGCCCGCGCTACCCTGATCCACTCCTCGAACGCGCTGACCTGGACCGACTATCTGCGCAAGGTCATCGGATCGACCATCAAGGCGCGTCACGAATTGTGGTTTGACCGGTCTACCATGGCCATTGATGCCGCCGCCGAAGGTCTCGGCGTGGTGCTGGAAAGCGAGATCCTCGCAGCCGAGGAGCTTGCCAGGGGCACGCTGGTTGCGCCGTTCAGCCGGCCCCAGTTCGAAGTCGAGACGGTGTCCTATTATCTGGTGCGGTCTGCCGAGAACAAGGGGCGCAGCCATGTCGGCGCGTTCGAGACCTGGCTGCGCGCCGAGATCACGGCTGCGAATTTGCAGACGACAATGACGTAGCGAGCGCGCATTTCGCAAAGCAGGGCCGCCATGTGCGCGCGCGATTGGTGCCGCGCTCATGCTTGCGCTAACCTCAGTCCCAAGGCCGCACCGATCAAGCAGCGGCCAGCCGAGGAGCATATCGATGGAATACCGACGCTTGGGCCGGTCCGGCCTGATGGTGCCTGCCTTGAGCTTGGGAACCGGCACGTTCGGCGGCGTCGGCCGCCTCGCTGCATGGGGCACGACGGACGCGACCGAAGCGCGGCGGCTTCTCGATATCTGCCTCGAGGCCGGCGTGTCGATGTTCGACACCGCCGACGTCTATTCGCTCGGCGAATCCGAGCGTGTCCTCGGCGAAGCCATCAAGGGCCGCCGCGACAAGGTGCTGATCTCGACCAAGGCGACCTTCCGCTTCGGCGACGGCCCCAACGATATCGGCTCTTCACGTCAGCATCTGCTCGCCGCCATCGACGGTTCACTCAATCGCCTCGGCACCGACTATATCGACCTGTTCCAGCTCCATGGCTTCGACGCCTTCACGCCCCCCGAGGAAGTGCTGTCCACCCTCGACGTGCTCGTGCGCGCCGGCAAGATCCGCTACGTCGGCGTCTCGAATTTTTCGGGCTGGCACCTGATGAAGTCGCTCTCCGTTGCCGACAAGCACGGATTTCCGCGCTACGTCGCCAACCAGACCTACTATTCGCTGATCGGGCGCGACTACGAATGGGAGCTGATGCCGCTCGGCGTCGACCAGGGGCTGGGCGCGGTGGTCTGGTCGCCGCTCGGCTGGGGACGCCTCACCGGAAAGATTCGCCGCGGCCAGCCGAAGCCCGAGGTGAGCCGCCTGCCCAAGACCGCCGATTTCGGCCCGCCCGTGCCCGACGAGCACGTCTATCGTGTCGTCGAGGCGATCGACGAGGTCGCGAAGGAAACCGGCAAGAGCGTCTCGCAGATCGCGCTGAACTGGCTGCTTCAGCGCCCGACGGTCTCGACGCTGATCATCGGCGCGCGCAACGAGACGCAGCTGCGCGAAAATCTCGGCGCGGTCGGCTGGTCGCTGACGAAGGAACAGATTGCCAAGCTCGACGACGCCAGCAAGGTGACGCTGCCCTATCCATACTGGCACCAGCGAGGGACCTTCTCCGATCGCAATCCGCCGGCGGTGTAGCCGCACCATGCTTGAGCTGCATCAAGCCTGCTCACGCCGGCCGTGGCATGCTGCGGCCCTCGCGAGGCCGCCGATGCGCCGATTTGCCATGAAGGCCCTTTTCACGGTGCTCAATCTCAACCGCACCGAGTCGCGGATCGACTGGGACCGCACCGTCCTGGTCGTCTCGACGGCAGTGACGCTCGGGCTCGTCGCGCTCTACGTGTTTGGAAAATCGACATCGCGCTGGTGAGACGGCGACCATGCTCGCCCCGCCGGGCGGCCTGCCCATGGAACCGTCCGTGTACTGCCGGGTTGCGATCCATCCTGCAATTTCCTAATCCGGGGTGTCCTCACGGCTCGAATCAAGCGCGCCTCCATCATGTCGTCCGCCCCCATCGAGCACGCCGACGGCCTGCCGCAGCCGCAGCGCAACCAGGCGGTGCTGACCATTGCCCTTGGCATCATCATGGCGGTGGTCGACAGCGCCATCGCCAACGTGGCGCTGCCGACGATCGCGGTCGACCTGGACGCCAGCCCGGCCTTCTCGATCTGGATCGTCAACGGCTACCAGCTCGCGATCACGATCTCGCTGCTGCCGCTGGCCTCGCTCGGCGAGATCGTCGGCTATCGCCGCGTCTATCTGGTCGGGCTCGCGCTGTTCACACTCGCATCCGCCTTCTGCGCGCTCGCGCATACGCTGCCGCTGCTGACCATCGCGCGTATCATCCAGGGTTTTGGCGCGGCCGGCATCATGAGCGTCAACGCCGCGCTGGTGCGCTTCACCTATCCGCGCAGCCAGCTCGGCCGCGGCATCGGGCTCAATGCGCTCGTCGTCGCCTTCTCCGCCGCGGTCGGGCCCACGCTCGCCTCAGGGATCCTGGCGGTCGGAAGCTGGCCCTGGCTGTTCGCCATCAATGTCCCGCTCGGCGTGGTGACGCTGGTGCTGGGCCTGCGCAGCCTGCCGCACATTAAGCCCGCCAGCCATTCCTTCGACTGGCAGAGCGCGGGACTGTCCGCCATCACCTTCGGCGTCGGCATCGCCGCGATCGATAGCGTCGGCCATGGCGAGGCCGCGATCACCTGTCTCGTTCAGTTCGCCGTCGCCATCGTTGCGGGCGCGCTGCTGATCTACCGCGAAACCCACATGGCCTCGCCGCTGCTGCCGGTCGACCTGTTGCGCATCCCGGTGTTCGCGCTGTCGATTGCGACATCGATCGCCTCGTTCTGCGGGCAGATGCTGGCCTTCGTGGCGATCCCGTTCTACCTCCAGAGCCGGTTCGGCTATTCGGCCGTGCATATGGGCCTGCTGATCACGCCCTGGCCGATCGCGGTCGCCTTCGCAGCGCCCCTCGCCGGCCGGCTGGTCGAGCATTATCCCGCCGGCCTGCTCGGCGGTATCGGACTGACGCTGTTCGCCTGCGGCCTCGCCGCGCTCGCCTTCCTGCCTGCGGCGCCCGCACCGCTCGACGTGATCTGGCGGATGGCGCTCGCCGGCGCCGGCTTTGGCCTGTTCCAGACCCCCAACAACCGCACCATGATCGCGGCCGCTCCGCGTGAACGTGCCGGCGGCGCCAGCGGCATGCTGGGCACGGCCCGGCTGCTCGGCCAGACCACTGGAGCTGCGCTGGTGGCGCTGTTCCTTGGCCGCTATCCGATCGACGGGACCCGGATCGCGCTGCTCGCCGGCGTCGGCTTCGCGCTCTGCGGCGCGGTCCTGAGCATGCTGCGGCTGTCACCGGCGGGCGCGCGCGGCGCCGAACATGTCCGGGTACAGGACGATCAGCGTCTGCGCGGCGAATAGGACGAGCCCACGCGCAGGCTCCCGCCCCTTCTCCACACACACCATGCGTGGCTTAACTATCTGGACTAACGACGTCTTGCCCTCCCGCTGTGGTTGCGCTTCAATGGCGTGGGGAATAAGGGGCTTTTCATGCGTTCATTTGGAATTGTGGCGCTCAGCGTCATGCTGGGCGGCTGCGCGTCCGTCACGCGCGGCACGACCGAGAATATCAGCATTTCATCGACACCTTCAGGCGTGGAAGCCATGGTTTCCGGGCTCGAGGTGCCCACCACCTGCACCACGCCATGCGCCATCGTCGCCAAGCGTAGCGCCGACATCACGATCACCTTCGAGAAGGAAGGCTATCAATCCCAGACGGTGCAGCTCACCAAGGAGGTTTCAGGCACCGGTGCTGCCGGTTTCGCCGGCAATCTCTTGGCCGGCGGCCTCATTGGCATGGGCGTTGATGCCGCGACGGGCGCGGCAACCGATCACAAGCCGAACCCGGTCATCGTGACGATGCAGCCGTTGGCCCCCGCCCACAGCGCAAGGCCAGCCGCTCCGAGAAAGCCGCGACCGCCGGCAGCCGCGCGGGAAACAGGAACCTAAAGCATGACCCGGAGGAGCTCACCTGCAGCTCCAAAGAAAAAGGCCGGCTGAGGAGCCGGCCTTTTCGATGTCATCATATGCCAATCAAGCCTTGACCAGCGGTCCCTTCGAGGTCGGCCCCTTGGAGCCGCCGGGGCCGCCCGGCTTGTTGGGCTTGCCCGGCGGGCGCTTGCGGGCGGGCAGCTTCTCCTGCTTCGGCGTGACCGGGCCCTCGACGAACTCGAAGCCGATCTTGTCCTTGGTCTCGTCGGCCTCGTCCTTGACGAGGACGACGCGGACATGACCGCCGCCCTTGAGCTTGCCGAACAGCACCTCGTCGGCCAGCGGCTTCTTGATGTGCTCCTGGATCACGCGCGCCATCGGCCGCGCGCCCATCTGCTCGTCATAGCCGTGCTTGACCAGCCAGGCCTTGGCGGGCTCGGACAGCTCGATGGTGACGTCGCGGTCGCCGAGCTGTGCCTCGAGCTGAAGCACGAACTTCTCGACCACGGTGCCGATCACTTCGACGCTGAGATGACCGAACGAGACGATGGCATCGAGACGGTTGCGGAATTCCGGCGCGAACTGCCGGTTGATCGCCTCGTGGTCGTCGCCTTCCCGCTTCGAGCGCGTGAAGCCGAACGCCTGCTTGGCGAGATCCGAAGCACCCGCATTCGTGGTCATGATCAGGATCACGTTGCGGAAGTTGACCTGCTTGCCGTTGTGGTCGGTCAGCCGGCCGTGATCCATGATCTGGAGCAGCACGTTGTAGAGGTCGGGATGCGCCTTCTCGATTTCATCGAGCAGCACCACGCAGTGCGGATGCTGGTCGACGCCGTCGGTGAGCAGGCCGCCCTGGTCGAAGCCGACATAGCCGGGAGGCGCGCCGATCAGGCGCGATACGGTGTGCCGCTCCATGTACTCGGACATGTCGAAGCGCAACAGTTCGACGCCGAGCGACGCCGCGAGCTGCTTTGCGACCTCGGTCTTGCCGACGCCGGTGGGGCCTGAGAACAAATAGCAGCCGATCGGCTTCTCCGGCTCGCGCAAGCCGGCCCGCGCCAACTTGATCGATGCGGCGAGCGACTCGATCGCCTTGTCCTGGCCGAACACGGTGCGCTTCAGCGTCGTCTCGAGATGCTTGAGCACCTCGGCATCGTCCTTCGACACGCTCTTCGGCGGAATCCGCGCCATCGAGGCGATCGTGGTCTCGATCTCCTTGATACCGATGGTCTTCTTGCGCTTGTTCTCGGCCACCAGCATCTGCGCCGCGCCGGATTCGTCGATGACGTCGATCGCCTTGTCCGGCAGCTTGCGGTCGTGGATGTAGCGCGAGGAGAGCTGCACCGCAGCCTCGATCGCCTCGTTGGTGTATTTCAGCCGGTGATAGTCCTCGAAATACGGCTTGAGACCCTTGAGGATCGCAATGGCGTCCTCCACCGTCGGCTCGTTGACGTCGATCTTCTGGAAGCGCCGGACCAGTGCGCGGT
>Ga0063456_1000853_pt1 | contig 17838 bp, 17 predicted proteins | sample AraplaMF_Cvi_mMF_FD_56228 | JGI IMG/M metagenome (GOLD analysis project Ga0063456, IMG submission 56228) | Arabidopsis root microbial communities from the University of North Carolina, USA - plate scrape MF_Cvi_mMF version 2 (version 2) | ecosystem: Host-associated > Plants > Roots > Endosphere ... | reverse complement strand
GATGCGGCGCTCCACGGACAGGAAGCGGGCGGCGCCCACTTCGCCGATCGCCTTGACGACGCGCGGGTGGTACTTCTTGTAGAGCTTCTGCTCCGCGTCGACGTACCCGAGATAGCCGCGCGAGAAGTACTTCGACTGCGCATTGGTCGGCTTGTCGCCGATCTGCACGTACTCCACCGACATGCGGGTGAACTGGCGGTTCAGCGCGGCGAGCTCGCGCTCATAGGCCTCGTACACCGGCAGGAACTTCTTGGTCTGCGCCTCGTCCAGGGCCAGGGCCTTGAGGACCACGCCCTTGCGATCGGCGCGCACGGCATCGCGCAGCGACTGGGCCTGCGCCGAGTCGGGCACCGCCACCGGATCGGCGAAAGCCGGCAGCGCGGCGGTCAAGGACAGGCAGAGCGCGGTCAGCGCGGCGAACTTCTTCATCTCTCTTCCCCCATCAAACAGCCGGACCTCGACTGCGCGACGGATTCTAGGGAGCGGGGTTTGCCCTCGCCCTCCGGGACTTCACGGGGAGACGGGCGCGCGCGCCTGCCGCCAGCGCTCGAGCCAGCCGCCGTGTCGGGCATCGGCCACGCGCAGCACCAGCTCGGTGCCGGCGCCCGGCGCGCCGCGCAACTCGAGCACCGCGCCCATCAGCCGCGCCCGCTCGCGCATCCCGCACAGGCCGTAACGCAGGCCGCGCGTCCGCCGGCACTCCCAGTCCGGCGCCAGGCCGACGCCGTTGTCCCGCACGCGCAGCGTGACCGCGTCGTGGCCGTAGTCGAGTTCCAGCACCACCTCGGTCGCCCGCGCGTGGCGGTCGGCGTTGGTCAGGGCCTCGCGCGCGATCAGCAGCAACTCGTCCTCCAGCGGCGCCGGCATGGCCCGCGGCGTGCCGGCCAGCCGCATGCGGAACTGCCCCGGCGGGCGGATCAGGTCGTGCCCGGCGCGGGTCAGGCGCCCGACCAGTCCGCCGTCGCTGTCCGCGCGTCCGTCACCGCCGCGCCCCTCGCGATCGGCGTCGTCGTCATCATCGTCGTCGCGATCGTCATGACCGCGCCCCTCATCGTCACCGCCGTCCCGACCTCGACGCTCGGCCTCATCCTCGTCGTCGATGCGCTGGCGCAGCTGGCCGACGCGGTCGCGCCCTTCCGCGAGCAGCGCCTCGGCGCGCGTCAGGTCGCGCTCCATCTTGTGGCGCAGCGCCGCGTCGGCGACGCGCCGCACGCTCGCGTCCAGGCCCAGCAGCAGCCCCTGGAAGCCTTGCAGCAGCGTGTCGTGCAGGTCGCGGGCGATGCGCTCGCGCTCGCGGTGACGATCGGCCAGCCGCATTCGCAGCCGGGACTGCAGCGAGCGCACGCGCAGCCGGTAGCCGCCCCAGACCGCCACGACCAGCGCCAGCGCCACGGCCCAGCGGAAGGCCGGATGCTGGTACGGCATCGGCGGAATGCGGAAGGCCAGCACCGTCGGCTGACGGCTCCAGAGGCCGTCGGGATTGGAGGCCAGCACCTCGAAGCGGTAGTCGCCGGGACCGAGGTTGGCGTAGGTCGCCTCGCGCTGCGTGCCGGCCTCGCGCCAGTCGGCGTCGACGCCGACCAGCCGGAAGCGGTAGCGGACCTGCTCGGCCTGGCTCAGCACGCGGGCGGCGTAGCGCAGGGTCAGCGCGTCCGTGCCCTTGGGCAGCAACTGGCCCTGCGCGGCCGGATAGTTCTGCCCGCCGGCCAGCAGCGCCTGCACGTCGACGCCGACCTCGCGCGCGCTGCGATTCGTCCGCGAGGGATCCAGCCAGACGACGCCCAGGTTGGTCACGAACCACAGGCGGCCGCGGGCGTCCCGCACGGCGGTCGGCGTGGCGGAGGCCTGCCTGGCGATGCCCGGCAGGCCGTCGGCGGCGTCGAGCAGCTGGTAACTCAGCGGATGCGCGGACTCGTCGAACAGAGAGGCCACCTCCGCCGCGGCCAGCCGGACCAGGCCGCGCCCGCCGTTGAGCCAGAGGTCGCCGTCGAAGGACTCGACCACGCCGGACACCCGGCCGAAGGCCGGATCGCGCTCGATGGCGATGGTCGCGAAGCGGCCGTCGCGCCCCAGCGCCACGCCGTTCTCGCCCGCGACGACGAGACCGTGGCGCGTGTTGACCATGGTCAGGACGCGGCCCGTCCGCAGTCCCTGTTCCGGACCGAACCGCAGACGCCGTCCGCGATCGTCGATGCCGGTCAGCACGCCGTCGTGGCCGAACCAGACGGCGCCGTCCGCGTCGACCGCCAGCGCGCCCGGCGTGGCGCCGTCCAGCTCCGCGTCCGACACGCGTTCGACGCCCTGCCGGGTCGCATGGAAGACGCCGACCTCGTGCAGCGACAGCCACAGCCCGCCCGTGGGATCGGCCGCCATGCCGTTGGCCGGCGCGCGGGCGCCGGCGGGCAGCGAGAGGCTCCAGCGTTCCCAGCGTCCGCCCGGCGGGGAGCGCCACAGCGTCTCGTTGTCCCACAGCCAGAGCGAGCCGTCGGTCGCGCGCACCGCCTGGGTCGCCGGCCGGCGCGCGAGCGGGCGCGGATCGATGCCGTTCTCCCGCACCGGACCGGCGGGCGGATCGACACGCCAGCTCCCGGAAGAACTCGACAGCAGCACGCCGCTGCCGTCGGGCTGCACGCTGAAGCCGGTGGCCGCCGCGTCCTCGAGCGCCGTCACGCGCTGGACGCGGTGTCGGCGCAGGCTGCTCACGCCGACGTTGGTGCCGACCCAGATCTCGCCGTCGTCGCTCTCCAGCAGCGGCACGGTGATCGTCGACCCCAGCCCGTCCGCGACGGTGAACCAGGTCCCGCGGGACCAGTCGAGCTGCTCGCCCGCCAGCAGCCGCGCGGCGGCCGCCGCCTCGGTGCGGAACACGCCGCGGCCGCTGACGGTCACCCACAGGCCGCCGTCGCTGGCGAACAGCATCTGCTTGACCAGCGTGACCGCCTGCCCGTCGCGCGAGGACACCACGCTGGGCGAGAACGTCGCCGAGGCGAGGTCGTCGGCGCGCACCGGCCCGGGCGCGGGCGCGTTCTCCGGCAGTTCGGCCCAGGCTCGCCAGGACCCCGGCAAGCCCAGCGGCCGCACGCCGCCGCGCCCGTCGGCCAGCCAGAGCCGGTCCTGGTTGTCCTGCGTCATCACGGCGGTCCGTCCGGTCTCGACACCGGTGGATTCGAAGCGGTCGGCGCCCGCCGCCAGGCGATAGAGACGCTCGCCCGAACTGACCCACAAGGTGCCCTGGCGATCGCGGAACAGGTACTCGGCACCCGGCTCCGGATACCCCTGCGCCTCGCCAACGCGCTGCCATCGCTGGCCGTCGAAACGCGCCAGGCCCTTGCCCGCCGCGGCCCACAGCGCACCCGAGGCCCGCGCCAGCCGCAGCACGCGGCCGCCGGGGAGTCCCTGCGCCGGACCGTATCGCACGACCTGTCCGCCTTTCAACTGCAGCACGCCGCCTTCGAACAGGCCGAGCCACAGCGTGCGGTCCTCGTCGACGAACAGCGCATTGATGTTGAGCGCCGGCAAGGTCTGGTCGCCGGGCCGGTAGCGCTCGAAGCGCAGGCCGTCGAAGCGGTACAGGCCCATGCCGGTGCCGAGCCAGAGCACGCCCTCGCGCCCGCCCGCCAGCGTCCAGACGTCCGGCGGCGCGCCGTCGCGGACGGTCCACGAGCGATGCGAGAACTCGGGCAGGCCGTTCCCGGCGGGCGCGGCCAGCGCACCGGCGAGACAGGTCGCCGCGAGGATCAGTCCCGCCCAGAACCGTGCCATGCGATGGCCCTCACCCGATCCGCGTCACGCGGCGGGCAGCGGATGCAGTCCGTAGCGGCCTGGCGCCGGGCCGCGCACGGCGGCGCGCATCGGCAGCGGGAAGGGATCGTCGACCAGCGGCTCGTCGTCGAGCAGTCCGCGACGCAGCGCCTCGGTGGCGGCCTGGGTGCGGCTGCGCGCGCCGAGCTTCTGCAGCAGCGTCTTCACATGCGTCTTGACCGTGCCGGCGGCGACCCCCAGCCGCAGCCCGATCGACTTGTTGTCCAGGCCCAGGCACAGCATGCGCAGCACGTCGCGCTCGCGCGGCGTGAGATCGTCGCCGAGCCAGCCCTCGGCGACCGCGCCGGCGGCCGTGCGGCACAGGTAGCGCCGGCCCGCCGCGACGGCGCGCGCGGCGTCGCGCAGCTCCTCGAGCGCGCAGGCGGCATGCACGTAGCCGAGCACGCCCGCGGCCATCGCCTGGCGGACCCGGCCGCCGTGCGAGACGGGGCTGACGACCAGCCAGTGCGGTCCCTGGGCGCCGCCGGACGACGCGGCCGCGCCGGCCCGCCGCGGCAGACGCGCCAGCGCCTGCATCGCGCCGTCGTGATCGGCGACGACGAGGCGGATCGGCTCGACGCGGCCGGCCGGGCTCGCGACCACGGTGGGCATGCCGCCGGGCGCGGCGAGATCGGCCGGATCGTCGCCGGCCTCGTGGGCGCGGAAGAACGGGGCCAGTGCGGCGGCGATGCCGGCGCGCAGCAGCGGGTTGCGATGGACGACGATCGCGTCGAGGACGGCGTCCGGGACGGCGTGGAGGCGCTCGATGAGGGACATGGACAGCTCCCGGGGCGTTGAAGGGCGGCGATGAGGGCGGCGATGAGACCGGTGGAGGACCGTGACGGACGGGCGCGGCGAAGTGGTTGAAAGCGCTCCCGTCGAGACTGCGCCGATCATCGGAAGCGATGCTGCACCGCGATAGCCCCGGTCGAGTCGACAGCGTTTACCCGAAAGGGTATCGGCCCCTTGGAAAAGGGACGCCGGACGAGGGCCGCGCCTATGATCCGCCGCATGGTGCCCGCGTCCGATCCCATCCGCGTCCTGACGGTCGACGACCACCCGCTGATGCGGGAGGGCATCGCCGCGGTGCTGGGCGAGCAGCCGGACATGACGCCGGTGGGCGAGGCCGACAACGGCTGGCTGGGCCTGCAGGCCTACGAGCGGCTGCGGCCCGACGTCACGCTGATGGACATCCAGATGCCGGGCATGGACGGGCTGGAGGCGCTGGCGCGGCTGCGCGCGCTGAGCCCGGCCGCGCGCGTGATCGTGCTGACGACCTTCAAGTCCGACGGCCAGGCCTGGCAGGCGCTGAAGCTGGGCGCCAGCGGCTACCTGCTGAAGACGCAGTTGCGCACCGAGCTGCTGGACGCGATCCGCGCCGTGCATCGCGGCAACCGCTGGATCCCCAACGAGGTCGCGCAGGAGATCGCCGCCCACGCCGGCCAGGAGCAGCTGTCCGGACGCGAGATCGACGTGCTGGCGCACATCGCGCAGGGCCGCAGCAACCGCGAGATCGGCGGGCTGCTGTCGCTGTCCGAGGACACCATCAAGGCGCGGGTCAAGACCATCCTCGCCAAGCTCGACGCGCGCGACCGCACGCATGCCGTCGTGCTCGCGCTCAAGCGCGGCCTGCTGCGGCTCTGAGCCGCGCATCTGCCTCCGACGGGAGAGCGGGGCCTGCGCCATCGGCGGCTGGTCGCCCGGGGGAGCGGTTCCTAGGATGAGCTCATCCCCCGGAGACCCTCGATGACCCTCCCTTCGATCCCCCAGGACCCCACCCGCCGCGACGTGCTCGCGCTGGGCGGTCAGGTCGCGCTCGCCGCGGCGCTGCCGCTCGCGCTGGCCGACGGCGCCCGGGCCGCGACCGCGGCCGCTTCCCGTTCCACCCCACATCCCCTGCCAGGAGCCCCCATGAGCTATGTCACCACCAAGGACGGTACCCAGATCTTCTACAAGGACTGGGGCAGCGGCCAGCCCGTCGTCTTCTCCCACGGTTGGCCGCTGAGCGGCGACGCCTGGGAAGACCAGATGCTGTTCCTCGGCCAGCACGGCTTCCGCGTGATCGCGCACGACCGCCGCGGCCACGGCCGCTCCAGCCAGAGCTGGAACGGCAACGACATGGACACCTACGCCGACGATCTGGCCACGCTGCTCGACAAGCTCGAGATCAAGGGCGCGATGATGGTCGGCCACTCCACCGGCGGCGGCGAGGTCACCCGCTACGTCGGCCGCCACGGCACCAAGCGCGTGTCCAAGGTCGTGCTCGTGGGCGCGGTGCCGCCGACGATGATGAAGTCCGCCGCCTATCCGAACGGCCTGCCCAAGGAGGTCTTCGACGGCATCCGCGCCGGCGTGCAGAAGGACCGCTCGCAGTTCTACAAGGACCTGACCACGCCCTTCTTCGGCGCCAACCGGCCCGGCGCCGTGGTGTCGCAGGGTGCGCGCGACAGCTTCTGGCTGCAGGGCATGCAGGGCTCGCTGAAGTCGCAGTACGACTGCATCAAGCAGTTCTCCGAGGTCGACTTCACCGAGGACCTGAAGAAGATCGACGTGCCCACGCTGATCATCCACGGCGACGACGACCAGATCGTGCCCTTCGCCCATTCCGCCGAGCTGTCGGTGAAGCTGGCGCCCAAGGCCACGCTCAAGGTCTACAAGGGCGGCAGCCACGGCCTGGCGGTCACCGCCAAGGACCAGCTCAACGCCGACCTGCTGGCCTTCGCCAAGTCCTGATCGTCCAGCCGTCCCCGTTCCCGCGCGCCGGTCGAGTCTGACCGGCGCGCCCCGCTTCCACCAGGAGATTCCCATGAGCAAGCTCGCCAAGGCCGTTCCCGGCGCCAAGTTGCTGAACCCGACCGACCACACGCTGGTGCTGATCGACTTCCAGTCCCAGATGGCCTTCGCCACGCATTCCATCTCCGCCAACGAGCTGCGCACCAACGCATCGCTGGTGGCGCAGGCGGCCGCCGGTTTCGGCGTGTCGACCATCCTGACCACGGTCGCCGAGAAGAGCTTCTCCGGCCCGATGTTCGACGAGATCACCGCGCCCTTCCCCGGCAAGAAGATGCTGGACCGCACCTCGATGAACACCTGGGAGGACATCGCGGTGATCGAGGAGATCAACCGCATCGGCAAGGACCGCATCGTGCTGGCCGGCCTGTGGACCAGCGTCTGCATCGTGGGCCCGGCGCTGTCGGCGCTGGACCAGGGCTTCGAGGTCTATGTGATCACCGACGCCTGCGGCGACGTCTCGAACGAGGCGCATGAGCGCGCGGTCGCGCGCATGGTGCAGGCCGGCGCGCAGCCGATCACCGCGCTGCAGTACCTGCTGGAAATGCAGCGCGACTGGGCCCGCGGCGAGACCTACGAGCTGACCACCGGCATCGCGAAGAAGGTGGGCGGTTCGTACGGCATCGGCATCCACTACGCCAAGTCGATGTTCAACGCCCACGAGGGCTGAGCGGGAAAGGCGGCTGCCATGAATGCATATGTGTTGTCGGCGGCCGTCGGGTTGCTGGTCGGCGTGATCTACGGCGTGCTCAACGTGCGCTCGCCGGCGCCGCCGGTGATCGCGCTGGTGGGCCTGCTAGGCATCCTCGCCGGCGAGCAGATCCCGCCGCTGGTGAAGCAATGGCTGCAGCGCGACGCGCAGCACGCCGGCTGGATCGATCAGAAGGTGCGGCCGCACATGTTCGGGCGGATGCCCGGATGCGAGAAGACGGCGAAGGCCGCGACCGCGGCGAGGACAGCGAACGCGGAGTGCCACGATGCCTGAGACGACTTTCCCGGGCACGGCGGGCGCCACGCCTGATCTGGTGCTGTTCAACGGCCGCTTCACGACGCTGGACCGCACGCGCCCGAGCGCCGAGGCGGTCGCGATCCAGGACGGGCGTTTCCTGAGCGTCGGCGGCAACCGCGAGATCCTCGCGCTGGCCGGCCCCGCGACGCGCCGCATCGACCTGAAGGGCCGCGGCGTGCTGCCGGGCCTGATCGACAACCACCTGCACATCATCCGCGGCGGGCTCAACTTCAACATGGAGCTGCGCTGGGACGGCGTGCGCAGCCTGGCCGACGCGATGGCGATGCTGAAGGCGCAGGTGGCGGTCACGCCGGCGCCGCAATGGGTGCGCGTGGTGGGCGGCTTCACCGAGCACCAGTTCCACGAGAAGCGCCTGCCGACGATCGCCGAGCTCAACGCGGTGGCGCCGGACACGCCGGTGTTCCTGCTGCACCTGTACGACCGCGCATTGCTGAACGGCGCCGCGCTGCGGGCCGTCGGCTACACGCGGGACACGCCCGAGCCGCCCGGCGGGCAGATCCTGCGCGACGGCGAGGGCAACCCGACCGGCCTGCTGCTGGCCAAGCCCAACGCTGCCATCCTGTACGCGACGCTGGCCAAGGGCCCGAAGCTGCCGCCCGAGTACCAGCTCAACAGCACGCGCCACTTCATGCGCGAGCTCAACCGCCTCGGCGTCACCGGCGCGATCGATGCCGGCGGCGGATTCCAGAACTTCCCCGAGGACTACCAGATCATCCGGCAGCTGTCCGAGGCCGGACAGCTGACGATCCGCCTGGCCTACAACCTGTTCACCCAGAAGGCGGGGCAGGAGAAGGAGGACTTCCTGAACTGGGCGAAGTCGGTCACCTACAAGCAGGGCGACGACTACTTCCGGCACAACGGCGCGGGGGAGATGCTGGTGTTCTCCGCGGCGGACTTCGAGGACTTCCGCGAGCCTCGGCCGGACCTGCCCGACAAGATGGAAGACGAGCTCGAGGAGGTGGTGCGCATCCTCGTGCAGAACCGCTGGCCGTGGCGCATGCATGCGACCTACGACGAGACGATCTCGCGCGCGCTCGACGTCTTCGAGAAGGTGCATCGCGAGACGCCGATCGACGGGCTGAACTGGTTCTTCGATCATGCGGAGACGATCTCGACGCGCTCGATGGACCGGATCGCCGCGATGGGCGGCGGCGTGGCGGTGCAGCACCGCATGGCCTACCAGGGCGAGTACTTCGTCGAGCGCTACGGCGCGCGCGCCGCCGAGGCGACGCCGCCGGTGGCCGAGATGCTGCGCCGGGGCATGAAGGTCTCGGCCGGGACGGACGCCACGCGGGTGGCCTCGTACAACCCGTGGGTCTCGCTGTCGTGGCTGATCACGGGACGCACCGTCGGCGGGCTGCAGATCACGCCGCAGCGCAACTGCCTGGACCGCGAGGCGGCGCTGCGGATGTGGACGGAGAACGTCACCTGGTTCTCGAACGAGCAGGGCAACAAGGGCCAGATCGCGGCGGGGCAGCTCGCCGACCTGGTCGTGCCGGACCGCGACTTCTTCGGCTGCCCGGAATCGGACATCGCCGACACGAGCGCGTTGCTGACGATGGTCGGCGGCAAGGTCGTGTGGGGCGCGGGCGAGTTCGCCGACCTCGACGACTCGGCGCCGCCGCCGGCGATGCCGGACTGGTCGCCGGTGCGACGTTATGGCGGCTACGGCGCCTGGGGCGCGGAGGGCAAGCCGCTGCAGGCGGCGATTCAACGGATGGCGTGTTGCGACACCGCCTGCGGCGTCCATGGCCACGCGCATGCGAACGCGTGGGCGTCGGAGATTCCGGCGTCGGACCTGCGCGGCTTCTGGGGCGCGCTCGGCTGCGCGTGCTGGGCGGTGTGACGGACGGAACGAGACGAGCGAATCGACATGAGCGCATCGACATGAGCGAATACCGAGCGATGAAGACCTTCTCCCCCGCCGCGCCGCGGTGGGTGGAGGGCCTCCTGCAATGGCCCACCTTCGGGTTCCTGCTTCGGGTGGGATTGGCGTCGGCCTACCTGATCGGCGGGATCGACAAGGCGATGGATTTCCCCGGCGCGGTCGCGGAGCAGGCGCACTTCGGCCTGCAGCCGGCGGTCTTGTGGGCGGTGCTCGCGATCGCGGTCGAGCTGATCGGCGCGGTGCTGCTGATCGCCAACCGCTGGGTCTGGCTGGCGGCCGGCGCGCTGGGCGTGCTGACGCTGGTGGCGATGCTGGTCGCCAACAACTTCTGGGACCTGAGCGGGCAGGCGCGATTCATGGCGAAGAACGCGTTCTTCGAGCACCTCGGACTGATCTGCGCGCTGGCGATGGCGGCGCGGATCGCGGTGCTCGAACGCAAGGGGGGCACGGCATGACCGGGGCGAAGCGATTGCTGCTGGCAAGCCTGATGCTCGGCTTCATCGGCGGCTACGTGGACACGGTGGGTTTCGTCGCGCTGTTCGGCCTGTTCACGGCGCACGTGACGGGCAACTTCGTGCTGATCGGCGCGGAGCTCAGCCGCGCCAGCACCAACAGCGTGCTGCTGAAGCTGCTGGTGTTCCCGACCTTCGTCGCGGCGGTGGCGCTCGCGCGCGTGGTCGCGCTGCGCTGCGAGCGGACGCAGACGGTGGCGAGCCGGCCGCTGCTGGCGATGCAGACGGCCTTCCTGGCGGTAGCGCTGGCCTGCAGCGTGCCGGCGGGCGCGGTGCTCGCGCCGGAGGCGCCCTGGGCGATGGCGACGGGCCTGTTCATGACGGCCGCGATGGCGGTGCAGAACGCGGCGGGCCGGCTGGCCTGGCCGGCATTGACGCCGACGACGGTGATGACCGGCAACGTCACGCAGGTGGTGATCGACGGCGTGGACCTGCTGCGCGGCGCGGCGGGGCCGGAGGTGCGGGACCGGCTCAAGCGGTTCATCTGGCCGGTGCTGGCCTTCGCGGCCGGCGCGCTGGCAGGGGCATTCGCGTATGCGGGGTGGCGGTTCTGGTCGCTGCTATTACCGCTGGTGATGCTCGTCGGCCTGGTGGTGATGGACGTGAGGACGGATCGGAAGGGGTGATGCGCGGTGATCCCGTCAGAATCGGGGTCACCCCTTTTCGGCGAGAACACCATGAGTAGAGACCTGGCCCTGACCCAAGCTGCCCAGCAACTGGGCTACGACTTCGACGGCGAGATCAAGGCCGGCGGCAACTACCAGCCGCTGACCCGCGATGGCGACACGGTCTACCTGAGCGGCCAGGTGCCGCGCGTGGGCAGCACGGTCGTGGTCACGGGGCGGGTCGGCGCCGATGTCGACCTCGCCCGCGCGCAACTCGCCGCGAAGATCTGCGTGATGCGCGCGCTGGTGCTGCTGCAGCGCTCGCTGGGGTCGCTGGACGCGGTGAAGCAGGTCCTGCGACTGAACGTCTTCACGCAGTGCGCCCAGGACTTCACCCAGCTCAGTGAAGTGGCCGACGGGGCGTCGGAGCTGCTGGTGCAGATCCTGGGACCAGCGGGCACGCATGCGCGGACGTCGGTGGGCGTCTATGCGTTGCCGAAGAATGCCAGCGTGGAGTTGGATCTGACGGTGGCGGTTGTGAGTTGATCCTGCTTCGCAGACCTGTGGCAGGGAACCGCCCCTTTGCTGGTGCATTTCCTTGCACGGGGACCACCTCAGCGCCATCTCCTCATCCAAGTCTTTCGCCCCCCTTCACCTACTGGACTGGGGAACAAGTCCACCATTCAGCGCTATCGCGACTGATGCCGCACGCCTGAAGAATCGAGGTATTGGCAGACCTCGCACGGCACTCCTGATTCAAGGGTTACCACGAGGTCTTTTGCAAGACCAACCGAGGACACTGGATGCAGGACACCGCACAACATGCCGTCGATCCCAGCGCGTTGATCGAACGGCAGAAGGGGGAGGCCATGGATAACGAGGACCAGCCGGCTGCAGACAGTGCAGATAGTCTTGCCCACACTGATGCGTCCGATCCTGCGCATATCGAGCTTGTCTTTGGATTTGTCGGCCCAACCGGCATCGATCTGGAGAAGGTTTGCGACGTTCTCCGTGCCCAGTTGAGGTCGCTGCAATACGACTGTGAAGAGATTCGCCTCAGCAATCTGATCACCACATTCGTCGGTGCTTCCGCAGACTTCGAGAACGACTACGACAGGATCAAGACCCTCATGAATCGCGGGACCGCTCTCCGCGAGAACACCGAGCAGGCCGACATCGTCGCCAGACTGGCGATCGCCGATATTCGACGTGCCCGTGTCGAACGCTCGGGTCACGTTCGAAAGCCAGCGCGACGCACGGCCTACCTTGTACGTTCGTTCAAGCGCCCGGAAGAGGTCGAACTCTTTAGGCAGGTGTATGGCAAGGCCTTCACCTTGATCTCCGTCTATGCCTCTCGCGCTTGGCGAACTCAGTTCCTGAAGAAGAAGATCTCCTCGACACTCTCCAGCGACAAATCACACGCTGCCGAATACGCTGCCGAATTGATCTCGATTGACCACGACGAGGAAGGAAAAAAGTTGGGCCAAAGAGTCGGTAAGACTTTTCCTCTTGCAGATTTCTTTGTCACGAGCGAGTCCCGGCCCGAACTTGAGCGGAACCTCAAGCGCCTGGCCCACCTCACCTTTGGAAATCCCTATATCTCACCTTCCCGTGACGAGCAGGCCATGATTGCNNCNCNNANTTGCCGCGGCACTTCGGTCCCTCGATCTGTCGAGGCAAGTGGGGGCTGCAATCATTTCGCAGGATGGAGAACTCCTTACGACCGGGTGCAACGAGGTCCCAAGGTTTGGAGGTGGGCTCTACTGGGCGGAGGACCAATTTGTTGAACGAGATTACGAGCGAGGTCTCGATTCGAACGTCTCCGTCAAACGCGAGATCATCAAAGACATCTTTGATCGCCTGAAGGGCAAACAACAACTTGCCACAGAGGCCATGCTCAAGTCCAGCGCTGAACTTGCTGATGAGGCATTGTTCGAGAACGGTGCCTATCTGAAGGACTCACAGGTGTTTGACGTCATCGAGTTCGGGCGTGCAGTACATGCTGAGATGTCTGCCATCTCTCAGGCCGCCAGGTCTGGCGTCCGCCTCCAGGACAGCCGACTTTTCTGCACGACTTTCCCTTGCCACATTTGCGCGAGACACATCGTGGCATCGGGCGTGCGGGAAGTGGTGTTCATCGAGCCGTACGAGAAGAGCCGCGCGCAGGAGCTGTTTGGTGACTCCATCAGCGTCGAGCCAGCAGAGCCTTCACCGACGCGCACCAATTTCCGTGCGTTCGTTGGTGTTGCGCCCCGCAGGTATTTGGACTTTTTCGAGGCCCAAGGCGGCCGCAAGACCGACGACGGTAAGATCCGCCCGTTGGATGAGCAGTCGGCAACGCCCCGGATCAAGCGCTTCGTCTTTACTTACACATATGCGGAGGCATTCGCGATCGATGCGATTGTTCCGTTCACCTCGGAGACGGCAAGGAGCCAGCCATGAATCATCAGCAGACTTCGTTCATGGGACAGATCAGCGCAGCCAAAAAGGAGGCGCAGGAACTTCGTCAGACCATGAAAGATGCGGCACGTGTGGCCACACTCACTTTCCCTTCGCCGCGGACGGCCAACGTGCCGACTTCGGACCAGAAGTCCAAGACGAAGGACTGACTCCAAAGCTTCACGCACTGAAGCAACAAGGCCCGCAGGAAGCGATTCCTGCGGGCCTTCTCATTGGCACGTGTCCGATGATCGATCAGAACGGAATATCGTCATCCATGTCGTCGAAGCCCGTCGCGGCCTTCGGCGCGGGGGCCGGGGCCCGCGGGGCCGCGGCGCGAGGCGCCGGCGCGCGCGGCGCGTCGAAGTCGCCGCTGTCGCGGCCGCTGCCGCCACCGCCGCTGCGTTCGCTCGAACGCTCGCGGCTGTAGCCGCCACCACCGCCGCCGCCCATGTCATCGCCGCCGCCGTCACGGCCGCCCAGCAGCTGCATCTGCTCGGCGATGATTTCCGTCGTGTAGTTGTCCTTGCCTTCCTTGTCCTGCCACTTGCGGGTCTTCAGGCGGCCCTCGACGTACACCGGGCGGCCCTTCTTCAGGTACTCGCCGGCGATCTCGGCCAGGCGGTCGTAGAACACCACACGGTGCCATTCGGTCTCTTCCTGGCGCTCGCCGCCTTCGCGGCTCTTCCAGTTGCGCGTCGTGGCGATGCTCACGTTGCAGACCGCGCTGCCGCTCGGCGTGTAGCGCAGTTCGGGATCACGGCCCAGGTTGCCGAGGATGATGACTTTGTTGACCGAGGCCATGATGGTTGCCTTCGCTTGCGTATCGTTGGGTGTTCAGAAAGGGAATCTCCGCGCCGCCAATCGCCCAGAACGGGCACTCCGGCTGATCGAAATGCGGCGCAGGGGTCGGATTATGCCGCCCGCCCACTTCGCCCGCGATTGCTCGAAAACGCCGATCCGATGGCGGATCCCGGTCGGTCCCTGACTGGAACCAGGCACCGCGGCACCCCAGCGCTCAGGCCATCCGGCGCCTGGACTGCTTGTGCGCGTACATCGCCGCGTCGGCGCGCTGCATCAGCTCGTCCAGGATCAGGGGCTGCTCCCTCGACATCGCCGCGTCGCCCACGCTGAACGCCAGTTCGTAGCCACGCTGCGCACGCAGGTTGAGTGCCCCGACCTGCGTGCGCACCCGCTCCAGCGCCGGCTGCATCTGCCCGGTCGCCGTGCCGCTGAGCAGCGCCACGAACTCGTCCCCGCCGGTGCGGGCCACCACGTCCGACGCGCGCAGGCAGAAGCGCAGGATGTCGGCGAAGGACTTCAGCGCCCAGTCGCCTTCCGCATGGCCGTAGCGGTCGTTGACATGCTTGAAATGGTCCAGGTCGAAGTACAGCATCGTCGCCGGCCATCCGTGGCGCCGGCACAGCGCCAGCACATGCCCCGCCTGCGACTCGAAGCCGCGCCGGTTCGCCAGCCCCGTCAGCTCGTCGACCATCGCCATGTACATCGCCGCGAACTGCTGTTCCACCATGAAGGCCATGTCGCGCAACGTCGCCTGGTCGTCGGCGTCAAAACCGCGCGGCGCGCGGTCGATCAGGCACAGCGTGCCGAGCCGGTGCCCGCTCGGCGCGCGCACCGGGCAGCCCGCATAGAAACGGATCATCGGACCGCCGGTCACCAGCGGGTTGTCCGCGAACCGCGGATCCGCATGCGTGTCGGGGATCAGCAGGATGTCGTCCGACAGGATCGCGTGGCCGCAGAAGCTGATGTCGCGCGGTGTCTCCGGCACGTCCAGGCCCTGCGCCGACTTGAACCACTGCCGGTCCGCGTCGACCAGGCTCACCAGCGCGATCGGCACCTGGAACAGCCGCCGGGCCATCCGCGTCAGCCGGTCGAAGCGTTCCTCGGGATCCGTGTCCAGCACCTGCAGCACGCGCAGCGTGGACAGGCGGGCGTTCTCGTCTTCGGGCAAGGGCGCAGCGATCATGTCGACGTGTCTGCCTGTGCTGTGGGAGTTCGATGTCGCCTCGTCCCGCCCGAGCGGCGCGCCGGGACCGGGTCATCGGCGAGCTCGCCGATGTGCGGGACAATCGAGAGCTCCATGAGTCCGTCCAGCCATCATCCCGTCCCGCTCGCCATCCTGCAAGAGGTGTTCGGTTACAGCGCCTTTCGCGGCCAGCAGGCCGAGATCGTCGACCATGTGACCGCCGGCGGCGACGCGCTGGTCCTCATGCCCACCGGCGGCGGCAAGTCGCTCTGCTACCAGGTCCCCGCCATCGCCCGCCAGCGCGCCGGCCATGGCGTCACCGTGGTCGTCAGTCCGCTGATCGCCCTGATGCACGACCAGGTCGGCGCCCTTGAGGAAGCCGGCGTGGACGCCGCGTTCCTCAACTCCACGCAGACGCTCGAAGAGACCCAGCGCATCGAACGCGAGATGCTCGCCGGCCGCATGACGCTGCTGTACGCCGCGCCGGAACGCGTCAACACGCCGCGTTTCATCGCGCAGATGCAGTCGCTGTACGAGCGCGGCCTGCTGAGCCTGTTCGCGATCGACGAGGCCCATTGCGTCAGCCAGTGGGGACACGACTTCCGCAGCGAATACCTGTCGCTGAGCCTGCTCCACGAGCGCTTCCCCGACATCCCGCGCATCGCGCTCACGGCCACCGCCGACGACATCACCCGCGCCGACATCATCGAGCGGCTGCAACTGGAGGAGGCCCAGGTCTTCGTCGCCTCGTTCGACCGGCCCAACATCCGTTACCTCATCGTCGAGAAGGACAGCCCGCGCGAGCAGCTGCTGCGCTTCATCCAGGACGAGCACCAGGACGAGGCCGGCGTCGTCTACTGCCAGAGCCGCAAGAAGGTCGACGAGACCGCCGACTGGCTGCGCGCCAAGGGCATCAACGCGCTGCCGTACCACGCCGGCATGGAGCAGGACCAGCGCAAGCGCCACCAGGACCGCTTCCTGCGCGAGGACGGCATCGTGATGGTCGCGACCATCGCCTTCGGCATGGGCATCGACAAGCCCGACGTGCGCTTCGTCGCCCACTTGGACCTGCCCAAGAACATCGAGGGCTACTACCAGGAGACCGGCCGCGCCGGCCGCGACGGCGGACCGGCCGAGGCCTGGATGGCCTACGGCCTGGCCGACGTCGTCCAGCAGCGTCGCATGATCGACGAGAGCCCGTCGACCGACGAGTTCAAGCAGGTGCAGCGCGGCAAGCTCGACGCGCTGCTCGCGCTGGCCGAGGCGATCGACTGCCGCCGGGTCCGGCTGCTCGACTATTTCGGCGAGGCCAGCCAGCCCTGCGGCAACTGCGACAACTGCCTGAACCCGCCCGCGACCTGGGACGCGACGGAGGCGGCCCGCATGGCGCTGTCCTGCATCTACCGCTTCCATCAGGTCACCGGCTTCAGCTTCGGCTCCGGCCACCTGATCGACGTGCTGCGCGGCAAGGAGACCGACAAGGTCAGCCAGTACCGGCACCAGCAGCTCTCGACCTGGGGCGTGGGCTCGGCGCTGAGCGAGCAGCAGTGGCGCGCGGTGATCCGGCAACTGATCGCGCTCGGCTACGCGGTGACCGAGGGCGAGTACAACACCTTGTCCCTGGGCGAGGGCGCGAAGGCGGTGCTGCGCGGCGAAGTCCGCATGCTGCTGCGCCAGCCGGCCACGCCGGCGAAGCGCAGCAAGTCCAGCCGGACCGGCTCGGGCACCGCCGCCCGGCGCTCCGAGGCGGAGGCCGACCTGGACGCCGCGGCCCAGCAGCGCTTCGACGCGCTCAAGGCCTGGCGCGCGGACGTGGCGCGCGAGCACGGCCTGCCGGCCTACGTGATCTTCCAGAACGTGACGCTCGCGGAACTCGCGCGCCTGCAGCCGCGATCGCTCGACGAGATGTCCGGCATCAGCGGCATCGGCGCGAAGAAGCTCGAGGCCTACGGCGACGCCCTGCTGCGCGTGCTGGGCGAGGACTGAGCCCTCGGTCCCTCCGCGCCATCCGTCGCGTCACCCGATCGTCACGCGCCCGTCACGAGACAAAGAAAAACGCCCGGCAGATGCCGGGCGTTTTCGTTGGCGGAGCGACGGCTGATCCGCCGCGCTCCCCGCCTTGACAGCGCAACCGCGGAGCTCAGCAGAGCTGGGTCGTGCAGCCGACCTGCGCGGTCGAGGCCAGCTGGCGGCCGTCGGCCGAGGTGTCGCGGCGTCCGGTGATGTAGACCGTGGGCAGCTGCGCGCGCTTGGCGGTGATGACCACCGGATCCAGCGTGATGACGGCGGCGCGTTGCTCGCGCTGCTCCTGCACGTGCAGCAGGCTGACGGCGATCGCGAGCGTGGCGCCGATGCCGAAGGCGAAGGCCTTGAAGCTCGCGCTGCCGGTCAGGCCGATGCGCGGGCCGCGGGTGGAACGGGTCTTGAAAGTCGTGGTGCTCATGGTGTTCTCCTTGAAGCGGTTGCGTGTGTCAGTGAAGTCAGTGTCGTCATTGCGACCCCGCTTCGCGAGGCGCAAGCGACGAATGCGCGTGGCGGCGGATTGAATTGCGGGGAATCGCGACGAACGGATGAACCGGATTCGTCGATCGCTCCGATGCCCCATTTCATCGGCATTCCAGGCGATCCGGACTGCTGTGTCCGCGGACACTCCGGACAGCGCGGACACCGCGGATCGACCTCCGCGGAGAGGAAAAAAGAAGCCCGCTGGTCAGGCGGGCTTCGAAATGCCGGGGAAAGCGTGGCGTCTATCGGAGCGCAGGCGACGCGGTCATCCGCGCGGCTTG
>Ga0063456_1000848_pt1 | contig 17950 bp, 19 predicted proteins | sample AraplaMF_Cvi_mMF_FD_56228 | JGI IMG/M metagenome (GOLD analysis project Ga0063456, IMG submission 56228) | Arabidopsis root microbial communities from the University of North Carolina, USA - plate scrape MF_Cvi_mMF version 2 (version 2) | ecosystem: Host-associated > Plants > Roots > Endosphere ... | reverse complement strand
TCTTCCCGGTGCCGGGAAGGCCGCCGAAGACTATGAGTATAGGTGGTTGGTTTGTCATGCCTCATCATCCATCGGCATGCCGAGGTCCGCAACGGGTCACAAGCGGCCCTCAGCCGGGGCCGCCTTGAAGGTCAGCCATGGGGCCAGTTGCAGAAGTGATCAGCTTCATCGTAGGGTTCAGTGACTTCCGCCCGGTGTATTTCAATCCAAATGGACAAGAGAGAGAAATTCATATCCGAGTTGGCCGATGGGCTTGCTTTAACCGCGCCAGATCGGACCGCCCGCATCGCCATCGACGGCGTCGACGGGGCAGGAAAGACCACATTCGCTGATGAACTTGGAAGCCTGGTTGCGGCTAGGGGGCGGCCCGTCATTCGAGCATCGGTAGACGGATTTCATAATCCCAAGGCGGTCAGATATCGGCGTGGACGACATTCACCGGAAGGCTTTTTCCAGGACTCCTACAACTACGCGGCATTGACGCAATACCTGCTGGACCCGCTAAGCCCCGGTGGTTCTCGCATGTATCGTCGAGCAATTTTCGATCATGTGACCGATGGCATTGTGCTTGCCGATGACCTGGAGGCACCGCCGTCTTCAGTCTTGCTGATTGACGGCATCTTTCTGCATCGACCCGAACTGCGCGCCTACTGGGACGCTTCAGTCTTCCTGCGAACGGACTTTGCTGTATCCGTTGCGCGGTGCGCTTCGCGCGATGGCTCGTCGCCCGACCCTGCAGCTCCATCCAACCGGCGCTACGTCGAGGGACAGCGGCTCTATCTTCAAAGTTGCCAACCGGAAACGAAGGCCACCTTCGTAATCGATTACAACGACCTGTCTGCGCCTTCGCTTGTGCTCTGAGCAATTCGAGCGACAATGTCGCCTATGGGTCTTGCACCCCTTAAGCCCGCCCTCCGAAAAGGCGCGCCGCTGGCGTTCGTCGGCGCGCCGGCCGATGCAGGGGCTTCGGCGCGGAAGCGCGAGCGGTCGCAGGACCGTCCTGCGCCTCAGAGGCTCGCGAGCCATGTCGCGAGCGGGATTCTCCCGAGCCGTGCCTCACCCAGCGGATTCAGCGATGTATCGTCGATGGGCGCGCCGTAATACGGCGCCTTCGGATCCCCGATCACCGGACGCGCGTCGCCGGACGCCTTCATGCGGCGCGCGATGAATTCGTTGAAGGGGGCCTTCTCGGGCCCTGCGATATCGATCGTGCCGTTGAGCGGCCGGCCCGTTGCGACCTCCACGAGGCGATCAGCGACGTCCTCTGCCGCGATCGGCTGAAACTGGGCCGACGGCACGACCAGCTTGCCGTCGGTCGCTCCCATTTCGCCGATGGCGCCGAGGAATTCGAAGAACTGGGTGGCGCGCACGATCGAGTAGGGCACCGAGGCAGCCTTGATGATGGTCTCCTGCGCCAGCTTGGCGCGGAAATAGGAATTGTCGGGCGACCGTTCGGTCCCCACGATCGACAGCGCCACGTGATGTTTCACGCCTGCCGCAGCCTCGGCCGCGACGAGATTCCTGCTCGAGCGCTGGAAGAAATCGAGCACCGCGGCCGGCTCCCAGGACGGCGCGTTGGCGACATCGACGACGACATCGGCGCCCGCCAGCACGGCTGCGAGGCCTTCTCCGGTCACGGCATTCACGCCTGATTTCGGCGAAGCCGGCACGGCCTCGTGGCCCTGCTGCTTGAGCTTCGCCACGAGCTTGGATCCGATCAATCCGGTCCCGCCGATCACGACGATCTTCATGGCCTGTCTCCTTGAAATTCTGCGAGCGCGGAATGATCAGAAGCAGGGGGCCGACGCTCGCCTGACGCGAGCCACGTCTTACAGGAGCAATGGGGCAGGCTCTTGCCTGAAACCGTCCCGTGTTGTCGGAAAATGCCAAGACATTTGGTGGCGGGGCGGCCGGGCTCTGCCCGGAGATGTGCCGGCAGCCGACGATGCAATCATCGCAGATTGCCAATGTTTTGCCCGACGGGTCAAACGCCCGGGGGCTGGCTGAAAAAACCAGTATTATCAACGCCATGCCTACTGTGCATGGGGTTGTTTTGCAGTTTTAGGTCGCGACCTCACGCCCCGCAGACGATTACGCCGTACCAGCCGAGGCCGCGATAGGTCTCGTAGCCCGGGGTGGCATGGAACGCGACCATCGTGCCGGAGCGGTCCTGATAGAAGCCGGAGCGCTGGCCATTGAGCGACAGCGAGATGCGTTCGCTCAAAATGCCCTGGCCGTCGGAGGCGGCAATCACGCGAAAGTTCGAGTCGACCAGCAGCACGCGGGCCTTGTCGCTGTCGCCGACGCGGACCCCTTGCACGATCGCGCGCGCCTGCGGCTCCCAGTCGAAATGGATGGCGAGCACGCCGATCGGCGCGCCATTGGCCTGGCCGCCGGCGCGGACGCTGGCGCAGTAGGTCGCGACCTGGGCGTTGCCGAGCAGCGACTGGTTCTCGACGTCGCCGGCGACATAGTCGTCGCCGGAGCGCAAGGTCTTGGCCTCGCGAAACCACTTGGTGTGGGCGACGTTCTGGCCGACCACACGAAAACGATCCGCGCGGCCGTTGGCGATGACGTTGCCGTCGAGGTCGCAGAGCCAGAGGTCGAGATAAACGGTGTAGGCACCGAGGATGACGCCGAGGCGCTCGGAGGCATAGGTGACGGCGGCAGGGGCGGGCGAGGCCGCGCAATCGACCACGGCTGAATCGGTCGCCCACCAGCGCACGTCGCAGGTGCGCTCATAGAGGTTGCGGTCGATCAGTTCGACGGCATTCAGCGACAGATCGACCATGCGCTCGCCGCGCGAGCGCTGGCTCATCCGGTCGATCGAGGAGACGAGGTCGCCGGTGCGCTTGGTGAGCTGGGTTTCGAGCTCGCGTGCGATGGTCTCGACCTGCTGGCCGACGCCGCGCACCTCCTGCGCCACCACCGCGAAACCCGCGCCCTGCGCGCCGGCGCGCGAGCTCTCGATCAGCGCGTTCAGCGCCAGCATCTTCATCTGGTTGGTGATCTGCTGGATTGCCTTGGTCTTGTCGACCGCGATCTGGTTGACCTCCGCGGTCAGGCGGTTGATCAGCGCGGAGATGTCGGAATCATCCTCAGTGGGTTCGGTGGCGATCGGCTTGGCTTTGAGACCCAGCGCAGCAGACATCGGGGAGTTCCCTTGGCAATGAGGCCTGATCTGCAATGAACCCGGAACAATCACGTCAGATCGAATACGATTCTTTTTCGAGGATTCCGCCTAACGCCCGCTTAATTTGCTATTCGGCGGAATGCCCAAATGATAGTCACTGCGGCCTGCTGGACGGCCGTCCACCGCTTTGTGCACCCCGGCCGTTGCAAATCGCCGGGGTTTCCCGGCCAATCGGTCAGTGACCGACGGCTCGTGCGACCGCCCGGGCCTAGAGTTCCCCAATGGCCAGTCCCGACTCATGACCCCTCCCATATCCGCGCTCCCGGTCGAAGCGCCCCAGGCGTTCCTGGGGGTAGCGCGCTCGCTGACCGACAAGCTCTGGCGCGACCGGCTGGATGCCCGCGGGGCGGCCCTGGCGCTCGCCATCGTGCAGCGGCATCAGCTTCCCGAGCTGCTGGCGCGGGTGCTGGCGGGCCGCGGGGTCGATAGCGACGCGGTTGCCGACTTCCTCGATCCGACCATCCGCAAGCTGATGCCGGATCCGTTCACGGTGACGGAGATGGAGGCTGCCTCAAAGCGGATCGCGGACGCGGCGACGAAGGGCGAGACGGTCGCGATCTTCGGCGACTACGACGTCGACGGCGCCACCTCGGCGGCGCTGCTCGCCTGGCACCTGCGCCATTGCGGGCTCGATCCGCTGATCCACATTCCCGACCGCATCTTCGAGGGCTACGGCCCCAATGTCGAAGCCGTGCGCGGGCTCGCGGCCAAGGGCGCCACGCTGCTCGTCACCGTCGATTGCGGCACCACCAGCATCGAGCCGCTCGCCGAGGCAAAACGGCTCGGCATGTCGGTCGTCGTGATCGATCATCACCAGGCCGGCACGGAGCTGCCGGAGGTGGATGCGCTGGTCAATCCGAACCGGCTCGACGATCTCTCCGGCCTTGGCCACCTCGCCGCCGTCGGCCTCGTGCTGGTGACGCTGGTCGCGGTCAACCGCGAGTTGCGTCAGCGCGGCTTCTGGACCGCGGAGATGCCCGAGCCCGATCTGCTCGGCATGCTGCATCACGTTGCGCTCGGCACCGTCGCCGATGTCGCGCCGCTGATCGGCCTCAACCGTGCCTTCGTCGCCAAGGGCCTGATCGCGATGCGGCGGCGCGACCATGTCGGCCACACCGCGCTGATGGACGTCGCGCGGCTCAACGGCCCGCCGGAGGCCTGGCATCTCGGTTTCATGCTGGGCCCGCGCGTCAATGCCGGCGGCCGCATCGGCCGCGCCGATCTCGGCGTGCGGCTCTTGCTGGAGGGCGACAGCGTCGAAGCGGCGCGGATCGCGGCCGAGCTCGACCGCCTCAACAGCGAGCGACGCGTGATCGAGCAGGCGGCCGAAGCGCAGGCCGAAGCCGAAGCGCTCGCCTCGATCGGGCTCGAGGACAAGATTGGCGTGATCGTGACGGCGTCCGAAGGCTGGCACCCCGGCGTGGTGGGCCTCGTCGCCTCCCGCCTGAAGGAGAAGTTCTCGCGGCCCGCCTTTGCCATCGCGCTCGAGCCCGGCGGCATCGGCACCGGCTCAGGCCGCTCGATCGCGGGCGTCGATCTCGGCAAGGCGGTGCGGCAGGCGGTCGCCGATGGTATTTTGCTGAAAGGCGGCGGTCACGCGATGGCCGCCGGCGTGACGCTGCGCAAGGAAAAGCTCGCCGAATTCCGCGCCTATCTCGAAAATGCCCTGGCGCGCGACGTCGCCGAGGCGCGCCACGTCAACGAGCTCTATATCGACGGCGCGGTCTCGGCGCGCGCGGTGACGACGGAACTTGCAGCGACGCTCAACCGCGCGGGGCCGTTCGGCAGCGGCAATCCGGAAGCCGTGCTGGCCCTGCCGGCGCATCAGCTGGTTTATGCCGACGAGGTCGGGCAAGCGCATCTGAGGCTGCGCTTCAAGTCGGGAGACGGCGCGATCGTCAACGGCATCGCGTTCCGGTCGGTGGGCCAGAAGCTCGGCAATGCATTGCTCGCCAACCGCGGCCAGCAATTGCATGTCGCGGGCTCGCTGGCGGTCGACCGCTATCAGGGCGTCGAGCGGGTGCAGTTTCGCGTAATCGACGTTGCGCTACCGGACCAGGGGCCATCCGTGATCAGATAACGCAAGATCCGACGCGGTCATGCGGCAAAAGTAACCGCTCAAACAACAAAAAAGGGAGTGAACATGGCAGGGCAGGTTGAGGGCAAGGTCGCGCTGGTGACGGGCGGCGCCTCGGGCATTGGCGAGGCCATCGTCGAGCTGTTCGCGCGCGAGGGCGCCACCGTCGTCATCACCGACATCGACGAGCTGCGCGGGCCCGAGCTCGAAAAGCGCATCACCAAGGCCGGCGGCAAGGCGATCTTCCTGGAGCAGGACGTCACCAGCGAGGAGCGCTGGATCGAGATCGTCGCCGAAATCGCAAAGCGCTATGGCCGGCTCGACATCATGGTCTCCAATGCCGGCATCGGCATTGCCGTGCCCTCGATCGTCGACATGACGCTTGGTGACTGGCGCAAGCAGAACGCCATCAATCTCGACGGCGTGTTTCTCTCGGTGAAGCACTGCCTGCCCCTGATGCGCAAAACCGGCGGCGGCTCGATCGTGATGATGTCCTCGCTCGCGGGCCTGCGCGGCTCGCCGGGCCTGTCGGCCTATTCGGCGACCAAGGGCGGCGTGCGGCTGTTCGCGAAATCGATCGCGATGGAGTGCGCGGCGGCCGGCGACGGCATCCGCGTCAACTCCGTCCATCCCGGCATCATCGACACGCCGATCTGGGGCAAGATCCCGACCGGTGCGACCGGCAACCAGGGCAATGCGCCGATCGATCCCGAGGAGCGCGCACGGGTCGTCACGCCGCTTGGCCGCGCCGGGGAGGCTGCGGAGATCGCCTCCGGCGTGCTGTATCTGGCCTCAGATGCGTCGCGCTACGTCACCGGCAGCGAGCTCGTCATAGACGGCGGCATGAACGCGGGCGGCGTGCCGCGGCGGGCGTGAGACGCGCAGGGCAGGGTGGCGCCCGAAGGGGCTGACGCGCAGGCACGGCCCCTGTACAACGCGGACAGCTCCCGACCGACAAAGGTGTCCTTCGCCATGGCGCACAGCCTTCATTCGTCTTCTTCCGCGCCTGAGCCCGTCCGCTCGAACCGGCCCGACCTTGCCACCGACGCGATCCGCACCGCGCGCGAAGATCTCGCCGCCTGCTTCCGCATGGCCGCGCGCAACGGCTTTGAGGAGGGCATCTGCAACCATTTCTCGGCCGTCGTGCCGGGCCATGACGACCTCTTCCTGGTCAATCCTTACGGCTACGCCTTCCGCGAGCTGACGGCATCTAAGCTCCTGATCTGCGACTTCCACGGCAACGTGCTCGACGGCGAGGGCGTGCCCGAGGCGACCGCCTTCTACATCCATGCCGAGATGCACAAGCGCCTGCCGCGCGCCAAGGTCGCCTTCCACACCCACATGCCCTATGCCACCGCGCTGTCGATGACCGAAGGCGATCCGCTGATCTGGGCCGGCCAGACCGCGCTGAAGTTTTATGGCCGCACGGCGGTCGACCGCGACTACAACGGCCTCGCGCTCGACAACCGCGAGGGTGCGCGCATCGCGTCAAGCGTCGGCAATGCCGACATCGTCTTCATGAAGCATCACGGCGTGATGGTGCTGGCGCCGACCATCGCGGAGGCCTGGGACGATCTCTATTATCTCGAGCGCGCCGCCGAGGTGCAGGTGCTGGCGATGTCGACAGGCCGAAAGGTGCTGCCGGTCGATCCCGCCATCGCGGCCGAGACCTACAGGCAGATGCGCGACGGCGATTCCGAATCCGCGCGGCTGCATCTCGCCGCGATCCGCCGCCAGCTCGATGCGGAAGAGCCGCAGTACAGGCACTAGCGATAGTCGCGGCCTAGGACCCCTGCCGCAGCTTCGCCAATACCTTCAGTCCACCATAGCCATCGGCGGGCGTGATCCCTGCGCGCTGCTGGAAATCCTTGATCGCCTTCATGGTGTCGTTGCCGACGCGGCCGTCGGTGCCGCCGGTGTCGAAACCGGCCTTGGTGAGCCGCGTCTGCATCTCCTGCACCTCGGCGAGCGTGAGCGCACGCTCTGAGCCGGGAAAGGGCTGGATGAAGGGCGGCGCGCCCAGGCAGCGGTCGCCGAGATGGCAGATCGCCAGCGCATAGTTCATCGAGGGGTTGTAGCTTTTCACCGAATAGAAATTCGGTCCGAGCAGGAAGGTCGGTCCACCCGCGACGGGCGTCCACATCTGCGCGGAGGCGGAGGCTTGCGGAAATGGCTGGCCGTCGGCGCGGGTGACGCCAGCCGTCTGCCACGCCGCATAGGTCCGGCTGCCGCTCATCTCACTGGGGGCGCGCACCTCGTAGCCCCAGTGCTCGCCGCGGTGCCACTTGCCGCGGTTGACGAGATATTTTGCGGTCGAGCCCAGCGCGTCGTCGGGCTTGCCGAACGGCGACACCTTGCCGTCGCCGTCATAGTCGATGCCGACATTGAGCCAGACCTCCGGCATCCATTGCGAGTGGCCCATCGCGCCGGCCCAGGAGCCCTGCATCTCCTCCGGCGTGCTCCAGCCCTTGTCGACGATGCGGAGCGCGTTGATCAGCTCGGTCTCCCAATAGGCCTTGCGGCGCGGCTCGTTCCAGGCGAGCGCGGCGAGCGAGGGAAACACCGGCGTCATGTGGTTCTGCTGCACCAGGGGATCGCCATAGGCGGACTCGACGCCCCACAGCGCCAGCAGCGTGCCGCGCTCGACGCCGAAATCGCGCTCGATCCGCGCCAGCAGCGCCTCGTTGTTCTTCAGCGCGATCTTGCCGTTGATGATGCGCCAGTCGGAGACGCGGCGGTTGATGTATTGCCAGACCTGCTCGTGGAATTCGGGCTGGTTGCGCATCTGCTTGAACACGCTCATGTCGGGCTCGACCCGCGCCATCGCGCGCTGCCAGGTCGCTGCCGAAATGCCCTTGGCCATGGCGCGTGCGCGAAAGCTCTCACGCCATTCGTCGAATCCCGGAGGAGCCGCCAGGGCGCATGCAGGAAATGCGAGCAGGGCGGCTGCGCCCAGCGTCGATTGGAGCAGGGTCCGGCGGCTGGGATGGGGCGAGGAATCAGCTTGGTTCATGGACGCATTCTAGCGGGAAACATGCCGTCTGTGAGCGGTTCCGGGAACAAAGGGAACAGGCCATTGCACGCGCGTTCCCAGGAACAAAGTGTCGCAGTGAGGCATTCCCTCCGCACAACAATGAGGAGGAGAAGATGAGGAAATATCTGTTTGCTGCTGCCATGGTCGGCGCCATCGCGACCCCTGCATTCGCCGATGAAGTCGGCGTGCACGTCGGTCCGGTCGGCGCCGGCGTGACGGTCGGTCAGTCGCACGAGTATCGTGATCGCGATCGTGACCGTACCACCGTGATCAAGGAGCGCGCCCCCGCCGACCGCACCACGGTCATCAAGAAGGAAGATGAATACGGCAATCGCAGCAAGACCGTGATTCATCACGACAACGACTGACGGAACAGGGCTCCGGCCGATGGTCGGGGCCCGCCTTCCGGAGGCAGTCGGTTCATTGGAACTCGGGGTGGAATGAAGATACGCGCGCATGCGGAAAGCCATGTCGTCGAGCTGGACGACGGATCGCAATGGCAGATCTTTGCCGGTGATCTCGCGACCACGCTGAGCTGGAAGCCCGAAACCGATCTCCACCTGGAGCCGAGCCGCGACCGGGTGAGTTCGCATGTGCTCGTGAATGCCACCGACCAGAGCCGCGTGCGGGTGATCGCCGCGGGGCAGAGCTGGCCCGATGGCGAGGTTACGAAAGTGTTGAAGGGCAGGTAGCGACCTGCTCGACGCTGCCGATTTCCCCCGATTTTTGCCTGCCGTTTTACGGTCAGTTCGTTCTTGTCGCGCAAGATGCGCGCATGCGCGAGCTGTTCGACATCATCCGTGCCAACCCGTGGCCGTTTGGCGCGGGCTGCTGGTCGTGATCCTGATGATCGTCGCCGAGAACTTCGGCCGTGGCATTCAAGGTGGCGGCGACACCGGCGGCGACTTCTCGGATGCCGGCGGGTGTGACGGAGGCGGCGGCGACTAGGCCTGGTCGTCCTGCAACTCGGTTGCGACGTGAGCGAGCCAGCGGCGAATGCTCGCCTCGGCCTTGGCATCGAGCCCGGTGGCAAGGCGTTTCTCCAGCGCGATCACGCGTTCCCTGCACGCCTTCAGTAACGTCGCGCCACGCGGCGTCAGCGTCCATTGCTGGATACGGCCGTGGACGGGATGGGGCGTCATCAGAATCGCCCCGTCGCGTTCGAGGTTGCGGATGATCACCCCGACCGTCTGCGGGGTGAGGAACGTCAGGCGGGCGACGTCGGCGCCCGACAGGCCCGGATAGGCGTTGAGCATCGTCAGCACCGCGAATTGCGGCGACGTCACGCCGAGATCTGCCAGCGTCCGTTCCATCGTCAGGCGGACCGCGGCATGGGCCTGGCGCAGGAGATAACCGAGATAGCCCTGTTCGCCGCGCTTGCCTTCGCCGGGGGCGGGCACACGAACGGCACCGTCGCCGGCAGACGCGGGCGCCTTGCGTGGGGTTTTCGATCTTGTGATGTCGGCGGTCTTGCGCGTCATATCAGGGCTCTTATAAGATATAAGTACTCTTATAACAACAGGAGGTGAACGGCAATGTCACAAGCCCGCAGCGAATACGAGGATTTCAAGCGGATCGCGCCCGATGCGTACGATCTGGTGCTGGCTCTGGGCCAGGTGGCAGCCAAGGCGGGCCTGGACAAGCAGCTGCTCGAGCTCGTCAAGCTGCGGGCGTCGCAGATCAATGGCTGTGCCTTCTGCGTCCAGCATCACATCCTGCTCTCCGAGCGTATCGGTGTCCCCGTGGACAAGCTCAATCTGGTCGCGGTCTGGCGTGAAGCGCCGATCTTTTCTGCTCGCGAGCGCGCCGCGCTGGCCTGGGCCGAGGCGCTGACGTTCCTGCCCGACGGCGTCAGCGAAGAGGCCTTTGCCGAGGCCTCCGGCGAATTCTCCGAGACCGAGCTGATGTATCTGACGTCAGCCGTGGCCTCGATCAACGTCTGGAACCGGTTTGGTGCGGCCTATCGCTGGACGCCGGCCAAGCGGCCGGTCGCCGCGAACGCCGCAGCATCCTGATCGCAACAAGGGATGTTGTCATGACTGCAATGAGATTGGACACCACGCAGCGCGCCCTGCCGTCGCGTGCGATGGCACTGGCCGCCGTCGGCGGGCTCGCCTGTGCGCTTGCGATCGGCAAGGCGCTGCCGGTGACGATGGATAGTTTGTCGGGGGCGGTCGCACCGCTCTGCGCCAATGCTGCCGGGAGTTCGCCGCTCGACAAGGTCGAGCCGATCGGCTCCTACGCGTTGCCGAATGTGCCGGGCAAGCGCGTCACCATCGTGCGCGTGTCTTACGGCCCCGGCGGATTTTCGCGGCCGCATCGGCACGCAGGATCGGTGACGGCCTACATCACCAAGGGCGAGATTCGCTCCCAGCTCGGCGGCGGCCCGGTCGAGACGTTTGGCGTCGGCCAGTCGTTCTTCGAGCCGCCGGGCGCGACGCATCTGGTCTCGGCCAATGCCAGCGCCACGGAGCCGGCGGAATTGATCGCCGTATTCGTGGCGGATGAGGGCGCACAGCTGACGACGTATCTGGAGTAACCGGTAGCCCGGATGGAGCGAAGCGCGATCCGGGCTACGCGACGGAGGTTTCGTCAGCCGCCGTACGATGCCGGATCAGGATTGTCCGAGGGATGCTCGAACGATTTCTTCATCGACGCCGGCATCGGGACGTGGAAATTCAGGCCGCGCGGCGGCACCGGCTCCATGAACCATTTGTTGTAGATATTCTCGATCTCCGGGCTCTTGTAGAGCTTTGCGGTAGCACGATCGACCACGGCCTTGAACGGCGCGTCGTCCTTGCGCAGCATGATGCCGTAGGGCTCGGGATCGGAAAAGGCGCCGCTGCTGATGGCGTAGAGCGACGGATCCTTGGCGGACGCGATCATGGCGGCAAGCTGGATGTCGTCCATGACGAACGCCTCGGCGCGGTCGGTCTCGACCATCAGGAACGCCTCGGGGACGTCCTTGGCGTTCATCACATTGATGCCGAGCGAGCGGGCGGCGTTGGCCTTGTTGAGCTGCGTGATGTTGGTCGTGCCCGCGACCGAAACGACGGCCTTGCCCTTGAGGTCGTCAACCTGGTCGAGCTTCGAGGCCTTCTTCGACACGAAGCGGCTCGCCGTGAGAAAATGCGTGTTGGTGAACCATACCTGCTTCTGCCGGTCGGCATTGTTGGTGGTCGAGCCGCATTCGAGATCGACGGTGCCGTTCGCCATCAGCGGGATGCGGTTGGAGGAGGTGACCAGATTCTCATTGACCGCGAGCTTGTCCAGCTTGAGCTCGGCCTTGATCTCCTCGACGATCTTCATACAGATGTCGATGGCGTAACCGACCGTCTTCTGCTTTTCGTCGATGTAGCTGAACGGCACCGCACTATCGCGCACGCCGAGCGTGATCGCGCCGGTTTCCTTGATTTTCTTCAGCGTGCCGGTCAATTCCTGCGCATGAGCCGGCACGGCGAAAGCGACGGCCAGGATGGCCGCCGTGGTGAGACAACGCATCTGCTTCCCTTCCTTCAGTAAGCCCAAGGGGAAGCAAAGCAATTCTGGGGCCAGAGAGGGCCGTGCCGCGCGACGAGGCGCGAGCAGCCTCAATTCTCCTCGCTGCTCGATCCTTCGCGCAGGTCCGGCTTGATGACGTCCTCGGGCAGCGCGTGTGCCACTGGCTGCGCGGTGCCGGCGATCTCCGGACCGATCTCGCGGCCGCGGGCGCGGATCAGGCGCTCATAGGCGGAAACCAGCGTGACGTAGGGACTGACCCAGATCCAGCCGTCGCGGGTGAACACCTGGACGTCGAAATGCAGGTGCATTGAGGTGCCGGCGGGATGGTCGAGATAATTCGAGACCAGGCCGATCTTCTCGCCTTCGGTGACGAGGCGACCGTTGAGCAGGCCATCGGCGTTCATCGCCTGCGGGTTCATGTGCATGTAGCGGAAGCGGATGTGCTCGGTCCGGCTGTTGATCTCGAGTGTCGCGGCCTGGTCCTTGGCGGCACGGATCACGATGGCGTCGCGGACCGCGACCACGGCGCGCTGCTTGGGATCGCAGGGTTCGCGGCCTTCGCCTGATGGCGGGCAGTCGGCGGCGCGGATGTCCTCACCCTGGTGGCCGTAACCGCCGGCGCATTGCCAGACTTCGAAGCTGCGGGACTCGCAAAAATTGTCGCGCCAGGGATAGGCGGTCGGGCCCTCGTTCTTGTCGCGCTTGCCGTAGGATTGCGAGCGCACGAAGGCGGGCGCTTTCTCCAGGGGAAAGCGGATCTGGGCATAGGCCATCACATCGGGATGGCCGCTCTTGTTGCGGTAGCCGGTGTTCGGGATGATGTCGCCGCTCGGCCGGTAGCTGAATTCGGTCGAGCGCTCGCGGGGACGATCGATGATGTTGGAGGCGATGTCCGTCAGCGGCCGCATCCGCTGGCCGCCGGCGACGTGCAGCGCCTTCAGGAAGCGCTCGGCGACCGGAGAGGCCTCCTTGCAGGCCAGCCGCCGCGGTTTGGCGACGCTGTCCAGGCACTGGACGGAGACGACATAAGCGACGCCGAAGCGGGTGAAGGCGTAGCGGACATAGCCTTCCCGGATGAACCTGCGCAGGTCCGGATAGAGGGTTGCGAGCGGCTTGACGGGCTCGCCCTTGCCGCCGGCGGGATCGGCGATGTCATAGAGCAGCGCGGAGCCCGTGATCTGCACCTCGACCGGCCGCGTGTAGACGCGGCTCGGCATGCCGTCACCGGCGCCGGGCTCGAACGAGAACGTTGCGCTGTAGCCGGCGGGGCCGGCGTCAAACATGTCGACCGGATTGAAATCAGCCTGGTAGCGTGACAGCGCCAGGCTCGGCGGCGTGCCGCCGCGCTGGGCCTCGAGATAGGCGCCGGCGTCAAAAGGCAGCAGCACGGGCACGGAGCTGCGGGCGATGCCGGCGAAGAACTGCGAGGAGACCGCGTTGAGCTGCACCAGCGCGGGCGTCGCGCGCGGATCATGGCGCGGCACCGATCGGCGCGGCACGAAGATGAAGTCGCCCGCGATCCGGGGGCGGCTGTTGATCTCGCTGCGGAGCTGGTCGAGCGCCGCGCGCCAATCGACGCGCAGGGCCGTGAGGGACGGGCTGCGGATCTCGTCCGCAGCAAGCGGAGATGCGGAGAGGAGCGACAGCGACGCCAGCAGAAGCGAGACGAAGCGGAAACTCTTCCTACCCACTGTCTCGCCCCCCGGCGGCACCTGTCCCGATCCTCGATCCCTCGCTTAGTCCTTGGCGCGCTCGGAGTAGGAGCCGTCCTCGGTCATCACGACGATGCGGGTGCCGACCGAGATGTGCGGCGGCACGGTGGTGCGGATGCCGTTGGAGAGCACGGCGGGCTTGTAGGACGACGAAGCCGTCTGGCCCTTGGTCACCGGCTCGGTCTCGACCACTTCCAGCGTCACGCGCTGCGGCAGCGCGAGCGAGACCACATTGACGTCGTGGGTCGACAGCTTGACGGTCATGTCTGGCTGAAGATAGGCGGCCGCCTCGCCGACCACGTCCTTGGAGACCTGGACCTGGTCGTAGGTCTCGGGGTTCATGAAGTGGAAGCCGTCGCCGTCTTCGTATAGGAACGTGAAGTTGCGCTCTTCGATCGTGGCCTTTTCGACCTGGTCGGTGGTCTTGTAGCGCTCGGAGATCTTTACCCCGTCCGAGATTCGGCGCATTTCGATCTGGCTGACCGGGGTGCCCTTGCCGGGATGGATGTTCTCGGCGCTGACGACGACATAAAGCTTGCCGTCTTGCTCGATCACGTTGCCCTTGCGAATAGAACTGGCGATGACTCTCAAAGCTGTATTTCCTGCTTGCTTGGCCCGGCTCCGGCCAGGACGTGGTCAAATTGATGGGGGACTTGGGGCCTCAAATCGGACCTCGGCGCCCGTTTCGGGCCGCAACATACTGATTTTGCCGTTGGATGCCAGCACTTTGCTGATGGCGGGGGCGGTCGGTTGATGGCTGGGGACAAGCCGATTTCGCCGTTCTGGTCGCCCTCGCGCCACCTCGACCGGCGTCCGTTCCTCCAGGCCAGGGGGGCCGTGACCGCAGCTTTACGGGGCTTTTTCGCCGAAGAAGGCTTCGTGGAGGTCGAAACATCGGTCCTTCAGGTCTCCCCGGGCAACGAGACCCATCTGCACGCCCCCCGGACCGAGATCATGCGCCCCGACGGCAGCCGGGCCAGCCGATATTTGCGGACCTCGCCCGAATTCGCCTGCAAGAAGCTGCTGGCGGCCGGGGAGCCACGAATCTTCGAGTTCGCCCGGGTGTTCCGCGACCGCGAGCGCGGCGACCTGCATCTGCCCGAATTCACCATGCTGGAATGGTACCGGGCCGGCGCGCCCTATGACGCCATCATCGCCGACACCGTCGTCGTGATTGCCCGTGCGGCGCAGGTGACCGGCATCGGGACCTTCTCTTTCCGGGGCCGGACCGCTGACCCCTTCGCCGAGCCGGAGCGCCTGACCGTTGCCGGCGCCTTCGAGCGGCTCGCCGGCATCGACCTGCTGTCGACAATCTCGGGCAACAGGGGTAACCGTGCCGCGCTCGCCCAGGCGGCCGGCGGCAAGGTCCGCATCGCCGAGGACGACACCTGGTCGGACATCTTCAGCAAGGTCCTGGTCGAGCATGTCGAGCCGCATCTGGGGCAGGGGCGTTTGACCATCCTGTTCGAATACCCATCTCCCGAGGCGGCGCTGGCGCGGGTAAAGGCCAGCGATCCCAGGGTCGCGGAACGGTTCGAGGTCTATGCCTGCGGCGTCGAGCTCGCCAACGGCTTTGGCGAACTGACCGACGCCGAGGAGCAGCGCAAGCGCTTCACGGAATCGATGGCGGAGAAGCAGCGCCGTTACGGCGAGGCCTATCCGCTGGACGAGGATTTTCTGGCCGCGGTCGCCGTCATGCCGGAGGCGAGCGGCGTTGCGCTCGGCTTCGACCGGCTGGTGATGCTGGCAAGCGGCGCCGCGCGAATTGATCAGGTGGTGTGGACGCCGCCTGCAAATGAAACGTTAAGTGAAAAATGACGAAGACCAATCTTGCGCGCACCTTGCGCGAGCCGGCCGAGCTGGTCGCCGCGGACCTTGTGCCAGCCACAGCGCTGCCCGAGCTGGAACGCGTCGCCGCGCGCTATGCGGTCGCAATCACCCCGGCGCTGGTCGAGCTGATCGACACCTCCGATCCTGAAGATCCAATTGCGCGCCAGTTTGTTCCGACCGCCGCTGAGCTCGAGATGCAGCCGGGCGAAAACGCCGATCCGATCGGCGATCACCCGCATTCGCCGGTCACAGGCATCGTCCACCGCTATCCCGATCGCGTGCTGTTCAAGCTCGTGCACGTCTGCGCGGTCTATTGCCGCTTCTGCTTCCGCCGGGAGATGGTGGGGCCCGGCAAGGAGAACGCGCTGTCCGATAGCGCCTATCGCGCCGCAATCGACTACATCCGTTCGCATGGCGAGATCTGGGAGGTGATCCTGACCGGCGGCGATCCCCTGATGCTGTCGCCGCGTCGCATGAGCGAGATCATGGCCGATCTCGCCGGTATCGATCACGTCAAGATCATCCGCCTTCACACCCGTGTGCCCGTCGCCGACCCCGCTCGGGTCAGCGACGAGATGGTCGCAGCGCTGAAGGTTACGGGCGCGACCACCTGGGTCGCCGTGCATGCCAACCATGCGCGCGAGCTGACGGAAAGTGCGCGCGCGGCCTGTGCGCGGCTCGTCGATGCCGGAATTCCCCTGGTGAGCCAGTCCGTGCTTTTGCGCGGCGTCAATGACAACGTCGCGGCTTTGTCGGATTTGATGCGAGCTTTCGTCGAATGCCGGATCAAGCCGTATTATCTGCATCATGGCGATCTCGCGCCGGGCACCGTGCATTTGCGAACGACGCTGGCGAAAGGCCAGGATCTAATGCGGCAGCTGCGCGGGCGCGTGTCGGGACTGTGTCAGCCCGACTATGTCATCGACATTCCCGGCGGTGCCGGCAAGTCGCCGGTGGGACCGAATTATGTGTTGGCGGAGCAAAATACCGCAGCTGACGCGCGTGAAGCGGGAGACGAAACGCGCTATCGTATCGTGGATTACTGCGGCGACGTTCATCTCTACCCGCCCGAGACCTGAGCGGTCAGAGAACGCCGGCTTGAGAATGGAGGCACGGACATGAAGAAGATCATGCTGGCGGCATCGCTCGTGGTCTTGCTCGGCGGCGCGGCGTTCGCGCAGACCGGCACCAAGGGATCGACGTCAGGCGGCGCGACGTCGGGATCGTTGCCGCAGGCTCCCGTCGGTCATCGCCAGCCGCGCGCCGGCGACGTGCCGAGCGAGAAGAATTTGAGCGATCCGAACAACCCCGTGAACAAGGAGGACGCGGCGCTCGACAAGAAGATCAAGAGCATCTGCCGCGGCTGCTGAGACGCGACCGAGGCCGCGGGCAGGGCGTGAGAGCGCGCCCCGCCCGCGCTTTTCAGGCTTATGCCGTACGCTCGTGAAGCCCGGCGCGCGCGGCATTGCGCCGGATCTCGACCGCGTCGGCGAGCTGTTCGAGCACGGTCGCCGTGGTCGCCCAGTCGATGCAGCCGTCGGTGATGCTCTGGCCGTAGACGAGCGGCTTGCCCGGAACCACGTCCTGGCGGCCGGCGACGAGATTGCTCTCGATCATCACGCCCATGATGCGGTTCTCGCCGCCGGAAATCTGGCCGGCAATGTCGGCCATGACCAGCGGCTGGTTCTCCGGCTTCTTGCTCGAATTGGCGTGGCTCGCGTCCACCATCACCAGCGGCGCGACGTTCGCCTTGGCCAGCTCGTTGCAGGCTGCCGCGACGCTTGCCGCGTCGTAGTTCGGCTTGCTGCCGCCGCGCAGGATGATGTGGCAGTCCTCGTTGCCCGCGGTCGAGGCGATCGCGGAGCGGCCGAGTTTTGTGACCGCCATGAAGTGATGCGGATGCGAGGCTGATTTGACGGCATCGGCGGCGATGCGAACGTTGCCGTCGGTGCCGTTCTTGAATCCGACCGGGCACGACAGTCCCGAGGCTAGCTCGCGATGGATCTGGCTCTCGGTCGTGCGCGCGCCGATCGCAGCCCAGGACACGAGATCGGCGATGTATTGCGGCGTCGTCATGTCGAGGAATTCGGCACCGGCGGGCAGGCCGAGATTGTTCACCGCCGACAGCACGTTGCGCGCCAGCCGCAGGCCCTTGTTGATGTCGAAGCTGCCGTCGAGATCGGGATCGTTGATCAGCCCCTTCCAGCCGACCGTGGTGCGCGGCTTCTCGAAATAGACCCGCATCACGATCTCGAGCTGGTCGGCGAGATCTTCGCGCAAGCTCGCGAGGCGCTCGGCATATTCGAGCGCGGCCTTGGGGTCATGCACCGAGCAGGGGCCGACCACCACCAGCAGGCGGTCGTCCTGGCCGGCGAGAATGGCGTGGATGGCGTTGCGCGCTGCCATCACCACACGGGTGGCGGTGAGCGTGCGCGGGACCTCCCGCATCACCTCTTCCGGGGTGCTCAGCTCTTTCAGTTCACGGATGCGAAGATCGTCGGTCGTGCTCAGCACGGCGGGCTCCTGTTTGTTTCGAACCTGCCGGCCAATAAAAAAGCCGCCAGGTCTGGCGGCTTGTTCGGACGTTTGCTTCAATATTCAGA
>Ga0063456_1000843_pt1 | contig 18074 bp, 13 predicted proteins | sample AraplaMF_Cvi_mMF_FD_56228 | JGI IMG/M metagenome (GOLD analysis project Ga0063456, IMG submission 56228) | Arabidopsis root microbial communities from the University of North Carolina, USA - plate scrape MF_Cvi_mMF version 2 (version 2) | ecosystem: Host-associated > Plants > Roots > Endosphere ... | reverse complement strand
GCCAGCGAAGGCCTGATCATGGCGAGCGCCATCATCTACATCCTGCACAAGGGGATCTACGAAACCGACCTGCCAGCCTTCCTGTTCCTGCTGTTCACGCTCGTGGTGACCATCTATGTCAGCGTCCTCAACCGCATGCTGTTCATCGATCATTTCCGCAACGTGCTGATCATCTTCTGCTTCACCGGGCTCGGCGGCTGGAGCAACGAAAGGACGATGAAGCTCGTCTTTCGCTGGGCAAGCCTCGTCGTCATGATTTTCCTGATCTTCGAGATCGTCAGCGTGCCGTTCTATGTCAGCATCGTCCATCCGTCCGACTATTTCGCCAATACGCGCGGGCTGCTGCCGCTGAGCTACAACACGACAGGACTTTTCCAGAATGCGCTCGGCTTTCCCGAACGCTTCTCCTTCGGCATCATCGACCATCGTTCCTCCTCGATCTTCCTCGAACAGGTGTCGCTCGCCAATTTCTGCGGCGTGATCGCGGTCTACCTGATTTCGATGTGGGAAAAGCTCGGCCGCTGGGACCGGTTGCTGATGATCAGCACGGCAGTACTGATCCTGGTGACGAACGACACGCGCACGATGCTGATCTTCTGCTTTGCCTGCATCGTCGGCTATTTCGTCTTTCCGAAGATCCCGAAGAATTTCAATCTGGCGCTGATGCCGCTGATCGTCGCCGCGGGCTTCCTCGTCTACGTGCTGAAACCCAACGCGACCGGCGACAATTTCACCGGCCGCATCAACCTGACGATGAAGAAGATCATGGAACTCGATCCGCTCGCCATCCTCGGACTTTCGGTCGACCGGGTCGCCGAGTTCGCCGATAGCGGTTATGTCTACCTGATCTATGCCGCGACGATCTTCGGCGTCATCGCCCTGTGGCTGTTCGTCTGCCTCTTTCCCGCCGGACGCACGGCGGCGCAGCGGCGCTGCGCCCATTCACTTTCTCTTTTCATTTTTCTGAATATGATGATCGGGGGAACCGCAGTCTTTTCGATGAAGATCGCCGGTCTCCTGTGGTTCGTCGTCGGATATATGCGTTTCCACGACAACCCGCGCATCNGGCAGGGTCGTCCGACAAATGTATTGAGTTGACCGCAGCGGCGCGGCTGAGACCGGCGCCCGCGCGAGCCCNAGAACAGGATGATTTTAGGCCGGATTGGCCTAAAATCTGAATCCTGTTCTAAATCAANGAAATAGAGCATGATGTCGTCCGAAAACCGCCCACACTTTTCGGCANCATGCTAGGGAGCAAGACGCTCGATGCTTGTCCAGCTTCAATATCTGCGCGCCATCGCGGCGCTGATGGTNGTCTATTTCCATGCGATATTGCAGCTCGNCAAGGTCAATCCGGCCGTCGACGCCACCGCCTTCATCTATGGCGAAACCGGCGTCGATATCTTCTTCGTTTTAAGTGGTTTCGTGATGTGGCTGACGACGAGCGGTCGNGCAATGAGCCCGATCGATTTCGCCCGCCGGCGCATCAGAAGGATCGTGCCGCTCTACTGGCTGGCGACATTGTTTTCGGCCGCGGTGGCGCTGGTGGCCCCGTCATTGCTCAAATCGACGGTGTTCGACCTGCCGCACCTCGTCGCCTCACTGTTCTTCCTGCCATGGAGCAATCCCGCCGATCCCAGCACGATCACTCCAGTCGTCGTTCCGGGCTGGACGCTGAATTACGAGATGTTCTTCTATTTCGTGTTCGCGCTGCTGCTGCCGCTTTCGGAAGTCCGCCGCATCCCGGCGATGTTTGCCGTCTTTACCGTCATTCTGGTGGCCTGCCGGCTGCTGCCGGAATCGACGGTGACCCGGTTCTACGGCGAGCCGATCATCCTGGAATTTCTCGCCGGTGTCGTGCTCGCCTGGCTCTATGGGCAGAAGATGCTTCTGCCGAACCGCTGGGCTTGGGCGGCACTCGCCATGGGCTTTGCGTTTCTCTTNATCAACGAGGCGCTGATGCAGCCGGAAAGCCGGTTCTATGCCTGGGGAATCCCGGCGATCTTCATCATTTACGGCGCCGTCTCCATCGATTTTTCCAGGCTGCCGGTCCTGGGATGGCTGAACTATCTCGGCGACTGCTCCTACAGCATCTATATCACCCACGCCTTCACGCTCGCCTTCTTGAGGGTCGCAGCAGATCGCCTGCCGATCGGCATCCTGCAGCAGCCGGTGCTCTTCGTGATCCTCTCATTGGTGCTCTCGTCGATCGGCGGCGCGATCATCCATGAAATCACCACGCCGCGCCGGAAAGCGGCCGTGGCGAGCCGCCCGCCGGCCTAACGCGCATCGATTCTGTCAGATTCGTTTGCCGCNCTTTAGCGCTGTTTCCGTACCGAAGGCGAGAATACGCATCCAAGCGGCGCTGACGGTACAGTTTTTTGCGCAACTTCTCCTAAGCTTCAGACTTGGCAATGAGAGAACTTGCAGAAGCGTGATGGTTTCTCTTGCAATTTGTCGCAGGAATGAAAGCGCGCCGGCCTATTCGCGGCCCGGGCTTTGATCTAAGCACGGCTGCGGCCTTGAAGAAGGAAGAGGGAGAGACATGAGAAACTATGTATTGACGGTATCCTGCAAATCGACGCGCGGCATCGTTGCGGCGATTTCGAGCTATCTGGCGGAGAAGGGCTGCAACATCATCGACAGCTCGCAGTTCGACGATCTCGATACCGGCAAGTTCTTCATGCGCGTCAGCTTCATTTCGGAAGAAGGGCTTTCGGGTGCCGATATCGACGCCGGTTTTACAGCCGTCGCCGCGCCCTTCGAGATGGACTACGAGTTTCACGACAGCGAGAAGCGCATGAAGGTGCTGCTGATGGTGTCGCGCTTCGGCCATTGTCTCAACGACCTGCTCTACCGCTGGAAGATCGGCGCGCTGCCGATCGACATCGTCGGCGTCGTCTCCAACCATTTCGACTACCAGAAGGTCGTGGTCAANCACGACATCCCCTTCCACCATATTCCGGTCACCAAGGCCAACAAGGTGCAGGCCGAGGCCCGGATCATGGAGGTGGCCGAGCAGACCGGCACCGAACTGATCGTGCTCGCCCGCTACATGCAGATCCTGTCGGACGAGATGTGCCAGAAAATGTCCGGCCGGATCATCAACATCCACCATTCCTTCCTGCCGAGCTTCAAGGGCGCCAATCCCTACAAGCAGGCCTATGGCCGCGGCGTCAAGCTGATCGGGGCGACGGCGCATTACGTCACCGCCGATCTCGACGAAGGCCCGATCATCGAGCAGGACACGGCGCGCATCACCCATGCGCAGTCGCCCGACGANTATGTCTCGATCGGNCGCGACGTCGAAAGNCAGGTGCTGGCGCGCGCCATCCACGCCCATATCCATCACCGCACCTTCATCAACGGCAACCGCACCGTGGTCTTCCCGGCAAGCCCCGGCAGCTACGCCTCCGAACGCATGGGTTGAGCGCAGGCAAAGAGCTACATCTCTTCTGCTGGCAAACGACAATCTCCCGTTGCCTGCCAGCAGCAAGTATTTGATTATCGCGTGAGGTAATCGAATCATGCTGCGGGAGGGGTGTCATGACCGACGAGGTGCTGGTTGACCGCATGGCGCTGCCGCGTCCCGACGTTACCGTTGCGGATGCGGAAGAGATCCTTCTTGCCCATTACAGCCTGTCCGGCACGCTGACCGAACTCGGCAGCCAGCAGGATCGGAATTACCGCGTCGATAGCGATCGCGGTCGCTACGTCCTGAAGATCTGCCATGCTGCCTACGAGACCCGCGAGCTCGAAGCGCAGAACGCGGCGATCCATCATCTCAAAAGCAGGCAAGATGCGCCGCGCGTTCCGAACGTGATCTCCACGAATGACGGGCGGGAGATCGTCGTCCTGACCGTGCGCGGGCAGGGCTACCAGGTGCGGCTGCTCGAATATCTGGAAGGCCAGGGGCTGACGGAGCTGACCTATCTGGCGCCGGCTTCGGTCGCAGCACTTGGTGCGCTCTGCGCGAGGCTGGCCCAGGCGCTTGCCGATTTCAACCANCCTGGTCTTGATCGCAGCCTGCAATGGGATCTCCGGCGCGCCGGACCGGTCGCGGTGCAACTGCTGTCCGCGATCACCGACAGTGCGGCGCGCGACCGGATCGCCAAGACCATGGTGATGGCCATTCGTCGCATCCAGCCGTTGGCGCCATCGCTCCGGCTGCAGGCCGTGCATCACGACGTCACNGGCGACAATGTCGTCGGTCACCGCAATGCCCGTGGTCACATAGTCCCTGACGGGGTGATCGATTTCGGCGACATCATCCGCGGCTGGCTGGTCGGCGACCTCGCCGTCACCTGCGCTTCGCTGCTGCATCAGACGGATGGCGACCCTTTTCATGTCCTGCCCGCCGTCACCGCCTATCAGGCGATCTATCCGTTGACCGAGGAGGAGCTGAAGGCGCTCTGGCCATTAGTCGTCGCACGCGCCGTCATTCTCGTCGCCAGTGGCGAGCAGCAGATTTCGGTCGATCCCGATAATGACTATGTCCGCGGCAATCTCGCGCACGAGTGGGCGATCTTCGATGCGGCGATGTCCGTTCCCTTCGAACTCATGGAAGCGGCGATCCTCAAAGCGGCCGGCGTCGACACCGCCGCCCCGGAAGCATCGGGATGGCTGCCGTTGCTGCCCGACATCGATCCCGCCGAGATCGCCTATGTCGATCTTGGGGTGCGCAGCCCGCATTTTTCCGCCGGCAACTGGTTGAATGCCGACATGGACTGGCGGCTGCTTGCCCGCGCCGCGACCGAAAACGGCACGGCGGCAACGCGCTACGGCGAATATCGGCTTTCCCGCGCGAGCCTAGGAAATGCGAAGGAACAAGCGACCTGCGCGCTGCATATCGATATCTGCCTTGCTGCAGGCAGCGCGGTTGCGGCCCCCTTTGCCGGCCGGATCGGCTGGAAGGACCAGCATCTGACGCTCGCCGGCGACAGNATCACCTTGCATCTCGATGGGCTTGACCTCTCGGTCGAGGATGGCGCCGAGGTTGCCGGCGGTGATCCGCTCGGCACGGTTTTCGGAGAGGCTTCGTCGCTCGGCGGGCTGCGTGTCCAGTTTTGCAGTGTCGCCGGTCTCGAACCGCCGCTCTTTGCCACACCGCGCGAGGCGNCGGCTTGGTCGGTGCTCTGCCCTTCGCCGTCACTCCTTCTCAGCCCCGGAGCGGATGCGCCGAAACCTGATACTGCAGGACTGCGCGCCAGGCGGCAGGCGCATCTCGCAAGGCCGCAGAAGAATTATTACGCGGCACCGCCGCAGATCGAGCGCGGCTGGCGGGAACACCTGTTCGATGTCGAGGGCCGCGCCTATCTCGACATGGTCAACAACGTCACCATTCTCGGCCATGGCCATCCCAAGTTCGCGGCGGCGATCAGCGCGCAATGGCTGCGGCTCAACACCAATTCCCGCTTTCACTATGCCGCGATCACGGAATTTTCCGANCGCCTCGCNGCCCTTTCGCCGGATGGACTCGACGCGGTCTTCCTGGTCAACAGCGGTTCGGAGGCGAACGATCTGGCGCTTCGGCTGGCGCAAGCCCATAGCGGCGCGCGCAACATGCTGTGCCTGCTCGAAGCCTATCATGGCTGGTCGGCAGCGAGCGATGCCGTCTCCACCTCGATCGCCGACAACCCGCAGGCTCTCACCACTCGGCCGGACTGGGTGCATGCCGTGGTGTCGCCGAATATCTATCGCGGCGCATTTCGCGGTGCCGATACGGCAGCGCACTATCTCAGCGCCGTAACCCCGGTGCTGGAGGCGATCGACGCCAGCGGCGACGGGCTTGCGGGCTTCATCTGCGAATCGGTCTACGGCAATGCCGGCGGNATTCCGCTGCCGGACGGTTATCTCAGGGACATCTATGCGCNGGTACGCGCCCGCGGCGGCGTCTGCATCGCCGACGAGGTGCAGGTCGGTTATTCCAGGCTGGGGCATTATTTCTGGGGCTTCGAGCAGCAAGGGGTCGTGCCCGANATCATCACCATCGCCAAGGGCATGGGCAACGGCCATCCGCTCGGCGCCGTCATNACCACGCGGGAGATCGCCCAATCGCTGGAGAAAGAAGGCGCGTTCTTTTCCTCCACCGGCGGCAGCCCNGTCAGCTGCGTCGCCGGCATGACGGTGCTCGACATCATGGCCGAGGAAAAACTGCAGGAAAACGCCAGGACGGTCGGCGANCATCTGAAGGCGCGGCTCGCCGCGCTGATCGACCGCCATCCGATNGCGGGCGCCGTGCACGGCATGGGGCTCTATCTCGGCCTCGAATTCGTCCGCGACAGAACGACGCTGGAGCCGGCGATGGAAGAGACCGCTGCCATCTGCGACCGGCTTCTCGAACTCGGCGTCATCATGCAGCCGACCGGCGATCACCAGAATGTGCTGAAGATCAAACCGCCGCTCTGCCTCAGCATCGAAAGCGCGGATTTCTTCGTCGACATGCTGGAGAAGGTGCTCTCTGAAGGCTGGTGACACAGCGCTTCCGGCGTTAACCAAATCGGTCATTTCGAGGCGTTTCGATTTTTAATGAAATGGGCCATTGCCTGATACGGCAAGGCTTCCTATGTCTGCCGCGGTGATCGATCAAACTCTGATNCTGTCATGCGAATTTTACGAAGAGCTGATATGTTTCTTTCTGTAAGTTCGGGTTACGACGGAATGAATTTTTTCGGATCGTCGATATTTTGACACGTTTCGGAATATGTTTCTGACAGGCTATCGGGTAATCTCTACCAAGTTAGTGGATTATTGAAGACAGCCATCACCGGNCCCGGGCTCTTCCGGGACCACTCAAGTGCAACGCCAACGCAAGGAACGAGACATGATAGACATCGATATTCTCGCCGATCTGCCTGGGCGATNTGTGCTTGGCAATGACCGTCCGGGCGCCCTCTCCCGCCCGAGCTGTCGAATGTGACGTTCGTCCTCCTTTCAACGGTACCAGACAAGTCAATTCGCCATGGCTGCGCATGTNGCGCGGCAGGAGTTCTATCTATGAAGAAGCAAGTTATCGAATATGCAGGCGTTCCCGTCGGGATCGTCATTCCCGATGAAGACCGGCTGAAGTTCATCGCCGTGAANTTTCATGTCCACGACCTCGACGAGCAGCGTTTCGGCTCGCCCGACGAGGTGCGGCTGGCCATTCATGACCTGATGACCCGCCGTCATCCGAAGCCGCTTCATGCCTGAGGGCATGAGGCCGCGATTGGCATTCACGGCTTTCCCGATGTCCGACCGGTCCCGCCAAATGGGGCCGGTCTTGTTTTTTGAGGGCAATTGCAGTCCTATCGGCGGCCTTTCCGCATAAGGATCCGCCCTTGCCCGATCTTCTCAACCTCATCACCGACATCGAAGGCGTTTCCGTCGGCCATGCGACCGACCTTGCGCTCGGTTCCGGCGTCACCGTCATCGTCTTCGAAGAACCGGCCGTCGCCTCCGGTACTGTGCTCGGCGGGGCGCCTGGCGGGCGCGACACCGGCCTGCTCGATCCGTCGATGACCGTCAATGCCGTGGATGCCTTCGTGCTCTCCGGCGGTTCCGCCTTCGGGCTGGATGCGGCCGGCGGCGTGCAGGCGGGCCTGCGCGAACTCGGCCGCGGATTTGCCGTCGGGTCGGTGCGCATACCGATCGTGCCGCAGGCAATCCTGATGGATCTGCTGAACGGCGGCGACAAGGATTGGGGGCTCCACTCGCCCTATCGCGACATGGGCTATGCGGCATTGAAGGCAGCGGCCAAAGGCGCCTTCGCGCTCGGCACGACAGGGGCCGGCACNGGGGCGACGACCGCCACCTTCAAAGGTGGGCTCGGCTCGGCCAGCGCCGTCAGCAGCGCCGGACACCGCGTTGCAGCTGTTGTCGCGGTCAACGCGCTCGGCTCGGCAACGATCGGCGACGGTCCACATTTCTGGGCCGCACCTTTCGAAAAGGACGGCGAATTCGGCGGGCTCGGCATGCCTGCGGTGGCCGACCACCGGATGCGGCTCAAGGGCATGAACACGACCGCGACGACGATCGGCGCTGTCGTGACCGACGCGCAGCTGACCAAGGCCGAGGCGCATCGGCTTTCGCTTGCCGGCCATGACGGGTTTGCCCGGGCACTGCTGCCGGCGCACCTGCCGCTCGACGGCGACACCGTCTTTGCCGCATCGACGGCCAGGCATCGAAGAGACGACATGGCGAGCCTGATGGAGCTTTGCCATCTCGCCACNATCGTCATGGCGCGGGCGATCGCCCGTGGCGTCTACGCGGCGACCGCACTGCCGGTCGAAGGCGCGCAAAAGGCTTGGTGNGACCGCTATCCGAATGGTCATTGATTGAATAGGGTCCGAACCGGCAGACCGAATATGCCGAATGGCGGAGAGACGTGAATGCAGATCCGGGCGCTGATGTATTTCGACGAGCTGGTCAGGACCAATTCCATGCGCCAGGCGGCCGAGAACCTCAATGTCGCGCCGACGGCGATCAGCCGGCAGATCGAGAACCTCGAATATCACTTCGGNGCGCCGCTCGTCGAGCGCAGCGCCCGCGGCGTCAAGCTGACGGCNGCCGGCGAGCTGCTTGCCGCCCGCGCCGGCCGGACGCTGCGCGAACTCGATCACGTGCAGCAGCTGATCGAAGACCTGAAGGGCNTGCAGCGCGGCCGTGTCAGCATCTATGCCAATGGCGCCACCGTCGCCAATCTGCTGGCGCCGGCGCTTGCCGAATTCAGCCTGAAATATCCGAAGCTGCGTTTTACCGTGACGATCACCAGTGCGCGGCAGGCCGTCGATGCCGTCAACAGCGCCGAGGCGGATATTGCGGTGACGCTGTTTGCACCTCCCATGTCCGGCACCAAGGTGCGGCTGCGCTCCGAGATCGCCTATGATCTAATCGTCACGCCGCAGCATCCGGCCGCCGCGCATACCGAGATCGCGGTGCGGGAGCTCGCCGATCATGCGCTGGCCCTGCCCGACCAATCCTTCGGTTTCCGCCAGGCATTCGATACTTTGTTCGAGAAGGAGGGGTTGAGCCTCGATCCCGTCTTCGTCACCAGCTCGCTCGAAATGCTGAAGGAACTCGTGCTCAGCGGGGCTGCGGCGACGCTGCTGCCGGCGCTCACCGTCCGTCGCGAGATCGAGGCGGGTCAGCTTCTCGCCATTCCGCTTGCCGGCAAAACCGGCATCCGCACCCATGTCGATCTCTGTGTCGCGCCGGACCGGCAGCTGTCCTTTGCCGCGACGAAACTGCTCGACTTCATCGANAGGTTCATGCGGGAGCGCACGAACCGCCGNGGCGAGACGAAAGACTGACGCTCCAAGCTTGCATTGCCCGCGAATTTCAGGTGTAGCTTTTTCGGCTACACTGAGCACACAAAATCGTCATTGTGTGTGCACTGGCATANTGCCACTTTATTCGCAAAAGGCCTTCGCCACCGAGCATGGCCAGACAGGGGACATGATGATCAAGCTTTCGTTTGCGCCTTCGCGTTTCATCAGGCGGCTTTCCCTCGGTGCTGCGCTTTCGGCCGGCCTCGTGATGACGGCGATGACGCCNGCGGAAGCGGCGAAGACCACCCTCAATCTCGGCATGAGCGTCGAGCCGACCGGCCTCGATCCGACGATCGCGGCACCCGTCGCAATCGGTCAGGTAACCTGGCAGAACGTATTCGAGGGGCTGGTGACGATCGACCAAGCCGGCAAGGTCCAGCCGCAGCTGGCGAAAAGCTGGGAGATTTCTGCCGATGGCCTGACCTATACGTTCAAGCTGCAGACCGGCGTCAAATTCCATGACGGCGAGGCCTTCGATGCCGCGAGCGCCAAGTTTTCGCTCGACCGCGCCCGCGGCGCGGATTCGGTCAATCCGCAAAAGCGCTTCTTCGCCTCGATCGCCTCGATCGATACGCCCGATGCCGAAACGCTGGTGCTGCATCTCTCGGCGCCGACCGGCAGCCTGATCTACTGGCTCGGCTGGCCGGCCTCGGTAATGGTCGCCCCGAAGACGGCGGCCGACGACAAGACGACGCCGATCGGCACCGGTCCCTTCAAATTCGCAAGCTGGGCGAAGGGCGACAAGGTCGAACTCGCCAGGAATGCCGATTATTGGAACAAGGATGCGGCCGCCAAGCTCGACAAGGTGACCTTCCGCTTCATCGCCGATCCGCAGGCGCAGGCGGCTGCGCTGAAATCCGGCGATCTCGACGCCTTTCCGGAATTTGCCGCGCCCGAGCTGATGAGCTCCTTCGACGGCGATGCGAGGCTCGTTACCAGGATCGGCAATACTGAGCTGAAGGTCGTTGCCGGCATGAACAATGCCAAGAAGCCGTTCGACGACAAACACGTGCGCCAGGCGCTGATGATGGCGATCGACCGCAAGACGGTGATCGACGGCGCATGGTCCGGCCTCGGCACGCCGATCGGCAGCCACTACACGCCGAACGATCCGGGCTATCAGGACATGACCAATGTGCTGCCCTATGACGTCGAGAAAGCGAAGGCGCTGCTCGCCGAAGCCGGCTATCCCAACGGTTTCACCTTCACGATCAAATCGCCGCAGATGGCCTATGCGCCGCGCAGCGCCCAGGTGATGCAGGCGATGTTTGCCGAGATCGGCGTGACGATGAATATCGAACCGACGGAATTTCCGGCGAAATGGGTCCAGGACATCATGAAGGACCGCAACTTCGACATGACGATCGTCGCCCATGCCGAACCGCTCGACATCGACATCTATGCCCGCGATCCCTATTATTTCAATTATAAGAACCCTGCCTTCAACGCGCTGATGAAGAAGGTGCAGGAGACGACCGATCCCGCCGCGCAGAATGCGATCTACGGCGAGGCGCAGAAGATCCTCGCCGAGGACGTGCCGGCGCTCTATCTCTTCGTCATGCCGAAACTCGGCGTCTGGGACAAAAAGCTGAAAGGGCTGTGGGAGAACGAGCCGATCCCCTCCAACGTACTCTCGGGCGTGTCCTGGGACGAGTGAGAGCGGTAGGTTAGGGGCGGGATGTGATGAGGTGAAGGCCTTGGAGAAATCCGACATACATTTGGTCGATATGGCGCGCAGCTCTCTCCCTCCCTCGCCAAGTGAGGTCAATCTGGGCCGGGATTGTCTGGTTTCGCTGGTGGATGGCATTTCTGACACGGGGATCTGCGCCCTGATTGGCTCCTCCCGCCAACTCCAAACTCCGTCTTGCTCGGGCTTGACCCGAGCATCCACACCACATCCATCAACAGCAGTGGCATGGATCCCAGGCTCAAGGCCTGGGATGACGAGTGGAGTTGGCGTTCTCGCCAAACTCGCCGCCGGCGCGTCGGGGGCTCCGCGTGAGGGCGGAGGGGGCGTGCCGCGTTCGATTGCCGCGGTGCTCGATCCGATATGATCACCCTCCTCGCCCGCCGCTTCGCCGGTCTCCTCGTCACGCTCGTCGTCGTCTCGCTGCTGATCTTCGCCGTCATGGACCTTCTGCCCGGCGATCCCGCCTCGATTATGCTTGGCACCTCGGCAACGCCTGAAACGCTTGCGGCACTGCGCCACGATCTCGGGCTCGACCAACCGCTGCTGCTGCGTTACGGGCAGTGGCTGACCGGCGTGATCTCCGGCAATCTCGGCAATTCCCTAACCTATGGCGTGCCGGTCGCGGGTTTGATTCTCGAGCGGCTAACGGTNACGCTGCCGCTGGCGCTGATGGCGATCGCGCTTTCGGTGGCGATTGCCTTGCCGCTCGGCGTGCTGGCCGCTTCGCGCCGCGGCGGTCTCTTCGATATCATCGCAACATTGTTTTCGCAGATCAGCATCGCCGTGCCCGCCTTCTGGGTGGCGCTGCTCCTGATCATCCTGTTTTCGACGATGCTCGGGCTGATGCCGGCCGGCGGCTTCCCCGGCTGGAGCGCCGGTATCCTACAGGCATTGCAGGCGCTCGTTATGCCCGCCGTCGCGCTGGCGATGCCACAGGCGGGCGTGCTGACGCGGGTGGCGCGCTCAGCTGTGCTCGACACCATGCATGAGGATTTTGCCCGCACCGCCGTNGCGAAAGGGCTCTCTCGTCNTGCGGTGCTGTGGCGTCATATCGTGCCGAACGCGCTGATCCCGATCCTCACCATGATCGGGCTGCAATTCACCTTTCTCGTTGCCGGCGCGGTGCTGGTGGAAAACGTCTTCAACCTGCCCGGCCTCGGTCGGCTCGCCCTGCAGGCGCTTTCCCAGCGCGACATCATCGTCATGCAGGATGTCGTGCTGTTCTTCGCAGGCCTCGTCATCGTGATGAANTTCGTCGTCGATCTCTCCTATCTGGCGATTGATCCCAGGATGAGAAAGGCGGCCTGACGATGGCACCGATCGTATCCACCGCCATCACCAGCCGCGGCCGGACCTTTAGACTTAGCCGGCGAATGAACCTGATTTCAGGGGCTGTCATCATCGGCCTGCTGGTTGCCGTGGCGCTGTTGTCGCTTGTGTGGACGCCGCTGCCGCCGGCGAAAATGCAGATCATCCACAAACTGCAGCCGCCGCTTGCCTTCGGCCTGCTCGGCACCGACCAGTTCGGCCGCGACGTGCTGTCGATGCTGATGGCAGGCTGCTGGAATTCACTGTCGATCGCCATTACCGCGGTTATGATCGGCGGGACGCTGGGTTCGATCGCCGGCGTTTCGGCGGCGGCGATCCGCGGTCCGTTCGAAGCGCTGCTGATGCGGATCTGCGACGTCATCTTTGCCCTGCCGCCGATCCTGTCGGCCATGGTGCTCGGCGCCTTTCTCGGGCCGGGACGGTTCACCGCANTCACCGCGATCGCCGTCTTCATGATCCCGGTCTTTGCCCGGGTGACGCTTGCGACCTCGCTACAGGCCTGGAGCCGCGACTATGTGACGGCGGCGCGCGCGATCGGCAATACGCGCCTGACCATTTCGCTGCGCCATGTGCTGCCGAATATCATGAGCCAGATCATCGTCCATGGCGCCATCCAGCTGGGGCTGGCGATCCTGACCGAAGCGGGTCTCAGCTTCCTCGGTCTCGGCATGGCGCCGCCGGCGCCGACCTGGGGCCGTATGCTTGCCGATGCACAAACCTATCTGGCGCTCGCCCCCTGGCTGGCGATCNTGCCCGGTCTTGCCATCGCGCTCACCGTCTTCGGCTTCAACATGCTCGGCGACGGTTTGCGTGATTTGCTCGACCCGCGCGAGGCGAGCCGCTGATGTCCTCCCAAGACGAAAAGCCCGAAAGACCATGCCATGACCGAAACCGACCTTACCATCCGCGAACTCAGGCAGCGCTTCGCCGATAAGAGCCTCTCTCCCCTCGATTATTGGCTCGCCCTGGAAGACCATATCGCCGCTTGGGAGCCTTCGATTTCGGCACTCTACCTCTACGATCCGGAATCGGCGCGCGCGCAGGCGAAAGCTTCGACCGAGCGCTGGTCGAAGGGCGAAATGCTTGGCGCCCTCGACGGCATCCCGGTGACGCTGAAAGAGNTGATCGCCACCAAGGGCCAACCGGTGCCGCTCGGNACGAAGGCGATGGAACTGATNCCGGCTGACGCCGATGCGCCGGCCGCCGCCCGGCTGCGGGAAGATGGCGCAGTGATCTTCGCCAAGACCACCTGCCCGGATTACGGCATGCTGTCCTCCGGGCTTTCGAGCTTTCATCCTCTCAGCCGCAATCCCTGGGACACTACACAGAATCCCGGCGGATCGAGCGCCGGGGCCGCAGCGGCCGCAGCGGCCGGCTACGGGCCGCTGCATATCGGCACCGATATCGGCGGCTCAGTGCGCCTTCCCGCCGGCTGGACCGGCATCTTCGGCTTCAAGCCGAGCCATGGGCGCATTCCGGCCGATCCCTATTATGTCGGGCGCTGCGTCGGGCCGATGGCGCGCACGGTCGAGGATGCGGCCTTTTCGATGGCAACGCTGTCGCGGCCGGACTGGCGCGACGGCACCAGCCTGCCGCCGAACGATTTCAACTGGATGGATCTCGACATCGACATGTCGGGCATGACGATCGGGTTGATGCTCGATGCCGGCTGCGGGCTTGCGGTGGAGGACGAGATCAGGGTCTCGGTCGAAGCGGCGGCGAGATGCTTCGAGAAGGCCGGCGCGACCATTGTATCAGTCCAGCCGGTGCTGACACGCACGATGCTGGATGGGCTCGACAATTTCTGGCGGTCCCGGCTTTGGGGCGATATCGCCGATCTCGACGAAGAACGCCGCGNCAGCATCCTGCCCTATATCAGGGATTGGGCGAAGGGCGGCGCCGACATCCGCGGCGTCGATGCGGTCAAGGGTTTCAACCAGACGATCGAAATGCGCAAGAGCTGCGGACGGCTGTTCACCGAGATTGACGCCCTGCTTTCGCCGACCAATCCGATCATCTCCTATCCGGCCGAATGGGCATCGCCGACCAATGATCCNGCCCTGCCCTTCGAGCATATCGCTTTCACGGTGCCGTGGAACATGTCGGAGCAGCCGGCCGCCTCGATCAATTGCGGTTTCTCTCGCTCGGGCATGCCGATCGGCCTGCAGATCGTCGGGCCGCGCTTCGACGACATGCTGGTGCTGAGACTNTCGAAAGCCTTCGAGGANTGGACGGGCGGNGTGAGATCCTGGCCGCAGCCGCCGGATATCTGATCAGCTGATCGGCCGGCGATANCCGGTCGGCTGTTCGTAGAGCCAGCCGATGCGTTCGACGGCAGCCTCGAAATTCTCGCGCGCCACCGTCATGCTATGGCCGTTGGCGTGGAGGATGGTTTCCGGATCCTCGAAGAGGGCGACATGGCCCTTCCAGAATACCAGGTCGCCGCGGCGGATGTCGGAGCGGTCGATCGGCTCGCCGAGGCCCGCCGCCTGCATGTCGGTATCGCGCGGTGCGGCTCTGCCTGTCATCAGCATCGCCAGCTGGACGAGACCGGAGCAATCGATGCCGAGGCCGGACCGTCCGCCCCAGAGATAGGGCGTTTCCAGGAAACGGGCTGCGATNCCGACATAATCGGCGCCGTCGAGCGCGCCGATCGGCTGGACATGNTTGGCGAAGATCGCCGTCCCGTNCTCGAGCACGACATAGCGATTGCCGCGCGCTTCCGCCTCGCCGGCGACGTGNACGCGGCTTCCCATCGACAGGATGGCCTGGTGGGGCTTGCGCAGTTCCGGTTCNGGATAGAGGAAGCTGCGCTGCACGGTGACGATATGGGTCGGCGCCGGCCTGCCTTCCACGAGCGCGTCTGCCTCGATATAACCGACATAGCCGTCCGAGGCGGCTTTCACCCAGCACCAGCCGTCGGCGCGATCGAAAACCGTCACCTCTTCGCCGAGGAGCAGCTCGGTATCGATGCCGCGCGCAAGATCCGGTGCGGGCCGCAACGCTGCCACCGGAACGGCGACGCGCGCCGCCGCACCTTCCACGAAGCGCAAAGCCTCCACCTTGCCTTCAAGCCCCGCTTCCGCGAGATCCGGCCTGTAGGCATGCAGGCGGCGGTCGAGCATCGTCATTGGCATTCCTTTCAGAGCGGCAGCCGGCGGCCCTGATCCCGTACGAGATCGCCGAGCTTTTCCAAATAAAGCGCGCCGCCGACGGTGCGCTTGATGATCACGTTGCGCCGGTCGGCATCGTCGCGCACGCGATCGACCAGACCCATCTCGCCCATCGTATCCAAGGCGCGGGTGATNACCGGCTTGGTGACCTCAAGCGTGGCGGCAAGCCCNCGCACCGTGTGCGGCGGCGGCACCAGATAAATATGCAGCAGGATCGCCATTTGGCGCAACGTCAAATCGCGGTCGTCGTGGCGGACCTGATCGAGCGCCACGCCATGCCAGAGCCCCAGCGCCTGCGAGGCGGTCAGTTCGATCGGCACGGCCCCTCCGGAAGATCGTTACGCTAACGTTCCATTTTCCGGCAGTTGCCATACACATGCAAGGGCGGCCGGGAACTGCTGTCCGGCAAGGTGAATAAAATTTTAACGATCGGCGGCGAGGCGCAGCGCGTGAACACGCGACGCCTCGCCGCTTTTTGCGCATGGTCTCAGCGCAGGCTCTGACGAATATGGTGAAAGAGTGCGCGGATCGCCTGTGCCTCGCCACCGCCCGGCGAATGCGGCCGTTCGGACTGGGCCCAGCCGTAAATGTCGAAATGCGCCCAGCTCTTCGTCTTGCTGACGAAACGCTTGAGGAAAAGGGCCGCGGTAATTGCCCCCGCCATGCCACCGGCCGGGGCATTGGTGAGGTCGGCGAACTTGGCGCGGATATCCTTTTCGTAGCCGGAATAGAGCGGCAGTCGCCAGATCGGATCATCGGTTTCCAGGCTCGCTTCGGTCAGGTCATGCGCCAGATTGGCGTCATCGGTGAAGAANGGCGGGAGATCCGGNCCCAACGCAACGCGGGCTGCACCTGTCAGCGTCGCCATGTCGATCAGCAGNTCGGGCTCTTCCTCATCGGCATAGGCCAGCGCATCGGCAAGGATCAGACGGCCTTCGGCGTCGGTATTGTCGATCTGGACGGTCAGACCCTTGCGGCTCCGGTAGATGTCGCCGGGNCGGAAGGCATTGGACGAGATGGCATTTTCGACGACGGGCACGATGACGCGCAGGTCGACCTTCAGCTTGGCGTCCATGATCATCAGGGCAAGCCCCATGACATTCGCCGCGCCGCCCATATCCTTCTTCATCAAGAGCATGGAGGCCGCAGGCTTGATGTCGAGACCGCCGGTATCGAAGCAGACGCCTTTGCCGACGAGCGTCACCTTGCGATGACCCTTCTTGCCCCAGCGCAGCTCGAGAAGGCGCGGCGCGTCGGCACTGGCGCGGCCGACGGTATGGACCAGCGGAAAGTTCTGCGTGAGCAGGTCGTCGCCCGATATGACCGATACCTCCGCCTTGTAATGTGCGGCCAGGCCACGGAAAACGGCCTCGAGCTGGTTCGGCCCCATGTCGTTCGTCGGCGTATTGATGAGGTCGCGGGCGAGAAAGACGCCGGCAAGCTGGCGCTTGATGTCGGCGCCATCGGCATCGCGGGGGATCATCAGCGTCGCCGCTGGTGATTTTTCGGATTTGTAACGATCGAAACGGTAGCTGCCGAGCCCGAAGCCGAGAGCGAGGCGATTGGCCGTCAGCGGCGCGGTTTCGATGTGCCAGTCGCCGGCCGGCAGCGTGCGGGCGAGCCTGCCGGTGATGTAAGGCTGCTCGGAGGGATTGGTGCCGAGACCGTAAAGCGCGCCGCCGAGATGGCCTTCGGCCGTCGGGATCAACAGCAGCGACCCGCTTTCGGCCTTATAGCCCGCCCTGCGCGCCCAATCGAGCGCGATCGGATCGATCGTGCCGGTNTCGATATGGGCAGGCGTGACGGCNAAGATCGGCAGCGTCGAACCGCCCTTCGTGTTGAANGGGGTCGGTCTTTCGATGAACTGATAGGGGGCCATGATTGTCCTTCGGCGGTCGTAAGGAATCGTTCCTTAACGGTCTGTTAGGGTTAACAGACTATTGCTGGAGCGAAGATTGCGTCAAACCTTTCCCTGTTCCGCTTCGAGGTTAGGCGCCGATTTCGGAATCAGGAACGCGTCATGCCTGCCTCACTCGCCACCACATTCACGAATCGTATCCTGCAGGGTGCGGCGGCATCGCTGCTCGTCCTNGCCCTTGCCGGCTGTTCGACGACCAAGGACCGGATGACCACAGGCTCGGTGCCGAAGCTCACCAAGCCGGTTGAAGAGATGGACGCGACAGAACTGCGCTCGGCGACGGACCGGCTCGGCCAGGCCTATGAAAAAAATCCGCGCGATCCCATCACCGGCGTCAGCTATGCCAATCTGCTGCGGATGAACGGCCGCGACACGCAGGCGCTCGCCGTCATGCAGCAGGTGGCGATCGCCAACCCGGGCGACCGTACCGTGCTGGCCGCCTATGGCAAGGCACAGGCAGCGGCCGGTCAGTTCCAGCAGGCACTCGACACGATCGGCCGCGCCCAGACGCCGGACCGTCCGGACTGGAGACTGATCTCGGCCGAAGGCGCGATCCTCGATCAGATGGGCCGGGCAAGCGATGCCCGGCAGCGCTACCGCGACGCGCTCGACATCCAGCCGAACGAGCCTTCCATTCTGTCCAACCTCGGCATGTC
>Ga0063456_1000833_pt1 | contig 18194 bp, 15 predicted proteins | sample AraplaMF_Cvi_mMF_FD_56228 | JGI IMG/M metagenome (GOLD analysis project Ga0063456, IMG submission 56228) | Arabidopsis root microbial communities from the University of North Carolina, USA - plate scrape MF_Cvi_mMF version 2 (version 2) | ecosystem: Host-associated > Plants > Roots > Endosphere ... | reverse complement strand
GCATAAGCCGTCCGACCATCGCGCAGGGAAGGCCGAGTGATCGGCACCACCTGTATGCTGCTGTGCGGTTCTTTTGCGCTACATCTTCGCGCAGCGGACCGTGGGTGCGAGGTCAGCACCCGGCCTTCCCTGCGCCCTCTTGGCTCAAGAGGGGCGAAGCGACGAAGCAAAGCTCGGGCGAATTAGGCCGCGAGAAGGCGAAAGTGTGTCTGTGATTGCGTAGGATGGGGTGAGCGCAGCGAAACCCATCATGTTTCCACTGGGAGCAGCGCGAGGGGTTTCGCTGCGCTCACCCCATCCTACAAGTACCCATACTTCGCCACCGAGGGTGCATTGACGCGATTTTCCGGCCCCGAAAGGGCCGTGCTCGCAGATTCTCGCATCCGGACCTCCGTCGAAACAACAAGATCTCACAACTCTAAACGGGCGCGCCGCGTAACGCGCTGATAGTCATTGGCGTAACGGCAAGGAGCGCCTGAGCCAAAGCGGTGCCGGAATCCGGATCACCGCCGATTCCATCAACAAGGGCCACGACCATGAAGCAGATCATCGACCAGCATCGCCGCAAGTTTTTTGGCGTCGCCGCGGGAACCGTTGCCGTCGGTCTCGGCGTCGTCGGCCTCGCCCGCGCCGAAATCGATGCATCGAAGTCGTCCGCGTCGCATGCGTCCTTCGGTCCGATCAAGCAGATCGACGCCGGCGTTCTCAATGTCGGCTATGCCGAGGCAGGTCCCTCGAACGGCCCGGTGGCGATCCTGCTGCACGGCTGGCCTTACGACATTCACGCCTTCGTCGACGTCGCGCCAATCCTGGCGAAGGCCGGCTATCGCGTCATCATTCCCTATCTGCGCGGCTACGGCTCGACGCAGTTCCTCTCCGGCGAGACGCCGCGCAACGGCGAGCCCGCCGCGCTGGCCGTCGACATCATCGCGCTGATGGACAAGCTCGACATCAAGAAGGCTGTCATCGCCGGCTTCGACTGGGGTGCGCGCACCGCGGACATCATCGCTGCGCTGTGGCCGGATCGCTGCCGCGCGCTGGTGTCGGTCAGCGGCTATCTGATCTCCAGCCAGGCCGCCGGCAGCGCGCCGTTGCCGCCGTCGGCCGAGCTGCAATGGTGGTATCAATTTTACTTCGCGACCGAGCGAGGTCGCGCCGGATACGAGAAGTACACGCACGATTTCGCAAAACTGATCTGGAAGCTCGCTTCGCCGCAATGGAAGTTCGACGATGCGACCTTCAACCGGAGCGCGGCGGCGCTGGACAACAAGGATCATGTCGCGATCTCGATCCACAATTATCGCTGGCGGCTCGGGCTCGCCCAGGGCGAGGCGAAGTACGAGGAGATCGAGAAGAAGCTCGCGGCAACGCCGCTGATCAGCGTCCCCACGATCACGATGGAAGGCGACGCCAACGGCGCGCCGCATCCCGAACCGGGCGCCTATGCCAAGAGGTTCTCGGGCCGGTACGACTTCCGCCTGATCACCGGCGGCATCGGCCACAACCTGCCGCAGGAAGCGCCGCAAGCCTTTGCCAAGGCCGTCATCGACGCCGACGGCGCCTGAGCACTCATTCGATGCCCCGGTCCAGCGCGGCTGGACCGAGGCCCTCACACGCGATCGCAGCCGGATGAAGCGCCATGACGACAATGAAATCTGACAGGACCAAATTTCCATCCACCACGGCGATGATCGTCCTGGCGGCGCTCCTGCTCGTCGTCGTCCTGACCTGCGTGCCGTATCTGGTCACGATCGCTTTCGCGCAGGCGCCCGCCGCGGCGGACGCCTCGCCGATCTTCGGCGTCACCATCCCTGCGGGCTACAACCAGTGGGAGTTGATTGCGCCGGCCGAAGAGGCCGCCCCGCTCGACGAGCTTCGCGCCATCGTCGGCAACCCGACCGCCATCGACACTTATCAGGCCGGAAAACTTCCGTTCCCGGACGGCACCATTCTGGTCAAGCGCGCCTGGAAGCGGAAACAGTCGCCGGAATTCGCGTCCGCGACGATCCCCGGCGCGCCCACGACGGTTCAGGTGATGGTGAAGGATTCCAAAAAATACACCTCGACCGGCGGCTGGGGCTTCGGCCGCTTCATCAACGGCAAGCCGGTCGACGAGGCTCAGCACCGCACCTGCTGGGGCTGTCACGAAGCTCGCGCCAAAAGCCACGATTACGTTTTCACCCGGCTCGCGCCTTGAAATCGAATGGTGCTCGCATGAAGACCTGGTTCATTAGCGGCAGTTCGCGCGGCCTCGGGCGCGCGATCACGGAAGCCGCGCTCGCAGCGGGAGACCAAGTGGTTGCCACGGCGCGGGACCTTCGGTCGCTCGAACCGCTGCGTGAACGGTTCGGGGAAAGACTGCGGCTTGCCAAGCTCGACGTCACCGACGAGGCCGCCGCGCAAGCGGCCGTTGACCTCGCCGTGACGGCGTTCGGCCGCCTCGATGTGGTCGTCAACAACGCCGGCTACGGCGATCTCGGATCGGTCGAGGACACGAGCCTGGATTCGTTCCGACGGCAGATCGAGGCCAACTTGATCGGTACCGTCATCGTCACCCGGGCGGCGATCCCCGTGCTGCGCCGGCAGCGCCGCGGGCACATCGTGCAGGTCTCCTCCGTCGGCGGCCGGATCGGCGCCCCGGCACGCGCCGCCTATTCCGCTGCAAAGTGGGGGATCGAAGGCTTCTCGGAATCGCTTGCGCGCGAGATGGCGCTCATCGGCGTGCATGTGACGATCGTCGAGCCCGGCGGCTTCCGGACGGGTTTTGCGCAATCAGCGCATGACACCGACCAGGGTCGACCGGAGTACGATGCGGTCGTCGGTGCCGCCGTCAGGATGCAGCGCGATTACGACGGCCGCCAGCCGGGCGACCCCGTCAAGGCGGCCGCCGTCGTGCTGGAGCTTGCGAACATGGAGCATCCGCCTTTGCGGATCGCGCTCGGCAGCGATGCCGTCAATGCGATCGCGACAGCGGACCGCCAGCGCCTCGAAGAGCTCGAGAGGTGGCGCGCGCTCAGCGTCTCCACGGATTTTTGAGTGCCAGCCGTCCTACTCCGCGGCCACCATCTGCTGCGTGCGCCATTGTCCGAGCAGCGCGCGCAGCGAAGCGGGCTTCACCGGCTTGTTGAGCACCGCGATCTTCTCGTCGCGCGCCGCGACCTGCACGGCGGGGCTGCGATCGGCCGTGATGAGGATCGCAGGGATCGAATCGCCGAAGCGGCGGCGGATGTCGCGGATGGCGGCGATGCCGTTGCCGCGGTCGAGGTGATAGTCCACCAGAAGTCCGGTGACGCGGCGTCCGGCGGCCTCGATTGCGGCGATCGCGCCCTCGGGATCGGCGACCGCGATGACCTCGGCGTCCCACGCCTTCAGCAGCGTACGCATGCCGTCGAGGATCGCGGCGTCGTTCTCGATGCAGACGATCAGCGCGCCCGCGATCGGCGTGCGCGCCAGCGGCGTCGCGCTGGTGACGGCGGCGGTGAGGGTGATCGCCTTCGCCGTCGGCACCGTGACCGAGAAGACCGAGCCGCGGCTCGCATTGGCGTCGATGGCGATGCCGTGGTTGAGCACGCGCGCGAGACGCTCGACGATCGACAGGCCAAGGCCGAGGCCGCGCGCGATCCGCGCACCCTGCTCGAGACGGTGGAATTCCTTGAAGATCTCGCCGCGCTTGACCGGCGGGATGCCGACGCCGGTGTCGTAGACGCAGATCTTGAGCGCGGGGCCCTGGCGGCGGCAGCCGACCAGCACGCGCCCGCGCGGGGTGTATTTGATCGCGTTCGAGATCAGGTTCTGGAGCAGGCGCCGCAGCAGCAGGCGATCCGACTCGACCGGGAGCGAGCAGGGCACGAAGGCGAGCGCGAGACCCTTGGCGCGCGCGATCGGTGCGAACTCGATCTCCAGCGAGCGCATCAGGTCGGCCATCTTGAAGCTCGAGATCGAGGTCGCCATCGCGCCGGCGTCGAGCCTGGAGATATCGAGCAGCGCGCCGAGGATCTCCTCGATGGCTTGCAGCGATTCGTCGATGTTCTCGACCAGCCGCGTCTCCTCGCCATTGTGCTGGCGCTCGACCAGGCTCGTGACATAGAGCCGCGCCGCATTCAGCGGCTGGAGGATGTCGTGGCTGGCGGCGGCGAGGAAGCGCGTCTTGGAGATGCTGGCGTCCTCCGCCGCGCTCTTGGCCAGCGCCAGCTCGGAGTTCAGCCGGGTCAGCTCCTCGGTGCGATCGCGCACGCGCTTCTCCAGCGTCGCATTGGCGCGCTCCAGCGCCTCGGCCGCCTCGAAGGTGGGCGTGACGTCGGTAAAGGTGATGACGAAGCCGCTGCCGGGCATGCGGTTGGTCAAGACCTCGATCACCATGTGGCGTTCCGGCAGGCGTTCGAGATAGGGCTCGCTGTCGGTGGTGTAGGCGGCCAGTCGCCGCTCCAGCATGGCCTCGCGCTCGACCGGGTCGGCGGGGTTGCTGACGTCCATGAATTCCAGGATTTCGCGCAGCGGCGTGCCGAACTGGATGAAATGCGGGGGCACGTTGAGGAGGTCGCCGAACTGCCGGTTGGAGCAGATCAGTTGCAGGTCGTCGTCGAACACCGCAATGCCCTGGCGCACATGGTTGAGCGCGGTCTGGAGGATTTCGCGGTTGAAATGCAGCGCCGCGTGGGAGTCGTCGAGCAGCTTCAGCGCGGCTTTGGCCGACACCGTCCGCTTGCGCAGCAGCAGCGACATCACGAGGCGGGACGACGCGGCCCCGATCGACGAGGCGATCAGGTGCTCGGCGTGTTGCAGCAGCTCGAAATCGGCGGGCGCGGCGGGCTCGAGCCGCACATTGCGCCGTGCCGAGAAGGCCTCGAACGAATGCCGGGCGCGGTCGGGGCCGAGATATTGCGCCACCGTGGTCTGGATGTCCTGCACCGTGACGGTGGTGCGCCAGCGGCGGAAGCTCGGGGCGATCGGCGCGAGCGTGTTGGGCACGAACAGGTCGGCCTGCACCAGCTCGATCGACGACGGCTGCCGCGCCAGCGACAGCAGCACATAGGTGAGGATGTTGAGCGACAGCGACCAGATCACGCCATGCATCAGCGGCGGCAAATCGGCGCCGAACAGCGCCTGCGGCCGCAGCGCCTCGATCCCGAACGGGCCGTGCTGAAGCAGCAGGATGCCCGCCGTCGAGGAATCCATGAAGCTCGGAATGAACAGCGTGTAGAGCCAGACTACGAAGCCGACCAGCATGCCGCCGATGGCGCCGCGCGCGGTGGCACGTCGCCACAGCAGTCCGCCGAAGAAGCTCGGCGCGAGCTGGGCGATGGCGGCAAAGGAGAGCAGGCCGATCGCTGCGAGCTGGGTGTTGCCGAGCGCGCGATAGTAGAAATAGGCCATCACCATGATGGCGAAGATCGCAAGCCGCCGCGAGCGCAGCAGGAAGTCGCTGAAATCGGCGCCGCCGGTGCGTCCTTCCGGCCGCCGTTGCAGCACCAGCGGCACCACCAGGTCGTTGGAGACCATGATCGAGAGCGCGACGCATTCGACGATCACCATCGCGGTCGCCGCCGACAGGCCGCCGACGAACACGGCGACGCTGAGCAGATCAGCGCCGCCCTCCATCGGCAGCGCCAGCACGTACATGTCGGGGTCGGCCGCGCCGAACGGGAAGCTGACGAGGCCGGCGAGCGCGATCGGGATCACGAACAGGTTGATGGCGACGAGGTAGAGCGGAAACAGCCAGCGCGCGCGGCCGACCTCGGCGTCGGACGAATTCTCGACGACGCTGACATGGAACTGGCGTGGCAGCAGCATGATCGCGCACAGCGACAGCAGCGTCATGGTGAGGAAGTTGCCGATCGACGGCGAATAGTTGATGGCGCGGACGGCCTCCGGCGTCTTCATCGCGCGCTCGATCAATTCGTGCGGCGAGAACATCCAGAAGGTGACGAAGATGCCGGCGGCGAGGAAGGCGACCAGCTTGATGATGGATTCGGTCGCGACCGCCAGCATCAATCCGTGCTGGTGCTCGGTGGCGTCGGTCTGCCTTGTGCCGAACAGCACGGCGAAGGCCGCCATCGCCAGCGTCACCATCAGCGCCATGTCGCCGAGGATCGGGATGTGGGAGAAGGCCTGGTCCTCGCTCAGGATCGTCGCGAGCGAGGCCGCCACCGCCTTGAGCTGGAGCGCGATGTAGGGCACCGAGCCGATGATCGCGATTAGCGCGACGGTCGCCGCCACCGCCTGGCTCTTGCCGTAGCGCGCGGCGATGAAGTCGGCGGTCGAGGTGATGTTGTGGGCCTTGGCGAGCTGGATCACGCGGCGAAGCACGCCGGCGCCGAGGCCGATCATCAGGATGGGGCCGACATAGATGGCGAGGAAGTCGGTCGAGGTCCGGGTGGCGAAGCCGACCGAGCCGAAGAAGGTCCAGGAGGTGCAGTAGATCGCCAGCGACAGCGGATAGATCAGCCCGGACGCGCGGCCGGCCTTGGCCTGCGAGCGGCGGTCGCCATGGCTCGCCACCAGGAACAGGAAGCCGATATAGCCGAAGGCCGCGGCGATCACGCCCCAGTCGTGCAGCATGGCGAGCGTGCTTCTCCCTGGGCGCCGGCGGCGCCCGGTCTCATTTTCCCAGCAAATCTAGCGCGTTGAGACGGTGGAGGCGACAGCGAAATGGCCGTGCGGGGGTAGGAACTGGAGTTGTCGTTAAGGTGTGGGGCAAGCTGCCCACTCTCCCTCGCCCCGCTTGCGGGGAGAGGGTGGGGTGAGGGGGGCTCTCCGCAGGGACGGTGGCAGTTGGACTCGCGGAGAGTCCCCCTCACCCGGATCGCATCTGGCGATGCGATCCGGCCTCTCCCCGCAAGCGGGGAGAGGCGAAGAAAAGTCTACTCCGCCGCCAGCGACTTCTCGCGCAGCGGCAGGCCGAGGCGGTCCCACACTTGCAGCAGCGCTTCGGCGAGCTGATCGATCAGGCCGTCGTCGTGATAGGGCGAGGGCGTGATGCGGAGGCGCTCGCTGCCCTTGGCGACGGTCGGATAGTTGATCGGCTGGATGTAGATGCCGTGCTCTTCGAGCAAGAGGTCGGAGGCCTGCTTGCACTTCTCGGCGTCGCCGATGAACAGCGGCACGATATGGGTGTCGCTCGACATCACGGGCAGGCCGGCGGCGTTGAGGATTGCCTTGACGCGGGCGGCGCGGTCCTGGTGGCGCTCGCGCTCCCAGTTCGAGGTCTTGAGATGCTTGATCGCGGCGGTCGCGGCCGAGCAGATCGCCGGCGGCAGCGCGGTGGTGAAGATGAATCCCGGCGCATAGGAGCGCACGGCGTCGATGATCTGGCCGTTGGCCGCGATGTAGCCGCCGAGGCAGCCGAATGCCTTCGCCAGCGTGCCTTCGAGAATGTCGATGCGATGCATGACGCCGTCGCGCTCGGCAATGCCGCCGCCGCGCGGGCCGTACATGCCGACGGCGTGGACCTCGTCGACATAGGTCATGGCGCCATACTTCTCGGCGAGATCGCAGATCTTGGCGAGCGGAGCGACGTCGCCGTCCATGGAATAGAGGCTCTCGCAGGCGATCAGTTTCGGCCGGTTCGGGCCCGCGGCCTTCAGCAGCGCTTCGAGATCGGCGAGATCGTTGTGGCGGAACACCTGCCGCTCGCAGCTGGACTGGCGGATGCCCTCGATCATCGAATTGTGGTTGAGCTCGTCCGACAGGATCAGGCAGTTCGGAATGAGCTTTGCGATGGTCGCGATGCCGGTCTGGTTCGAGACATAGCCCGAGGTGAACAGCAGCGCGGCTTCCTTGCCGTGGAGATCGGCGAGCTCGGCCTCGAGCTGGACCAGGGGATGATGCGTGCCGGCGATGTTGCGGGTGCCTCCCGCGCCGGTGCCGACGCGGGTCGCGGTCTCGACCATGGCGCCGACCACCTTCGGGTGCTGGCCCATGCCGAGGTAATCATTCGAGCACCAGATCACGACGTCGCGCTTGCCCTTGGGCGAGTGCCAGAGCGCATGCGGGAACCGACCGGCGATGCGTTCGAGATCGGCGAAGACCCGATAGCGCCGCTCGGTGTGGAGGCGATCGAGGGCGGAATTGAAGAACTGGCTGTAATCCATCGTCAAACCTGCAACGGAACTGACCAAAGGGCCGCATCTTTTTAGAGCGTTTCCAGCTCCAATGTCTATGCGCTATCCCACATTTGGACCTGCGGGGCATTTGGGCAAAATGCCCTATCGTGCGATTTGAAACTTGATCCGGATCAAGTTCGCGCGAGAGATGATGCTGCTCTGCACCATGCAGCTGCGGGACGAGACGAAGACGTCAAGTCGTCCTGAATTGCAGCACGCCGTCCTTGGTCTCGGCCGTCAGCCGGCCCTCGACGATCATGTAGTTGACATGGGCGACGAGCTCGCCGGCGGCAAAGCCCATCTGATGCTCGTCCAGCACATGCTTGTTGAACACGACGGGCACCAGCGCGCGCGAGGTCTGCGGGACTTCGCGGCAGGCTTCCGCGATCAGGCGGCAGCGTTCCTCGTGGTGGTCGGCGAGCTGCTTGATGCGGGTCTTGAGCCCGTAAAACGGTACGCCGTGGCCGGGCAGCACCAGCAGATCATAGGGTAGGGTGGTGGTGAGGCTCGCGAGCGAGGCCAGATATTCGCCGAGCGAGTTCTGGTCGGGCTCGACCGCCCAGACGCTGACGTTCGGCGAGATCTTGCTCAGCACCTGGTCGGCGGAGAGGAACAGCTTGTCGTCGGCGCAGTACAGCATCACCTGATCGAGCGCGTGGCCGCCGCCGGTGATCACCTTGAAGCGGCGCGGGCCGATCACGACCTCGTCGCCATGCGAGATGCGGCGGTAGGACGGCGGCAGCACCGAGACGCGCTTGAGATAATCCTGGCCGCGGCCGAGCAGCTTTTCGGTGAGCGACTCGTCCATGCCGTGGCGGCGGAAGAACAGCCGCTGTGCCTGCTGCCGTTCCGCGGTGCCGCGATTCTGATGATAGACCGATTGCAGATATTCGACCTGCGACATCACCAGCGGACAGTTGAAACGCTCGACGACCCATCCCGCGAGACCGACGTGGTCGGGGTGCGAGTGGGTCACGATCAGGCGCGTGATGTGGACGCCCTTCAGCGGCCCGTCGAACAGTTTGGTCCAGGCCTCGATCGTCTCCTCGTTGCCGAAGCCGGCATCGATCATCGCATAGCCGTCGCCGTCGGCGAGCAAATAGATGTTCACGTGGTTGAGGCGGAACGGCAATTTCAGCCGCGCCCACAGCACGCCGGGCCTGATCTCCACGACCTCTTCGGGGCCGGGATGCTGTTCCCATGGGTAGCGCAGGGCCTCGGCCGAGGACTGCACGGTGTCGGTTTTCGCGTTCATGCCACCGGCTTAAACCCAGCGCGGGCGGGGCGCCAGCCGAAAAAGGACGCTTGGCGGCCGTCGCATGGCGGTCATACCGGGCGGCATTTTTCCGTGCGCCGGTTGAAGCCTGCCAAAACGCCGTCATTCCGGGTTCGCCTCGTCGAGGCGCCCCGGAATGACGATCAGGCCGCCCGCATGTTGTTGAGGAACGCGTCGATCTCCCCGCGCAGCATGTCGGCTTCGCGCCGGAGCGCGTCGGAGGCGCTCAGCACTTCTCCTGCCGCCGCGCCAGCCTCGGCCGAAGCGGTGGAGACGCCGACGATGTTGCTGGAGACCTCGCTGGTGCCGCCGGCCGCGTGCTGGATGTTACGGGCGATCTCGCGGGTGGCCGCGCCCTGCTCCTCGACCGCGGCGGCGATCGTCGTCGTGACATCGTTGATCTCGCCGATGATGCGGCCGATGCCCTGGATCGCGCCGACCGCTGACGTCGTGACCTCTTGCATGCTGGCGATCTGGGTGCGGATCTCCTCCGTCGCCTTCGCGGTCTGGCTCGCGAGGCTCTTTACCTCGGAGGCGACCACCGCAAAACCGCGGCCGGCCTCGCCCGCGCGTGCCGCCTCGATGGTGGCGTTGAGCGCGAGCAGGTTGGTCTGCGAGGCGATGGTCTGGATCAGATCGACCACGACGCTGATGCGGCTCGCACTGTCGGCAAGGCTCTGCACCGTGGTGTCGGTGGCGCCGGCCTCGTCGACCGCCTTCCTGGCGATCGCGGCCGAGGTGACGACCTGCTTGCTGATCTCCGCGATCGAGGACGACAGCTGTTCGGTGCCGGACGACACCGTCTGCACGTTGACCGAGGTCTCCTCAGCGGCGGAGGCGACCGCGTTCACCAGCGCGTTGGACTGGTCAGCGGTGTTCGACATGCTCTGCGCCGTCGACTGCATCGAATTGGCCGATTGCGCGAGATTGTCGAGCGCATTGCGCACCGTGCCTTCGAACTCGGCGATCTTGGCTGCCATGCGCGCGGCACGCTCGGCCTTGGCGACGCGGTCCTCGTCCTGCTCGCTCGCAAGCGCCCGAGCTTCGATCATGCCGTCGCGGAACACCGTCAGCGTTTCCTTCATCGCGCCGATCTCGTCGTTCTGCCGGGAGCGGACGATCTCGGTGTCGAGGTCGCCGGCCGAGAGCCGCTGCATGGCGCGCTGAAGCTCGCGAATGCGGCGCAAGATGTTGCGGCCGACATAGAGCCAGACGAACAGCACTGAACCGACCAGCGTCAGCGCACCCAGCGCCAGCATCGAGGCGGTGGCGAGCGAAATCTCCTTCCGTGCCTGGAAGGTCGACGCGTCGGTCTCCTTCTGTACGCCGTCGACGAGCTGCTGCACGCTGATGCCGAGGCCGACATTGAGCTTGCGGGTCTCGTCCAGAATGGTCTGGCCATAGTCGATGGCGTCGAGCTCCTTCTGGCGGATCTTGAACACGCCGGTCTTGCCCTCGCCGAACGCGAACAGCTTCTGCACGGCCGCGTGGACCGCCTGCACCGAGGCCATGTTCGGGAGATCCTCGAGGTTCGATTTGACGCGGTCGCGCGTCGCCTTGAATTCCTTCTCGATCACCTCCAGCGTGTCGCTGTTGTTGGCCGAGAGCGCCGCCATCATGTCGGCGGCCATCAGATTGCCGTTGGCGGAGATCGTGGAGATCTGGGCGACCGTGCGGGCGGCTTCGGTGGCGTCGTCAGCGGACACGTCCGCTGCGCCGAGGATTGCGTTCAGGCGCGTCTGCGCATCGAGCATTGCGGGGCCCGCCGCGTCGACGAAGGCGAGCTGGGCCTTGCGCAGGGCTTCGTATTGCTTGTCGTGCAGCGCCCCGGTATCGAGCCGTTCGCGTGCCGCCGAGACCAGGCTCTGGGTCGCTTCGTCGATGCTCTTGGCGGTGTCGCGCAGCGCGGTCGCGATCTGCTTGTCGGCGCCGAGCTCGATGATCTCGCCGAGCTTGGCCATGGCAAGCTGCTGGATGTCCTTCACGCTCTTGGTGCGTTCGTTCAGCGCCTCGTCGGAGGGCGACGCCAGCAGGCCCGGCCCCTGCGCCGCGAGCGTGGCGCTCTGCGAGGCAAGCTGAAGGCTGGCGGAGAGACGCGGAATGTCGCGGCCGCTCAGATCCATCATGGTCGCGCCGAGATGATTGAACACGAAGCCGGCGCCCGCCGCGATCACGAGGCCCATGCCCGCGATCACCGCGAAGGCCGTGAACAGGCTGCCCCGAACGCCCCATTTCGGCATCCTGAAGCGAGGCTTGAAACGGCCGAGAAGGCCACCAAGACGGATCGCCATCGAAATTCCCCCACCCATGATCTTTATGTTTTCGCGGTGGAGTATCCCCGCGGCGGGTTAAAAAATCGCAAGTTGCGCAATTGCTTGGCTGGTTCCGCAGGGCGAAAAAAGAAAGGGCCGGCAGAGGTGCCGGCCCTTGATGGCGAAAGGGGATTTGAAGGCGCGATCAGTAGCGCGCGACCGTCGAGTTGGCCCAGTTGAAGCGATAGTTGACGCCCGCCTTGATGGTGTGGTCGTCGGTGGTGAAGTTGCCGGTGCCCGCCAGCGGACCACCGGTGAAGTGGGCGTCGCCGAAATTGTAGTACTGGTACTCGGCCTTGGCCGACCAGTTCGGGGCGAACATGTATTCGAGGCCGGCGCCGACCGTGTAGCCGTTTTTGTGGTCGCCATCGATGACGAAGGCGGTCGGCACGCCACCGACGGTCACCTTCTCGTTGTTGTCCGAATAGGCATAGCCGCCCTTCACGTAGACGAGGCCCGGGCCCCAGGTGTAGCCCACGCGGCCGGTGATCGAGCCGAGGCCGCGCTGGTCGTTGGTGTAGGCGATGCCGCCCGGAAACACGGCGCCGACGCTGCCGGAGAGCCAGGAATACTGAGCTTCGGCGCCGACCACGAAGTTCGGGTTGACCTGCCAGTCCGCACCGGCCTGCACGCCGCCGAGGAAACGGCCATTGCCGTTGTTGCCGGTGGAGAGGCCGTTGAAATTGTTGTCGCTGGAGAACGCGCCACCGAGATGCGCACCGATGTAGAAACCGGTCCAGTTGTAGATCGGCGCGGCGTAGGCCGGCGCGGGCGTCTTGTAGTAGTTGCGGTTGCCGAGATCGGCGCCGACGGCCGGCGCGGCAGCGCTCAGCGCGAGCAGGGCAACGGTCGCAAACAGAATCTTCTTCATCGTCTTGAACTCCAACACGTAAGGTCCCCGGCAGCGCTCTCCGCGCCGCGTTGGTTTTGCAGATAGCTCGCTTTTGACGAAAATGCTGTCACATCCGTGGCACAGCGGCAGCCAACCTAACTTATTGGGCTGCAAATGATTTTCGTGCTTAATGGCGGCTTAAGAAGTGGTGAAGGAAGGCTTAATCGCACGCGCCCCGGGTAACTTGCGCGCGCATCTCGTTAACCAAGACGCCGTCGCGCTTCGTCGCGCATCTGCTCGCGGAAGGCCGCGCGCTTTGCAGGCCGGTCTTCCTCGCGCACGTCGTGACGATCGAAGATGTCGAACTTCTCCATGATCGGATAGCGCTCGCTCGCCATCGCGAGCACGCGCAGCACCTTGGTCGCGGCCGGCGTCGGACCGCTCACCTCCCAGCGCCTTATGGTGTCGGCGCCGCCCTTCTCCGGCAATCCGCACAGCCTCGCCATGTCGGCCGCGGTGAGCTTCCGTTCGAGCGCATCGGAGAGGTCGTTGCGGAGCTGTTTCAGTTCGGGGCCGGTCATGCTGCTTGCGTCCAGGGAGATCACTTGATCAGCAATGCAGTAGCGCTGATTCGGGTCCATCCGAAGGCAGGGATCCGCGGCAAATCTCATCCGGCGCGCCCTGCGAGGGCGACGCAATCAATCTCGATGTCGAACGGTCCGGGCCAAGACGGCACATGTACGAAGATGCGCGCGGGTGTTTCGTCCTGGAAGTAGCGGGCGTAGATGTCGTTGAACACGGCGAAATGCGCGGGATCCGGCGTACAATACACATTGCACTTGATTGCCTCCGCCAGTGACGAACCCGCCGCTTCGAGGCAGCGCTGCATCTGGTCGAGCACGATCTCGGCCTGCCGCTCGAACGGCATTGGCCCGACGTTGCCCGTCTCTGGATCGAACGGCGGCAGGCCGGACAGATAGGCGAGGCCTCCAGCGACGACGACCGGATAGATCGGCCCTTTGCGGCGACGCTCCAGATAGGTCGATATCGGCTCCACGCGGATTCTCTTCATGTGGCTCCTCCCGGTTTGCGAAGGCCACGGTAGAGCACACGCGATATCCGATGGTTCGGCGGCCGCCAAACCATTGCCGTTGTCCGGCCTGGACGGTCGCGATACGCTTCCTCCATGGTCGCAGCGGCAAACATGGTCGAGGTGGCGGCGCTCGTCGGCGACACCGCACGGGCGACGATGCTGGCCGCACTGATGGGCGGACAGGCGCTGACCGCAAGCGAACTCGCCTCGCGCGCGCGAATATCGAGATCGACGGCAAGCGGCCACCTCGGCAAGCTGGTCGGTGCGCGATTGCTCGCTGTGACGCAGAAGCGCCGCAACCGCTACTACCGCATCGCCTCGCCTCTGGTGGCGAGGATGCTGGAAGGCATCAAGGCCGTCGCTTCCATCGAGGTTCCGCGGCGCCACCAGCCGCGCTCGATCGCCGATGACCGGTTGCGCTTTGCGCGCACCTGCTACGACCATCTGGCCGGCTATCTCGGCGTCGCCATTGCCGACGCTCTCGTTGCCAAAGGGCACGTCGTTCTCACCGACGACGGTGGCGAGGTGACGGCTTCCGGAATGCACGTCCTCGCGGCATTCGGCGTGGTGCTGGTGCCGAAATCCGGAAGCAGGCGAATCTTCTGCCGCCCCTGTCTCGACTGGAGCGAGCGCCGCTATCACGTTGCCGGTCATATCGGCGCCGAGATCCACCGCTGCTGCCTGGAGCGCGGCTGGCTGCGGCGGGACCGCGACTCCCGGATCGTGCGCATCACGCCGGCCGGGCAGATCGGCCTGCGCAAGACATTCGGCATCGACCTGACCGGAAGTCTCGCTCCGGCACATTCCGGCGTGCACGGAGTTATGAACAAGAGACCTATGGAAATCTGCTGACGAAGCAACAGATGGCACAATGGGACCCGCTAGCCAAGGGATCGGCCATGACAACCTTCAAACTCGCCATTGGCGCACTCATCACTGCCGGACTGCTTGCTGCGCCGTTCGCAGCCGAAGCGAAGAAGTACCGGTCGAGCAGGCACTATTACAACACGAGTGTGGTCGCCCCGACCTATGGCGGTGCCGGATTGGCAGCCGCGCAGCCGAGGGCCTCCTACGGATCGTCCGGACAGACGGTCGGCACGGTCACCGCGCCATCGGTCGGAACGTACAACTGGCCGTCGGTCGGCGTGACCAATTCGGTCCCGACCTGGAGCAACACCAACCCGCGGTGAGGCGCGGTTGCGCCGCCTGTCAGCCTTCCGCGCTTCCCCTCCCCCGATGTCGACTGACCAACCGGATCGTGCCGCTCGGATCAACGGGCGCGTGGCCTCAGGCGCCCCTGCCGGTCTGCTGGCCGAATACGCAGCGCCATCCTGCGAGGCGCTCGGCTGGATGCTGGTTCATCCATTCGGCGAGTTGCGGCGCGCCCATCATGCAGGACTGCATCGAGACGTCAGCAAAGTCCGACGTGGTGACGATCTGCTCGTGGCAATTCGCCGGTGAGGCGAGGCTGCAAAGCACTGCGATGATCTTGATCACGCCAGATTTCCCACATCGCCGCCAGCCGCGCGACCGATTGCCGCCTTGTCGTGCTGCTGGCCGACCGGATCGGACGGGAATATGCTGTCATAGATCGCGCGCGCTTCCTGAATGAGGCGAAGACGCTCGCGCTCCGATTTCGAGACAAACTGGATAACCTGGCCCATATCGGCCTCCAATGGATCGCTTAACCCATCATCAAATGATGAATATCATTCAAAGCGGAGGTGGGGTGCCGACCTCTGTTTTTCAGCTGCGAAGACGGTCACGACGGATAAAAAGCCCGTGACCGCGCAATTGTGGAACGGAACCGGGTACCGCAGAAGCCGCTGGCGTCGCGGCCTCGTGAGGATGATTGAGCTCCACGGTGCGATCGTGTCGCGGCACATTTGTGCTTGCGTCGCGTTGTCGGATTGCTCGGTGCGTCAGCGAACGGCTGTCGCCGCGAGTGATAGCCTCCGAAAGGATCTCCCATGACAAGAATCACATATCCCATCGCGGCACTCGTCGCTCTCGGGCTGGCGGCTGCGCCATTCGCGGCCGGCGCTCAGACATCGGCAACGGGCGCACAAACCAGCACCCACAGCACCCCGGGCGCGCCTGTCCAGCAGGGGACGATCGGAAGTTCGGGGCAGAGGGTCGGAACGACCACGGCGCCGTCGGTCGGAACGTCCACTCAGCCTTCCGTTGGCGTGACCAACTCGGTTCCGACGTGGAATAACACCAACCCGTCTTCGAAGCAGTAGTCGCGATCAGCTGGCTCACGCCGCCGGCGCACGCTCCTTGCGACCGGGTACGGCCGCGAGCAGTTCGCGCGTGTAGGCATGCTCTGGTGCGGCGAACAGTTGCGCGGTCGGCTTCAGCTCGACGATGACGCCGCGCTGCATCACCGCGATGCGGTCGCAGATCTGGGCGGCGACGCGCAGATCGTGGGTGATGAACAGCATCGAGAGACCAAGCCGCGCCTTGAGGTCTTCGAGCAGCCGCAGGACTTGCGCCTGCACGGAGACGTCGAGCGCGGAGACGGCTTCGTCGGCGACGATGATCTCGGGGTCGAGCGCGAGTGCACGTGCAATGCCGATGCGCTGGCGCTGGCCACCGGAGAATTCATGCGGATAGCGCTCGAGCGCGCCGGGATCGAGGCCCACCATCTTCAGGAGATCGCGGGCGCGGTCGAACGCGACCTTCGGTGTGGTGCCGGCCGCGATCGGGCCGTCGGCGATGATGTGACCGACCTTGCGGCGCGGATTGAGCGAGGCGAACGGATCCTGAAAGATCATCTGGATGCGATGGCGCTCCGCGCGCAGCGCCTTGCCTGAAAGTGAAGTGAGATCGGTCTCGCCGATCCGCACCGTGCCGCGGTCGGCTTCGATCAGCCGCATCACGAGACGTGCCACCGACGATTTGCCGGAGCCCGATTCGCCGACGAGGCCGAGCGTCTCGCCCTTGAGGATGTTGAAATTGACCGCGCGCGCGGCATCGACGCGGCGATCCTCGCGAAACCAGCCGCCCGAGGTGACGTAGGTCTTGTCCAGCCCGATCACCTCGACCGCCCTGGCCTGGTCGTCGAGCGGCTCGCGCGCCGGCGGGTCCATCGACGGCACGGCGGCGAGCAGCGCCTTGGTGTAATCGTGCTGCGGCTCGTTGAAGACGGAGCTCGCAGGGCCTTCCTCCACGACCTTGCCGTGGCGGAGCACCACGACCTGGTCGGCGATGTCGGCGACCACGCCAAAGTCATGGGTGATGAACATCACCGCCATGTTGCGGTTGCGCTGGAGGTTGCGGATCAGCTTGAGGATCTGTGCCTGGGTGGTGACGTCGAGCGCGGTGGTCGGCTCGTCCGCGACCAGCACCGCGGGCTCGAGCGCGAGCGCCATCGCGATCATGGCACGCTGGCGCTGGCCGCCGGAGAGCTGATGCGGATAGGCGCGCACGATACGCTCGGGATCGGGCAGGCCGACTTCCCTTGCCAAGGCCAGTGCTCGTGCGCGCCGCTCCCTTGGTGTCAGCAGGCCGTGGGCCTCGAACATCTCCGCCATCTGGTCGCCGATCCGCATCAACGGATTGAGCGCGGTCATCGGCTCCTGAAAGATCATCGCGAGCCTCCGGCCGCGCAGATCGCGCCAGCCATCCTCGTCGATCTTGAGCAGGTCGCGGCCTTCGAACTGGATCTCGCCTGAGGTGACGGAGACCGTGTCCGGTAGCAGGCCCATCAGCGCGTGCGCGCACATCGACTTGCCGGAGCCGGACTCGCCGACGACGCAGACGATCTTGCCGGGCCGCAGGTCGAGTGAGACGCCGTCGACCGCGAAGGGACGCTCGGCGCCCTCAGGCAGCGCGATCCGCAAATTCTTGATGGAGACGGCGGGCGGGGCGGTCATCATCAGCGTCCTTCCCGCGACAGGCGCGGATTGAGCGCGTCGTTGAGGCCTTCGCCGATCAGATTGAGACCGAGCACCGAGATCAGGATGGCGACGCCGGGAAACACCGTGATCCACCAGGCCTGGCGGATCACCGTGCGGCCGGCGCCGACCATGTAGCCCCACGTCTCGCCCTTGAGGATGTTGAAATTGACCGCGCGCGCGGCATCGACGCGGCGATCCTCGCGAAACCAGCCGCCCGAGGTGACATAGGTCTTGTCGAGCCCGATCACCTCGACCGCCCTGGCCCTGTCGTCGAGCGGCGCGCGCGCCGGCGGGTCCATCGACGGCACGGCAGCGAGCAGCGCCTTGGTGTAGTCGTGCTGCGGCGCGTTGAAGACGGTTGCGGCCGGGCCTTCCTCGACCACCTTGCCGTGCCTGAGCACGACGACCTGGTCGGCGATGTCGGCGACGACGCCGAAATCGTGGGTGATGAACATCACCGCCATGTTGCGATTGCGCTGCAGGTTGCGGATCAGCTTGAGGATCTGCGCCTGCGTGGTGACGTCGAGCGCGGTGGTGGGCTCGTCCGCGACCAGCACGGCCGGCTCGAGCGCGAGCGCCATCGCGATCATGGCGCGCTGGCGCTGGCCGCCGGAGAGCTGGTGCGGATAGGCGCGCACGATCCGTTCGGGGTCGGGCAGCCCGACCTCGCGCGCCAG
>Ga0063456_1000819_pt1 | contig 18436 bp, 5 predicted proteins | sample AraplaMF_Cvi_mMF_FD_56228 | JGI IMG/M metagenome (GOLD analysis project Ga0063456, IMG submission 56228) | Arabidopsis root microbial communities from the University of North Carolina, USA - plate scrape MF_Cvi_mMF version 2 (version 2) | ecosystem: Host-associated > Plants > Roots > Endosphere ... | reverse complement strand
CACGGTCGCGCCGGGGCAGGACGGCTTCGACCGCTGGGATTCCCCGACGCCGGACGTCGGGGTCGCCTGGCTCGACCTCGTCAGTCGCCCCGGTTTCCGCATCCAGGCCCCCACCGTCGCCACGCGCCAACGCTTCGAACTGCAGGGCGCGCGGGGACGGACCCAGGGGGGCGCCGGACAGGACGTCTTCCTCCTCGATGCGGACAGCCGCGGCGACATCGACGGGCAAGGCGGCGCGGACGAGGTCGACCTGGACGCCCAGGGCGGCCACGTGAGCCTGCACCACGACAACGTCATGGACGGGTTGGCGCTGGTCGTGGGCGACGGGCAGCGGCTGCAAGGCATGCAGGTGAACGGCTACCTGAAGAACATCGAAGGCGCGACCATCCGCAACGCCGTTCACGCGGAGGTGACCGGCGGCCCCGGCGACGAGCGCTTCGACGTGGCCGCCCGCCAGACCGACATCGCCGGCGGCGGCGGTCGCAACACCTACGTGCTGCGCGAGGGCAACCGCATCCGCAGTTCATCGGACGACGCGCTGATCTGGCCGGTCGGCGTGAACGCGTTCGTCGACGTCGAGGGCTCCGGCAGCCTGCTCCTGAAGGTGGACGTCCCGCACGAGGACCTGTTCTTCAGTCGCCGGCACGGCGATCGTCTCGTCGTGGTGGGGACGAGCGACGGCAAGACCGTGAGCACGCTGACGCTGAAGGGCTTCTTCCGCCCGACCAAGGCGTCCTCGCCCGCCCGCATGCCGTCGCTGTTCATCGTCGACGCCCTGGGCACCCATCTGACGCTGCTCGATCCGAGCCGCCTGGACGAGGCGGAGCGCTCCTCCGCCGTGCTCGACAAACACCTTTACTTCGACGCCTCGAGCCCGAAGTCCCGCCGCGCCCTCACCGGTGATCACGGACACACGCGTCATCACCTGGCCTCCGGCGGCGGCGACTTCCTCCTGCGGCCCCGCACGTCCATGCCGATGGACGTCACGCTGGACGTGCCCCTCGAGCGCTTGCGCTACCGTCGCGAGGGCGACAACCTGCTGATCCTGGAAACCCCGCCCGCCGACGCGCCGTCGGACACGTCGCTGCGGCTGTCGCTGCCCGACGCCGACGCGCCGTCGGGCTTCACGCCGCTGCGGTTGTCGCTGCCCGGCTACGGCCGCCGCGATTGGGCCGCCTCCCACGGCCAACTGGCCTTGTGGGCGCGTGCCGGCACGGGCAAGGACGAGCGCGCCGCGACCAAGCTGCGCCATCCCGCCCCCGACGATCCGGATGAAGGTCCGGTGTCGGGTGCCGCGCCCGGCGCGCCCCTGGAAGGACCGGCCCTGACAAAGACGCCGTCTGACGCCCAGCCGACCGTGCTGACCGGCACGGAGGGCGCCGACATCTACGACGTGGTCGCCGACGTGGCCGCCGGCCGGCACGTGGTGATCGACAACCAGGCGGCTGGCGCGAAGCGGGACTTCCTGAAACTGCCCTCGGTCCGACGACTCCGGCGCACCGGCGACGACCTGGTCATCGAGAGCGACCAAGGCGGCAGCGTCACCCTGCGGCGACATGCGACCGACCCCCTGGCCCGGCACCTGTCGATGATCGTCTCGGGCAAGCGCCTTGCGCTGCCGGTCATCCACGAGAGCGGTGTCATGGTCTACGGCGACGATGCCGCCGACGGTGCCATCCTCGCCACCCTGCCCGGCGTCCACGTGGTCACCACCCCTCCGGACGCCGCCTGGCGCCAGTTTCCTCCTCGCCGGGACGTGCTGCTCAGTCAGGGCGCGCGCCTGAGCCGGATCGGCCGCAGCGTTCAGGTCGCGTCCGATCGCGATGGCAGCCGGACCATCTTCAAGGACATCCTCCAGGCGCCGCATCTCGCCGGGGAGATCGTGCAGGGACTGCCTGAAGCCCGCGGCGGGGGCTTTGCCGTGCAGGACGTCGTCGACACGACGTGGCGCACGGCCATCGAACGTCTGGAGCGGTCGATCGGAAAAGTCCACCCCTTCCTGGCCGCGGCGCTGGACGCGTGGGGCATCCAGGATGAGACGCTGGCACGCGGCCTCGACGCCCTGTGGCGCAGCCTCCGCCGGGGCTCGACCGATCCCGGCGAGGCTCATCCGGTCGACGTCGTACGCGAGTTCCTCCGCATGGGCGGATTGCCCGGGTACGTCGCCGCCGACATCAGCGCCACCACGCTGGGCGAGGTGCGGCGGATCCGCGCCTTGCTCCTGGCCTTCGTCGACGGCAAGGCCTGGCCCTCGGCGACGCTGCTGAACGACTTCGCCGGCGACGCCCCCACGCTGGCGCCGTCGGCAAGGCGCCACGGCGCGATGTTGCGCCACCTCTCGGCGCTGAAGCGTCCCTGGGCCTACCAGAAGCTTGTCCTCGCCGCCGAGCTGACGCCGCAGGCGCTGGACGCCTTCGAGGCCTGGGCCGCGAAGCGGCTGACAGGCGTGGCGGGTGATCAGGACTCGCTGCAGGCCTTGCGGGAGTTCATCCGGTTGCTGTCCGGCAAATCCGAAGCGGACGCGGTGATCACGCACAACACGAAGGAACTGCTGCGTATCGCGCTCAAGCTCAAGGGCCGCCCCGACGACGTGGCCGATCAGTTGGCCGACGCCATGGTCGCAGTCTCGATGGACGAGGCGTGGATCGACGGGATGCAGCGCGCGGGCGTGCTGGACCACGCGGTGCTGCAACGCCTGCACCGCGAGCAGGTATCGGTGCGGGACCTCGTCCTCGGCAACGCCAACCGGCAGGCGTACACACAGGGAGATCGCTCGTCCCTGGTCGACGTCACCATCTCGCCGGGTTTCCGTCAGCCGGACACCAAGGTCTTCCGGAACAAGGTCAAGGAGTACCTGGCCCTGGACGACAACGGCAACGGCTTCACGACGCGGCACCAGCAACCGGTTCCGGGGACGACCTACGACCTCGTGCCGGGCGAGGTCCTGGACCAGTGGGGCGCCTCCCCCGACGTGAAGAATGCCTTGTGGGAGTGGGAAATGGAGCGGACGGCACTGGAGGCCGAGTACGAGGAGGAGAACGCCGACTTCTACTGGAAGCTGAAGATGCGGCGGAACATGTCGGACAGGGATCGGCAGGCCATCGAGGAGAGTCTGGACTCGGAAAAGAAAAGCTACGTGAGGAAAAGGATTTCGCCCCTGTCCGCGCTCGTCCAGATGGACAAGGACGGTCTGATCGAGACGACGACCGAGACCGTCCCGGGCGCGACGGGTGCCGGCCGCAGCTCGCCCGGCAATCTCGTGGATGGAGACGTCGGGGTCGGCGATGCCCTCGCCTGGCGCCCCTTCGCTCGCCCGGCGTACGAGGCGCCGGAGAGTCTCCTTCCCGTGAAGCTGGATGGCTCGACCTTCATCCAGTTCGACCTTGCGCACGACATCGCCCTGTCCACGCTGACGCTCCACCTGGGACAGGACGCCGCACTCGACCCGGACAGGCGCGCCAAGGGCAGGTGGCGGATCGACGGCAGGAACCGCCGGGACGAATGGATCCCCGTTTCCGACGTCTTCGAGCTGGACGCGAAATGGACGCCCGATCGGCAGCACGTCGCCTTGGACGACAGCATCCCCTACCGCCATTACCGGCTCGCCGGGATCGACGGCGAGCTCTCCCCCGGCACCTGGTTCTCCGAGGTGACCTTCACCACCGCGGAGGTCGGCGCACCGACCTGGCGGGATCGCTTCCAGCGACTGGGCTACGACCTTCATCGGGCCCGGGTGTTGATCGCCTCGGGCTATGCCACGGAGGAAGGTCTCGCCCGCGCGGGCGCGCTGCCCGCCCGGTTCAGGCAGGCGACCGACGGCGAACTCTACCTGGCGATGCGGGACGGCGCGCGCCAGGAGGCCGCCCGACGATCCACGGCCGTCTCCGTGATGACGCAGGCCATGGCGGCATCCGTTCCCTCCAGCATCGGCATCGGCCTGATGACGGTGACCCCGCCGCCACCGTTTCCGTCGCTCGCAGCCGGGACGGCCTGATCGCGCGGGTGCTCGCGCGCGCCGACCCGCTCCGGTCCGGCCGGTGGCGGGCCGGCGCTTCGGCGCCGCGAGCGCGTGACACATCCCCCTGTGCGGACACTCAGGCCGCTTTCCCGTTTTCCCGGAATGCAGATGGCCGATTCCCAACCTCCGCCCGGACTGCCCGCGGCGCAGTCCTCGCCCCCGCGCGTGTCGCCGTTCGCGGCGCTCTGCCTGATCGCCGCCTTCCATGAGGTCGCCGCCGAGCCCGAGGCGCTGGCCCACCAGCTCGGACTGGGCCCCAACGATCCCGTCGATGCCGACGACCTGCTGCGCGCCGCGCGGCTGCTGGGACTGAAGGCGCGCCGCCTGGGCGGCGACGCCGCCCGGCTCGCCCGCGTGCCGCTGCCGGCGCTGATCTGGCTGCGCGGCGACGGCGAGCCGGCGGACGCACCGGTTCGCCCCGTGGTGATCGGTCGTTTCGGCGAACACGAGGCGCTCATCGCCGATCCCGCCGCCGACGCCGGCGGTCCGGTCAAGCTCAGCCGCGACGCCCTGCTGGCGCGCTGGAACGGCGACATGATGCTGGTCGCCAGCCGCGCCAGCCTGGTCGGCCAGATGGCGCACTTCGACTTCTCCTGGTTCATCCCGGCGCTGGTGAAGCACCGGCGCCTGCTCGGCGAGGTGCTGCTGATCTCGTTCGTGCTGCAGGGCTTCGCGCTGGCCCACCCGCTGTTCTTCCAGGTGGTCATGGACAAGGTGCTGGTGCACAACGGCCTGTCCACGCTGCACGTGATCGTCGTGGGGCTGGTCGTGGTGATGCTGTTCGAGAGCCTGCTCTCCGGCCTGCGGCACTACATCCTCAGCCACACGACCAGCCGCATCGACGTGGAGCTCGGCGCGCGGCTGTTCCGGCACCTGGCCGCGCTGCCGCTGGCCTACTTCCAGGCGCGGCGCGTGGGCGACTCGGTGGCCCGCGTGCGCGAGCTGGAGAACATCCGCGCCTTCCTCACCGGCCAGGCGCTCACCGTCGTGCTGGACCTGTTCTTCTCGATCGTGTTCATCGCGGTGATGTTCCTCTACAGCGTCCCGCTGACGCTGATCGTGCTGGCCAGCCTGCCGTGCTACGTGCTGCTGAGCGTGCTGATCGTGCCGGTGCTGCGGCGCCGGCTGGACGAGAAGTTCGCCCGCGGCGCCGAGAACCAGGCGATGCTGGTCGAGTCCGTCACCGCGATCCAGACGGTGAAGGCCGGCGCGCTGGAGCCCGTCTTCGGACGCCGCTGGGACCGGCAGCTCGCGGCCTACGTGTCGGCGAGCTTCCGCACCCAGAACCTGGCCGCGTGGGGCCACGAGGGCGTCGGCCTGGTGGGCAAGCTGACCCAGGCCGCCACGCTGTGGTGGGGCGCGCAGGAGGTCATGGACGGCGCGCTGACGGTGGGCCAGTTCGTCGCCTTCAACATGTTCGCGCAGCACGTCGCGCAACCGGTGATGCGCATGGCCAACCTGTGGACCGATTTCCAGCAGACCGGCCTGTCGATGGCGCGGCTGGGCGACATCCTCAACACCCGCACCGAGGCGCCGCCCGCCAGCGCCGCGCAACTGCCGGCGCTGCGCGGCGCGGTCGAACTGCGCGACGTCACCTTCCGCTACCGGCCCGAGGCGGCCCCCGCGCTGCGCGGCGTGGACCTGGCGATACGCGCCGGCGAGGTGGTCGGCATCGTCGGCCGTTCGGGCAGCGGGAAGAGCACGCTGACGACGCTGGTCCAGCGCCTGCATCTGCCCCAGGAGGGGCGCGTGCTGATCGACGGGGTCGACACCGGGCTGATCGACGCGGCGCAGTTGCGCCGCCAGATCGGCGTGGTGCTGCAGGACAACGTGCTCTTCAACCGCACGCTGCGCGAGAACATCGCCGTCGTCGATCCCGCGGCGCCGATCGAGGCGGTGGTGCGCGCGGCGACGCTGGCCGGTGCGCATGATTTCATCAGCGAGCTGCCCGAGGGCTACGACACGATCGTCGGCGAACAGGGGGGGTCGCTGTCCGGCGGCCAGCGCCAGCGCGTCGCGATCGCGCGGGCGCTGTTCTCGGACCCGCGCATCCTCATCCTCGACGAGGCCACCAGCGCGCTCGACTACGAAAGCGAGGCCGTGCTGCACCGGAACATGGCGCAGATCTGCCGCGGCCGCACGGTGATCATCATCGCCCACCGGCTCAGCGCGGTGCGCAACGCCGACCGCATCGTCGTGATGGAGCGCGGCCGCGTCGTCGAACAGGGCCGTCACGGCGAGCTGCTGGCCCGGCAGGACGGCTTGTATCGCCGCCTGTGGTCGATGCAGGACGGCCAGGGAGCGCAGGCATGACCGCCCGTTGGACGCGAGCCCTCCGGGACCGGATGAAGGGCCTGGGGGAGGGACTGTCGCATCGCTTCGGCGGACCGGCCGAATGGTGGATCCGCCAGCGCGAGGTCTTCGCCGCCGCCTGGGCCGCGCGCGGCGACCTGGTGGGGCCGGCGCGCCATGCCGAGGAGGCCGCCTTCCTGCCCGCGGCGCTGGCGCTGCGCGACACGCCCCTGCATCCGGCGCCGCGGCGCACGGCCTTCGCGCTGATCGGGATCGCGGTCATCGCGCTGGCCTGGTCCCTCATCGGCCGGGTGGACATCGTGGCGGTGGCTTCGGGCAAGCTGGTCGTCAGCGACCGCAGCAAGATCGTCCAGCCGCTGGAACGCGCGGTGGTCCAGCGCGTGAGGGTACGCGACGGTGAGCGGGTGAAGGCGGGCCAGACGCTGGTCGAGCTCGACCCGACGGCGCCGTCCGCGGACCGCGAGAGCCTGGACGACCAGCGGATTGCCGCGCTGGCCGAGCAGTGGCGCACGCGGCGCCTGCTCGCGGCGTTGGCCGCGCTGCCGGCGCCGACGGGCGGCTCCGGATCGGGTGGCGCCGGCGGCACTCGCGCGGACGCGACGGCGGCGTCGGAGGACCCGCCGCCCGACTGGCCCGAAGCGCGCCGGCGCGAGGCGTCGGCGACGTTGCGCGCCGAATGGGCGGACCTGAGCGCGCGCCTGGACCGGCTCGCCGCCGAGGCCGACCGGCGCCGCGCCGAACGGGACACGGCCCTGGCCGCGGTGGCGCGCCTGGAGACGGCCCTGCCGCTGGCAGCGCGCCGCGAGGCGGACCTGCGCGCCCTGCACGGCGAAGGCTTCGCGTCCACCCATACCTGGGAGGATCGCCGACGTGAGCGGGTGGATCTGGGCGGCGAACTGGCGACCCAGCGCGCACGGCTGCGCGAGACCGACGCCGCCCTGGCCGAGGCGCGGACCACGCGCGGCGCGCTGATCGCCGAGATGCGCCAGCGCTGGCACGGCGCCGGCGACCAGGCCACGGCGCGCCTGGCGCAGATCGAGGCCGAACGCCGCAAGGCGAGCCGGCGCGAAGCGCTGACGCAACTCGTCGCACCCGTGGACGGCATCGTGCAGCAGCTCGCGATCCACACGCCCGGCGGCATCGTGACCGAGGCGCAGCCGCTCATGGTGATCGTGCCCGAGGACGCGCCGGTCACGGCCGAGGTGATGCTGGAGAACAAGGACATCGGCTTCGTGCGCGTGGGCGACGATGCGGCGATCAAGCTCGAGGCCTTCCCGTTCACGCGCCACGGGACGCTGCCGGCCAAGGTCACGCGGGTCAGTCCCGACGCGATCGACCATGAGCAGCTGGGGCCGCGCTTCGCGGTGACGCTGACGCTGGCGGCCCGCGACATCGAGATCGACGGCACGCGCGTGCCGCTGCGTCCCGGCATGGCGCTCAGCGCGGAGGTGCGCACCGGCAGCCGTCGGGTCATCGGCTTCCTGCTGAGCCCGCTGGAGCGGACCGGGAGCGAGTCCCTGCGCGAACGGTGACCCGGCGCCGGCGGTGGGCGCCGACCTCGTGGAACGATGGATGGCTCAGTTGACGCGGCGCACTCAGGGAGCGCCCTGCCACTCGACCGCGAGGTTCCCCGTGCCCCCTCCCGTCCCGAACGCCGAAGACTGGTCGCCGCTCGACGCCCTGACGACCGCCGAGCGCCTCCACGCGGTGATCCTGCTGGCGCTCACGGCCCCGGACATGAGCGCCGGGGCGCGGGAGTTCGATTCCTCGATCGCCGGCCTCGCCGACTTCCTCCGGACCCGCCTGGCCCTCCATGCGGAGGACATCGGCGATCACGAGATGGTCACGCGCATCGCGAAGGACCTGTGCCTGGGTCTGCGGCAGCCGCGCCGGATGCTCACCGCCCTGCTGCTGCTGCGGACATGCGCCGACCGCCTCCGGCTGTCGGCGGTCGCGACCGGGCAGGCGCTGTCCCTGGACGTCTCCGATCCGCTGGCGTCCCCCGCGCCCCAAGTCGCGCGGACGTCCCTCGTCACCGCGGCCGACGCCCTGTTCGTGCAGGCCCTGGACCACCTCCACGACACGATCCGGATCCGCCTGATGGCCCTGGCGCCCGGCGATCGCGGCGCGGTCCATGGGAACGCCCTCGCCCGCATCAAGGTCCTCGCGCTGGCGACGCGATCCAGCCTCACGGGACAGCCCATCGACCTCGTGCCCGGTCAGGCGTCGTCCCCATCCGCCGCCCTGCCGGCATCGGCATCGGCATCGGCATCGGCGTTCGACACGGGCTGGCAGGACCGGCTGGCGATGGGCGAAGTGGCATGGCGGCGGATGGCGGAGCTCCGCCTGATGCCGGGGGTGCGCACGCTTCGCCCCGCTCAGCCCATGGTCGAAGCGCTCTGGCTGTTCGAGGCGACGCCCCCGTTGGCGGCCATCAAGGCCCGGACGCCGGAACTCACGCAACGCCTGGACCGCGACCCCGGCACGCTCCACTTCCTCGATGCCCACGGCCGGCAGCAGATGATCTGGCAGGTCGGACGGCTGGACGATTACCTGACGGAAGGCGTCACGATGCTGGAGGCCTGCCAGCGCCAGTCCCGGGACCTGCTGGCCCTGGAGGGTTTCGCCCTGCGGCAGATGCAGGAGGGCCAGCAAACGCCGGCGCTGCTGCCGCGCGAACTCCACCTGCTCGACGGCGTCATCGGATCGGGACCGCTGCGACTCGCGACGCGCAACGTCGCGGCGCCGTCGCAGGACCTCCCCGCTCCCGCGACATGGCGCCTGAACCGGGAGGCCATCGCCGCGCTGGACCGTCTGTCGCGCACCTCCCCCGCTTACCCGAGCTCGCACCAGCACGGCTGGAGCGACCATGGGCTCGACTTGCCGCCGCTGGCGGATCCGGCGGTCCCGGCCGCGCCGCCGTCGGTCCTGCGCCTGATCTTCCAGCTCGAGGACACGCCCGAGGCCTTCACCGCCGCCTGGCTGCTGACCCGCAAGCACGCCGGGTCGGCGGCCTGGCTCCAGCAGTCCGGCGAGCTCCGCGCCGGGCACCTGCGGGTCGGGCGTGCGCTGATCGATGCCGCGGGGCCCGACACCGAGGTGAAGATCACGCTGATCGGACGATCCGGCATCGCGCCCGATCCACCGCCTGGTACTCCGCCGCGACAGGCCCTGAGCGGCTGGCTGCCGGCGCCCCTGGTCCATCGGCTGGACTGGTGGCTCACGGACCTCGGACTCGCCGACTGCCTGCAGGCCGCGATGCGGCTGGACGGGTTCAGCGACTACACCGGACGCAACAGTTCGATCAGTTCCGACAGGTCGTTCGGCTCCGTCGGATCGCTCGTCTCCAACGACGGCGAAGGCGTCATGCCGGACAGCGACAGCGACAGTGACAGCAGCAGCAGCAGCGGGAGCAGCGGGAGCGGGAGCAGCGGGAGCAGCGGGAGCGGAAGCGGGAGCGACAGCGGCAGGGCGACGAGCACGAACGGATCCCGCGTCGACTCCGCGGGCACGGACGACGACACGGAGCGTCGCAGTGTCGGCGCCGGTTCGTCTTCCAGCGGGTTCTCGCTGTTCGAGCCCGGCGACCCGTTCGAGGTCCCTCGTCTCGGTCCCGAACTCCCGGTGGTCGAACGTCCCCGCATCACCGGCATCAGTCTCGTCTCCTGCGATCTGGCCAACCCCACGGTCCGGGACAACTTCGCCACGCGCTTCGTCTACGCGCTGCAGAGCTACCCCTGGGGAACCCACGTCCCGGTCACCGCCAGGACCGGCGAGCTCCATGTCACGGGCACGTCCGGAGACGCCCCGGAGATCCGCAAGTTCACGGCGCATGTGAACGACGACGGCTCGACGTTCCTCGCCCATCGAGCCCCGGGCGACACGGTCGTGCTGGACTTCGACCACAAGTTCATGGAAGTGGTCGTGACGGACCGGTACGGCGCCGACGCCGAGGTCGCGCTGCCGGGTGGGCGGTTCGACGCAGCGGCGCTGGGACTGCTCTTCGATGTCGCGATGGACGGCGAAACGCCCCTGGCCCTTCGCGAACTCTTCGGTGACGAGCAGGGCGGGATCGATCGCGACCGCCTCGTCCGCATCGGATCGGATCGCACCGAACTGGGTCAGTTCCTCGACGACCTGCGGCGTCACCGGTCCGCCGGACCGGAGATCCGCCCCGGTCCGTCCCGCCTGCCCGCGACGTCGCTGGCCGGCCGCGTCGTGCGGCTGGCGGGGCGCGACCTGCCGGTCCAGTTCCTGGACTCGTTCGATGCGCGCATCGACGGCACGCCGTTGAGGTCGGCGCCGGCCGGGGCCTCGGAGGGATCCTTCCCGACCGACCTCGCGGACCGCCTCACGCTGGATGCCGGGCTGTTGACGCAGCTGCTGCCGCATCTGCCGGACGACGCGGCCAGCGCGACGCGGCTGGAGGGGCTGGCCGCGTGGCTGCACCGGGGCACGGCGCCGGACGCGACGCCACCGCTGCATGGCCGGCGGTCGAAGGCCTCGGACGATCTCGTCGCGCGGATCCTCCGCGTCCCCGTCGACCGATCGGGCCGGGCGCTGGATCGCTCCGCCTGGATCACCGCCGCGCACGGCGACCGCCCCCCCCAGCCGGCGGCGAGCTCCCTCATGGCGGACATCCTCTCGGCGCTGTCTCCGCAGGGACGCAGTTTCCTCGAGGGCGCGAACCTCCAGACGGTCCAGGCGATCCGCCCGGTCGAGGCTCCCGGCACCACCCCGCTGGAACGGGTGATGACCAGCGTCGCCGCGGACCTCGGCGCCATCGACACGGCCGATCCGGCCTTTCCCGCCGGGCGCGCCGATGCCCTCGCCGAGCTGCGTGCCCAGGCGCTGGTGGGGATGGACGCCAACGGCGTGGTCCGGCTCGACGCCGGGCGCCTGGCCGCGATGGCCGCCGGCGGCAACGACAAGGCGCTCCTGCGCGCGGCCTCGCGGATGCTCGACCTGCCGGACACCCTCTTCGAACGCCTGTCCTCGTCGCCCGACCCCGATGCGGCCAGGTGGCTGGAACGGGCGCGGGCCATCCGGTCGTCGCTGCGTCGGCCAGGGCGCGGCGACAGGATGCGAGGGCGCGCCGGGATGGGCATGGACGCGGTGAACACCGTGCTCGGCGCTTTCCAGCTGGCGCAGAACTGGCGATCGATGAGCGCACCGATGGTCGGCCTGAGCCTGGCGCAACTGAGCAGCTTCGCCGTTTCTCCACTGGCGGGGATGTTCGGTACCTGGCTGTCCGGGCTGGGCACCATCGGTCGCCATCGCGTGCTCGGCATCATCGCCCAGGCCCTGGCCGGCGGCGCCGTCGACATCGGCCTGGCGGCCCTGGGACTGATCGTGATCGGGCTGCAATGGGCCGAGTTCAACCAGAGCCGGCAGGGCACCGACAGCTTCGCCTACCGGTCCCTGGTGGCCAATACCGCCCTGGTCGGCGCCTTCACCACGATGGGCCTGTCCATCACCGGCCCCCAGCTCGCCGCGTTCCTTGCCGGCGGCGCGAAGGCCGCGGCAGGCACGGTGGCGGGGGTGGCGGCCCAGGCCGCGCTGCCGCTCGCGCTGGCGGCGATTGCCGTCCACGGCACCGTCAACAGCCTGATGTGGGTCGACGAATACGGCGATCACTTCCACCCGTCGACCAGCATGGGCGACGCCATCCTCGCCGGACTGGCGCTGTTTTTCGGCTTCAGCACCGATGCGACCCGCCGGGCCGAGACCGCCAAGCACGCCGGCGACGCCGCGCGACACCGGAGTCAGCACCTGCGTCGGCAGTGGCAGGACGACATGGCGTTCCGGGCCGCCTGGATGTTCAAGTCGGGGATCGGCGCGGTTCGGGTGCCCGACAAGCATTTCCCGGTCTCCGCCGTCACCTACCGGCAGGACGACGTCGACATGACCTATGCCTTCGCGCTGCAGGACCTCCGGCCCACCCGCGGCCCGGTGCTCGAGAAGACGCGAAGCGCCGCCAGCCCGGCCGCCGATGTCTCCGTGGCTTGGCTCGACCTGGCCGGCATCGACTTCGACAGGGACCGGCGGTGGGAGACAACGATCAAGGATCAGCTGTTCGAGCTCCAGGGCGCGACCGGTCTCGTGCGGGGCGGCCTGGGCAACGACCGCTTCATCCTGGGACCGGACAGCGCGGTCGAGATCCACGGCAACGAGGGTGTCGACGAAGTGATCGTGGACGCCGGGCATCAGCAGGTGCATCTCGACACGGACGGGCGCGCGTGGCGGATCGGTGTCGGCAGGACGATGAGGTTCGCGCGGATGTTCCCCGAGCGCTTTCATGACATCGAGCGCCTCGTCGTCCGTCACGCCGACTCGGCGATCGTGACGGGCGGGCCGCACGACGAATGGTTCGACGTCTCGGCCCGCGAGGGTGTCGTGGCCGGAGGCGGCGGTCGCAACACCTACGTGCTGCATGCCGGCGTCCAGATCCGGGTCACGTCCGACGACCTGCTGGTCTGGCGACGCGACCTGGATGCCGTCGCGACGCTGGCCGACGCCCCTCCCGCCGCCCGCCTCGCCATCCAGGTGGACGGGACCCATGAGACGCTCGAGTTTCGCCGGTCGGGCCAGGACCTGCTGCTGCGGGCCGGTACCGGCGTCCTGACCCTGAAGGATCTTTTCCTGCACGATCCGCGACGGCGCGAGGATCCGGTCGTGACCGTCGTCGATGCGCTAGGCCTGCCGTGGATGCCGACGGCGCTTCGCGCGCTGGGGGACAGCTTCACCCCGATGCCGTCGCTGCCCGGGCTGCTGGTCCTCGGAGCCCGCACGCCCGACACGCGTCGGAGTCTGGGCGGCACCTTCTCGAGCTCGCGATACCGGCTCCTGGCCGGCGCGGGCGACTTCCACTTGGCGGCACGGACGGTGTTCCCGATCGAGGTGATGCTCGACGTGACAGCGGAACGGCTTCGCTATCGTCATGCCGGCGACGATCTGATCATCGAGGAATGCACGACGCAGGATACGGCGCGCAACTACCGGCCGCTGACCTTGACCCTGCCCGACTTCGCGACCACGCGCCGCGCGCATGCCGCTACGCCGGTGCTCCTGTCGGCCCGTGCCGGGTCCGGATCGTCGCGCCTGGTTCCGCTGGCACTGCCGGCGGTCGACGACACGACGGAGGGAGCGATGCGGACGCGCGCCGTAGACGCGCGGGGCCCGACGTCGCCGCGACACGACACGCCGCGTTCCGCGGAGCTCGTCCTGAGTGGCGACGCACAGGACAACCTGCTCGACGGCGGGGCCAGTCCGGACGCCGACGTCTGGTCCGGCGGTGAGGGAGCCGACACATACCTGATCCCGGCGTCCCGATCGATCGTGATCGACAACCTGTCCAACGATGCCGCGCCGGACGCGGTCCGCCTCGTCGGCGACCTCGGCAGTCTGAGATTCGAACGCGATGGCGACGATCTGGTCGTCGCCACCGATGTCCACGCCTTCACGGCACGGCGCCACGCCGTCGATCCCCGCTCGCGGCATCTGCGACTCTCCCTGGATGACACGTCTGCATTCGCCCTGCCGGCCATCCATCCCAGCGGGATCATGGTGTACGACGCCGACGCGGGCGGCGACGTGCCCGGATTCGTGCCGGGCGTGCACCTGGTCCTGCCCCGGCCCGACGCCGCCTGGGCGCCACCGGTCGACGGCCCTCGCCGGGTGATCGTCCCCGAAGGCGCCATCCGTCGGCAGGAGGGCGCTTCGCTCGAGATCAGCGCGGGTATCGGCGACACGCGGTCAGTCGTGCTCCTCCTGGACTATTACCGGGCGCCCGAGCACTTCCAACTCGTCGTCCAGTCGCCAGGCGAGTTCCGGGTGGTCCCGGGCCGGCTGCCGGAGCGAAGCTGGCGACGTCGGCCGGAGGACGTCTCCGGGCAGGCGGTGATCGCGCCGCTCCTGGGATCGGCCGACGCCGACCTGGAGATGTCGCGCATGGTCAATGAACTGGCGGGAAAGCCCGCCCCGGGCGGGCCGGACTACGCGCCCGCGACCGTCCGGACCTGGTTCCGGTTGAAGGGCCTGCCGCCGGACATCGCCCAGGCCTTGCACCTGACGACGTCGCGACAGGTCCGGCGGGCGATGTCCCTGCTCGCGGTCGCATCGACCGCGCGGATCAACCTGCCGGCCGCATACATCCAAGGTCATGCCACGGGCACCGGCGAGACCGCGCTGTCCGCTCCCCGACACGGCCCGCTCCTCGGACATCTGGTCCGGCGCGAGCGGCACTGGTCGTTCGCCGCCCGTGTCCTGGCGCTGGACCTGACCCTGGACGAGATCCTCGTCTTCGACACCTGGGCCGACAAGCAGCGGGACGACGAAGCCGGTCCCGACGGACTGTGCGAGGGGCTGGACGAATTCGCGGCACTGCTGGCCGCCGCGCCACACCATCCTCTCGTCACAAAGGCCGGCACGGCTGCCTTGCTCGAAGCGGTGCTGCGAAGCCGAGGTCGCTCGGACGACGCGGCGAAGGCGCTCGCGGCGGCCATGACCGCGATCGGCACGATGGACGAGGCCTGGGTCGACGGCATGCAGCGGGTCGGCGTCGTGGATCACGACATGCTCAAGGCCCTCCACGACGCGAAGATCACGGCGGAGGACCTCGAGCTCGGCAATGCGAATCGCCTGGCCTATGAGCACCCGATCCGGCGATCCGGATTGATCCGGGTGAGCGCGCACGGTGCCTACGGCAGGACCATCAGGGCGACACGTTCCCGGCTGGTGAGCAGGAAGTACCTTCGCCAGGACGACCGGGGCGAATGGTTCGACCGTGCCGATGCCAAGCCCGAACCCGGCGTCCATTACGACCTCTTCCCCGGCGAGCTCATCCTTCCGTATGGTCCGGGGGAGGACGTGGCGACGGTGGCCAGTCGGCATGACAGCATCAAGCACCAGCCATCGACGGGGCAGTGGTACTCCCACTACCCTTTCCAGACCGTCGAATCGAACGCGCAGCGCGCACGACGAATCGTTCCGGATCCCTCCGCCCGGTGGCGCGAGGCAGGCCTGGCGGAGATCGTGAGCGACCCGCCGACGTCCTCGACCTCCTGGTGGGGTCGAAGCCGCCCGGAGAACCTCGTGGACGGATCACACGAGCCCGGCGAGGCCACGGCCTGGCGGCCCTACATTGACGAATCGGATCCCGGGTTCTCCCTGGATCTCCTCGAACGGTCGCCACGCGGCTCACCGCTGCTAGAGCTTGAGTTCCGGCATGCCGTCGCGCTCGCGGCACTGCATGTTTCCGTCGCACCGACCGCGTCGTCCGAAGCCCCGCATCAACGAGGCGGCGTCGGCCGCTTCGTGGTCGACGCGATCCGGGCCGATGGTGCGTCCGCGAGCGTGTCGCCCGAGTTTTCCATCGACGGCGGGACGCCCGTCGACGTCCAGATCGACACGCGCGGCCTGCCCTACCGGAAGTACCGGCTGCGCGGCGTCGGCGGGCATTTCCCGCTCGACGCCTGGATCACGGAGATCTCGTTCACCACGGTCGAGGCCGGCATCGGCCCGCTGGCGGAGCGGCTGCGGCGCGCGGGCTATTCGCCCCACGACGCCAGGACGCTGCAGTCGCTGGGCGTGCAGGGCGAGCGTGCCGTGACGCGGGCCGTTCGCCTGCGCGAGGATGCCGTCGTCCTGTCCCCGACGATCGTGGCACGGGAGGTGCTGGACAGGCCCGCGATGTCCGAGCGTCAACGGCACTGGATGCGTCTGCTGCGTCGCCAGGGCATGAGACCTGAGGAGGCGCTGCGGTTGGTCCGGGACACGGGCTCTCCGAGCCAGGCGGCGCGCCTGCGGGCAGCGGTCCTGCCCCATGGCACCTGGGGCGAGGTCGCCATCGACGCAGACCTGCTGCGATCCTTCCGCCCGCAGGTCGTGGCGTGGCTGCGCGCGTGGCGGCAAGCCGGGTCCCCGCGCGTTCCCTCGGTCCTGCTCGGCGAGCTGGCGGACAGCCTGCTCGCGGCCGCGGGCGGCGACGCCCGGTCGCTGGGCCGCGCGATCCTTCTTCTTGAGGACGCGATGCCCGGTGCGCCGGGCAGTACCGCGGCCGCCACGAACTGGGGATCGCTCCGGATGGCGGAGCTCCTGTCGAGCGATCCGGCGCAGGCGCCGCGGCCGCTCCCGTGGTCCGTCGCGATCGTGGGGGAGGTGCTGGCCCGGCTCGCGGACGGCCTACATGCCGGGATGGAGACGTCGGCAGGCCAGCCTGCCGCCGTTCGCGCCACGTTGCCGTTGTTCATCCAGTCGGCCGCGATGGCCCGGCCGGAGCCCGAAGGCCGGCACGCCGCCCTGTGGCTGACCTGGCCCATCGGCGAGTCGCCCCAGGACGAGGCTGTCCGGGCCGTGATGCGCAACGCCGCCGGGGATCTGCAACAGGCCGAGGACGCCGGACTGCTGGACGTCGATCTCGCGCTGCGCGGATGGCCGAAGCGAGGGTCCGGGCCGGATGGATCGTGGGCGCGATGGACGTTCGTCGGGGCGGACGACGCCTTCGTCTCCCGCCTGCCCCTGCCCCAGGCCATCCAGCAGGCGGAACTGGATGTCGATGTCGGACAGCTGGCGAGATTGCTGGCATCGCTCGCCGCCATGCCGGACGGTCCCGCTGCCTCGTCGACATCGGCGGGACCGCGCCGCCAGGACGCGATGGCCCTGCTCAGCACGTCGGGGAGCTGATCGGCCTCTGGACAGGCCCCCGTTGCGGGCGTCACCAGCCGGCAAGCATCTCCTCGGCCAATCCGAATGCGGTGTTGGCCCCGGTGCCGCTGGAGACCATCACCAGCTGCGTGCGCTCGTCCGGCGCTTCGACGAGACATGGCGCCGAGGCGCAGACCGGATACGAGCGGGAGCATCCCTCGCAAGAGCGGTCAGAGACCTTCGTCAGGCTCCTGTCGCACGCCCATGACCGGGACGAGATATCCGAGGACTATCTCGTGTCGTTGCAGAACCTCATGGTGGCCAATCCGCTCGATCGCGCCTTCACCTTCCGTGCAGGACAGAACCGATTGCGGAACAGCTCGCGCGGCGCGCGCGGGGTCACCTACCTGCCACCGCCTCCTCTCTTCCACAAGGTGGCCTGCGCGGATCCACGCCTGGCCAACGGTTTTGTGTTTCCCGTCTCCACAGCCATGCAACGCAATGAGGCGGACTACCTGCGCGCATTGCATTCGTTCGCACGTCCGATCTATCGTGCGCTCAATCGTCATGTCGACCTGAACAACAACGATCTCGTGCTGCTCGTTCGATCGATGGCGACTCATGGGTCGCTGTCTCGCAACCGATACCGGCAGTTGGTCGCCAAGGGACATGCGCCACCGCTGATCGACGCGGCCGTGCAGGTCGCGACCGAGGCCATGGCCTCGGTCAAATGAGTGGCTGTGTCGCGCGGACCGCGAGAGAATCGCTCGCGACCACCGTCGACAGCAGACCGTTCGCCGAGAATTCTCCGATGCCCCGCCCTCCCGCCTCATGTCAATTCAACTGCGCCCACCGATCAGCACGCTGGTGATCGGCACCGTCAGCGCCGCGTTCTTCTTCTGGCTGGCGGCCGTGTCCTTCGCGACGGGTCGTCATCCGGCGGCGACGCTGGGCACCGCGTCGTGCTTCATCGCGCTCGGGCTGATGGCGCTGCCCATGGTCGCGGACTACTTCTTCGCGCGCCATCGGCTGTCCGACGAGGCGATCGACTTCGGCCGCCGCTTCGGCGGACGCGGCGTGATGCGCTGGGCCGACGTGCGGCGCGTGCGCTTCTCGCCGACGATGAAGTGGTTCGTGCTCGAGGACGCCGCGCGCGGCAAGGCGCGCGTGTCGGCGAGCCTCGCTGGCCTGCCGGCGTTCGCGCGGCTGGCCTTGGCCGGCGTGCCGCCCGAGGCGATCGACAAGAAGACGCGCCAGTTGCTTGTCGACGCCAGCCTCGGGCGCCGGCCGCGCGTGTGGCTCTAGGCGGCGGGCCTGCGCGGGGATCGCCGCCACGGCTCAATCGGCGGTGATGCCGCGCTCCTTCACCAGCTTCGCCCACTGCGGCAGTTCCTTCTCCAGCCGGGCGCGCGCCTGGGCCGGCGTCGACGGCGTCGCCTCGAAGCCCTCCTTGGCCATCCG
>Ga0063456_1000809_pt1 | contig 18554 bp, 20 predicted proteins | sample AraplaMF_Cvi_mMF_FD_56228 | JGI IMG/M metagenome (GOLD analysis project Ga0063456, IMG submission 56228) | Arabidopsis root microbial communities from the University of North Carolina, USA - plate scrape MF_Cvi_mMF version 2 (version 2) | ecosystem: Host-associated > Plants > Roots > Endosphere ... | reverse complement strand
GTTTTCGAGGAAAGCGAACTCAGATCCAACTAGACCCGAATTTGCATAGGCGGCACGCCCAGTTCCATCACAGGGCCGGCGGCAAGGCGGTTGGCTGTGGGNGCGAAATTGTCGCTTCTGTTCTGAGAACGATAACGACGATTGTTCCGGTCGCGGTCATTGTCNCCATTGCGCTCGTTGCGACCGTTGAANTTGCGATAGTTGCGAGGTCCGCTATAGCCACCCTGGCCATGATCGACCACGCAGCCTTCGGGCCGGCGGCAGATGCCGCGGGCGTCGAAACCGCCGCTGTCGACACTCTGGGCCTCGGCGGGAGCGCCGGAGAGCATGCTCGCCGCGGACAGGACAACCACAAAAAATAGCTTCATTTCGTCACCTGGGCCATTGTGGCGCACTTACACTTCATAAACCACAAATGCGAAAAGTGCTCCACCGTTCCACGGAACCCTTCACTGGGGCGGCCGTCAGCCAGCCGGTTTCCCCCGCCTGTGCCACCAGACCGCCAGCCGACGCCGAAGCCGGCGCGCAAACGGCAGATCGTGCGAGAGCACGATGAAGCCAAGCGGCAGCATCCAGAAGCCGAGGATGGGCAGGAAGCCCAGGAACCCGCACAAGATGAGAGCTACGCCGAGCCCCATCCGCGCGATGCGCGAGCGCGGCAAGCCGATGCTGAAGGAGCCGAGCACAAGCCTGCCGCTGGCATGATCGATGCCGAAGCGCCTTGCCCGCGCCTCGCGCTTTTCGCCGCCCCTCGTCTCTCTGCGATCATTCCCTTTTGTCATTCCCCAGAGATGGGCCCAGGCAACCCAAATACAAGTTCATTTCATTTTTTTGAAAAAACCGCTTGGCAAATCGGGAAAGCGTTTGTATTAGCCCACTCACACCGCGCCAAGCAGTGATCCCTGGTAGCTCAGCGGTAGAGCATTCGACTGTTAATCGACAGGTCGCCGGTTCGAATCCGGCCCGGGGAGCCATTTTTTCAAGCAAACGCCTGTTTCGTTGATGAATCCGAAATCAGGCGTTTTCTTCCCCCTCGGCGGACAACGCGCTTTTTACGACGGGTAGGCATTCGCTGGCCAACCAATCGCCGGCGGTGTAAAGCAAAAGCCATGGCGTTAGATCCCGAAAAAGCATTTTTAGATTACAGTGCGGCGGACTGCAGCGTGCAGTTCTGGACCGCCAACGCACCGGCCGTGCAATTCACATCTTTGGAAGCCGCCGTCAGGTTCGCAAAAGACCATGGCGGCAGGTGGGAAGAGATTGAGATAACAGTCCATCTGCCGCGCGAGGACATCGCGTTCGCTACCGGAAAAGTGCATCAACTCATTGACGCTTTGCCAGGTGATCTCCGGAAAAAACGGTAATGGGATGGATGGGCCGTCGAAGGACAATCCGGCGCGGCCAGCCTCTGGATCTGCCACAAGCTCTCGTGCCGTTCATCGTCCGCAATCCAGTCGGCGTCAAATCGGTCGAGCTCTCCGATCGCCATGGCGATAGGAATCGGAATAGGCGGCGCATTCGGCCCGATACTGTTCGATGACGCTGCGATCGGCGCTGCCGTTGCGGCTGTCACTAAACGGAATGACCGCTTACGCAGCACCTCTCTCGCAAGCGACAAAGAGGCGGCTATCTCTAATAGCTACACGAACGGCCGTCACCGGGACGGAAGCCNTCCGCACAGGCCCGGTTCATTGAATCGCCCGGCTGATATCCTGATGCCGTGCCATATGAATTCGGCGGCGTCGAGCAGGCCGAGGCCATGACGGCAAGACTGATTGCGCCGGCTGCGACAAATGCCCGAAATCTGTTCATCGATGCTTCTCCCGTTTAGGCCGTGACCGAGCGATGAAAGCCGCTGCTCTCCCTTCCAGATCACCTTTCGCCTGAAGATATAGGGGCGCTGCCCGGCTTGCGTTAGTTCCGAATGCGGAAGATTCTTGTCGCTTCCTATCAGCATCGTCGATGACCAAGCCGNCCGGGAACAAAGACCGTGGTTCAAAGTTGAGTGGCATCAACCACGTAACGTCAGGTTCTGACAGGAGGTCTTTCATGGGTCGCGGTATTTTGCTTTGGCTGCTTGGTGTTCCACTGCCGATCATCATCCTTCTTGCTCTGTTTATGCGATAGGAACAGATCATGTCGGTTTCAATGACAGGTGCCGGAGAGATTGCTACTCCGGTCGAATCCTCCAAATCCGCCATGGCATGGGGGCCTATCTTCGGCGGCGCCGCTGCGGCCATCGGAGTGACCCTCATTCTGTTGCTGCTTGGATCCGGGGTCGGGTTGACGATGGTGTCGCCCTGGTCGGGGCAAAGCAGTTCGCTCGGCACNGTGGGGGTCACGGCAGCGATCTGGCTCGTTGTCGTGCANTGGCTCTCCTCCGGGCTCGGCGGCTATATCACCGGGCGGCTGCGAACCAAGTGGGCGGCCGTCCACACTGACGAGGTGTTCTTCCGTGACACGGCGCATGGCTTCATAAGCTGGGCGCTGGCGACGATCTTCGTCGCCGGATTTCTCGCCTCGTCGCTGACTTCGCTTGCCGGTGCGGGCGCACAAGCCGTAAGTTCGGCCGCCACTGCCGCCGGTACGGCAGCATCGTCGACTTCATCGCCTGTCGATCTCTCCACCGCCTATTTTACCGACGCATTGCTGCGTCCTGAACAGGCCCGAGCAGGCGCGACATCCGATGATACTGCGGCAACGGCTGAGGTCTCCCGTATTCTCCTCAACGGTGCCGCCGCCGGCCAGATCCCGGATGACGACAAGGCCTATCTTGCCACGATCGTCGCTGCGCGCACCAGCCTTTCCGAAGCCGATGCACGCACCCGCGTCGACGCCGTCCTAAAGCGCATCGAAGACGCCAAGGTCGCTGCCCAGAAAGCCGCCGATGAGGCACGCAAGGCGGCCTCCACAACGGCCTTGCTCGGCTCGTTGTCACTTCTGATCGGGGCTTTCATCGCCGCGGCCGCCGCAGCTTTCGGCGGATCGCAACGCGACGAAGAGGAAGATCTTATCGTTACCTCCCGAACCTAGGGACGGACGAAACGGGGACGCGAGGTCGAAAGGCTCCGCGTCCCATTTTTATCTGGGGCTATCCCTGCCTCGTGTGGCTGGTTATCGGCCGCAGTGAAGCGGCTTCTCTCCTCAGTGGCGGTTTATTTCGCATCAAGCGGAACATGTGGCCGTTGTGGAGCTTCGGTTAGGTCACCCTTTCCGGAGAATATAGATGGCCAAGAACACGTCCAAAACCTCGCCCTCGGACAATGCAACGATCCATGATCAGAAGCTGCACCGCGGCGCAGGCGGCGAGCTTCATCAGTTTGCCGAAGACGGCAAGCCTGTGCTGACCACCGCTCAAGGCGGCCCCGTGTCCGACGATCAGAATACGCTTCGCGTCGGCGCCCGCGGCCCTNCCCTCATCGATGACTTCCACTTCCGCGAGAAGATCTTTCATTTCGACCACGAGCGCATCCCCGAACGGGTCGTCCATGCCCGCGGTTACGGCGCCCATGGCTACTTCGAAACATACGAATCCCTGGCCGCCTATACCCGGGCCGATCTTTTCCAGCGGCCCGGCGAAAAAACACCGGCTTTCGTGCGGTTTTCGACCGTCGCCGGCAGCAAGGGTTCGTTTGATCTGGCGCGCGACGTGCGCGGTTTTGCTGTGAAGATCTACACCCAGCAGGGAAATTGGGACCTGGTCGGCAATAATATCCCGGTCTTCTTTATTCAGGATGCAATCAAGTTTCCCGACATCATCCATTCGGTAAAGCCGGAGCCCGACAAGGAATTTCCGCAGGCGCAGTCGGCGCATGACAATTTCTGGGATTTCATCACGCTGACGCCCGAAAGCATGCACATGATCATGTGGGTGATGTCGGACCGCGCCATTCCACGATCCTTCCGCTTCATGGAGGGTTTCGGCGTCCATACCTTCCGCTTCGTCAATGCAGCGGATGAGTCGACCTTCGTCAAATTTCATTGGAAACCGAAACTCGGTCTGCAGTCCGTCGCCTGGAACGAAGCAGTCAAGATCAATGGTGCGGATCCGGATTTCCATCGCCGCGACCTCTGGCAGTCGATCCAGTCGGGAGCGTTCCCGGAATGGGAACTCTGCGTGCAGCTCTTCGATCAGGACTTCGCCGACACGTTCGACTTCGACATCCTCGATCCGACGAAGATCATTCCGGAGGAGATCCTTCCGGTCAAAGCGATCGGCCGTCTCGTTCTCGACCGAATGCCGGAGAACTTTTTTGCGGAGACCGAACAGGTCGCCTTCATGACGCAGAATGTTCCTCCCGGCATCGACTTCAGCAACGATCCGCTTCTGCAGGGACGGAACTTCTCCTATCTCGACACGCAGCTGAAACGTCTGGGTGGTCCGAATTTCACACATCTGCCGATCAACGCGCCGAAGTGTCCCTTCCACAATTTTCAGCAGGATGGCCATATGGCGATGCGCAATCCTGTCGGNCGNGTCAATTACCAGCCGAACTCCTGGAATCAGGGGCCACGGGAATCGCCGNTGCAGGGCTATCGCCACTTCCCCGCCGAGGAACAGGGTCCCAAGGTTCGGCTGCGGCCGGAAAGCTTTGCCGATCATTACAGCCAGGCCCGGCAGTTCTACATCAGCCAGACCCCGCCGGAGCAACGCCATGTTGCCGCGGCGCTGATCTTCGAACTGAGCAAGGTCGAAACGCCGGTCATTCGCGAGCGCATGGTCGCGCATCTGATGAACATCGATGAGACTCTGGCCAGCAAGGTCGGCCACGCCCTCGGATTCAAGTCGATGCCGAAGCCTGCCGACGCGGCCATGCCGACCCGGCAGGATCTCGAGCCGTCGCCGGCGCTCAGCATTATCGAGCGCGGCCCGGGTCGGTTCGAAGGACGCAAGCTCGGCATTCTTGTCAGCGACGGCAGCGATGGCGCTGTCTTCAAGGCGCTGCTTGCCGAGATCACCGAGCAGAAGGCAACATTCGAAGTGATCGCGCCGAAGATCGGCGGCGTGACGCTCTCGGACGGCAATTGGATCGAGGCGCATCAGATGATCGACGGCGGACCTTCGGTGCTTTACGACGCCGTCGCCCTCCTCCCCTCGGCCGAGGGAACCGGCGATCTGCTGAAGGAGGCAACGGCCCGCGATTTCGTGGCGGATGCCTTCGTGCACTGCAAGTTCATCGGCTATGTGGAGACAGCGCTGCCGCTGATGCAAAAAGCCGGCATTGCCGATNCTCTGGATGAGGGCGTGATTGCACTCGGAGCGGCGAAGGATGTCAGCGCCTTTATCAAGGCGCTTGGCAAACTGCGGGTCTGGGGTCGGGAGCCATCGGTCAAATTGAATTGACCGTCTCGTCGTCATGTTCGTAACATAAAACCCGTGGAAACGCGGGTTTTATGTCGTTTGCAGCGTCTATTTATCAGCCCGGGCGATGGAAGCTGTCCCGATCTGCTCTATTTTCCTTTTACGCGCTGTGGAGAGCCGTATGCACTGGCGCTTTCGACAGATCTCTGACTTGGCCGTCTCATGGGCAGGGCATCGTGTGGTCCCGGTCATGCTGATCGCGTTCATAGCTCTATGGGCGGCAGTGGGTCTCAGCATTTCCTTCCCACGGCAGTGGTTTNTGCTGACCAACATGCTCGGGANACTCACNATATTTTTCATTTTGCTGCTGGTGCAGCACTCCCAGAATCGGGACATGATGGCACTCCATGCCAAGCTCGATGAGTTGATCCGCTCAAGCAAGGCAGGAAACCACTGGATTGCGGCTGAGAAGAACGACGCCGACGCAATCGAGGGAATGCGCCAGCAACATCACGGCCAAATCTCAGAGAGCGCGAATTAGGCGGACGCTGCCTCTGCGGCAGATTTCTCATCCGCTTTTTCCTCGACGCATTCTGCCTTTTCGGCAAGGGTCTTGCTCATTTCCCTGAGTTCGCCCTCCTCCAGCTTTTCGATACCGACAAATTTGTTGGCGGCCTGGCTCGTCAGGATGAGTTCGTCAAGCTTGGCCTGCAAAGCCTTTCCGTCACGGTTCTGGCTGTTTTGCAACACAAACACCATCAGGAATGTNATGATGGTCGTGGTGGTATTGATGACAAGCTGCCAGGTTTCAGAATAGCCGAAAAACGGGCCCGACACCGCCCAGACGAACACAAGCGCCAGAGCCGCGACAAAGGTGAACGGCTTTCCCGAGAGGTCGGCGACGGCAGTTGCAAAGGAAGAGAAGAAGTTGGGTTTGTTCGACATCTGAAAAGCCTCGTTCGATCGCAGCATCAGTGCTGTCAATCGACAACATCAACTCCATATCCAGGCCGAAGTTCCTCGCGCCGCCGAGGCCGATCAAGTTGGGCGGCCGTCTTTGCTGTGCCAGCAAGCTGCCATCGAATTGGCAGCCTTCACAAGTCGAGCCGCCGCCATGAAAAAGCCGGCCCTGGTGAAGGCCGGCTTTCCAAAACTATTCGCAGAAGATCAGATACGCGGGCCGGTCGAATACCGGCCACGTTCGGCATCCACTTCGGCCGGTGTATAGGGGTCGAGCGTATCGTCGAAGCGCTCCCAGCCGTTTTTGGTATAGGATGCGCGCCGCTCGGCAATGTCGACACTTTCGGAGCGGTCGAGAATCGCTCTGGCCGCCATGGCCCTATCATCCTCGACGCGGGCTGTGACCAGCGAGCCGCCGCGACGGACGCCTTCGGCGTAGACGTGGGCGTCTTCTTCGGGCACACCCGATTTGACGAGCGCGCCAACCACGCCGCCTGCGGCCCCTCCGACGACTGCGCCGGCAGTTGCTCCGGCCAGCGTTGCGACCAGCCATCCCGCGGCAACGACAGGGCCGACACCCGGAATGGCGATCATGCCAAGACCCGTGAGCAGACCGCCAGCACCGCCTGCGAGAGCGCCGATCCCGGCGCCGGTGCCGGCGCCTTCGGCAGCGTTACTGCCCTGCCCCTCGACGGTGCGGCCATCGCCGGTATTCGAAACGATGCTGATTTCCTTCGATGCAATGCCGGCGGCTTCGAGCTCACCAACGGCCGACTTCGCATCTTCGTAGTTGTCGAACAGTCCTGTTACAGTCTTCATAATGTTATCCTTCGATGTTGAGGAAAGGGTCGGCCGTCACTTGACGACAATGTTGCCCTGGTAATCGAGTGCCACCTGCACCTGCTTGGCATCCTTGGTTGCGGACGCACGCCACACGCCCTGATCGTCAAGCTTGAGACCGGTGACGGCGCTGTAGCCCGCATCCTCAAGCCGCGACTTGGCCTGGTCTTCGGTGAAACTGTTCTTGCCTTGGACAGGCGCGCCCGGGTTGTTGGTATCAGGCGTCGCCACAGCCGGCGTTTCCTGGCTTGTCGTCGGTGTCTGGCTCTGGGCGAGCGAAACGGAGGCCGCCATCAGGAAGGCAGCCGTTGTCAGTAGAATCTTTTTCATTGGTTTCCTCGCGTTCATATCTTCATGGGGAAGATTGCCGCTGATAACCCGGTGCAAGCGGGTATGTTCCCTCGTTTTGCTAAAAGAAAATAAGATATCTGAATAACTTAGCGGGTGCGCTCCTCAGAAGAGCGCGCCCGCCCTTGGAAAGGCTGCCGTTCCAAAAATAAACATTGTGCAGTGCAGCAACCTTTCGTAGGCTGAAGCGTTTAGTCAGGCATCACCGCCATCCCGGCTGCTGATTGGCGGAGAGTTTCATGAGATCTATGTCAGACACCCTTGCACGCCTTGCTGCGCTGCGAGGAACACTTCGCACTCAACCCCCGCAGGGCAACTCCGATCTCGTCGCCTTGGACGCGTTTGGCACAAACCCGGGTGCCTTGGGGGGCTACACCTATTTGCCGTCGAAGCGCGGGAAAAACTTGGCCCTGGTCGTTGTCCTGCACGGCTGCACCCAGACTGCCGCCGGCTATGATAGAGGATCCGGGTGGTCGCGATTGGCCGAGGACTATGGCTTCGCGCTGTTGTTTCCCGAGCAGCAAAGGGCAAACAATCCAAACCTCTGCTTCAACTGGTTCAACCCGGAGGATATTCGCCGGGATTATGGCGAGGTCTTTTCCATTCGCCAGATGATCGCAAAGGTCGTTGCGGAACATGGTATTGACGGCAGACGTGTGTTTGTGACGGGGCTGTCGGCCGGCGGCGCCATGGCCGCCGCCATGCTCGCGACCTATCCCGAGGTTTTTGCCGGCGGCGCGATCATCGCAGGCCTGCCATATGCAAGTGCCGCGACCATTCCCGAAGCGTTCGACCGGATGCGCGGTCAAGGTGGCCCGACTGGCAAAGAGCTTGAACTGCGGTTGAGAAACGCTTCAAAACACAAAGGCCCGTGGCCGACATTGTCACTCTGGCAGGGGACCGCAGACAGAACCGTCGCCGCATCCAACGCGAATGCGATCATCGAGCAATGGAGACATGTCCACGGCGTCGGCGCATCGCCGGCGCGCATCGAAGATATCGGACAACATCAGCGTCAGCTCTGGACCGATCCGCACGGTAGCGAGGTGATCGAACTCTATACGATTGCCGGCATGGGTCANGGCACGCCAGTCGATGTCGGCACCGGCTACGGGGCAAGCGGCCCCTTCATGCTTGACGTCGGAATTTCCTCGACTGTCGAAATTGCCAGGTCCTGGGGTCTCGTTCCCTCGTTTGAGAAACGGCGCGACGCGAGGCCCTCAGCTACTCAACCGGAAAATACCCCGGATCCATTTGGCGCGGGCAGCGACCGTGGCGGTATTCAGAAGGTCATTGAAGATGCCCTCCGGTCCGCCGGGCTGCTGCGCTAGGTATCGATGAGGGTTCCACGACATGTCGCTAATTAAAGTGGAGATTTGTAGACAAGATTAAATACGCGGAATAGGAATGGCGCTCATCGCATATGCCTATACGGGGAGACACCATGGTTCCGCTTTCGCTTGTTATCGCAACTGCTTGCCGCCGCCGCATGGCGGCAGCCCTTGCCGCCGTGCTTTTTGCACCGGCAGCTTTTGCCGAAGAGATCGTCTTCAAGGATCAGGGAAACCGCGAGGTACGGCTGGCAAAAGCTGCCGAGCGCGTCGTCTCGATCGTCATCCCGATGGCGTCCACCGTCATTGCGCTGGATGGCAGCACCAGGAAGCTCGTCGGCATGAACCCGACGGCGAAGAGTGCCGTGGTCGAAGGGATTCTCGGAAAGATCTTCCCCGAAGCCAAGGATATTCCCTCCGACGTTACTGCGCCGAATTTCGTACCGAATGTCGAGGCGCTGACCGCCGCCAATCCCGACCTCGTGATCCAGTGGGGCGATCGCGGCGCCGATATCGTCGCACCGATCACCAATGCCGGCCTCACCACGATGCTGATCCTCTACGGCACGGAAGAGCTGACCCGCGACTATATGACCATGGCTTCGAAGGCGATCGGCAAGCCCGAGCGGATCGGCGAACTGGTGGAATGGCGCGACCGCGTCCAGAAGGATATCGAAGCCAAGGCGACCGTTATTCCCGATGACAAGAGGCCGAACGTTCTCTATCTCGGCCGCGCGCTGTCCGATATCAGCGCATCGGGCACCAAGGGCAATTACAATGCCTGGTCCATCGCGCTTGCGGGCGGGAAAAACGCCTCTGCCGAACTCAACGGCACGGTCTCGGTGAACAAGGAACAGATCGCGCAATGGAACCCCGACGTCATCTTCCTCAATGCTTTCGAGGCCAAGCTGAACGTCGACTGGGTCTATAAGGATCCGATCCTGTCCCTGACCAATGCCGCCAAATCCAAGCGAGTCTATAAGATGCCGCTCGGCGGCTATCGCTGGGATCCGCCGAACCAGGAATCGCCGCTGTCGTGGATGTGGACCGCCAATCTGCTCCATCCCGATATCTTCAAATACGATCTGCGGGCGGAAATGAAGACGGCCTACAAGACGCTTTACAACTACGACCTGACCGACGGCGATATCGACAATATCCTTTGGCTGAAGGATCAGGGCGCCTCCGCCGACTACGCGCAGTTCGAGGCTAGGTAATGTCATGACGACGATGACGCAGGACGAGGCGGTGCCCGCTGCCCGCCGAATCCACCTCGCCAGGCAGACGCTGATTTTCGCCTTGCTGCTGGCGCTGCTGGCGATTGCCTTCACCGTCAGCCTCTGCGTCGGACGGTTCTCGGTGCCGCCAGGACGTGCGCTGGAGCTGATCTGGCAGGGGATCAGCGATCCGTCGCGGGAGCTTGCCGGGATCGACGAACGCATCGTCTTGCTGGTGCGGGCGCCGCGCGTGGTGCTGGCCGCACTTGCCGGCGCCGGGCTCGCCATCTCGGGCGCCGGCCTTCAGGGNGTGTTTCGAAATCCCCTGGTCTCGCCCGACATATTGGGCATNTCCCAGGGTGCAGCCTTTGGCGGCGCCCTGGCGATCATGCTCGGTATCTGGGGATTTCCGCTGATCGCCATGGTGTTTTTCTGCGGCATGGCGGCCGTCATCCTGGTGGGACTGCTCTCGCGCATCAACGGCCGGTCGGAAACGGTGACCGTGATCCTGTCGGGACTGGTCATCAGTTCGATGTTCTCGGCGGTCGTCTCGCTGCTGCAATTCATCGCCGATCCCAACACATCCCTTCCCGCCATCGTCTACTGGCTGATGGGATCGTTTGCGACCGCCACCTGGGAACGCACNTTNGTGGCGGCACCGGGCCTCATCCTCGGAAGCTGCTTCCTGTGGATGCTCCGTTTCCGGCTCAACATCCTGTCGCTCGACGAGGCCGAGGCCCGCAGCCTCGGCGCCAATACGACACGCGAGAGATGGCTGGTCTTCTGCCTCATCGCCGTCATCGTCGGCAGCCAGGTCGCGGTCTCCGGCATCATCGGCTGGATCGGCATCGTCATTCCCCACGCCGCCCGCCTGCTGGTCGGTCATGATCACCGCGCGCTGCTGCCGGCGGCCGCCGTGCTCGGCGCAGGGTTCATGGTCTGCATCGATACGCTCGCCCGCGCGGCGACGGCGGCGGAGATCCCGCTCGGCGTCATTACCGCCCTCGTCGGCGCGCCGATCTTCGCAACGCTGCTGCGTCATCACTATCGGGAAAGGACGGGATCATGATCGGCTTGACGGATGCGGTCGTCAGGTTCGGGACGCGCANCATTCTCGACCGTCTCAGNTTCTCGGTTGCCGTCGGGCGGTCGCTCGCCATTCTCGGCCCCAACGGGCGCGGCAAGACGACGACGCTGAAAGCACTGCTCGGTTTTCAACGGCTGGACGAAGGCAGCCGCGTCGCGCCCGCCATTGTCGGTTATGTCCCGCAGACCGGAAGCAGCAACCAGCGCTACCGCGCCATCGATGTCACCGTCATGGGACGGGCAGCGCATCTCGGCCTCTTCGGACAGCCGGGACCTGATGATTTCGAGATTGCCCATGCCGCGCTCGAGCGGGCGGGCGCTGCCCGCTTTGCCGATCATTTCTTCGACCGGCTTTCCGGCGGCGAACGGCAGCTCGTGCTTCTGGCACGGGCGCTCGCCACCGGCTCGCAGGCGATCGTCCTCGATGAGCCGGCAGCGGCACTCGACCTTCGCAACCAGGAGCGGCTGCTCGACCTGCTCAAGAGCCTTCGCGAGCCGCGCGACAAGGCGATCGCCTTCACCACACATGATCCGAACCATGCGCTCGCGGCCGCCGACGACGCACTGCTGATGATGCCTGATGGTCAATCGCTGTTCGGCCCGGTCGCGGAGACGATCACGCCGGACCATCTGGAACGGCTCTACGGGGTGCCGATGCGGGTTGTCGAGCTTGTCGGTCCGGCAGGCGAAAGACATCAGGCGGTCCTGCCCGCCTTTGCAGGAATTCGCGCCGCATGACCATTCTTCTCATCCAGTCGCACTATCAGGACCCCTTCACCCTGAGCGCGCCGGCTTTCGCGGAGGCAACCGCGCAGGGCAAGCTGATGACGGTACGCGAGACGGAGCTTGCGGAGGCGCATTTTGCCGCCGCAAGCGGCCTGATCACCACCATCCATCTCGATCAGATCGGCTTTCTCAAATATGCCTCGGCGGTGGCGTCCTTCCTCGATCGCGGCGGCCGGTGGATCTTCAACGGCCATATGCTCCGGCCGATCCTGCCGGAACTCGGCGTCTATATTCCCATGCCGCAGCCGAAGCGGTCAGACTTCGCCCAAATCAGGCGCTTCGATCATCCGGTCTTTGCCGGCATCGATCAGAGGATGCTGGAAACGAACCGCGGCGTCGCCGGGTTCTACGGCCGGGGACACAATCCGATGCCATCAGGCGCCGTCGCGATCAATACATTGGGACCGGCTGCGGTGCCCATCGACTGGATCTGGGCGCGGCCGGCGGGCGGAGAGATATTGTCGCATGCCGGCAACGAATTCTGGGGTTGCGGAGACGACCCCGACATCCAGAAGCATCTGGCCGGCCGCGCCATCGCCTGGCTGGCGGGGGAACTGAACCGATGAGCGTGCTCGCGATCCATCCTGGCGCCTACTACCATATCGAGACGCTGGAAGCGCCGCGTTACCGGCATTATTTCGACAGCCTGGTGCGGCCGGAGGACCTGCCCTCGGTCGAACTCGGCAAACACCAGGTGCTGTTCATTCCCTGCCGCACACCGGCGGACCGGTTGGCGCCGCATGCGGCCCAGCTGCGCGACTATCTCGATCAGGGCGGCACGATCGTCGCGACCGGCGAGACGGCCTGGCAGGCGTTCCTGCCTGCTATCCATTTCACGCCTCAGCCGACGAACTGGTGGTGGTGGCTGACCGAGGGCGCCGATCTCGGCGTCAGGATCGCCTCCCCGCACCATTCACTGTTCGAACATCTCGGGCAGGACGACCTGACCTGGCATCTTCACGGCTGGTTCGATCCACCCGAGGGCGTCGAGGTTCTTGCGGTGAATGAGGAAGGCAAGCCGATCCTCTATGTGGACGAGGTCACGACGGCGGGGCGCATGGTGATCACCAGCCTCGACCCCTGCTTCCACCACGGATCGCATTTCATGCCGGCGACGACGCGTTTCCTGGATGGTTTTCTTCCCTGGATGCGCCGGGAATTGGACAAAGGAAGATCGAGATGAACGAAGCGAAGATCGAAGTTCTCGAAGACGGCAAGCCGCTTGCCTACGGCTTTGCCGATATCATGCACTATCANGGCTACGGTTTTCCCGGCGGTGTCGCCCATGCCTTCAAGGTGATGGNGCGNGCNTTTCCGCTGCTCAGCGTCGANGGACCACCGGAGCGCCGCGAAATCTCGATCCGCACGGCCTTTCGCGGTCCCGGCGGGCGTGACGCCTTNGAAATGGTGACGCGTGCGCTGACGGAAGGACGCTATAGCGTCGACCCCTCGCTCGACCGGACGGAGCGCGGCGACATCCTCGCTCGCTACGTCTTCGAACTCAGCTATCGCGGACGAACCGTCACCCTGCAATTGCGTGACGGCCATGTCCGCGAGGAGTTCATCACGCTCGGCCGCAAGACCNACCGGACGCCCGCGGAAGAGGAGCGCCTCGCCTGGCTCAAGCAGGAGATGGCCGACCGGTTGCTGGCGCTGCCGCCAGAGGCAGTTTACGAAGAGGCAACGGCCCGCTTTTGATGGCTGAGGACGAGTTCGTTCTGGACATCCTCCTGAAACCACATCACCCGCTGACGGACGTCGCTCTCCGGTATCCCGGCCGCCAGAAGCTGATCGGCAAGCCTGCGGCATTCGGCCTTCCAGAATTCCAGCGCATCCGCGCCATGCCGTCGGCCGAGTTCGCGGGCGCAACGCTCGATATTGGCAGTTCCGGTTCCGGAGGGGAAAGCAATCACCCTGCCTTCACTGGAGGCGGCGGGGCGGTGGGTCATTTCATCAGCCATCGAACACAGGTTCCCTTGATCCTGTTCGTTATCTAAGGGACTATGGTTAATGCTTTCTATTGCTGCAGTCAGAAGATCAATCAGGTGGATTTTTGGCGCTCCGCAATGTCACCAGACAATCGGATGGGTCTTGCCTGTGAGCACGTTCACGAACCCCTCCGGCGCCAGCTCCGACGGCGCGACCAGGACCCAGCGCCAGGGTGAGCAGGTNAGCGTTGCAAACGACAGGCGTTCGGGAAAGCCCGGCCACCATCGAGGCGAAAANGTCGGNTCGTACATCCAGTCGATCCCGGCACCGGCCGCATAAAGAGCCTGCATCTCCGCATCGAGCGCTTCGGCCGAACGNGCCGTCATCAGGCCGCCGACCTCGTAGCGGACGCGGGCGAGAATCTTGCCGCCGGATACCAGCGCCCAGCCGCCCTGCTGCTCGTTCAGGGCATTGACGGCCAGCGCCATCGCCTCGTCCGACGAACCGACCGTCCAGATATTGTGCTTGTCGTGCCCGAGCGTGGAGGCGAGCGCCGTCTCCGGCGTGCGCGGTCCGGTGCCCAGCCAGAACATCCTGGAGATCTTGGCCTCCCCGGAAAACCGGTCGACAATCGAGAANTTGGTAACATTGCGCGCGGGATCCCGCTGCACGAGGCCATCTTCNACCGGCAATTCCATGGTGATGAAATCGTCGTGCCAGTGAAACGGCCGCAAAAGTGCTGNGTTGACCGTGGCCCGGTTCGGCGGCGCCTCGATGCGGAAATCGTCTGCCGTGACCGTCCTGTCTATGGTCACGGTGCGCGTCGCCCATTGCGGCCAGTCGATTTCCGGGCGCACGCCAATGAAGGTCGCACCCTCGGACACAGGACGCCCGTCCGCCCACACCTTTTCGATCGACAGGCTGCCGACGTCGCTGAGAAGAACGATATCGGCGAAGCGGCCCGGTGCGATCGATCCGACCCACGGCGTCAGCCGCATATGGCGCGCCGGATTGAGGGTGACGCATTGGATGGCGATCTCCGGCGCAAGGCCGTTTTCGATGGCGAGGCGGACATTGTGGTCGGTCGCACCGATTTTCAGCGTGTCCGAGGCGCTGCGGTCGTCGGTCACCAGGGCGATCTGCGACCAGTCCGTCAGTCCCTTGTCGATCAGGCCGCGGATGACCTCCGGCAGGGAATGCGGCCTGAGCTCGATGAATAGACCGTGGAGGAGCTTCTGCCAGATCTCATCGAGAAACCAGCCTTCGTGATCGGAGGCGAGACCCGCCGCGGCAAAGGCGTTGATCGAGGCCATGTCGCGCAGTCCGGCACCATGGCCTTCGACGACGCCGCGCTGCTCGAAGGTGGCGCCGATCATGCCCCACAGCCGGTCGTAGGAAGGATTGCCGGGATCGGATATGGACGGCCAATCCATGACTTCGTCGAGCCCGGCGACCATCAGGCTTTCGGACAGGAAGGCCTTCTGTTCGTCGTAACCGAACCAGCCGCCACCCCACTCGTAGGCGGTCGGCGGCACGGCGGAGCCAGGCAGGGGAAAGATTTTCATCGGCGATCCGCGCCGGCGCGCTTCCAGCCAGAATTCCAGGTTGCGGGCGCCGTTGACGTTGGAAAATTCGTGGCTCGCCTCACACGTCCAGGTCACGCCATGCGGCATTACCAGCGCCGCCTCCCATTCGGGCGTCAGATGGGAGCTTTCGATATGTTTGTGTGCCTCGCCGAAGCCCGGCACGGCCGCAAGNTCCGGCTCGGAAAAGCGCTCGTTCACCTCGCCAACATAACTNCCGGCAGGNCCGACATAGGCGATACGGCGGCCCTTGATGACGATCTCCTGATCGTCGAGCCATGTCCTGGTGTGGACATCGAGCAATCTGCCGACGCGCAGCAGCCTGTCGGCGGGCCGGCGTCCGAGCGCCGTCAGCACAAGATCCTGGCGCGTCCGAACCTCGTCGGACGCNTTGATCAGCAAGTCATCAGGAAGTGCGGTGCGCGAGGTAACCATGANTGAAATGCCCGTGAGACGCTGGAACCGCCGCGGACCGTAAAGACCACGCGCGAATGTGTAAAGCGCTGGCGCAACACGTTTTGCGANCAACNACANGACNTCATCAACCGAGAGCTACTGATGGTTCGATCTTGGAAAATTCCCCAAGCAAGTACGCATTTGCCCAAGTATTGAGCTTGCGAGCCGATCGATCAAAAAATAGTATCCCTCAAATCCAAGGGGCATGATCCCGATTATCAACGCCGTTTTCACAGAAGGATATTGCTCATGAAGGCCAGACGTTTCGCCCGAATCCTGTCTCTTGCGCTGCTTGCCGCCGCCGGCGGCACCGCTGCGGCCCATGCGCAATCGAAGACGCTGACCATCTCCTGGTGGGGCTATAACGGCGAGAAGATGAANGCCAANATCATCACNCCCTTCAAGAAGATCTGCGGCTGCGAGATCGTGTTCGAGACCGGCAACAACGCCGACCGGNTCAACAAGCTGAAACTGCGCGATGGCAAGGGCGTCGATGTCATCTACCTCACCGACAGCTTCTCGCAGCTCGGCATCGAACAGGGATTGTTCCAGGAGATCGATCCCTCGAAGATCCCCAATCTTGCGGATATCTACGAACTGGGCAAGGCGCCTCAGGGCAAATACGGCCCCGCCTATACGATCGGGCGCGTCGGCATCGTCTATGATTCCGCCAAGGTCAACCCGCCGATCACCGCCTGGGGCGACCTGTGGCGCGACGATCTGAAAAGCTCCGTCTCCCTGCCCGGCATCACTACCACCGCCGGGCCGCTGGTCGTTCTGGAAGCCGGCAAGCATGGCGGCGCGGATGCCTATGAGGACACCGACAAGGCCTTCTCGGAAATCGAGGCGCTGAAGCCCAATGTCGTCAAGAACTACAACACCGGCTCGGAGCTGGTNAACCTGATATCGACAGGCGAAGTGCGCGTTGCGCTGGCNCAGGACTTTACCCTGGCATCGATGCAGGCGGCCGTTCCGACGATGACATGGGCCAAGCTCAAGGACGGCGACATCGCCACGCTGAATACGGTGAACATCCCGAAGGGTTCGGAAAATGTCGAACTNGCGCATCANTTCATCAACTTCATCCTGTCCAAGGACGTCCAGCAGGCTGAAGCCGAACAAGGCGTCGATGCGCCGATCTCGACCAAGGTCAGCCTGACTCCGGATCAGGCGAAGATCTGGACCTATGGCGCGGATATGGTCGCGAGCCTCACCCGCATCGACTATGCCAAGATGAATGCCGCCAAGGCCGACTGGATCGACCGCTGGAACGAAGTCTTNGCTCAGTAAGCTGCCGGTATCCCGGCCCGAGGCCGGTTTATTGCCGGGCCTCGGNCAGACCTGGAAGCGCCGCACATCCGANTCCGAGATGCGGCGCTCCCGATATCAGGACATGCCACGAGTTTTGAGATGAAGCATTTTGCCAGATGGGGATTGACGATGCCGGCGACGATTGCCGTCGTTGCGCTTCTCATCGTTCCCGTCGCCATCACCATCGCGGCGACGTTTGCGGAACCGAAGGGCGTGTTTGCNCCCTATGTGACATTCTTCAGCAGCGGCTTTCGCCGGGCGGTTCTTTACCGAACGCTGGAGATCGCTCTGATCACCACNGCGATCTCCCTCACCGTGGGTTTCATCACCGCCTATGTGATCGCCCAAATGCCCGGCCGCGCGAAGAGTATCATGATCATCGCAGCTGTTTTTCCGCTGCTGACAGGTGTCGTCGTCCGATCCTTCGCATGGCTGATTATTCTCGGGAAGAACGGCATCCTCAACACCATGCTGATCTCGACCGGTATCCTCAGTGAGCCGCTTTCGATGCTCTATACCGAAGGCTCGGTGATCGTCGCCATGGTCTATCTCTTCGTTCCCCTGATGATCCTGACGCTCGTCGGCGTGCTTGAGGGCATCCCGCGCGATCTGATCGATGCATCCGCTTCGCTCGGCGCCAGACCGCTGATGACATTCCTTCAGGTGATCCTGCCGCTGGCGACACCCGGCCTCATCGTCGGCGCCGTGCTGGTGTTCACCGGCAGCTTCACCTCNTATGCGACACCGCAACTGCTCGGCGGAGAAAAGCAGATGATGATGGGGACCTTCCTCTACCAGCGCGCCATGGTCACCTTCGATTGGGTGGGTGCATCGACGATCGCCGCCATCATGGTGGTGCTGACGCTCGGCGTCGTCCTCATCATGAGCCGCNTTGCACGCCGGCTCAATCCGANGGCGGTGTGATGGACAGGCGCGTTCACCCGATCCTCGCCGCCTTCGCGGCCTGCGTTTTCTTCTTCCTGCTCGCACCGCTGGTCATCATCGTCGGTGCGGCCTTCAGCGACACGACCTATCTGACCTTCCCGCCGCAGGGCCTGACATTGCGCTGGTTCGTCAATATCTTCGAGATCGAGGCCTTCCGCACGACGGCGCTGACCAGCCTGCAGGTCGCCTTTCTCGGCACGGCGCTATCGCTGCTGATCGGCATCCCGGCCGCCTATGCGATCAACCGCTACCGGGTGGAATTGCCGCGCTGGCTTTCCACCATTTTCGTCCTGCCGATCCTGGTGCCGGAGATCGTCTTCGGATTCTCGCTGATGAAGTCGGTCACNATNGGCCTCGGNCTTCCGATCTTCATCAGCCTGCTGGTCGGTCATGCGCTGCTGATCCTGCCCTATTCGGTGCGGGTCGTCGGCGCCAGCCTGGCGGCCTTCGATTTTTCCGT
>Ga0063456_1000804_pt1 | contig 18614 bp, 25 predicted proteins | sample AraplaMF_Cvi_mMF_FD_56228 | JGI IMG/M metagenome (GOLD analysis project Ga0063456, IMG submission 56228) | Arabidopsis root microbial communities from the University of North Carolina, USA - plate scrape MF_Cvi_mMF version 2 (version 2) | ecosystem: Host-associated > Plants > Roots > Endosphere ... | reverse complement strand
ACTTTAACGCGGGATTCAACCAGGTCAATCAATGCTTCCTTACCGCTGTTGATCAGGGTTTCGCGACCGGAGAAGGTTACTGGGACCGCATACTGTGCGAATGAGTACTGTGCGGCGGAAATTACGTCAGCAGCAGCCGTTGGCAGCGTGTCATAGCCGCTGTAAGAACCACCGTTGCCGTTTTCTGCAAAGGACAGGTTTTCGTTGATGTAAGTACCACCGTCAAAAGTGGCGTTGCCGCCTGCTGCTTTGATAGCGCGCAGAATAGCGTTGTGTTGGGTTACGTTGTCGGCGATGTCTTTCGAGCGAAACTCGATGGTAGTCGCTGCGAGGTCACTAAGGTTTGGGAATGCCATTTATTTTTATCCTTATTGGCTAGCGACCGTTTCTAATCGAGGTCTTTACGCTGCTCCATCGGGTGCCACCGCATCTGTTGGTTCGCTGTTAGTTGTGCTGGCTGATTGCGCTGTCAGTGCATCCGTAACAGGTTCCGAACTAGCTTGCGTCGCTGGTCCTTGGTCTGCTGTATCGACTCGCGAGGCATAGTCAACGTGTGCTGCCAATCTTGGATCGACAACTGGCACCTCGACGCCTTGCGCCACGACCTGTGAAAAAAGCGAAACGATCATTTGTACTGTTCTCCTGGCGTGGTGTGTTTGCTTCTATTTAGCAGATGACGATTGCAGACGAAGTGGTTGCATTATGGTATTTTTGTTGTCTTCTGGTTACAATGTTTTCCTGGCTTATACTCAACCGTGTGTGGAGAAAATTGATGAACTACTTGAAGGCTTTGGCGCTCGTTACTTGCTTACTTACCGCCGGTTGCGCAACGACAGCCAACTACGAGAAGGTGCTGCAATCTTGGATGGGTTCAAACGTAGACAACCTAGTGATGCGTTGGGGGCCGCCCGCTAATTCGTATCCACTGACTAATGGCGGTAGGGTGCTTGAGTATTCAAACAATCGAAATGTTCAAATCGGTGGTTACACTACGACTGTTCCACAAACGACGTACACCTCTGGAACCACAAACGTTTATGGTAGCAACGGCAGTTCTGCCTATGGCACGTATAACGGTACATCTACGACATACGTTCAGAAAACTGCGCCAGTTCAGAACTTTGCCATGCAGTGCATTACGCGCTTCACCGTAAACGCGCAAGGAATAATTACCAATTGGGCTTGGCAGGGCAACGACTGCAAGGCAATGGCACCTAATTGATCCTTTAGGAACGAAAGGCCGTTTGAGAACGGCCTTTGGTTTAATGCAACTGTCTGTTAGCTACCTGAGTGCTTGTCCCAAGAGCGTTCAACTGCTTCACGCAATGACTTAGGGCGTGGCTGCGATTGACCACCGCGGCCACCGCTTGCCAACGAAGGCTTCACGCTCTGAACTGGCTTAGCTGCCGGAGTTGTCGGTTGAACCGACACTTGTGCAGCCGTTGCTTCGCGACTTGCCAACACTTGCGATACTTCTGGATGATGTGATGCTGCGAAGTCATACGCTTTGCGGAACAGTTCAGTGATGCTGTTGCCGGTCACGAAGCCAGCTTCGATTGCCTTCTGCATGGTTGGTCGCAAATCTTCTAAGAATTCGTTCTTTGGATCGGCAGCGAAAGCCTCCAATTCACGAGTAATCTCCGCTTCCTGTCTTTCAGCTTCACGCGCTTCAAGTTCTTGACGCACCAGTTCTTGAACATTCGGTGCTTGCTGGGCCTGTGCTTGTTGGATCGGATGACCAGCGGCCAGTTGCGACAGGGTTTGTATGTCTGGCTTGAAGTGCGTAATCAAGCTGTGAATGATCTGCGCTTTATCTTCTGGCGAGCCAGTGCGAAGCTGGTAGTCTAGGTTAAGCAGTTCCCTTGTATGCGCAATCGCGTTAGTGCCGTGCTGGCGGAACATTGCTTCGTACGGTGCCGCCACTTCGTTGAACTGCTTTACGAGCTTGCGATCATCTGCAGTCTCTTGCAGTCGTACTTGCATGTCGCGTTCACGGTCGATCCAATACTTCTGCATTTCGCGTGGTACCGAGCCCCATTTCTCACGAAGCAGTGGTGTCATGCTATTCGGTGCGCGGATCGGTTCAAGTTCACGACCTGTAATTGGGTCAATTTCCTTTTCAGGTTCGGCCTTTACTGGTTCTGTCGCTTGTGGAAGCGCTTTTTGTTCTTTGCTGCCTGTTACCTTTTCGAATGCTTTGAGAACTGCATCGCGTGTGGTCTTTGGCTCCGACGTTTCAACGGCTTCGGTTACAGGTTCTTGTTCTGAAACTTCGGCAACGTTGGTTGTGGTTCCGTTTTCCAGTTCTTCACTGTGGTTAATGGAATCTTCCATGATGTTTACCTCTTGTTGTGGTGGGTTTATTTACTGTGCTTCTCAATCGCCTTGATTACTGCTTCACGGCGCTTCTTGTTGTCGGCAGCTTCGGCGTGCTTCCTTTGAATCTTTGCCTCTGCTTCCGCTTCACTTGCTGGCATCTTTTTGTTCTCACGTAGATACCGCTTATAGTCCTGGCCTGACTCGATCCAAGTTCCTTTACCACCATGCTTCCCGTCTGGCATGTGGAAGCCCTTGTGGCCTGTGAATGCCATTGCGCTGATTGCTGGCGCAGTCAAGACTTTGATAGTCGGTGCACCGCAACAGACAGGTGTGTCGTTGCGATTGGAAATGCTGCGTATGTAGTCGTACTGCGCATCGCAGCTAGGGCAGTGGGCTACGTATGTCGGCATCAGAAGCCTCCGTTTTGACGATTGTTCATTAGGTCGATTGCTGCACCATGAACATGACTGGCTTGTTGATGCGCGACGTTCGCTGCCAGTTCACCTTGACGCATGACCAACTGACTTTGACGAATTGCGTTATCGCGTTCTGCCTGCATTTGATCAAGCGCCATCTGCTGCTGTTTAAGCTGTGCCTCAAGCTGCGCGATTTGCACCTTGGTGGTTTCCTGCATTTGCACTGCTTGGTAATCAAGTTGCGCTTTCTGCATAACCGCTTGTGCTTTCACTTGATCTGGACTTGGTTGTTTCGGAGCGCCTTGCCCTTGTTGGCTCGCCTGCATAAGCTGCTGCAACCCGTTGTCAATGACGCCTTCAATAGACTGTGCGCCTTTGAAACCGCTGACACCAAACTTGATGAGTTCAAGGCCAAGTGGCGCTGCTTCTGGCATCTGCTGTACGGCAGGCATGATCACGCTCATCATTTTGGTAATGGCTTGGATTGCTTCGCTGCGTTCTGCCTTCTCTGTGTTCCAGTTCGGCAGTTGCAGGCTATCGACGCTTACGCTTAAGCGGAACTGGTTCAACTGTTCGTCTTTCAGAAGTTGAATAGCAGGGCCAATGAATTGTTGGTCAGCAGGGTTCAACGGCATTGCGCGTTTGATGATCAATTCAGGCTGGTAGAATTTGCAGATAACGTGGGCTTTTAGGCGCATCAGTTCTTCGACGTATTCGGCCACTGCTTGCTGTCGGGCTGCGAACCGGCCAAACGAATGTTGGCTCTTTGCAGTGGTTGCGGTTGCTGTTTCATAAGGCATGGCTTGGCCGCGCATGATGTCGCTGATGCCTTCAACTTCGTAAATCTGAGCTTTGATTCGTTCAAGCTGTGCATTTGCGATGTTGAATGCATTCGCAATCTGGTCGAGTGGGGCAAATTGGATTGCACCAGCAAGACCGCCGCGTTCAGTAAAGCTGTTCCAGTCTTTGACTGCGATGCCTTCATTTTCAGCGACGGTGGTGTATAGCTTGCTGATTTCTGGATTCGCGCTGTTGTAGGCGAAACGAACTGCCATTGCTTTGCTAAGCGCGGTGCAGCGCTCGTTCAACTCGTCCAGTTCGTCATACTTACCGCGCACAAGCTGGTAATCGCTGACAGGCATGGCATTAGCGGTATCGAAGCGGCCAAGAGGTGGCATCGGTGTTGGGAAGAAGCCTTCAAAGTCCATCGTATCCTGCTGTACATCAAGCGGGACTTCAATGCTGTCGGTGACCCAAAATACTAGCTGGCGTTCTTTGTCCCAGATTTCGTAGACATCTGCTGTTTCTTCTGTCTGGTTCTTAGGTGCCAGTTTGGCTTTGCTGGCGTCTTGTGCATCTGGCTTGTTGCTGTAGCTGACTTCGCTAAGCATTTCAGCCGGCACTGTATGGCCGAAGCGGTGCTTCATCGCTTCCTTTGTCATTGGGATGCGGCGAGCTACCCAACTGCACATAGTCCAGACCTTACAAGGGCTCCAATAGAAGTCGTCCCAAGCAACATAGTCCGTACATGCTTCCTGGCAGGTGATGACTGGTGGTTGTTGGGTAACTGCGCCTGTCATTGGGTTGATTACCGGCGGTTGTTCGCGTTCTTCCTGCTCATAACGTAGCCAGCTAACGCCCATGCCTGCAACCACGTTGTCAAACAGGACTTGCTTGAATGTGGTGTCAAAACCGCCTGTATCCAGTTCGTATTCCAGGTTACGTTGCAGTAGCAGGCCAGCTACACGCGCAGCATCATCTTGGCTGTCATCAAAACGACGTTTGATGTCGGGCTTCGGTGTACGGGCGTAAAGCGCTGCCAGCTTCGTATCTGTGTTCTGGAAGTAGATGTTGTAGAACTTACCGCCGTTGTACTGCGCGCCTGCATCGGCACGATAACGAGCAACAGCCCTGGTTGCAGTTGCGTTCCAGTTCTTTCGCTCTTTGCGGCATGCTTCAAGTTCCTTCTGCCACTTTTCCTGCTCGTCTTCAGTCTGGTATTGCGCAAGTACAGGGTCTTGCTCGAAGGCGTCGTCGTTGACGCTGCTATCCATCCCTTCGTAATCGTTATAGTTGTCGGTAGCCATTTATGCTCCGTGCGCTTCTAGTGGCGCACTTATTTGATTTAGTCCCACGCTCTGCCAATGTTTTGGGTACGCAATGCTTGTTCGCGTTCACGAGCAGCATAGGCTTCATCTAGCGTGTATCGGCTCGTATTTACCTGACCGCGATTTGACATCTGGTACAGGCGGCGTTGTTTGCTTCGCTCGATTGATCGGCCTAAGTCGTCTTCTTTGATTGAGAGAACCGCGTAACGGAATGCGTCAGCGCCGTGTGACCACTCGTTGTGATCCGCTTCGCCGCTGTATGTATTTGATGCGCGATTGAACTTGCGGCTGTAGTTTTTCAATGCTTCGATGCCGCGATAGCAGCGGTCTTTGTCGATAATGAAGTTCCACATGCGGAGAAACTTACGAACAGCATCAATGCCGTGCATGATGCGGTTGCCCTGGTCGGGATTCGGGACTTTGCGAGCCGGTAAGTCATGCTCTAAGAAGGTGTCCATTACAGACTTCTTTGACGCGAATGTGCGGTGCATTGCATCGTGTGGAAGCCAGACGGTTTCGTATTCGTAAGGCTTCAAGGCCAACATGTCGCAGACTTCTTCTGCATCGAAACCGCTTTGTTCCCAGTAGTCGATAAAGCGAATTTCGCCATTAACAACTTGCCAGTACCAGATTACGGCCGCATCGCTATGACCTAAGTCCATCGCTATGCAAACCTTTTCCGTTGGGTCGTATTCGGCTGATTGGAATTTGCCTTGGCTTTCTGCAGTTGCGACCTGTTTGGCGTAGAATGATCCTTTGAATGCTGCATCGAATGAACACTCAAGCTCCTGTTCGACTTCTTCCGGCTCCATTTCTGAGCGCATGTCTGCGACTTCGTTTGCGTCAAGGATGCCGCTTTCGCTTGCCTTCAGTTGAAGAGAGAAATACTTTGTTGGTTCCTGCTGCGCTTTTAGCCAGCGCTTGTAGAAGTCGTTCTTGCCTTTGGGTGTTCCCATAAAGACTACCCAGCCCTTGCGGTCTGAAAGGGCAGGGCGAATGACGGTGCTGTAGACTTCTGGCTTCATGTCGCCGTATTCATCGAGTACAACGCCATCAAAGTACAGACCACGTAGGTTGTCTGGATTGTCCGCACCAGCAAGGAAGATGCGTGCCGTGTCGCCAGCTACGGTTGGAATCTCGATCCATAGTTCGGTCTCGTTCTTCTTTACGCCAGGTATGGACTTGGTGAAGTCGATCAGGTATTGCCAAGCGACTTGTTTTGCCTGGCCTTTGTAGGGACACAGGTATGCGAACTTAGGTTTGGTCAGCAGCTTGCGAGTAATGCTGTCCTTCTTTTGGAAGTTGAGCGCTCGTGCAATCAGGTCTTGAATAACGCTGTACGTCTTACCTGCACGGCGGTGCGCAACTATTACTGAGCTTCGTTTGGTGCGCTGATGGAAAGGCAGGAAGGCTTGGCGTGGCTGGTATTCAAGTTGGACAGTTTGAACGCTGTTATTCATCGTCCAGTTCGTCCGCGTCAACGATGTCGCCCACGTCCAATGGCGAAGGTGGCACGTTATGGAAAACCTGTACTACCGCTGGACCAGCTTCATGCTTCTGCGCCTCTGGCAGCATTCGTGCCCAAAGCTTGATGAACTCGCCATAGTTCTCGTTTCCGTACTTGGCAAGGCGTGGCAAGCCACCATTCAGTTCAAATGCGGCATGGAAGCAATCCGCAACGAATTCGCGGTCTTTGCGCTTGAATACGTAGTCCTTAGGGATTTGGGGAAGGTGCTGTTCAAAGATGTCGATTAAGCCGCTTTGGCGTATGTCGGCATCCGCGCTAGCAAGCTTGTTTAATGTCTCGGCGCTGACTTCCGCAACTTGGTTGGTTGTCTTGTTCTTGTCGTCCACTTAAATAACCTCGTGGCTCTCAAATGAGCCGTCAGCTATTTATTGGAGTGGCGTAGAAATGAAGCGAGGCGAAAGGCGCAGCTTGCGCATGCAGAACATGAAGCGGTTGCGCAACTTGGGATTGCCAACTGACTTGTTCAGCGAAGGATTTTGGGAGCGAGAAGCAGAAGCAAAGAAACAAGAACTGCTATTGCTTGCGGCGTTTGAAGCGCATTGGAAGGCTGGTCAATGGGATGACCTGGCCTTGCCGATTGAACAGATCATTGAGCGTTGGAGGGAAGAGATCGCGAACCCGCTGCATTTCGCAAGCATTGGCCCGAATCCAAGATGGGTACCGGTGTTAGGTGATGCTGTGGGCGAGTGGCGGCGACATACGGAAGGTGGCTACCGCAAATCTTGGCGTGAGTATCGCCGGAAGCAGATTGCTAAGAAGCGCGAAGACCAGGGCAAGCCACCACCGAAGTTCAATGCCTAACATGCCGCTTAAGAGAAAGATTAAGACTTAGAAGAACGCTTTTAGTACGTATCCGCAAGCCTTTAGCTCTTTTGCGACCTCGTTCTTCCAACCGCTGTATCCATCCAGCTGGACATACACAACGCCACTGATGTCATTAGGTGTTTCAATGTCGCCCTTCACAAGCGCGCAAACGTTTTCTCGTCCAAGCTTTGCCATTAGGTAACCATGCTCGAATACGACATTTTGCCTCGCACGTTGACGCGGAGAAGTCTTTGATTCGTGCACACCTCGTCCATGATCACAAGGTGTATAAAGGACGAGCGCAAAATCTGCATCGTTACTATACTTCTCAATCTTTTCAATGATGGTCATGCCTGAGCTAGCTTGCTCGTGCAAGATTATGGGTTCAAGTCCTAGGTCAGAAATGAAACGAGCGACCTCTTGCTTTGCTTCATTGTCGCGTCCATGAACAATGAATACTTTGCGCTTATTTCTCGCTACAGGAGATACGGTCTGATCTGCGTTAGAAGCCACTGAGTGGTAGGAAGTAATTTCATTTGGAGCGTGCCCAGCAAGCACCAGGGGCGTATTCGTTTTCTTATCTTTCGACTGTACGAACTCTAAAAAGTCCAGTAAGGGTGTGAACTCTTGCGAAATGAAGTTTCGTCGTTCTTGATAGGTCTTAAATTTCGGTTGGATGAAGTGCCAGAACGATGCCAAATCCCGGCACGTTCGGACGAAAGAAGGGACCAGATCCGCGATGTCTGGCATGGATAAGAGTTGCTGCCGAAGCATGCCGTATTCATTTGGATCTGCTTTGCCGCCGCTAGCATGGGACGACAGTAAGGTAGCCAGGTAATTTGCCTTCTCGGAAGGTGTGCGCAGAAATTCCAGGTTCATCACTTCAAGTACTCGCTAGTATTGATCAGACAGCTTGAAGTGTACTATGCGGCCCCAATAATTACATGCCAGTGGTAGTTGACAGGGCTCAAAATTGAAACGTCGCATTACCCCATAAAGATGAATAACCTAAATCAAATCTCCGAGCTCCCGAGAAATGGCCCATAGCTGACGGTGTTCATGCGTTGCGTCACCCTTGGCAACGATCACCCAGCCTGCAAAGACTTGCCATGAGCCACTTAACCAGGTATGGGTCGAACAGCGGCGCCAGCATGTGCGCCGGCGAATTACCTACGTTCTGGCGCAACTCAAAGTGAGCAGGACGTCAGTAAGGGCCACCATCTGCACGATGGTACCTGCACCTGCCCACATAGGTGTTGTCATCAGTCGGTGAAACTTCCTTGAAGTTTGGTGGACGTAAGCCATCGTCGCGCATGACGACTACACGAACCAGTTCCCAAGCTGGTTCTTCTCTAACATCTGGTCCGATAGTCGGTGTAGAATGTATTTTACTGTGCATGCATACAGTATAGCTAAAGCAAGGCATGGAATGCAAAATCTCCGCATTGCTAGGCATTGAAAGGTGGTCACTTCTGTGAACGATAGTCAAGAATCACAAGCACTTGTTGATCAGGCTCTGTCCGAAATTAACGCGAATCTTATTGGTTTTCGTCGCGCGTTCCAAGTTGAATCGCTTTGGATGGGGGGCCTAACCATTTCTGTAGCTTTGGGTATCCCGGCATTGGGATTACAAGCCTGGCTGCTAGGAACCGGCTCGCCGCTTCGAGCGGTGTTAGCAGGCGTCGTGCTGGCGGTGGTTGGCTTTACGGTTTCCTTCGGTTGGAGGGTGAAACGAAACCGCTTATTTAATGCCACACGAACTGCTGCTCTTAGACTTCAACGGGCAGGCTTTCAACTTTATAAGAAAGAGAAATTTCTCAACAGTATCGTAGAGGCAACGCGTGGACCGCTGCAAGATGGAATGGAAATCATCGACTTTACTACAGTCTCGGCATACGAGCTTGACGCAATTATGGCCTAGCGACGGGCCGATTTTGAATGATGCCGCCTACCAAGCAGCAGCCAAGCACTACAGCGATGCGTTTTCGGGTTCAAGAATCGGGGAATTATTCACAGTTGTGAACAGGTAGCGTTTCCTCAGAAGAAACAAGCACTTACACGCCTCCCAGCTGCTCGGCTGTGACTCTTGCAATACAGTGTGTATTACTGAGGTCTGGAAAGCATCAGAAGAAACAAGCACCTGCATGACTGTATGGCAGCGCGTACAAAATTCGCGCAAATGGCTCGTCGGTTCAACCGTCAAGTCCCAGCTGGACATAGCCTAACGCCAGGCTACCAAGCTGCACAACATCCCCTACGGTCCCCTAGAAACGCCATGGCTGCGTCAAATGGCCAAGTTCAACACGGAGTAGCTGAGTGGCAAGTTGACGCTTGGCGAGGTGTTGCCTTTTGTTAACATCCTACTTATTCACAGGGCCGTAGCATCAGCTAATAAGAACCGTCATTCGTGGCTGAGCAGCTAAAGTGAACACTTAGTTGCATGTCATTTCGCAACTGATCGTGATACATTGTCAATGCCTATACATGAATCATTTGAAGGAGCTAGCGTTGTTTCATCTTCTGGACAAATACGCGAAAGATGACAATACGGTCAAGGCCGTTTTCGATCACGTCAGAAACATCGGGCTGATTGCAGTGGTACTTGGAGCCGCCGCTTGGAAGCAAAAGCACATCGGAGAAGGATGGGTTGCAGTTTGGGACCATGCAACAGCCGCAGTTCTTGGTTTCCTCGGCTTTGGGCTAGCTTGGTTGAATCACGAAAATCTCTTTTCCAAAGTTCGTCGCAGTAGTGCCACGCGGTGGATCAAAGTTCTTGTAGCCCTTTTGTACATGGTAGCTGTTGGCCAATTGGTTCAATTCCTCCAAGCAGGTCGCGCTTAAAAGACTGGATCGCGAGCGAGTCATGGATCTACTTCCCAAAATCAAACAAGTCCTTGCCGCAGAAAAAGACGATGCGCAACTCGACAAATTCATCGCTGACGTCAAAGACAGTTTGGCATCAAGCAATAAGCAGTTTGTAGCCTTTGGTCTTGCGTCGCTTGTCGCGTTGGTCACATACCACTTGGTAGTTTACGAAGGCGCTAAGTCGCAGACTTTCGAAGGCCTCCCCCTTTCAGCGAGCGCGCTTCTTCAAAAAGTCTTCCTCGTAGTTCCGGCGGCGCTAATGTGTGCGAAGGCGAGCATTGGCTTCCTTAGGCGCTGTCAACGAGAGGTCTATGACTACCTGGTGATTTCCCGGTATAAGCCTGTAGCTGAGGCAGGACTCCACGAGCTACGCCTGCCTTCGGACTACATTCTCGGCCTTTTCTATCTGAAGTACGAAGGCGGATTAGTGGGCAAAATCCTTAGCAATTTAGTGATGACGTTTGTCGCACTTTTATTCTCTTTTGCGCCAGTTGTGTACATCGCTCATGCTTCTGGTGAATCTGTTGCGCGTCATGGTGTAACAGACCCCCTAGCGCTCGGCGGAGCCATTGTAGCGGTACTTTTAGCCGGTACAAGTTTGGGTATCGCAGTCTTAGCTGGCCGCATCCGTCCATAACAATCATCGAACGTTATCGGTTACGCAGCTCTTAAATCTAAGGGCAGCGTATTACTGCGCAAAGTTGCCTAGCAGCATCGCATGGCGTCGTTCAAACTGATGGAATAAAGCCCATCCCCGTAGCGTGTCGCGCAACCGGACCTTCATACATTTTGCTCGACATAGTAATCCATTCGTCAAATAGGTTCCTAATCTGACTCAAATCGTTAAGCGGCACTTTGTAGTTTTTACCACTCCACTTCACAAGCCACTCGCAGCTCCCTTTTTGTAAGCCGATCGCTATGTTTTGAATCATGAAGTACTTCGAACTATCGACAGCAAATCGTACGCTCAGTCCAAAGTACCAGAAGTCGTCTTTGCCCAACTTCATAACCGGTGGTGTTGTAGATGGTTGCGTCTTGCCCGTGCTTTGCAAATCATTGTCCAACTCAATGAACTGTACCTCATCTCTCGGAGCATCCATGTAGGTCAAGTAGTCTCCAATCATCCAGAATGCGAACCGCCTACATTCTTCAAGATGTTCATTAAAGCGCTGTGTCCAACCTGCTGCCTTCTGGGAAAGTTCCATGTATCGCGACAATTTTTCCTCCGTTCCACATTGATTAGATCGATCATGTCCAAGATTCAAATAATCTACAACACCGCGTTTGCCGATAGAGTGACCACGGTCCCACTGAGGTGTTCGAAGAAGTAGGTACGTTCGAACGGGCTCTCAAACCTGCCTAATGCCCGTATGCTATCTCGGTCGAAGAACTGTGATGGACTTCCGCCTTTGGTAGCGATGACGAGCCAGTTTTCGGCGATCACATTCCTGTACTTAGGTAATCGCTTAGACTTTGCTGCGATCCTTTCTTCAATGTGCTGTCTGGTTAATGGCGTAACCCATCCCGCACCAGCAACTGTCCAACGTTCTTTCAGTTCCGGTACTGGTAGGCCGTAGATTCTTACGTAAGCAACTGATTCAGGCAGTTCTTCATAAAAATCTTCAGACCGGAGTTCAATCCGCTCGTCGGGTCCCGCAGGATGGTCTTTGACGAGTTGGGCGAGCTGGCATGCTGCCTCTACCAAGCGTAGCTGTGGACTTATGCGGCCAGGATAAAAGACCACTTGAACATTGACTCGTGTCTCGGACCGGTCTTGCATGTAGATGTCATACGCCTTTCCGACGATTCGATTTGCCATGTTCTCTTGGGCATGGAGACTAAGAGAGCCGCCGCTTATTTCGATAAACGTCTCGGTCAACTCGACACCGATACGCTTACCATTGTGCTCGATGATGAAGTCAGGCGCTTCTGGTGCATCAACGATCAAAGCAGGGATTGCGGCATGTTTCAAGAAGCTCGTAAGCAAGTACGATTCCTGTTCTTTCTTGGCGTCGCGGGTGTTCTTCATCGGCCTAAGCTTGTCAGTCAACGTAGCGCACCACTGCGTATTTGAGTTCACGTGTGTTTGCAGCCATCCACATAGTCGGTGATGCTTGAACAAAGCCCAGGTGGCTAGTGTTGCCGTTGACTAGAATCGCAGCATTGCCGCCTTGTGTCTTTACCTTTGATGCTATCGCGCTGCGGATCATGGCATCCGCGCCGTAGCCTGCACCAATTGCACCAGTCGCGTAGCCGACCACTTTGTACTTGCGCGGCGGCGCTCCGTTATCCCAGAAGTCAATGCTATCAACTACAAGCTTTGTGCCACCTTGTCCCTCCCATACGGCATCAGCCTTTCCTTCATACGGTTGGTAATCAACAGAAGCGCAGCCCACAAGGGCAAACAACAGGGCAGAGGCGAGAATGGTTTTCATAAGCACTCACAAGGTTGGTGGTGAATTATTTTGCAACGTGGGTAACCGCCAGTCAAGTTACTGGGATCAGAGCCTAAAGCCTGGCTTTGCAGGGATCAAATTCTGCGCGAGGGGCCAAAGGGAATAAGGCCAGCAATGCTGGCCTTATGCGTTCAAAGCGCTCGTGCATAGTGTTCATCAAGGAAGCCTAATAGGTCGTCTTCAATTTCGAAGCGGAACAGGTAACCGCCTCGCGTTGCTTCTTCAATGAGCATACCGCCACGCGCTTTGCCGAAGTAGCAGTTGTAGTCAATGTCCTCGTAGCTTATGAAGACGATGTACTTGAAGGTCATTGTTCGTCTCCCTCAATGTCTGTCGCATCAAAGGACAAGCAGAACAGCACTGCATCTGCCTGGTTAGCGAATGCTCTTGGATACTGGCTGTCGATCTGCCAAACATCGCAGTGCGCCAAGCTGTAATCTTCGCAGTTCTCATGGCACCATTCTTGATGCTGCTGATAGTCGTTGCTGTCGCAAGCCAGGAAGTAGGCATAGCCGTTGTCGCGCAGCTTCGGCATGATCTTTTCGCGATAGCTTGCGAATCGATCTACTGAGCGATGTACGTCTGCCCAATAACGCGGTGGTAGTTGTAGTGTGGTGGCAGGCTGCTGCGCTTGGCTTTGTTGGCGCTGCACTCGTTCTGGTTGCAGGCTCCCTTTGATCCAGGCCTTGATTTGTTTTAGGCGGGTGATCGTTGTCGTCATGTATTCCTCCAATGTTTTCGTGACCTTGTATTTATTGAGTTCGGTCGAAAACACGTGAATAAGCGCCAGAAACAACGAAGCCCGCATTAGCGGGCATGTGGGTGGTGCGTTCTACTGATGCTTAAAACTGGCTGCTGTCGCCGCATGGGTTGCGCAGGCCTTCACGCACCAGAGCATCGAATACCACGCATACGCTTACTTCGTTTGAGTTGGCTACTTCGATCAGTGCTTCGCATGCGGTTGCGCCAATTTCGATGTAGCCCATGTACTCGATGAAGTAGGTCTTGTCGTTTTGTGCTTGCTGCATTTTGTTCCCCTTGATCTGGTTGCGCGTTACCGCCATGTGTCTGAGGATGCAGTCAGGTAAAAGGTGGATCAACAAAAGAGTGACGCTTACAGTCATTCTTTTTGCCAAACAAAAACGGCGCACATGGCGCCGTTTGATTTGCTGCTTGATGTGCCGCATACGTTGGCTTCAACCTTGTCTTAGTTGGTTGAGGCGGCTCAAGTCAACGCTTCTTCCCATGTTCATTGGAACACGTTCGTTCAACTGGCTAATCTCGTTAGCGAAGTAGCCGTACATTGGATCAAGCTGATGGGGCTTTGCATCAGCATACGAAAGACCGGCTTTGTAAGCTTCCTGACGCATACGTGCTTTGTGGTCGCGGTGAATCTCGTTCGCGATGTCGCCTGCAATAGAGATTGGTTTGACCTTTTCGTGTTCAACGCTTAGTAGCTGGAAGTGTTGATTCAGGTCGCACATGATCTCGGCAAGCAGGTTCTCGCTAAGCTCGTTGCGGAAGTACAGGCAGTCGTGTGCTGCAAGCAGCAGTTCACAACCAGCTTCGTTTGCGATCTGGCCGAAGCGGGTAATCGCGTTGCTTTCCATGACCTGATAAATCCAGGCTAGCTTCTGGTTCCTGTTGCGCTTCTTCGGACGAGCGGGATTGTTGTTAGGATCAATGCAGTTGTATTGACGCCCAAAGAACTCGAACGTGTCTGCCTTGAAGAACTCCGAAATGACATCGCGTACAAGCTTAAGCTGCTGCCTGATGTGCTTGAACTGTTTGTCAGCCATCAGGATTTCGTACTGAACGTCGCTAAGTTGTTGTCTGATTGATGTGTAGGGGTTGTCGGCAGTTGAAGCACCGAAGCCCAGCGACGTAAAGATGTCTTTAACCAGGTCTTTGTCTTTGCCTTTGTATGGGTCAATGCCCATAGCAACAGAAAGACGCTTACGAATCGAAGCACGGTTCTTGACGTAATCAACGAGGTCGGCAACCTTCAAGTCTGGGACTATGTACAAAGCAAGACCAGTCATTAGCGCGAAGCTGCATGCCTTGAAGTCGTACTGATGGCAAGTGCCAAGCGCGGCCTTACGAATCTCTCTGCGTACTCGCTGCAAGCTCAGGCCTTTGCCGTACATGCGGCCACTGTCTGTCTCTTGCCAGTATTCTGGCAAGTAAAGGGAACCGTCAACGTCAGTAACAATGTGGGCAATCAGTTGATCAGTCGTGACGATGTTGTCTTTAAGTGTGTCCTTGTAAGCAGGGCTGTAGCTTGGATCGTTTTTCACCTGTTCCAAGGTCAAGGTGGTTTTTGCAAGATAGCTTTGCAAGCTTTCCAGATTAACTGGCGTTTTAACGTTTGCGTTATCCTTAATCTCTTTCAAGCGTTTTGGACTAAGCTCGTAGTTAAGGTTGATGATCTCTTCCATGATTTGCTGCTCATAAATCGGATTTAACGATACGCGTGATAACTTGCCCTCGTTACCCTCGAAATTGACGGTAATAAGCGAAAGTTGGTTATCGTGGCGCATCAGACTCGTTACCCATTGCTGCTTTTTGTCTAGGTACACCTTACCTATTGCTTTACGTAATTCGGTAAGGGATAAAGGAAATTCGTCATTGACCCGGTTGCCTTTGGCAATACCTTCCTTGATGAAGCGCAGGGTAACGATAATGTAACGGTCAACGTATGTTTCGGCCTGATGGCCTTTTAAGGTGGGATACCTAGCCATAAAGCGACTAAGGATTTGGTCTCGCATGTAGTTTCTCCAGTTGTTGTCTTACTTCGCATAACACGAAGTAAGACAACTGATCTAATGTAAGCTGATAAGGCACGTGTCATTGGGTGCCTTTGCTTCTTCTCGTTTTTTGGTCTTTTTCTCTATTACACGTTGTACTAATTTTGAGAGAATCGACCCACCAAGTTTACAGAAAAGCGACCAGCTGTACAAATTGTATTTAACCAAAATGGCCGAAAATCGGCGAATAAGGCGATCAAAAAGCACCGCAAAATGGGCCGAATAAATGGGGGCGACGAAAATAGGGGCGAAATGGCCCATTTGAACCGTATGCCACATTCAACACATAGACATGTGGTTGTAAGTTGAGTAACATGAAGTTCAACCTAGCAACTAACGGAAGAACATGGACGACCTGATCAAAACAATGAAGGTGCAGCTTTACGAACGTGTATCGAGCCCACTAACAAGCTCGTTTGTGTTGTCCTGGTGCGCTTGGAACTTTCGACTCATTGCAGTGATGTTGTCCAGCATGGACCCAGCGAAAAAGTTCACCATGATTGACACCGTGCTTTATCCGGACATGTGGACGACTTGGCTTCACCTTGCAATTGGTCCAATCGTTACTAGCTGCTTATACGTCTTCCTTTACCCATTTCCCGAAGGCTGGGCATTCAAGTGGGCGAAACGTAAGCAGAACGACTTGCGTAGCTTTCAGGCTAACCTGGACAGTGAGGTGCCTCTGACGCCAGAGCAATCAAGGGAACTACGCCTGAAATGCAAAAAGACGGTGGAGGACACGCAATCGATCGTTAATGAACATCAAGAGCGCGTCAAGGAGCTGGCGGAAGAAATCTATGCCTTGAAGACCAACCTAAGTCAAAAAGACCAAACGATCGCTCAACTGGAAAAACGAGCCGGAATCGTTTTGCTTAGTGACGATCAAGCAATGGTTTTGCGCGCCCTGAAAGGTGGTGCAGTCCTTTGGGATCAGCTAAAGTCCACTCTAACCGTTAATGCTAGCCTCACTTTGGATGATGCGTTGAATGAACTCTTCAGCATGAACTGCGCGCGCCAGTTTGATAGCAGGACACCTAATGGAAGTCCCACAAAGGCCTGGGCTATTACCCAATCAGGATTGCAAGCGTTAGCGAGGCACGAAGACGAAAAAAGTATCCCGCACGTCGAGCACCCAAAGCTTACAGGTACATAAAGCAGAAGGCCTCTAGCTTTTACACTAGAGGCCTTTGCCTACTAGGAGGAGTATTACATGCGTACAGGCCAATGACAACCTGTACTTCTATTTAGCTTCCGTCGAAGGCAGACTTAACAAACGTTCCCAATGTACACACTCTGCACAAAACCACAATGAAGATTGATCGCGTTGCTGACATTCCTATTCGCCATCGCTTTGTCGATTATGTCTGTTCGATTGGCTATTCAGAGCAAGGTGAAGAGTTCGTGCTTGTCTCTGCAAGATACGCCGATTTAACGAGAGCGAAGGTCCCATCTAACGCGTTCAATCTGTACTTGCGCATACTGAAGGAACCAGCACTTAGGGCGACTATGTTGGAAGCGTTAGCCCCTGACTGCGTAAGCCAGATTCACGATCTTCGTGAGCAAGCCATTTCGGAACGAGGAAGTAACGTTGGATTCAGTGCAGGATTCATCGCGTTTTTGATCCTCGGTTATGCGCTCTACAAACTGACCTTTCTGCTTGCGACGTTCATTGGCCATGACTGGGCCGGGATGATTACGTACATTCCAATGTTCTTCGCCTGTCTAGTAATCCTTCCTGTCCAAGGTCATGTAGAACGTTGGTATGCACGACGTTATTGTGATCAACACTCACATAACCTTTACTCTCTGTCGCACCGTGATGGCCTTGAAATTACGAGGTGTAAGCGATGCGGCCTCGTCTTCCACCGTACTAAAAGCTAGCCAGCATCAAATACAGCAGCCGCTTGTTCAGCAACTTCATTTGGTAGCGCATGCAGGTACACGAGAGTGCTTTCGATGTTCTTGTGGCCGAGGAAGCGCTGCACCTTAACAATGTCCATACCGGCGCGCAAAAGGCGCGTTGCAGCCGAATGCCTGAATGTGTGGCTTGTGACCTTGCCCGCTTCAAAGTCAACGCCAGCACGTACTGCAATCCTTTTGAACCATTCAGCGTTGCCAGTGCCTTTTACCGCCTTGGTAGGGAAAACCCATTCGTCAACGCGAGAAGCAAATCGACGCTCCATAACGGCACGTACCGCCTTGGTCATAAGCAGGGAACTGTCGTTGCTGTTCTTTAGGCGACGCACAAAGATGGTGTTGTTGTCGAAGTTGACGTCTGACCAGCGCAAGTGCTGTGCCTCGTTGAGTCGCGCACCCAAGTGCAGCAAGCAGGTAAGCATGTCTTGGTTTTCCTGGCGCTGCATGTCCTTCGTCGCGTTCTTGCCTGGATACTTGGCGTTGGGGCAGGTGGCAGCAAGCATCGCTGCTTCTTCTTCCAGAGTGATAACGCGCTTGCGCGTTGCCTTCCGCTGCACGTTGTCCAGCTTAGGCCCAGAAGAGAGCTTGTTCTCGATGCAGTAGTTGACCAACGCATTCCAGTAACGCACGGCGACAGCCACTGTGTTATGTGCATAGCCGTCGGCATGCATCTTGTTTAAAACGGCTTGTACCTGGTACTTGGGCAGAGACTTGAATTGGACGTTGGGGATTTCTGCTTTCCAGCGCTTCATGTGCTGGCATGCGTTTCGATAACCTTCCGAATGCATGCGTTCATCCAGAAAGGCTTTGATTGCTTCGTGTACGGTGATTGGCCGTTCACCTTCGTAGATTACGCTTTGGACAGCTTCGTGTTGCCACTTCTTGACCAGTTGCTCGGCTTGCTTCTTGTCTGCGGTCTTGGTGGATCGGTTGAACTGTACACCGTTGACCATCTTGCGCCAGTACCAAGCGCCGTTTCTAAATTCCAGTGCCATTTTTGCTTCCCCTTTACAGTTAGCGCAATACTGGCGACGTACAAAAAACATACGAAATACGTACAAAAAACGTACAAAAAACAGTATTGCAGAGGTCGCAGAGGATGCAGCCGTGTTGCTAGGGGATCAACAAAAGAATGACAGGCCGTGAGTACAGTGCAGGCACCGTTTTAGCAACCATGTGTGCAAGAAAATGGCAAGGAAACCCCGTACCTAAAGGGTAAACGCTGTTATACGTTCTTCTCGACCAGCAGCAGGTAGAGGATGCGAATGAGGTGAATATCTAAGTGTTGCGGCAGGCCGGACATCGTGCGTACGTATATGAATTCGAATATCTTGAATATACGACATATTTCATGTTGCGGGGGCTCGAAAACGCGTATCTTCGATAGATTGCCA
>Ga0063456_1000795_pt1 | contig 18732 bp, 14 predicted proteins | sample AraplaMF_Cvi_mMF_FD_56228 | JGI IMG/M metagenome (GOLD analysis project Ga0063456, IMG submission 56228) | Arabidopsis root microbial communities from the University of North Carolina, USA - plate scrape MF_Cvi_mMF version 2 (version 2) | ecosystem: Host-associated > Plants > Roots > Endosphere ... | reverse complement strand
GAACTGCTGAATCAGGTCAATCTCGCGATCGGCAGGGCGGCAATCGACATCCAGGTGGCCCAACTCCTCGGCGAACAGGCCGGATACAGCGCTCAACTCGCCCAGATGGATACCGACATGCCGGGTCTTGGCAGAGCACAGAAAAACTACCGGATCGTGCGTCGCAACGACGATGGGACTTATCGCAACATAGAGGCGGACGGGACGACCACCTTGCGGCCACATGATGTCGTCGAAATCGGCATCGACACGGACCTTCAGACGCCACCGTCTCCACTGCAACTGCAGTCCGCGCCGCAGCAGCAAAGCTCGGCAGTCCCGCTGTCTAATGTCGCCGGAGACAATCAGCCGGCTCCCGGCTGGATATCCCAGACGGGAGCGAATTAGGGGGCGGCTGTGATCATCGATGACAACAGGCGGCTTTCGCCTCAAGCATCGCGCCGAAAGCCGGATACCGGTTTTCGGCAAACCCGATGCCTTGGCCGTTCGTCCTCCGGATCGGGATCTGAAGCATGTCGATAGAACCGATCGGCTTCCTCGTTCTGCTGCTTGGCCTGCTCACCATGGCCAACGGCGCGCGTTTTTCTATAGCGACCCTCTGCCTGTCGACGCTCTTGGGCGCCGCAGCGGCGCTCCAATTGCCGGCGCTCGGCGGCAGCAGCATCCAGCCGAGCCATCTTCTGGTGCTCTTTCTCGTTGCGGCCGCCCTGCTGCGCCCGGCTCAAACGCAGGCCATACTGACCAGCCTCGCCTATCCAGGCCCCGGCTTCTGGTTTGCCACCTACATCCTGTTTTCCGTGGCATCGTCTTTCTTCTTGCCCCGCATTTTTGCCGGCGCGACCCTCGTCTATTCCTCGGCACGAGACGCATCGGGCATGATGTCGACGGTAGCCGCGCCGCTGGCGCCGGGTTCGTCCAATCTCAGCCAGTCTGTCTATCTGCTCGGCGACCTCGCCTGCTTTGCCCTCGTTTCAGGGCTTGCAAGACTTGGATATGCCCGTTTCATCGCACAGCAGTTGATCGTGGCGTCAATCGTCTGTTTTGCCCTGGCGTTGATTGATATCGGAACCTTCCTGACCGGCCAGTCCTACCTGCTCGATGTCATCAGGAACGCAAATTATACGATGCATACGGCCGAGACGATCAGCGGCTTCAAGCGCATTGTCGGCCCCTTTCCCGAAGCAAGCATGTATGGCGCGGTCGCACTTGCCTATTTTTCCTTCACGCTCATGCTCTGGCTGGAGCGTGTTCAAAGCCGAATGGCGGGACTTGCAACGCTTTTCATCGGCCCGACGATCGTCCTCTGCACGTCGACGACCGCCTATATCGCGGGCATCTTCGTCGTCTGCATGTTCGTGCTGTTCTGCCTGAAACGGCTGATCGGGGGGCCGGCTACGACGCCGCATGTCACACTCCTGGTGATCACGCTGTTCTTGATCCCCTGCGCCATCGTCGCACTCAGCCTTGTCCCCGACGCGTGGGATTCCATCGCCGGCCTTGTGAACACCACCCTATCGGACAAGCTCCAATCGCAATCCGGCGAAGAGCGGACCGCCTGGAATACGCTGGCATTGATCGCATTCGTCGACACCGCTACCTTCGGCGCCGGGCTCGGCACGGTTCGAGCTTCGAGTTTTATCGCAGCCCTGCTCTCTAATGTCGGTTTGACCGGCACTCTGCTCTTCGCCACCTTCCTGTACAGCCTTGTGAGGGCGTCCGGCCGGCACATATCGGGCGATCGGAAAACGCACGCGATCGGAAACGCCGCAATTATGGCATCGATAGCCCAGGTCGCCTCGGCATCGATATCAGGAAGCGGTACCGATCTCGGCTTGCTGTTCAGCACCACGGCGGGCCTGGCGGCCGGCTGCCTGGCGACAACCAATATCTCGCCACGACAGGCGACCCGATCGCTTGCCAACCGGACCCCACTGGAGACATCGACATCTCAGATGAGAGCGCCGATGTTTTCAACGCGATGACGCCCGCCTTGCAGTTTCGCCATGGCGCGAGATGGTCTCGTCGAGCCATCGGCATGCCCGCGCCGGTTCGGAATCGGCCGGCCGCGCCGCATCTTTCAAACATTGCCGGTAATAGCAATTCGTCGGCCGAACGCGATCGCGCAAAACCGTCCCCAGAAGGCTATTCTGCGGATTCNATGTCAAAATCAGCTCTGCTGGCGCTCTCTGGTGGCCGCGACGTTATCTGCGACGGAATTGTTTTGCCGCTGCCTGGCACTACGCCGCACAAACCCCGAAACGAACACGCCTGCCAAGTAGCCNACTTCCATGAGTGCGAGGATGGCAATAGCGGAGAGGATGGCNGCGATCATGGAGGAGCCGTCGNTGAAAACCACGCTGCCGAAGCCGATTGCCACGAGGAAGGCGAAAATTGCGAAAGCCCAGGCACGGATGGAAGCTCCGGCAGCTATCGATATCACCGCTGCCACGACTGCGGTGATCANCATGACAATTCCCCTTCCCTCTGCTTTCCGACAANGGTCCCGGTACCGACCGTCGTACCGCGAAACACGATGTCGAAACACAGCCTTTTTACAGGCAAGGCACTCTTCATGGCGAATATCTCAACAATGAAACACATAAAAACCGCCGGCGGCCAGACACCCGTTCAGCTCTGCGGCGCTGAGCACCGGCTATATATACCGAACAGGGCCTTCATATGACAGACCCGTCGGCTCAATTCTCAATCGTTCCCTCGACGGGCAACTCAATGCCGATTCATTCGTATTGCGCACAATCGGAAGGGTGATGACATGAACAATCAGTGCGTCGTCTACGTCACGGATGTCGAGTATTCATTTCCGACCATTCTCTCCGCACTTCAGGCTCGCAAATTTGCAAGCCCCGCGACAGATGTCTGCGTCCTCATGTCGGAACATCTCGATAATTTCGAGGAGCTGAAAGCCCTGCTGGCAACGAGCCGGGTCGACTTGATCGATGCGACCGACGCGCTGCGGGATTCGCTCGGCAGGCTCGACAGTTCGCATTTCCAGGGACGCATCAGCGTCAGCACCATGGCCAAGCTGGTCCTTTGCGAGATCCTGCCTACCAACTATACCCAGATCATCTATCTCGATGGAGATACCCAGATCGTCAGCGATCTCAGTCGGCTCGAAAATGCCACTGTGCCCGAGGGCAGGTTTTTCGCGGCGCGCGATTACACCGCGATCCATGACTTCCTCGACACTGGAAAGAGCAGCTACTATTTCAACGCAGGGGTGCTGAAATTCCACCGCAACGGTTGGATCGGGCAGGAGGCGCTTGAGCTTTTTGCTAAAAACCCCGAGGCCTGCGAGGGCAAACATGATCAAGGCGCATTGAATTATGTCTGCGGTTCATCGCTTATCCTCGTATCGAACCGCTGGAACTTCCCCAAACAGTTCCTTCATCTGGTAAACATGTCCTCCCTGTCGATCGTCCATTACATGGCGCATCCGAAGCCGTGGCATGGCACCTTCTTTCCATGGACCGACAAGGAAAGCCAAGTCTACGTCGACCTGCGCAAAGCACATCCGATTTACAACGCGCTGTATCGCGGAATAAGCTTCGACCGTAAGATGCTGTATAAATACCGATCGATACGAGCGCGCATCGAACACGCAATCGAGAAAAACGGACCCCATCCGCGCGTCCAGAGCCTGCTGGTCGGCGGCGACTACGCCGTATGATGATGTGTTGTTGGTCAGACCTGAGGATTGTCCGCGTGACGGATGTCGGGATTGCCGGTCGAGCCGTGGATTGCAGGCGGATGCGCAAGTATTCATCCATTCACCCAGAATGGATAGTGTTCAGGACAGAATATGAGTTATAGGGCTTCCGCCGCCAGTATCTCGCATTACCTAAAAGCTCGCCTGCGCCGGACGCTCAAGGCTCGGCAGGTTCGNTACGACCTGCTGCGCGACGGGCTCAAGCAGGCGCGTCATGTCGTCATCTGCGTCATCCGCGACGAGGGACANCGGCTGGCATTCTTCCTGCAGTATTATCGCGATCTCGGCTTCGAGCACTTCATCTGCATCGACAACGGCTCGTCCGACGGTACGGCCGAGTTGCTGTCCAGCTTCGACGATGTGTCCCTTCTTTCGGCTCATGGCTCCTACAAGGCGGCGAGATTCGGAAACGACTGGATCAACGAAGTAATCAACCGCCACTGCCGGGAGAAATGGGTCCTCTATGTCGATGCGGACGAGTTTCTGGTCTATCCGCATTGCGACACACGACCGATCGATCAATTGACCACCTATATCGAATCCATGGGCGGCCACTCGCTCCGCTCGGTCATGATCGACATGTACAGCCCGCATCCCGTTCTCGAAAACATATGCGAACCCGGTCGCAANCCGCTCGAGGTCTGCAATCTCTTCGACCGATCCGGCTATGTCGCACATTTCGACAAACGCAACGGGACGATATGGATCAAGGGCGGCGTCCGCGGGCGCGTCTATTTCCACGACCGGCTCTGGGACGGCCCCGCGCTCAATAAGATACCACTCGTCTATATCAAGGGTGAACGTCTGTTTCTGAAATCATCGCACCAGGTCTGGCCGCTCTCCCTAAATCTGGGCGACATGCGCGGAGCGCTCGGCGTATCCGGCGCTCTTCTGCATTTCAAGTTCCTGTCGACCTTCGTGCACAAGGTTGCCGATGCGGCGCACCTGTCCCAACATACGGAAGAATATACCGTATACTCTTCGAGCAAGGACATGGATGACTTCGTCTGTGAGGATACGGGCACCTACAGAAGCTGGAAGGACCTGTCCGATCACGGGCTGATCCAGGGTGAAGGCTGGCAATACTGGAGACATGCTTGCGAGAGCGAAGTCTAGAGCAATTCCAGCAAAAGTGCGTAGCGGTTTTGCGTCCGGAATTGCGTGAAAACAAAGAGATAGAGCATTTCCNTGATTCGGAGAAAAACGGAAATGCTCTAAAGCAGGCCNCGCAAAATCCGCAGNGGTTTGCGACGATGTGCATGANGGCAAACCGCCAGGCNGATCTTTCGGCCCTGCTTGCTCCNATTTATCAACGCCCACCGCATCAAACACAGAACCCGCCGGTGGCGGGTTCTGTCGAGGCTTTCTGCTGCTCCGTTTTTTGTTTATCGCGGCNGTGCCTCAAGCGAGAGACACTGCCCCCTCGGCATANGCCTCAAGCGCCTTCCGATTGAGAATGCGGATTTTGCCCTGTGTCCCGTCAACCACCTTGCTCTCGCGCAAACGGCGCAGACATTGGTTGACCTTCTCACGCGACGCCGGCAGCGTCGCGGCCAGGTCGTGTTGGGAGATAATGAGCTCGTTGCCGCTATTCTGCGTATCGACGTTGTACAAGGCAGAAAGACGCAGCAGCGTCCGGGCCAGTCTCTGCCTTAAACTCGACCCGGCGTTGGAAATAATCCGCAGTTCGAGTTCTGAAACACGCGCCAGTGCCTTCGACAGGATCTTCACCTGAAATTGCGGATCATTCGCACACCAGTCCCGCAGCAAGCGGCCGTCGAAGTAATGCAGTTCGCAGTCCGCCGTGGCCCGATATTCCAGGCTGAGAGACTGTTTGCGCAACACCTCCAATTCGCCGATCAAGCCGCCTTTCGGAATGATTTCCACGATGAACTCGCGTCCATCGGCAAGCGGGGTGCTTGCACTCACCATTCCGCGCTGCACGCGGGCAAACATGTCGATGACGACACCGGCGCCGGCAATAACCTCACCGCGACGAAATTTTCGAACACTCGAGCGGCAAAACGGAAACTCGTGATCCAAATCCGGCCGGCCGCCGTAAACAATACCTACAGGACCGCAAGTAACCGTTTCGCTTATTCGCGCCGCGCCTCCTTCAATCCTGCTGTCTTTGATGCTAATCGCACCGTCCATACGCGCAACTCCAAGCAGACTAATTGATTTATTGTCGTCAACGACATTCGTAATGCGTTAAGTTAGAAAGTCAAATAATAATAATATAAAATTTACGTTCTAAAACTATACATAATTCTGACGAATCCTCACATTTATATATCATAAAATCCATATTTAATTCTGTCAAAAGCACACTTTTGAAGCTGTTGGATAATTTTTATACAATTCGAAACAATTGTGCGCCGTTAGAATAGGCCAACAATATAATAATAATATTTTTACCTGGAATAAATATTTCCAACATCACAGATGTATATTTTTCTAAAAAAATACTTCTTCAACTATTCACAAGAAATTCTTCACATGATAAAGAATTTATCCACGGTTATGACTTCGGTCACAGACACCAAACTTGCACTCAAACAAGCTTTTGACTGTGATTTCTGGGATTCGCCTAACGGAGACGCGGATGGCGGGAAAAAATCATGGGCGCAACCCAACCGAACCTTGGCGGGATTTCGCCAGGGCGCGGCAGGAAAGGCGTCCATTCAATTCGTCACAATCCCATACGATCAGCAGACTTCTGAAACGCGCATTCGACATCATCATTGCGACAGGTCTCTTATTCCTTTTGTCACCGTTTCTTCTGTCCGTAGCAGCCATCATAACGCTAAGTGATTGGGGACCCATTTTCAATTCCCATCCGCGGATCGGTTATAAGGGAAAAGAGTTTGGCTGCCTCAAGTTTCGCACGACACGCGCCGACGCAACGGCCAAGGCACATGTCACTGTCGTCGGCGCTATCGTCAGACGATCGAGCCTCGACAAGCTCCCGCAATTGATCAACGTGTTGCTGGGTCAAATGAGCCTCGTCGGGCCCCACGCCATTACCAAGGAAGAGCTGCCGCGTTACGGCGAACATGCCTCTGCCTATATGGCCGTCCGTCCCGGCTTGATCGGCCACTGGCAGATCAACGGACGCAACGACGCCAGCCATCAGAACAGAGTTTCCCTCGACGTCGAGTATTTGTCCAAATGGACGCTCGCGCTGGATTTCGTGATCATCGCAAAAACACTCTCGGCCCTGCTTTCCCGGCACGCCTTACTGCCCAGGGTGGACTCCTAAGCAATTCCAGCAAAAGTGCTCAGCGGGTTTGCGTCCATAGCACAGCCGAGCTTCCTGCCGCATCGGTCATGTCACCATCCATGAGGACGCTTGCCGGTCGCATGGGAGCGGTCAGCGATGGAGGTCTTTTTCCGGCGCTTCTGAATATGCCCCCCCAACGAGAAAGCGAAGAGACCCGCCAGATAGCATATCTCCATCAATACAAGCACTTGGAGGCCGGAAGCGATTGCCTCCGTCAAGGAAGAACCTTTCAGCAGGATCACAACGCTCAAAGCCGCGACCAGCAGAAATGCAAAGAATGCGAAGGCCCAGGCGCGAATGGTCGCTCCGGCGGCGAAGGAGACGGCAATCACGATGAGCGTGCTCTTCAGCATTATTCTGCTCCTCTCTTCACCTTCTTCAAGCCACCGTCAGCCCCTCAATGACATGACAAAACCCAAAGTCGAAACGAAGTTCGATCAAAGTATTTTATCTATTACCGTTAAAATATTGCTAATAGCCGCCCAACAGATCGATTGAACAACACTGGAGAATATTCAACTATTCATCCAGAAGGGCCGATCACTCCCCAAAAAACCAAGAAACCATCGGATACGACAGCTGGAAAAGTTGGGCATTTGGAGGATTAATACAGTCATAGATCTAGCCACGACGTTACCTTGTCCAACCGAAAAGATCAGTCTGAACATAGGCTTACGCATGAGCGGATATGCGCGCCAAATCCGGGCCGCGCTTATCGGTGTAGGTACGTCGATATGGCAGTGATCGTGCAGCAAGCCTGCTGCAAACCAGGCCCTTGCAAACGGCCCGGATTTTCGTCTGTGGCGCTCAGCCAGCATCAAAGAAACAGGGCTCGCGGTGATGGCGAGCCCTATTGAGTTGTTTTCTGGATTGAGCCTGTTCCGGAATTGCCCGCCTCCAAGCCGGCATCCAGAACTCTATTTCGAGACCGCCCCGGCCAGTTGTCGTTTCGTGCCGCGCTGAAGCCTGAGATTTTCAAGCCAGGTTACTTGTTTCCTCAATTTCAACGCCGGCTTTTCGATGAATCTCCACGAGAAAGCGGCAAAGCAGGTGGCAATAATGCTGCAGACGATGCCGTTCAGCCACCAGTTATGCGCCCAAGGCCCGAGCGCGACGAAGGCCTGCTGGATCGGGTAGCCGTAGAGGAAGACGCCATAGGAATAGTCGGCCCCGCGCAGAACACCAAGCTTTCGGGGCGAGGTCAGACCGAGGAAAACCGTGACATATCCGATTGCCGGGATGGCAATGAAGTCTCCGAAAGAGGTGAACCAGTAGGCCCANAGGATGACTGCCACNGAGGCGAGGAAAATCCGGATATCCCAGCGAACCCTGTCCTTGTAGAGATAGAAGGTCACCCCCACCAGAAATGCACAAATAAGCAGATTGCCCGATGCGGTCGTGGGCATGGTGGCCCAGTCGCTTTCATGCTTCCAATATCTTGCGATNCCAAAGGCTATGATCAAGGCCGGCGTTGCGATCAGGGCGATCACGCGCCGCCTGACCACGCCGAGCAGAAANAGGGCGGCGATCGCAGCATAACACTCAAGCTCGAAGGGCACCGTCCAGAGTTGCCCGTTCACCATCGCAGCATCAGGATTGTCCAGGAATACGCCGGGAAGATTGAAGTGAATGTGCCCGGTGACATTCAGCAGATAAGTAAAGAACTGAGGATCGGTGAAATAGTCACGCAGGTCATACTCCGTATAGATCGCTCCGAGTATAAAGGCAGCCAGCAACACCTCTACCGCAAGAGCAGGGTAGATCCGGATAAACCGATTCCCGAGAAAGGAGATCAATGTCTTCGATCGTTCAAGACTGCCAGCCACGAGGAACCCGCTCAGGACAAAGAACATGGGCAGCACTGACTTGATGACAGGACGGAAGGGTGACTCCCAAAGAAAGAGGTCATCGCCGTACGTGACGCGGGCCGTATGTATCCAAAGCACTGAAAAGGCTAACAGTAATCGCATATAATCGAATCCTGTCGGTCGCCCGTTCGCTAGATCAAGCTTTTCGCCGAGAAACATCTGTGCCCCTTTCAGAAGTATTGACTCGATTTGGAATGGCAAGCCGTTGCCGCAGGAGCGGCGGCGGCATCATTGCCGGATCGGGGCGGCGTGTCAGTGACCACAGCTACATCAAGTAAAAATTGAACGAGAGAGCACCGCTCTCCCGAAGATACGTATCCGACCGCCAATCCAATGGCCCCGCGCTTCCCGGGGCGCCATGCGACGGTCGGAGTTGGGATCCAGGCGATCGGGCAGCAGATTGGATGAGGAGACTATGAAATTTCTAGCCACCCTGTTCTGTATTGTTCTCGCCCTGATCGGATTGGGGCTGATAGGAGGCGGCGCCTTGCTGCTCAGCCTCGGCGGCTCGCCCTATTATGCGATCGTCGGGCTTGCCTATCTGGTTGCCGCGTTTCTGCTCTGGCGCCGCAAGACGTCCGGCGGCCTCATCGTCCTGCTTGTCGCCATCTTCAGTTTTCCCTGGGCGCTATGGGAATCGGGTCTCAATTTTTGGGCACTTTTTGCGCGCTTGATGTCTCCGATCGCGCTGGCGGGTTTTGCGCTTCTCTTTGCGCCATCGCTCTCGCCGACCGCCAACCGGAAGCTCTACCATGGCGGCGCCCTGGTCACGGCGATCCTGTTCGTTGCCGGTTTTAGCCTTGCTTTCACGCCGCATGGCGTCATCCGCCCTTCCGCCGACATCACCGCCTACAAGGCGACCAAGGGCGACAATTCTCCCTCCGATTGGACCTCCTATGGCCGCACCACGGCGGGAGATCGTTACTCGCCCTTCGATCAGATCAACCGCGGCAATGTCTCCAAACTCGATCTTGCCTGGACATACCGCACCGGAAAGAGCGATGGCGCCGATCAGAACACGCCTCTGCAGATCGGCGACACGGTCTACACCTGCACGCCGACGGATGTGATCGCAGCGCTCGATGCCGATACCGGCAAGCCGCGCTGGATCTTCGATCCCAAGGCGACGGCGCCTTACTGGCAGCGCTGCCGTGGTCTCGGTTACTATAAGATGCCGCAGGACGCGCAATCCGCCGACGGTCTTTGCAACGAGCGCCTGGTGCAGACAACGATTGATGCCCGTCTGCTGGAGATCGACAGCAAGACCGGCGCCCCCTGCAGGGGCTTCGGAGACAATGGCACCGTGCAGCTCTCCCAGGGCATGGGCGAAGTCAAGACAGGCTATTACTTCCAGACATCGGCGCCGCTGATTGCCCGCAATCTGATCGTCGTCGGGGGCTGGGTCACCGACAATCAGGAGGTCGGCGAACCCTCGGGCGTCATCCGCGCATTCAACGTGGTCACCGGCGAGCTCGAATGGGCATGGGATCTCGGCAATCCTGAGATCACCAAACTCCCACCGGAGGGCCAGACCTATACGCGGGCCACACCCAATATGTGGACGACGGCCGCATTCGACGACAAGCTCGGTCTCATCTATGCGCCGCTCGGCAANACCACCCCGGATTATTACGGCGTCAATCGTCCGGCCTTCGCCGACCAATACAACGCGACATTGGTGGCGCTCGATGTGACGACCGGGCGGGAGAAATGGAAGTTTCAGACCGTGCATCACGACATCTGGGACTATGACCTGCCGGCCCAACCGGTCCTGATCGACTTGCCTGACGGCAATGGCGCCACCGTGCCCGCTCTCCTGCAGACCACCAAACGTGGGCAGCTTTTCCTGCTCAACCGTCAGACCGGCCTGCCCCTTGCCGAAGTCCAGGAGAAGCCGGTGCCGCAGCAAGGCGGCGCACCGGAAGAGAAACTGTCTCCGACGCAGCCCTATTCCGTCGGCATGCCGACCATTGGCGCGGAACGCGTGAGCGAGCAGACGGCTTGGGGCCTGACGATGTTCGATCAGCTGGCATGCCGCATCGCCTTCCGAAAGATGCGCTACGACGGCGATTTCACCCCGATCGGCACCCAATATGCGATCCAGCAGCCGGGAAATCTGGGTGGCCTCAATTGGGGAAGCGTATCGGTCGATCTGCCCAACAACCGGGTCTTCATGAACGATATCCGCGTACCGAGCCTCTTCGCGCTCATCCCGCGCGCGGAGTATGTCGATTTTGCCCTCACCACGACCGCGCACGGCCCCTCCGCCCCGCAGCGCGGTACGCCCTATGGCATGGCCACCGAAATGTGGACATCGAGGCTCCGCGTTCCCTGCACGCAGCCGCCCTTCGGCACCGTCACGGCGGTGGATCTGAGTACCCGCAAGATCGCCTGGCAGGTTCCGGCGGGGACCGCCGAGGAACTCGGGCCGTTCAAGATCAAAACCCGTTTGCCTATGCCGATGGGCTTGCCGAGTTATGCCGGCACTTCGGTGACCGCCGGCGGTGTCGTTTTCTTCGCCGGCTTCCAGGACTATTATATCCGCGCCTATGATGCCGAGAACGGTACCGAGCTTTGGAAATATCCCCTGCCGGTCGGCTCGAGCGCGACGCCCATGACCTATGTTTCGCCGAAAACAGGCAAGCAATATGTCCTGATATCGGTCGGCGGTGCACCATATTCGAAGGACGCCGGCGACTACGTCTTTGCCTTTTCGCTGAAAAACGGAGATTAGCCTGGCCACCGGCCGCTTCTTAGCAAAGGCAAACGGGATTTGGCGACGCTACCGCTCACACTGTGTTATTTTGGTCCGACGAGGAACTGAGGCTACGAGCGTGACGCGAAAACTGGCGGCGATCCTGGTCGCGGATGTGGTCGGCTACAGCCGTCTCGCCGGTGCGGACGAGGATCGCATTCTGGCGCGGCTGAGAACTCTGCGCAGCGATCTGGTCGATCCAACCATCGCCGTGCACAATGGCCGTGTGGTCAAGCGTACCGGGGATGGAAGCCTCATCGAGTTTCGCAGCGTCGTGGACGCCGTGCGCTGCGCGATCGAAGTGCAGACCGCCATGGTCGAGCGTAATATCGGCGTGTCGCCCGAGCATCGCATCGAGTTCCGGGTCGGGATCCATCTGGGGGATGTGGTCGAGGAAAGCGATGGCGACTTGATGGGCGACGGCGTCAATATCGCCGCGCGGCTGGAGGGAATTGCCAAGCCCGGCGCCATCTGTCTTTCCGAGGATGCCTACCGCCAGGTGAAAGCGCGGCTTGATCTTGCCGTGACCAATCTCGGTCAGATCCAGCTGAAGAATATCGCTGAGCCGATGCAGGTCTATTCTCTCCAGGTCGGACCGCTGTCGAACACGGCACGACAAGTCCAGCCGGCAATGAAAATGCCTCCGGCTACGGCCGTTTCCGATAAGCCCTCCATCGCNGTATTGGCGTTCAACAACATGAGCGGCGACGCCGAGCAGGAATATTTCTCCGACGGCATCAGCGAGGACATCATTACCGACCTTTCGAAGCTGTCNGAATTGCACGTGATCGCCCGCAACTCTTCCTTCGTCTACAAGAACGTCACAGCCTCCGTGCCTGAGATGGCCANGGCGCTCGGCGTCCGCTATGTCCTGGAAGGCAGCGTGCGCAAGGCTGGCAACCGCGTGCGTGTCACTGCCCAATTGATCGACGCCAGCAATGGCGGGCATATCTGGGCCAGCCGTTTCGACCGCGAGCTTACGGATATTTTTGCGGTTCAGGATGAGCTCACCCAGGAGATCGTGGCGGCGCTGAAGCTGAACCTCACGCATGGCGACCAGGATCGGTTNGTCCAAGGACGCGCAGTCGATATCGGCGCATATGAGCTCCTATTGCGCGGNCGCGAGCAGGCGTCGGCCCACACCCGAACCGGAAATATAGCCGCCCGCAGCCTGGCGGCCGACGCCCTCGCTATCGATCCGGATTATGCGGCCGCCCAGGCACTGATTTCCTTCACGCATGTGCTCGACTACATCAACGCNTGGAGCAACGATCCGGAGGCTTCGCTGCGGATCGGACTGGATCTCGCGCAGCAGGCAGTCGAGATGGCCGAGGAACAGCCGAATGGCCACTTCGCGCTGGGCATGGCTTGCATGTGGAACCGGGAACTGGACCGGGCGCGCGCAGAAGTGTTGCAGGGCCTCACGCTTTCTCCCAACTCCGCCGACCTCCTGATGCTGATGGCCCATATCCAGATATTTTCCGGCGATCCCGCAGGCGCTCTCGAGACACTGAATGAATCGATGCGGCTCGACCCGCACCATCCGGAAGTTCTTTTCCAATTTCTCGCCGATGCGCACTTTTCTCTCGGCGAATATGAGCAGGCGATTGCCGCGATCGAGCAGCGGCTCCAGCAAAACGCCCAATCTGAAACGGCCTATGCCCTGCTCGCGTCATGTTACGGCCACCTCGGGCGGCCGGAAGAGAGCAGACAGGCCTGGGAAAAAGCGCTCCAGATCAATCCCAATTTCTCCGTCGAGCGCCGCCGCCGCGTCCTTCCATTCCGAAACCCCGAGGACTTTAGCCGCCGTGTTGAAGGCCTCCGCAAGGCGGGCCTGGTGGTCCCGGATACTNGCCAAAGCTGACAGGAACTGCGGCTCGGACCGANGTCCCGGCAACTCATTTCACGCAGNTGNTTTCGCGAGGCATGTCGCCGGCNAGCTTGATGCACTTTGGGCGACTGTCATGGCAACGGCTCGGCACCTGCTGTAAGATATCGGTCGGGGATCTGACACCCAGGAAGAGCTGGTATGGAGCGCCGTCTTGCAGCAGTCCTGATTGCAGATGTGGTCGGTTACAGCCGTCTGAGCGAAATCGACGAAGAGGGAACGCGTATCCGCTTCCACTCCGATCTCCACGAACTCTTCGAACCGAAGATCGCCACGCATCACGGCCGCCTGATCAAGACCATGGGCGACGGAATCCTGGTTGAGTTCCAAAGCGTGGTGGATGCCTTGCGCTGCGCCGTCAAGATCCAGCAACAAAAGGCNGAACGCAATGCAGCCCTGCGNCCCGAGCAGCGGATGCTTTTCCGCATCGGCGTCAATCTCGGCGATGTCATCGTCGAAGGAGAGGACATTCACGGAGACGGCGTCAACATAGCCGCGCGCCTGGAGANTCTTGCCCAGCCCGGCGGAATTTGCATATCCGGCACCGCATTCGATCACACGGTACACAAGGCTGATGTCGGCTTCTCCGCCCTCGGTGAGCAGCAACTGAAAAACATAGCCGATCCGGTTCGAGTCTATCGTGTCCTGTTAGATCCCGCTGAGGCAGGCAAGGTTGTCGCCTCCCCTCGGCCGCGCCGCCGTGCGATTATCCTGGCGACGCTAGCAGCGCTGCTGATCGCGACCGCTGCAATTGTCTTCGTATGGCAATGGCCGTTCGTGCCGCAACGTCCATCCGTCGCGGTGCTTCCTTTCGCGAATCTGAGCAAAGATCCCGGCCAGGATTATTTCACCGATGGCATGACCGACAGCCTGATTGCCGATCTGGCCATGCTTTCGGACCTTGACGTCATCGGTCATAATTCGGTGTTTGCCTACAAAGGCAAGCCCTTGGTCTTGGCCGACATCGAACGCGATCTCGGCGTGCGCTTTGTCGTCGAGGGCAGCGTGCAGCGGATAGGCGACCAAATCCGNGTCAATGCGCAACTGATCGATACCGCAAGCGGCGATCACCTGTGGGCCAACCGGTTTAACCGCGGCGCGGCGGATGTGATGGCTGTGCAAAACGAGCTCAGTCGGCAGATCGCCGGCGCGCTTGGCCTGAAGCTCACNCGATCCGAGGCGGAGCGGATTACCCGTCCGCCGACCGCCAATCTGGAAGCATACGACTACTACCTTCGTGCCGANCAGGCGACGCGGACCGGCCGCCGTTCCCGGCTGCTGGAGGCACTGGCCCTCTTTGACAAAGCAGAAGCGCTCGACCCCGGTTTTGCAGAGGCCTTCGCGGCCGANGCGCGCGCGACAGCTTATGTCTGGCGAAGCGCCTACGACGATGTTCTCCAGAGCGCGCTGGCCCGAAAAAGGGTCTACGAGAAAGCAAGTCGCGCGCTGGCTCTCGACCCGGTTCTGTCATCGCCCTACGCCGTTCTTGCCGTCATGCAGGTCGTGGACCGCCGCTATGAGCAGGCTGTCACCTCGGCGCAGCAGGCAGTGTCGCTCGGGTCTACCGATGCCGAGGCGCATATGGCGTTGGCATATGTTCAATTGTTCTCCGGCAATCATGCCGAAGCCGGCGCGGCCGTCGAGACGGCGCTCAGGCACGATCCGAACCTCTCCGCCATCAACCGATACACGGCCGGCCTGGTCTTTTATTTGCAGCGCGACTACGCAAAGGCCATCGACAATTTCCAACGCGCGCGAGACGGTTCTCCGGGAAATGGCGATTTCGTTACCCCGCTCGCGATGGCCTATGCCCGTGCCGGTCGCCTCGATGACGCCCGTGCGACAGTCACCGAAGGACTTCGCTTTGTGGNAGGGCGCGATTCCCTGGCGGGCTGGCGTATCAGCAACGCCCACTTCCGCAACGAGCAGGATTTGGCCTTTATCCTCGATGCTCTGCGCGAGGCCGGTCTGCCGGAATGGCCGTTCGCTTTCAAGGGCGACGAGCAGGACCGGCTGCACGACGACGAAATCACAAGCGCCGTCATGGGCAAACTCCTGCGGGGCAAGACCGAGCCCTCAGGAAGCCCTGCACTCATGCAAATCGAACGCGATGGAAAGGCTGCATTCCGCTCGGCGACGCAGATGATCACCGAGACGGTTTTCGTCCAGGGCGACATGCTCTGCGAGCAGAGCGAAAATGCATTCGGACGAGCCGATTGCGGCCCGGTCTACAGATCTGCAAACTCGCCTGCTGAAACCAGCTATGCTTACGTGAACTCCACCAAGGTCTTCTATTTTTCGCCCGTCAAATAGCCGCACTCCACCCGCGGTCAGTGATACTGATCCCGTTCGAGATCGGCTGCGACCTTCGGCCAGTTGCTGTCGGCTTTCGGGACTGCTTCNGCCACATGCGCGGCAAACCCCTCCGCCGATCCCTTGTCGTAGATCAGGTAAAGCTTGCCGTCGATGATCTTGAACGCCTCTGGATCGACATTTACCGTGACCGACCCGAGAGCCACCTCGCCCGCGCAGTAACCGCCATACTGAGGCGCATATTTGATCGGCTCGCTGATGAACATTTCGCGGTGTTTGGCATTGGCGAAAAGCCAAGGCGTCCCCAGCCATTCGTGGGAGAATTCCTCGGAGCCTTTCACGGCTTTGCCTTCGGTGAAATAGGCGACAGGATCGTATCCCATGATTGCCACGCCGCCGAAGTACCCCGTATTGACCGAGTCGTCGGCAAAAGCCTGCGATCCACCGGCGGCTGCCAANGCCAGAAGGAACACCGCCACAGAGCGACNAATTCCTCGCGCACCGCTTCTGGTCCCTGCACACATCTGCGCCTCCTATTCAATCGTGGATTTCAATGCACTTGGCGTAACCTTCCTCGCCGAGGCGGCTGGCCGGTGGGCACGACGCGCCGTGCCGTTTGAACAATCGCACGATGTCCATGTTGCCCTTCCAGACCGCACGCGTGATCGGCGTGTAGCCGTGAACCTCTGCATGACCGACGTCAGCCCCCTCAGCGAGAAGAAACGCGGCGAGAGCGACGTGGTTTTCCTCACCGGCGACCATCAGCGGCGTTACACCCGCTTTGTTGGCCGCATCGTCGAGCGTCGCCCCGTGGTGAAGCAGCAGCTTGCTGATCGGCAAGCTGCCGGAAAAGGCCGCGGCATGAAGCGGCGTAAAGCCGCCCGAATTCCGAGCCATGACGTCAGCACCTTTGCCGATGAGCAATTCGGCGATGGCGAGCTGGTCTCCGAGCGCGGCGTTGATNAGAGGCGTCGCCNGATCGCGTGCCCGGCTGTTGACATCCGNACCCGCAGCCAAAACCTGTTCGACGGCGGCGGTGTTTCCGGTTGCGACGGCATCGAACAAGGGGCTCCCCGCAGCGGCCATTGTCGCTGTGAAAATCAACCCCACCGATGCAAGCAACCCGCNCATGGTTCAGCCNCCGAAGGTAGCCTGNGAAAATAGCACAAGCCGCAGGTTTTGGGTAGGCACCAAGCACCGCAGGAGCTTGAACGGCTCTGCATNAGGTTGCCGGTAAGGCGTCAGCCNGGCAGGATGCACACCTCTATCGCGACCACCGTGCTATGATCTGGTCNGTATTTGCCAGCGCCTTGCGAACGGCGTTGCGCGCCATGTTCGGTCGCTGCAATCGGATGTTTTTTTCAATATTTTCATGAAGCTTCAGTGCATAGCGCAAATTGTCTTCCTCTCGCGTGACGTGGGCGAAGAGGTGGTTCAACGCCGATTCGATCAGTACGCCGAGCGGCACCAGCAGATCATTTCCGGAGGCGCGTAGGATCGCGATATGAAATCGCGCATCGGATTCCGTTCGCTGCTGAAGCGATGTCGCCTGATCCATGTCATGCAGGGCCTGACTGATCGCATTCATTTGCTCCTCGGTTCGCCGCTCCGCAGCCAGTGCCGTCGCTTCCGGCTCGATCATATGCCTGAGTTCCTGCACAGCCCTCAGAAAGGCTTCACGATCGGGAGACGCGGCATACCAGCCCAAGACATCTCGATCCAGCAGGTTCCAACGCTCCTTGGGTTCGACCCAGCTGCCGATTTTCGGGCGNGAAGAAAGCAGGCCCTTGGCCATCAACATCTTGATCGCTTCGCGCACNGCCGATCGGCTGACTTCAAAGACTTCAGACCATTTNGCCTCATTTGGCAGGATCGTGCCCGGCGGATAGTCGCCGCGTACGATTCGCAGCCCAATCTCTCCCGCCAAAGACACATGAACGCTCGCCCCCGTNATGCGGGGAGCATTTGGGCGCCTTGTGGCCGAACGGTCAACCGTCACCACTTCGACCGGAGCCGCCGGCTTTCCCGATTTCTTGTCAGGCATTTATTTCTACTGCCTCAGCATCTTTCGATTGTCTGTATGTACTGTCAAAACAATCGTAATAACGAGGAAGTCGCCTGCGATTGACGCCGCCAAAAAGCGCGGAATCCGGGGCGCGTCAAGCCCTGCGGGCCTTTCGACCCGTCTCTCGTGGGGGCAGTCGGCGGCACCCTTGAACCGAGTGCCGCCAAACCGCGNACCTACTTTTGAATGCAGGTATCGACTGTATCCTTGGTGCACTCGTCGAGCCCGGTGAANACCGGATCTTCGACCGGCTTGCCGGCAATCAGATCCATCATCACCGAAGGCGCCTTGTAGCCCATCTCGAACGGCCGCTGGCCGACGAGTGCCGTCACCAGGCCTTCCCTCGCAATGGCAACCTCGTCGCCGATCGTGTCGGCCGCACCAATGACGAAATCATTGCTGGCGATCTTCTCGGCCATCGGCTTGAACAGGTCGCGATAGGGCTGCGGCGCGCCGAACAATGGCCAGCCACCCATAATGCCGAAGGCGTCCAGGTCGGGATTGGCCGCGAGGATATCGGTCATTGCCTGAACACCCTTGGCACCGTCGTCATTGGTGAACACCGGGCAACCGGCGACCTCCGTCCACCCGCCCTCGCCCTTCAGCTCGGTCAAGCCTTTCTGGCCAGTGAGCGTGTCGCGCATACCTTGCGCGCGGCGCAGAATATTGTCTGCTCCTGGATTGCCTTCGATCGTGCAGATCTTGCCGCCCTTCGGCTTGGCCTTCTTGATGTATTCGCCGATGCGTGCGCCCATCAGATAGTTGTCCGTGCCGAGATAGGTCTTGCGCAACGCTGCATCCTCGGCGGCAAGATCGGCATCGAGCGTCATCAC
>Ga0063456_1000774_pt1 | contig 18934 bp, 17 predicted proteins | sample AraplaMF_Cvi_mMF_FD_56228 | JGI IMG/M metagenome (GOLD analysis project Ga0063456, IMG submission 56228) | Arabidopsis root microbial communities from the University of North Carolina, USA - plate scrape MF_Cvi_mMF version 2 (version 2) | ecosystem: Host-associated > Plants > Roots > Endosphere ... | reverse complement strand
TACGACATCCGCAATATCGCATCCCGCTCGTTCCGTTAATAACGGGCACGATGCTTCCAAGACGGCGCCATCAGGCGCCGTTTTTGATTCCGGGGTGTTGGATCGCACATGCCAACATGATATCAGCCCGGGATGAACACGACCTCCTCCTATTCCCCCATCCACGTCGTTGGCGGCGGGCTTGCCGGTTCGGAAGCCGCCTGGCAGATCGCCAGTTCCGGCGTCCCCGTCATCCTGCATGAAATGCGCGGCGTGCGTGGCACCGATGCACACAAGACCGACGGCCTGGCCGAACTGGTCTGCTCCAACTCCTTCCGCTCCGACGATGCGACCAGCAATGCCGTCGGCGTCATCCATGCCGAAATGCGCATGGCGGGCTCGCTGATCATGGCCGCTGCCGATCGGTGCCAGGTGCCGGCCGGCGGCGCGCTCGCCGTCGATCGCGATGGCTTCTCTGAAGCCGTGACCAACGCAATCCACGAGCACCCGCTCATCACGGTTGTGCGTGAAGAGATCACCGGGCTGCCGCCGAGCGACTGGGATCTCGCCATCGTCGCCACCGGACCGCTGACGGCGCCGTCTCTCGCAAGCGCCATCCAGGCGGAAACGGGTGAGGATTCGCTCGCCTTCTTCGACGCCATCGCGCCGATCGTCTACCGCGAGAGCATCGACATGGATATTTGCTGGTATCAGTCGCGCTACGACAAGGTCGGTCCCGGCGGTACCGGTAAGGATTACATCAACTGNCCGATGGACGAGGCGCAGTACAATGCNTTCGTCGACGCGCTGNTATCAGGCGACACGGTCGGTTTCAANGAATGGGAAGGCACGCCCTATTTCGANGGNTGNCTGCCGATCGAGGTGATGGCCGAACGCGGCCGCGAGACGCTGCGCCACGGGCCGATGAAGCCGATGGGGCTGACGAANGCGCATAATCCGACGGTCAAGGCCTATGCCGTCGTGCAGCTGCGGCAGGACAATGCGCTCGGCACGCTCTACAATATGGTCGGCTTTCAGACGAAGCTGAAATATGGCGCACAGGCGGACATCTTCCGGATGATCCCNGGTTTGGAAAATGCGGAATTTGCCCGTCTCGGCGGCCTGCACCGCAACACCTACATCAACTCCCCCACCCTGCTCGACCCGTCGCTGACGNTGAAATCACGGCCNGGCCTGCGTTTCGCCGGTCAGATCACCGGCTGTGAGGGTTATGTGGAAAGCGCCAGCGTCGGACTGATGGCCGGGCGTTTCGCCGCTGCCGAACGCAAGGGCGAGGCGATCTCGCTGCCGCCGGCAACGACGGCGCTGGGCTCGCTGCTCGGCCATATCACCGGTGGGCACATCGTCACCGACGAGGAGCCGGGTAAACGATCGTTCCAGCCGATGAACATCAATTTCGGGCTGTTTCCGGAGCTCCAACCCGGTTCGATCGTCAAACCCGAAGGCGTCAAGCGCTTCCGCGGCAAGGACAAGACGATCATGAAGCGGCAACTGATCGCGCGCCGCGCGCTGGCAGACTGCGCCGCCTGGCTTGGCCAGAGTCTGACGCTTGCCGAGAGCGCCTGACCGGCGCTTCTACTGCTTGTTCGCCGCCGGCAGATTGCCGGATGGCAGGTCCTTATCCGGCTCGGCAATATAATTGCCGAGCAGCCAGAGCGACACTTCCGAAGCCTCCTTGGCGGAAGCGAATTCAAAATCACCATTGTGATGGGGCGCATCGAGGAAGTCGATCGCCAGTCCCCTGCCCGTTTCCGAACCGACGACACGCACGCGGCCCGGCTCGATCAGATGGCAGGCGAAGTGGCGCGACATGTTGCGCATGAAGCCCGCCTTGTTATCGTGCAGGCGTACGAAGATTGCCTGGCCGTTTTCCGTCGCCTGCAACTGGCGGATCGCCTCGGTCGGAAAGGCGCGGCCGAACTCGATGATGGCGAGGCCCGTGTCATGCAGGCCATCTTCCTTGTTCTGCGCGGCCATGCGTGTGGCCACAAAAGCAAAGAAAACAACGATGGCGAAAAGAACGCACCAGACGATAATGCCCACGCCGAGTCTCCGATCAAAGGGTAGCGGTGGAAGTGTTGTAACGCGCGAGACTTGCGCGAATTTGACCGATGTCAGATTTTCCGGCGTGCCGCAGCCAGCCCCATCCGCAACTGGCGGCGCCATTGCGGCGGCTGCAGCGGATGGTCGAACAGCGAGGCGCCGCGTTTTTGCGCCTTGACGAGCACCGGTTCGGCGAGCACCGTCGGCAGGAAGGCTGGAAACACGGCTGCCGCAATCGGCCCTGCCGCTCTCGCCTTCGCCAGATGTTCGCGACCAAGACCGGCAAAAGCCTCGATGGCGGCGGAGATGCGCGGCCTATCGTCGCCGGCAAGGAAGGTATCGCGGTCGAGACCGGTTGCCGACAGGATCTGCAGCGGAATATAGACCTGGCCGCGGCGGCGATGCAGCGGCATCAGCAGCAATAGCCCGGCGACGGCCTGGGCAACGCCGGCATGGCCGGCAGCGTCGGCCGATCGGGCGGCCTCCTCAGGTGAAAGCACGAGGCTTGCCAGCTGGATCAGGGCGGATGCCGTCTCGCCGGCGTAACCTTCAAGCGAGAGACGGGTCTCCATCGGATCGTCATAGAGATCGAAAGTGCGGGCCTCGATCATGTCGATCAGCGTCTTGCGCGGCAGACGGTGCGTTTCGATCGCGGCCAGAAGTGCAGAGGCGACGGGATTGGCCGCCGTCGAGCCATGTGCGCTGCCCTTCCAGCAGATCGTGCCAATATTGCAGCCTGACTTCGCCAGGCAACGGCTCGTGCACGAGATCGCGGACGCGGGCAAGCTCGGCATTAAAGGCATAGAGAGCTGCAAGCGCGCCGCGCTTTTCCTCCGGCGACAGCAGACAGGCGAGATAGCGGTCGCGATCGCTGTCACGCAGCATCGCCAGGCAGATCTCCTGGTTCGTCGTACTATTCGCTTCCGTCATCGTCAGACCGCGATCAATGCCGCGGCGACGGCGCGCTGCTCCGANAGCATGATATTGAAGGTGCGCACCGCAGCCCCGGTGCTCATCGGATCGGAGGAGATGCCGCGNGATTTCAGCGCCAGCTTCAATTCCTCAGGCAGACGGCGAAGCTCGGTTCCGGTGCCGACGAGCAAAACTTCNATATCACTAGCCTCATCCAGCACACGGCGGAAATTTTCCGGCGACAGCGGTTTCGACATATCCATGTCCCAGCCATGAATGCCGGAAGGCAGGCAAAGGATCGAGCCGCGATGCGACATGTCGGCAAAACGGAAACCGCCGTTGCCGTAAGTGTCGATCGGGGCGCGCCCGGGGAAATGCGCAGCGCGGATTTCTATGCCTTTTGCCATGTTTTCAAACCACCGTGCCGGATTTTACACCAGCATCCGTCTTGTTGCTCTCTTCCCCGTCGGGAGCCTCCGGCCGCAGCCGGAAGACGATCAATACAGGAGCGGCGATATAGATCGAAGAGAAAGTGCCGAGAGCGACGCCGAAGAGCATCGTAAAGGTGAAGGAGCGGATGACGTCGCCCCCGAAGAGATAGAGTGCGAGCAAGGCGAGCAGCGTCGTCGCCGCGGTCAGAACGGTGCGCGACAGCGTCTGGTTGATCGAGGCATCGATCAGGATCGGCAGCGGCATCTTCTTGTATCGCTTGAGATTCTCGCGCATGCGGTCATAGACCACGACCGTGTCGTTCAGGGAATAACCGACGATGGTCAGGACCGCGGCGATGCTCGTCAGATTGAACTCGATGCCGGTGAGGACGAAAAGACCGAGCATGATGATGACGTCGTGCAGCGTTGCGACGATGGCGCCAACGGCGAACTGCCATTCGAAGCGGATCCAGATATAGATCAGGATCGCCGCCAGCGCTGCCAGCACGCCGAGCGTCGCCATCATCGTCAATTCGCCGGAGATGGCGGGGCCGACGACCTCGACGCGGCGGAAATCATAATCCTCCTGGAGCTCGCCGCGCACCAGCGTCGCCGCCGACTGCTCGGCATTCTCGCCACCGCCCTGGGAAGCGATGCGGATCCGCGCGTTCGGCGGGCCGCCGGTGCGTTCGACACTGACATCCCCAAGATTGAGATCATTGAGGCGCGAGCTGAGATCGGCGATGTCGGCATTGCCCTGCTTCGCCGTCACTTCGATCAGCGAGCCGCCAGTGAAATCGATGCCGAGATGCAGGCCGACGGTGGCAAAGGCGGCCATGGCGATCAGCGAAATAACCGCCGAGGCCGTGAAGACATAACGGCGGATCCCCATGAAACGAATATTGGCATGCTCGAAAAGATGGGTGAGGATACTCTTCGGCAGATGCCGGGGATGGCGCCGTCTCAACCAGATGGCGACGATCGAACGCGTCAGCGTGAAAGCCGTGAAGACGGTCGTCAGGATGCCGACCGCCAGCGTCACCGCGAAACCGCGGATGGTTTCGCTGCCGAGGAAGAAGAGGATGATGGCGGCGATGAAGATCGTGACATTCGCGTCGACGATCGTTGCGAATGCGCGCGAGAAACCCCGACCGACTGCCTCCGCAAAGGAATGGGTGGTTTTCTCTTCTTCCCGGATGCGCTCGTAGATCAGCACGTTCGAGTCGACGGCCATGCCGACGATGAGCACGATGCCGGCAATGCCCGGCAAGGTGAGCGTCGCGCCGGCAAGGCTGAGCACCGCGACGATGAGGATCAGGTTGAAGAAGAGCGAGACGACGGCGATGACGCCGAGAATACGGTANAGCGCGATCATCAGCGCTGCGACNAGNACAACGGCGACGAGGCCGGCAATAAGGCCGCTGAAGATGGAATCGGCGCCGAATGTCGGGCTGACGCTNCGNTCCTCAACGCTCGTCAGCGTCGCCGGCAAGGCGCCGCCNCGCAGCATGATGGCAAGGTCGCGGACGCCATCCTCGGAGAAGTTTGCCGAAATCCGGCCCTCACCGCCGGTGATCGCCGCATCGATGACCGGTGACGACATTACCTGGTCATCGAAAACGATGGCAAGGTGCTTGCCGATATTCTGCCCGGTCGCCTGCGCCAGCCGCTGCGTGCCCTCGGCGTCGAGACGGTAGGTGATCGAGGTATCCTGCGTCTGCGGATCGACGNCAGGCTCGATATCGACCATGTTGCTGCCGCTGACGAAAGCGGTGCGGTCGACGAGATAAGGTACCGGNGGATCGTCCAGCGAATAGAGCACCTGCGATGTGGCCGGCCAACGGCCGTTCAGCGCTTCCTGCCCCGACATGCTTTCGTCGATCAGATGAAAGGAAAGCTTGGCCGGCTGGTTCAGGATGTTTTTCAGCCGCTCCGCATCGAGCGAGCCCAGCACCTGCACGACGATCCGGTCGGCGCCATCGGGGCGAACGAGGAAATTGTCATAGCCGAATCCGGCGATGCGGCGGCCTACGATATCGAGCGACCGGGTCCGGGCCGAGGCGACGTCGGCGGTAATGCCGGCGTCGGAAATCTGCAGCGAGAGTTGCCCCTCCCCGCCCTGNTGCAGCGCGATCTCAGGTCCTGAACGTCCCGCAGCCGTCGTCAAAGGCTTGAGGAGATCGACCGCCGCCTGTGTCTGGGCCGGATCGGTGATCCGGACGGTGACGGTCTGGTCATTGCCGGTCAGCCCGGTATAGCGGATGCCGGCGCCGCGCAGCGCGTTGCGCACATTGGCGACCGCCTGCTCCAGGCGGTCCTTGACGATATCGGAACGCTCGACCTTCAGAACGATATGCGAACCGCCCTGCAGGTCGAGGCCGAGCGTCATGCGGTCGTGGCGCAACCAGTCCGGCAGAGAGGAACGCTGCGCCTCGGTCAGCAAATTGGGCGCAGCGATGACGATGGCCGCAAACGCGACCAGCCAAATCAGAAGTGTTTTCCAGCGGGAAAAATGCAACATTCTCTCGACGATCTTCCGATCCGGCGGTCCTGCCGTTATCGCTTGTTACGCTGCGTCGGCCTTGACTGGTTCACCCTTGACGCGGACGTCCGAAATGCCNCTGCGGACGATACGCACGCGAACGCCTTCAGCGATCTCGACTTCAACTTCCTTGTCGTCGATGACCTTGGTGACCTTACCGACGAGACCGCCACCGGTGACGACCTGGTCGCCGCGACGGATCGCCTTCAGGGTCTCCTCACGCTTTTTTGCCTGTGCGCGCTGCGGACGGATCAGCAGGAAGTACCAGACGACCATCAGCGGCACGAACAGGATGATCATTTCGAAACCGGAGCCGCCGAATCCCGTTGCGGTATCGGTCGCGCTCTGGGCGAATGCCGGGGTGATGAACATGCTAAACTCCTCAGGCTTGGGCGGCGGAACTCCGCCTCTCTTTTCAGGTTGCCGGACTATAGTTACCGCTTCGATGAATGCAACAGAAACAGCCGGAAACAGTACCGATTCCGCTGCCTCATAACCTTTCCGCCGTCAAAACGCCATGGTACCCGGCATCCAAAGATCAAAGCAGATTGCCGCAGTGAGAAATCAGGAGGCCACCGATGACCGAGGAAATCAACACAGCCCTGCTTGCCGAACTGAGACGGCTCGCAGACGCCGTCGAGCGTCTTGCCGGACCGGCGCCTACCCTCAACGACTGGGATGCCGCCGACTGTTTCGTCTGGGCACCATCGCGCCAGCATCTGCAGCCGGTCAAGCGACCGAACCGGGTGGCATTGAAGCTCATCCGCGGCGTCGATCACGTGCGCGACATCCTGCATGAGAATACGGTGCGTTTCGCCGACGGTTATGCCGCCAACAATGTGCTGCTCTGGGGCGCGCGCGGCATGGGCAAATCCTCGCTTGTCAAGGCCGTGCACGAGGATGTCAGGCGCGAAAGCGGCGTCTCGCTGAAGCTGGTCGAAGTCCATCGCGAGGATATCGCCAGCCTTCCCAACCTGCTTGACCTGTTGAAGGACACACCACACCGCGTGATCGTCTTCTGCGACGATCTCTCCTTCGATCACGACGACACCGCCTACAAGTCGCTGAAGGCAGCGCTCGACGGCGGCGTCGAAGGACGACCGGACAATGTGCTCTTCTACGCCACCTCCAACCGGCGTCATCTTCTGCCGCGGCACATGATGGAAAACGAGCAGTCGACGGCGATCAATCCGTCGGAGGCGGTCGAGGAGAAGGTTTCGCTTTCCGACCGCTTCGGCCTCTGGCTCGGCTTCCATAAATGCAGCCAGGAGGATTATCTCGGCATGATCGACGGCTATGCCGATCACTTCAAGCTCGGGCTCGACCGCAGCAAGATGCATGCGGAGGCGCTGGAATGGGCGACGACCCGCGGCGCGCGCTCCGGCCGTGTCGCCTGGCAGTATATCCAGGATCTGGCCGGGCGCATGCGCGTTCACATCGACAGAGCCTAAATCGCGTAGCATCAGGCGCAGTTCGGACGACATNCCAAAAAACAAAAGCCCGGCGGGTGGCCGGGCTTTTGCGCTTCCTGGTACGCTGTACCTATTCCAGGAAAGTCATCGGGTTAACCGGGGACGCGTCCTTGCGCACCTCGAAATGGACCTGCGGCTGCTTGACGTCGCCGCTCATTCCGGAGACCGCGACGGTCTGGCCGCGCTGGATCTTCTGGCCGCGAGTGACGCTCAGCGTATCGGCGTTGCCGTAGACGGTGACGGTGCCGTCGTCGTGACGGACGAGAACCGTGTTGCCGAGTTCCTTCAGGCCGTTGCCGGCATAGATGACGACGCCGTTTTCGGCGGCCTTGATCGGCGTGCCCTGCGGTACCGAGATGTCGATGCCGTCGTTGCGGTTGCCGTTGACGTTGGCGCCGTATGANGCAATGACCTGGCCGCGCACCGGCCAGCGATATTTGCCGATGCCGGTCGATTCCGGCGCGTCGGAGCTGACGTCCGACTTCTTCTCGACATCGTCGACGGTCTGGGTGGCAGCCGGCGCCTTGTAGGGCGCGGGCTGAACGGAAGCCGTCTGCTGGGCAGCAGCCGGCTGCGTCGGCTTCGGATCGACCTTCTCGGCCGGGATCGAGGCGGTCTTGATGTTGTCGGCGGTGCCGTTCGGGATCTTCAGGGCTTGACCGACGCGCAGCGAGCTAGCCGAAAGACTATTGGCGGCCTTGAGATCGTCGACATTGGTACCGGTCGCCTTGGCGATCTTTGCCAGCGAATCGCCTTGCTTGACGACATAGGTGCCGGCNGGCGCTTTCGGATCCTTGCCGGCGCCGACCGGAAGCTTGCCGGTGACATCGGCGTTCGCCNTGGTCTTGTCGCGGGCGGAATTGGCGCCTGGAACGACAGCGACATTCTGCTCCGGCGCCTTGACCGGCTCCGGCAGCTTGCCGGGCTTGGAGAGATCGGCCGTCTGCGATGCCGCCTTGGCGGCATTGCCGCCGTTGAAGGTCGGGATCAGGATCGCCTGGCCGGGTTGGGCGGCAGATGCGGTCTTCAGATTGTTGACGCGAAGGATTTCCTTTTCCGGAACACCGAAGCGCCTGGAGAGCGTGGCAATGTTTTCACCCGGACGCAGCGTCACCGAAGGGGCATTGGTTGCGGACCAGCCGGAAACCCTCGGCGTCGTGCCTGTCGTCAAAGAATCGGGCGTCACCTTGGGTGCCGCCGGCGCCACCAACCGCGGCTTTTCAGCCTGCGGCGTAGCCGGGAAAGGCTGGGCGAGCGCAACTTCCTTTTCCCGCTGGCGGGATGGCGCCACAGCCGACGGTGCGGCAAGTTCTGTCCGCTGTACCGAGACCGGCGCGGAAGCCAGACGCGCGCTCGAGCTCGACGCGCGGATCGGATCGTAACTTGGGCGGGCGGGATAAGGCTGATTCAGCGCGTCATTGCCGCCGCCATAGCCCTGCTGGCTCGCAACGGCCGAACCGCCGAGATCGGCACGCGGCACCGGATCACCCTGAGAACCGTTCATATTCCTGCGCGGAATGGAACTTGTGGTGATCTGATCCTGCCCTGAGGAGGAAAACAAGCCGCCAAACCGTGTCACATCGGAACTGCAGCCCGTTGCGGCACTTGCCAGCAGGCCAACAACCAGAAGATTACCGGCCGACTTCCCGAACTTTGGCGAAAGACTGAAACGCATGACTCGACCCACTGAGAACGCAACCATTTGTGAGTCTATTAAAACGCGTTAGTATTACCACGCGGTTAAGATGCTGGAATCAGTGCGATATTTTTGAGAAGTTGATAACCATAGGCTTAGGGGTAAAAAATCGCAGTGCGCAGAGCATGATGCCCAAAACTTCGAGCGCTTTTCTGATTGTGATGCATATTCAGATTTCAGGCCGATCCGGCCGAAAAACATTTATGCCTGCGGCAGCCAGGCCCTACAGCAGCGAGGCAAGCCGCGGAACGATCGGCAGATAGGGAGCTTCGAACAGTTCCTCGCGTTCGAAACGGCTGCCGGTTTTCGTCAGCCGCACCATGCGGCACTCGTTTTCTGAAATCATCAGTGGCGCGATCATCGAACCGCCGGAAACGAGCTGGTCGGTATAAAAGCGCGGCATGGCATTGAAGGCGGCCGTCACCAGGATGCGGTCGAAAGTTCCCTCTCCCTGCATGCCGGCGCTGCCGTCGGCATGGCGAACGATGACGCTGCGCAGACCAAGCGATTCCATGCGTCGCTGCGCTGCCGTGGTCAGCGTCTTGTAGCGGTCGATGGACAGAACACGCTCGGCCATGCGGCCCATGACGGCGGCGGTAAAGCCGCTGCCGGTGCCGATCTCCAGAACGCGCTGTCCTGGTTTGAGCTTCAGGTGATGCAGGATGCGGACGGCAAAATCGATGCCTTCGAGGAAGGAGCCGCATTCGATCGGTATCGTCCGGCTCGAATAGGCGTCGTCGGCGAATTGCGGCGGCACGAACAATGACCGCTGCGTCTGCTCGACCGCCGTCAGCAGATCGAGGTCGGAGATGCCTTCGGCACGCAATCTGAGGACGAGCGCCGCAAAGCCCTCCTTCTCCGCCAGTTTAGCCGTCAAACTTGTGCTCCGTATCCCAAGGCCCGCGCCACGCGGTCCGTCACGGAATAATCGGTCAGATCAAGTTTCAAAGGCGTTACCGAAATCTTATTATGCTTCAAGGCGTGAATATCGGTGCCTTCGATGAAGGCGCCGGCGCGTTCGCCGAACTTCAGCCAGTAGTAGGGAAAGCCCCGGCCATCGGAGCGGGCGTCGACCTGCAGGTTGAAGGCGAGCTTGCCCTGCATGGTCACTTCCGCGCCATCGACCTCGTCGGGACGGCAGTTCGGGAAATTGAGATTGAGGAACGTGCCCTCCGGCAGGTCGAGCACCATCAGCTTTTCCAGGAGCGCTGGGGCATGCGTTTCGCAGACCTCCCACGGCACGATGCGCGCGCCGTCCTCATAGAGATAGGCCTGGCTCAGCGCGAAGGAGCGCACGCCCTGCATCGTGCCCTCGATGGCGCCGGCGATCGTGCCGGAATAGGTGACGTCGTCGGCAACGTTCGAACCTGAATTGACGCCTGACAGCACGAGATCCGGCTTGATGTCCATCACCTGCCGGATGCCCATGATGACGCAATCGGTCGGCGTGCCGCGCAGCGCGAAATGCTTGTCGGAAATCTTGCGCAGCCGCAACGGTTCAGACAGGCTCAGCGAATGGGCCAGGCCGCTCTGGTCGGTTTCGGGCGCCACGATCCAGACATCGTCGGACAGCGTGCGCGCGATCCGCTCCAGGGCGGCGAGCCCTTCGGCGTGAATGCCATCGTCATTCGTAAGCAGGATGCGCATCGCCTCAGGCCGCCCGTTCGATCTTGGTCAATCCGCCCATATAGGGGAGCAAAACGTCCGGAATCGTGACGGAGCCGTCCTCGTTCAGATAATTTTCAAGGACAGCGATCAGGCAGCGACCGACGGCGGTGCCGGAACCGTTCAGCGTGTGGACGAACCTGTTGCTCTTGTCATCCTTGCCGCGGTAGCGCGCATTCATCCGCCGGCCCTGAAAATCACCGCAGACCGAGCAGGAGGAAATTTCACGGAAGGCATTCTGCCCCGGCAGCCAGACTTCAAGATCGTAAGTCTTGCGCGAACCGAAGCCCATGTCGCCGGTGCAAAGCGTCATCGTGCGGAAATGCAGGCCGAGGCGTTTCAGCACCTCCTCGGCGCAGGCGGTCATCCGTTCGTGCTCGGCAACGGCGCTCTCGGCGTCGGTGATCGAGACGAGTTCGCATTTCCAGAACTGGTGCTGGCGCAGCATGCCACGCGTATCGCGGCCGGCAGAGCCTGCTTCCGAGCGGAAAGACGGCGTCAATGCGGTGAAGCGGAGCGGCAGCTTGTCCTGATCGAGGATTTCCTCGCGCACCAGATTGGTGAGCGTCACTTCGGCCGTCGGGATCAGCCAGCGGCCGTCCGTCGTCTTGAAGAGATCCTCGGCGAATTTCGGCAGTTGGGCAGTGCCATAAACGGCCTCGTCGCGCACCATCAGGGGCGAGCTGACTTCGGTATAGCCGTGCTCGCTGGTGTGGAGATCGATCATGAACTGGCCGAGCGCGCGCTCGAGCTTGGCGAGCGGCCCGGTCAGAACCGTGAAGCGCGAACCGGAGAGCTTGGCGGCGCGCTCGAAATCCATATAGCCGAGCGCCTCGCCGATTTCGAAGTGTTCCTTCGGCGCGTGGTTCCAGCGCGGCTTTTCGCCGACGGTGCGGGTGACGACATTGTCATGCTCGTCCCTGCCGACCGGGACGTCGTCGAAGGGGATGTTCGGGATGCGCGAGAGCGCGTCGTTCAGTTCGGCCGTCAGCTGCCGGTCTTCTTCCTCGACCGCCGGCAGCAGGGTCTTCAATTCGGCGACCTCGGCCTTCAGCTTCTCGGCGAGCTCGCCGTTCTTCTGAGCCATCGCCGCGCCAATCTCCTTGGAGGCGATGTTGCGGCGAGACAGCAAGTCCTGCGCCTTCTGCACGGCGGAGCGGCGCTTTTCATCGAGGGCAACGAGACTTTGGGCCAGAGGCTCCGCCCCGCGCTTGGCAAGGGCGGCATCGAGCGCTTCGGGATTCTCACGGATCCATTTGATATCGAGCATCGTCGTTCCAGGTCGTTGCAACAGAGATGACCCGGCCAAAGCCTGATCGGGCCTCGACCGGATGTTAAGCGGCGCTCACAAAGGGGGATTGGGATCGCCGCTCAGACGCTGTCCGTCTTGGCAACGTCCGCGGATCCGGTGTCCTTTTCGACCGCCTGCCGGGCACGCTGGCGCTCCACGAGTCGCGCCGCATAGATGGAAATCTCGTAGAGAAGGATCGTCGGTATCGCAAGGCCGATCTGAGACATCGGATCCGGCGGCGTCAGCACGGCGGCAACGACGAAGGCGAGGACGATGGCGAACTTGCGCTTTTCGGCAAGCCATTGCGACGTCAGCAGGCCGACACGGGCAAGCAGCGTGGTGACGACGGGAAGCTGGAAGACAAGGCCGAAGGAGAAGACCAGCGTCATGATGAGGCTCAGATATTCCGAGACCTTCGGCATCAGCGAGATCGCCACCTCGTCATGACCCGGCGCCTGCTGCATCGACAGGAAGAACCACATGACCATCGGCGTGAAGAAGAAGTAGACGAGAGCAGCGCCCATCAGGAACAGGACCGGCGAAGCGATCAGGAACGGCAGGAAGGCCTGACGCTCGTTCTTGTAGAGGCCGGGGGCCACGAACTTGTAGACCTGGGCGGCAATGATCGGGAAAGCGACCACCAGGCCGCCGAACATCGCCACCTTGACCTGGGTGAAGAAGAATTCCTGCGGCGCGGTGTAGATGAGCTGCGCCTTCTCGACGTCGAGATGCGCCCACACGACGGCCGTCTTGTAGGGAATGACCAGATAATTGAAGAGATGCTTGGCAAAAAAGAAACATGCGATGAAGGCGACGAAAAACGCGCCGATCGACCAGATCAGCCGCGTGCGCAGCTCCATCAGGTGCTCGATCAGCGGCTGCGGCTTGTCTTCGATATCACCGCTCATGCCTCGTCCTTCTTCGTCTGCGCCGGCTTCTTCGGCGTTGCAGTCTTTTTGACTGCCGTCGCGCGCTTCGGTTTTTCCACAGGCACGGCAACGGCCGCCGCAGCATCGATTTTGTCGGCAGCCTTGACGCGCGGCTTGCGCACNGGTTTCGGCTTGGCGGCAACCGTATCGGCCTGGACAGCCGCTGCTGCGANGGGTTCAGGCTGCGCCGGCGCAGGCACCAGCGGCGGCGTTTCCGGCAGGCTCATCGACGGCGTCGGGGCAGAGACCGCAGCAGAAGGCACCTCGGTCTTGTTTTCCGTGACCACGGTCGACTTCTGCAGGTCGGCTTTGATCTCGTTGCCCATCTGGCGAAGCGGGTTCATCGCCTCGCGCAGGCTGTTGACCGGGTTGAGCTTCTGGGCGTCGCTGATCGTCTGGCGGACATCGTCAAGCTCGGCTTCGCGCAACGCTTCGTCGAACTGCGCACGGAATTCACCCGCCACCTTGCGGGCACGCTGCGTCATCTTGCCGAAAGCGCGCAGCATCGGCGGCAAATCCTTGGGACCGACCACCACGATCAGTACGACCGCGATGACCAAAAGCTCGGTCCAGCCAATATCGAACATGCAAGGCTCCTGGACGGGAAGCGCGGGGGCTGCGCTTTTTCCCGGACTTGGTTACTTCGTTTCGTCGGCCTTGTGATCGACGGTCTTTGCCGTGTCCGGCGCGTCCTCGTCCGTCATGCCCTTCTTGAAGCTCTTGATGCCCTTGGCAACGTCGCCCATCAGTTCCGGAATCTTGCCGCGACCGAACAACAACAGCACGATGACCAGAACGATCAGCCAGTGCCACATGCTAAAAGAACCCATCATTACGCTTACTCCCTGTTTCTATGTTCCCACGATGTAAGGATTTCCGACACCGTTTCCAACATCAAGCCCTTTGAACTGCGCTTAATGTCACGGTATCGCCCTTTGTGACAAGCCATTGACCCGCCGAAAAGTGCTGGTTCTATTGTTTTCGCCATGCATGGCAAAAGCAAGACGCAAACCCCTCAATCTTCAGAGGTGCCGCGCGGCGCCAACAACCCCAATTCCTCGAGGTCCATCTGGGTGATCGGATCTTCGTCCTCGGTCAGTTCGTCGTTCATCAACGGCGAGGGAATATTGAAATTCGCCGGAATGCGGCCCGACAGCAAGCCCGCTCCCTTCAACTCTTCGAGACCCGGCAAGTCACGCAGCTCTTCGAGACCGAAATGGTCGAGGAAATCGCGTGTCGTGCCCAATGTCACCGGCCGGCCCGGCGTGCGCCGGCGGCCGCGGAACCGCACCCAGCCGGCCTCCATCAACACGTCGAGCGTGCCGCGCGAGGTCTGGACGCCACGGATATCCTCGATCTCGGCCCGCGTCACCGGCTGGTGATAGGCAATGATCGCCAGCACTTCCAATGCTGCGCGCGAAAGCTTCTTCACCTCATTGTCATCACGGCGGATGATGAATGACAGGTCGGCGGCAGTGCGGAAGGCCCAGGCGCCCTCGACCTGGACCAGATTGACGCCCCGCGGCGCATACTGCTCCTTCAGGCGCAGCATGATGGTGCGCACGTCGGTCTTCTCAGGCAGGCGCTCGGCGAGGAAGCCTTCGGAGACCGGCTGCGACGAGGCGAAGACCAGCGCCTCGGCGATGCGCTCGGCCTCGATCTCGGCCTGCAGTTCGCGGCTCCTGTCGTCGAAATCGCCTTCGAAATCCTCTTCGCTCTTCGGATCGATCAAGCCGGCTGCTCCTGCTCCACCACCTGCAGCGTGGCATGTTTTGGACCGCGGCGCATGTATATCGGCTGAAAGGCGCCATCCTGACGGATTTCGAGCTTGCCCTCACGCACCAGCTCCAGCGAGGCGGCAAAGGCGCTGGCGATTGCCGTGACGCGTTCCTCGGGTGCTGCGAGATAACGCAGCAGGTAATGCTCCATCGCCGTCCAGTCACCGATCTCGCCGATCATCTGGGTCAACAGCTCGCGGGCATCGGTCAGCGACCAGACACTGCGCCGCTCGATCGTCACCTGGGTGACGGCATTGCGCTGCCGCAGCGCCGCATAGGCGGTCAGGAGATCGTAGAGGCTTGCCGCATAAGCGGATTGCTGACGGTCGGGAATATGCTCGGGGGCGCCACGCACGAAGATATCGCGGCCGAGACGGTTGCGATTGACGAGGCCCTCCGCCGCCCGGCGCATGGCTTCCAGGCGTTTCAGGCGGAAGGCGAGCGTTGCCGCCAGTTCCTCGCCCGAAGGACCGTCATCCTTGACCTGCTGGGGAATGAGCAACCGTGACTTGAGATAGGCAAGCCAGGCGGCCATGACGAGATAATCGGCGGCCAGCTCGATGCGGATCCGCCGGGCGCTTTCGATGAAGAGCAGATATTGCTCGGCAAGCGCCAGCACCGAGATGCGCGACAGGTCGACCTTCTGGTTGCGGGCGAGATAGAGCAAGAGGTCGAGCGGGCCTTCGAAGCCGGCGACGTCAATCACCAGCGCTGGCTCGTGGCTGGCGCGCTCGGCACCGTTATCCTGCCACAGCTTGTCCATCGGCGTTGCCGCCTGCGGACGTTCCGTGCCCTTGACCGTGCTCACCTAGCTGCTCCCTTACGATCAGACCGTCGCAAACATCGCCTCGAATTCCACCCTCAATTCCGNTTCGTCGGANCTATCCGGCGCCGCGAAGCCTGCTTCCACCGCTTTTGCGCGGGCAAGNGAGATGCCGGCGAGCGGCGGAACATTTGCCACGACATCCCGCATCTCGTCCATATCGCCATTGCAATGCAGCACGATATCGCATCCGCCTGCAATGATATTCGCCGCACGCTCACCGATCGTACCGGAAAGAGCGTTCATCGAGCTGTCGTCGGAGAGCAGCAGACCGGTAAAGCCGATATGCTGACGGATGATGCCGTCGATCACCTTGCGCGAGGTCGTCGCCGGATTGTCCGGGTCGATGGCAGTGAAGACGAGGTGACAGGTCATCGCCATCAACTCGTCCTTCATCGCGATAAAGGGCGGGAAATCGTGGGTCTCCAGCTCATCACGCGAGACGGTGACGACAGGCAGNTCCAGATGTGAATCCGCGAAACCGCGGCCGTGGCCGGGCATATGCTTCATCACAGGCAACAGGCCGCCGGCCTTCAGGCCTTCGGCAGCCGCCCGGCCCATGGCGATGACGGTGTCGGGATCGCCGCCATAGGCGCGGTCGCCGATGACGTTGCTGCTGCCCTCCACCGGCACGTCGAGCACCGGCAGGCAATCGACATCGATGCCGAGGCTCGAAAGGTCGAAGGCATGCAGCCGCGACATCAGCCATGCGGCCCGCAGGCCAAGCGCCGGGTCGCGGCGATAAAGATCGCCGAGCGCCTGGCCGGAAGGATAACGCGCCAGAATGGGCGGGCGGATGCGCTGGACGCGGCCGCCTTCCTGGTCGATCAGCACCGGCGCATGCCAGCCGACGCTTTCGCGCAATTCGGCGACGAGATCGGTGATCTGCCGGGCTTCGGAGATGTTGCGCCCGAAGAGGATGAAGCCCCAGGGCCGTTCGCCCCGGTAAAAGGCCTTTTCTTCGGATGTGAGGGCAAGGCCGCTGCAGCCAAGGATCATCGCTTTTGATTCGGTCATGTGAGAATCATAGACGGCGCCCGGCCAAATGCGAGCAAGGTCCAGCGCGATGCACAAAAAAGAGCGGCGGACCAATCCGGTCCGCCGCTTCCGATATCAATGAGCCTGATTCTTACTTGGAGATCAGGCAGCTTCCGCCCGCGGCGCGATACTGTTCGCAGAGCGCAGCCGCCTCGTCCTTGGAACCGGCCGGAATGCGAACACGGTAGAACGTGCCCTTGCCGGCGATATCGGCCCTGCGGATCTCATGGCTACGGCCGCCAAGCACACCGGCGAATTTCTTCGACAGGTTGGCATAGGATTTGTTCGCCTCGTCTTCCGACGGCAGCGAGGCGATCTGGATGCCGTAGCCGCCGGCGGACGCAGCCTGCTGCGGCTTTGCGGCAACCGGTGCTGCGGCCGCGACCTCAGCCGTCGTCTGCTGTGCAGGCGGCCGGACATTGCCCTTCTCGGTCACGGTGCCGACGACGTTGACGGGCTGGTCGACCGGACGGGCGGTCGGGATCGGAGCGGTATCGGCAATCGCCGAGGTCTTGACCGGGCGCACCGGCGGCTCGACCGGGGCGGGATTTGCGGCCTGCGCGTCGGCGCTGCCTGCAAGCGGCGGCTCAGCCGGCGCGGTTTCAGCAGGTGCTGCAGAACGAGCATCGGCGGAAGCAACCTCGGCGCTTGCCGGGAAACTTGCGGCCGTTCCGGCGACCGGAGGCGCAGTCGGGGTCGATGGCGTCGTCTGGGCCGTCAACGGCGGCAGAGCCGACTGCGTCGGCTGGGCAGACTGCGCCGCCTGTGTCGGCTGGTCGGCGGGCGCCGGCTCCTCGCGTGCGACCAAGGTGCCGTCAGGCTTGACGATCATCGTGCGGACCTTGCGCGGCGAAACGGACGGCGCCTTGNCGGCATCGGTTGCAGAAGCGTTGTCGGCATTGTCCTGGTTCGGCAGCAGACGCGGATCCTGCGTCTCACCGACCGCGGTCGGCGTGACCTGATCACCGGCATTGGCGTTCTCGTCGTCCTCAGGCAGCGCTTCCGGTGTCAGGGTACGCTGGACGACATCGACGGGCGCCTCGTCGGAAGAAACGAGCGCCTTCTGCTTCGGCTCCTCGGCAGAACCCGCGACGCGGTCGTAGACAGCCTTATCCTGGTTCGGCACGGTCTTGCCGCCCGGATTTTCCGGAACGACCTTGACCGGCTCCTTGTCGGCGGTGATCACGCGCGGCTCGCCGGTTGCAACAATGCCGAGCCCCTCGCCGTTCCAGACGGAGGAATAGACGCCATAACCAACGCCGGCAAAAACGACGAGCACGACAGCCCCGGCCAGCAGCCGGCGCATCGACCGGGCGCGGCTGAAATCAGCGGCCTGGCTTGCCGATTCGATACGGACTTCGGAGGTTTCACGGCGCTCGACCGGTTCGCGCACGCTGCGGCGGAAATCCTCCTCCAGCGCCCGTTCGAAATCATCGAGGCCATCGGCGATGGTGGGCTTGACCGGCTTTGCCGCGGCAGCAGCCGTATCCCGGACCGGCGCCGGGGTTTCCCGCGGCTTGGCCGGCTCAAAGAAGCTGGCGATCTCTGCGTCGAGATCGAAATCGAAATCCGCAGTTTTTGCGACCGGCGCAGGCTGCTCCACCGGCGGCAGCGCCGGCACATGCATATCGTCGACGGTCTCGGGACGATCCTCCGGATCGGAGATCATCGCCGGATCGAAAGGCAAGTCTTCGGTGGATTCGGCGACAGGCGCCGCCCAGTTGAAAGCCGGCGCCGGAGCTGGCGCCTGCGGCTCAGAAACGGCGGCCGGAGCGGGCCGCACCGAGGCGGCGGCATCCTGCTGGNGAGCAGGAGCTGGCGGCTCAGGCGCAAAAACGGGAGCCGGCCGCGGAGCGACGGCGGCGACNTGCTGCGGCGCAGGGGTTATCGGCTGCGGCGCAGGCTCGATCTGCTCGGAGAAATCGAGATCGGCGAGTTCCAGTTCGATGCCGGCAAGATCCAGTTCGAAATCATGGCCGGCGAAGGGATCGTCGGCTTCCGGTACGGGCTGCGGCGCCTGCGAATATGCCGTTACAGCAGGCTGCGGCGCAACAACTTCGGCAAGTTGCGGCGCGACAGGCCGTGCGGCTTCGGCAGCATAGACCGGAGCAGGCTCGATCGGAGCAGGTCGGACGAATGCTGCGGCGACCGGTGCGGGCGCGATCACCTCGGGCTGAACAGGTGCTGCGGCCACCGGGACGGCAGGAACGGGTGCCGCCTCGATCGATGCGGGCTGCGGCGAAACGGGCGCCGGATTGGCGCGTTGCGGCACCGGATAACGCGAGACGTCGGCCAGCAGATCGTCGAGATCGAA
>Ga0063456_1000759_pt1 | contig 19163 bp, 20 predicted proteins | sample AraplaMF_Cvi_mMF_FD_56228 | JGI IMG/M metagenome (GOLD analysis project Ga0063456, IMG submission 56228) | Arabidopsis root microbial communities from the University of North Carolina, USA - plate scrape MF_Cvi_mMF version 2 (version 2) | ecosystem: Host-associated > Plants > Roots > Endosphere ... | reverse complement strand
GTATGGCTGATATAGTCCCGCTGAGGTTCCGAATTTGAGGGCTGAAAGAAAAAGCGAATCGGCTTCCTCTGTCTCGCCGATTGACGCGAGCATCGTGGCATACTCTGTCGCAAGGCGGCATCCCGCATAAGGCGTACCGAACTCTACCGCGCGATAATAGAGTTGCCGGAAGGCCGCAAGGGCCTGCTTCGATGGTGCTTCCGCCCACGACAAGCGGCAGCGGGCGATTGTTCGGTAGTACGCCATTTCGTCGTTGGGTTGCGCCTGCCCGTTCGCAGATGACTGGCTATAGCGGTCACAGTGATCGAGACTCAGTCGCGCTTCTTCAAGCCGGCCAATCTCCAGCAGCAATGAAACGCGTTCAGCTACGCAAGCAAGCACGAGGCGCGGCCATCTCCGGCGCTCGCCGAGTTCCTCGCCACGACGGAGCAGAATCGCGGCAAGATCATAGCGTGTCCTTTGCCGCGCAATGCGTGCAAGCACCAGATAGCTGCGTAGTGCGCTTTCGATAGAGCCCTCGGCGTCTACCAATGGCAGGCGATCTCCAATCAGCCGCTCGGCCTCGCTAAGGTCTCCCTGCTCATAGTGCACTTGGGCGATGAGAGAGAGAGGCAGCATGATGAGCCCTTCACCCACGCCCCCTTCGCTCGCATGCGACGTTTGGAATATACTTAATGCGTTAGTTGCCAGGCGCTTGGCGGTCGTCAAACGGAGATGGTCGATCGCGAATGCTGCCTCAATCGAAAGGTTGAACACTGCGGAGGTCGCTTCCGAACGTGAACAGCCATTCCGGGGCAACCATCGCGGCATCGCCTGGAACGCACGTTGCCGCGTGAGCTTCCACAACCCCATGCGGTACAGGGGAAGTGCGACGTAGGCTCCCTGGGAAACTCCATTCCGGTCCACATGCACTTGCGCCATGGTGAAGGCGGCAAGCCAATGATCCTCGAATGCGAGGCTCACCGCCCGAAGCAATTGTACCGCCGCATTCAGCCGCCGCGCGGCCAACGGCGGAAGATCATTGAGGCACGAATCGATTTGGTCGATCAACGTCTTAGCCAAGTCAACCCGCTGGGCAAGCAAGAGCTCCCAGGTTCTCGACAGAATAGTTCGGATTTCAGCTAGGCTCGCGCTAGTTCGGTTCACTTTTGTAACGCAACGCCCGATCGGATTCAGGCCAATCCCTATGTCGGGACGGGCCTTGCTCGCCATTGATCCTGGCTCCGGCTGGGCAATGGCGCGGAATGGGTCCAGCGACTGCCGTGGAGCGAACGCCGCCAACATGCCTTCAGGAAATGACACTGTTCCTTCGTCGGATAGCGAGAGACATTCATCCATTTCGACCACACCCGGCGCGCTTGAAAGCAATTTTCCTAATGGCAGTATAGGTTTGGGAGCGCGCCGCGGGAGTTTATCGTTGTTAGATTTTGTGTGTCCCCCTCACAGGACTGTGCCGACGGATTTCGGTTGACTGGCAGTCGCCGACCTGCAACCGCCTGTGAAGGGTCGTGTATGCGATATACGAATTTGCCCTGCGGCATGGTTTTTGTATAATTTCGTGGGCAAGTGAGGCAAATAGCGACATGGTCGGCGCGGCGCCGTCTAACAGACTGTTTTTTGGCCCCTTTCGCCTGTTCCCGGGCGAAAGGCGACTGGAGCGGGACGGCGCACCAGTCGCGATTGGCGACAGGGCGCTGGCGATCCTGATCCTGCTTATTACGCAAGCCGGAACGGTGGTCGGGAAGCGCCAGCTGATTGATCATGTCTGGCCTGACACAGTTGTTGAAGAAAGCAATTTGCGCTTCCAGATTGCTTCATTGCGCAGGATCTTGGATGATGGAGTTGACGGATCCCGTTATATTTCTACGGTTCCTGGCCGCGGATATTGCTGGGTCGCGCCGGTCCATCTGCCAGACCACCCGCAAAGCTTTGGTCTTGGCCATCAGATTTCCAACCGAACCTATCACTTGCCGCCCCGTCTCGCCCGCATCGTAGGGCGTGAGGCGAGTGTCTCTGCGATTGCCGCGAAGCTCCGCGCGAAACGGTTCGTTTCGATTGTCGGGCCGGGCGGTATCGGCAAAACGACCGTGGCTGTCGCAACGGCACACAACATGTTTCGTGAATTTAACGGGGCTATCTGCTTTGTCGATTTGAGCACGCTTACCGATCCGACACTCGTTCCGAGCACACTGGCTGCCGCTTTGGGCCTTTCGGTTCGAGTTCGAGATCCTCTGGGTAGCTTGCTATTGGCGCTGTCCGATGAACCTATACTGATCATTCTCGATAGTTGTGAACGCGTAATTGAGCAGGCGGCCACGTTAGCCGAACGAATATTCGAATCCAAATCACAGATTCATATTCTCGCCACGAGCCTTGAACCCTTCCAGGTGGAGGGTGAGCATATTTTTCGATTGCCTCCACTTGGAATGCCAACAGAGCATGTGTCCACGGCAGCCGAAGCGCTCACGTTTCCCTCCATTCAGCTGTTCGTCTCGCGGGTCGCGGAGATCGATGATGGATTCCATCTGACAGATTCTAGCGCGGCGACGGCGGCGGAGATCTGCCGTCGTCTCGATGGGATTGCGCTGGCGATTGAGCTGACGGCTGGCCGGGTTCCTGCCTTCGGCATTCAGGGGACCGCCGCCCGGCTCGGCGACCGATTGGAATTGCTGTGGCGGGGGCGACGGACCGCTCCGCCGAGGCAGCAGACGCTGGCGGCCGCGCTTGAGTGGAGCCACGATCTGCTTTCCGAACAGGAACGGATTGTGTTGCGCCGACTTTCCGTCTTCGTCGGCAGCTTTACCTTCAACGCTGCGGAGACGATCACGGCCGGTTTCGACCTCGACCGTTCGCGCGCCGTCGATGCGCTTTCCAGTCTAGTCGCCAAGTCGCTGGTTTCACTTCAGGCCGCAAGCGGCGACGTGCGTTATCGTTTGCTTGACACAACTCGGCTCTATGCCATGGGTAAGCTCGTTGATAGTGGCGAAACATCAAGTCTCTCCCGCCGGCATGCCGAATATTACCGCGATCTTCTCAGCTCCACAGGCGAGATCGATCATTCCAGTGAGATCGACAATATACGGGCGGCGCTCGTCTGGGCGTTCGACACAGATGGTGACACCGCACTCGGCACTCGGATTGCTGCGGCTTCGGCGCCGATCTGGCTCCGCCTTTCGCTGCTCACCGAATGTCGCGCTTGGATGGAGAAGGCAGCGGCATGCCTGGCGGAAAATGGCAAAGCATCCCGCGACGAACTCGTTGTTCAGGCTGCGCTAGGTAGTTCGCTGATGTTTACCGTTGGTTTGTCGTGTGATGCCTACGGCAGCTGGGTACGGACGCGACGCTTGGCCCGCGAACTCAAGGACATTGAGTATCAACTTACGGCGACCTTGGTGCTTTGGGCAATTCAGATCAGGCGACCCGTCTATCTTGATGCAGTGCAACTGGCTGAACAATGCTTTGCGATAGCCGAGGAAACGCGCGCACCGGGCCCGATCGCGATGGCGCACTGGATGCAGGGCATTACTTGGCATCATCTAGGCCGCTACGAAGGAGCGCGGCTCCATTTGCAGCAGGCGATTGAGTTCGATGATGAGTCCTCCCGACGGGCGCAGGTCGAGCGCTTTGGTTACGATCGCCACTCCGATTCGCTTGCAGTGCTGGGCAATCTGCTCTGGCAGCAAGGGCAGCCTGAGCGAGGCTCGGAATTGTTGGTTCGCGCGGTAGCGGAGGCGCGTCAGTTTACCCATTCCATCCCGCTTTGTGTGGCACTGTCGTGGCGAGGATTTTCACTAATTTTCGCGGGCAACCAATCTGAAGCGGCGGAAGAATGTGTGGCTGAATTGCACGAGCTGACGGCACGGCACCGAATCGAAAGCTATCATGGTGTTGCCCTGTGTCTCGACGGGCTTTTGCAGTCAAGACGCGGCTTGGTTGAGCCCGCACTCGCACAACTGACACATGGGCTCACACTTCTCTCGAGAACAAGGTATCAGGTATTTCATCCGATTCTGATGAGCGAGCAGTTGCGTCTTAGCCGTCTAGCAGGCCGCCCAGCGGCCGAGTGCTCGGCTTGCCTCGCCTCTCCGCACATGCGGCTCGACAATGAACATTGGGGTATCGCAGAAGTGTTGCGCATCCGCGGCGATATAGCTCTGCTGCCGAATGGCGACGGGCCAGAAGCAGCCGAGACGCTGTTTATTCGCGCGATAGGATGGGCGCGCCAGCAGAACGCCAATTTGTGGGAAACGCGTGCCGTCCAGAGCTTGGCGCGCTTGCTTGCCACCCAACAACGCGCCGACGAGGCGCGCGTTCTGCTCGGCACGATCGGCGATAGTAAAAGGGCGCCGAGATCATCGGTGCGGAGCTCGTGACCATCAAGGGAGCCGGTCATATCCCACTTCGCAGCCGTCCAGCGAATGCGATGCAGCGATCATCGGTTTCCTGCGGCGCATCCGCGTGACGCCAAAACCGCGGACCAGGGTCCGTAAGGCGAGAGTTTTCCTTATCTCTCGTCTGCGATCGGCCTCGGTCATGGGTCGATCGAGATTGCTGAAATCGCCGGGGCTGTAGGCTCTCCCCATAGCAGATTATCTTGCGGTTGTTGAGGGCGCACTCGGCGTCCTATTCTGATAGCTGGCTGGTCTTTGCCGGAGCTGCCGGACGGGTTTTCCGATCTGCCAAACATTATTGGCGCGGCGGCCATCCGGATCGCATCCGCGCGCAAATGGTCGGATAAGGTCGTCATGGACACCAGCCACTCGACATTTTTCCTCATCCATCGATGTGGATCCGGCCGAAGACCTGGACTAGACTAGGCGAGCATCTGCTTGATGAAAGGATGAATCAAACGGACGTCGACCCTCGGGCCAAGGTGGCCGCTACGCCGGATTCTGGGCCCACCGTTGCCGAGCATTCGTCCGTGCGAGCCGGGCATAGGAGGTCCAGGGCAATTCCAGCGGTTCATACGGCAAGGATCCGCAGTCACAATCAGCTCCCGCCACCGGTCCGAAGCGTGCAGCTGGTTCGAGCCGATGGCCAAGCGGGTACCATCGAGACCTGCCTCGCAGAATCGCTTGGTGCGTCGTGGGTCATGGACAGGATGGCATTTTCCGGCGGCAAATTGAAAGTCGGGTTGCCCCGCCGGCCTCTTCTCCTGTCTTTCTGTCGACCTCACATCCGACACGCGGTCGAAAAACGTCACGCCGTTGCTATGACTTCTCGCTCTTGAAGTGGTCCGATCGGTTCATCCGCCGAATCTTGATGCCGTGCTTGCGTGCCTGTATCTCGACAGCATTACTGGTTCGCTCGAGTTCGCGAGCAATCTCGAGCCTATGCATGTTCGCTTCCGCGAGCCTGCGGAGGCGGTTGATCTCCGCCTTTGTCCAACGGCGAGTTGGAAGTTGCGGCGCTATCCACCATTGAGTATTTGCCCGCCCAACCATCATTCCTCCTCCTACCTCGAGAGGCGATGATAGGAGCGGTCGAAATAGATCAATCCGGACGCAATCTCATGCTGCCTGATCGCAAGAACCTCGCAGAACAACACGCTGTGGCTCCCCATCTTGGACACCTGAACAACGCGGCAATCGAAGGAAACGCCAGCGTCTTTGAGGACGGGGGCACCGGATATGTCCAGAATCCATTCAGCCGCAGCAAAGCGTTCGTCCATCGGCGTTTTGCCGCCAAACAGACGCGACAAGGGCTCGTGATCCGGTCTCAATGTGTTGACGCAAAGGGCCGTGTTATCGATGAAGGCGTCATACACGGACGCCGAGCGGTTGAGGCACACGAGCAGCATTGGTGGGGAGTCCGTGACGCTGCACACGGCGGAGGCCGTGAAGCCGGCCCGACCCGCCGGACCGTCCGTCGTGATAATGCTCACGGCGGCTCCGAGTCTTGCCATCCCTTCCCGGAACTCTGCTTGACTGGTTGGAGGCGGAAAGGATGAGGCAAGGGAGTTGCGCAATTGCATCTTGGTTCTCCGCAGGTCACAAAAATAGGCAGGCTTCATCGACTTGAAGACGCGGGAGTCGATTCATTAATCTGGACGGATCTCCGTGCCCCAAATTGATCAGCAGGTCCGAACGCCAGGTCGTGCCTTTCAGGAACTCCTCATCGACCTTAGTTCGGTCGAAGCCGGACATCGGTCCTACATCAACTCCGATGGCGCGAGCAGCCAGCATCAAATAGGCAGCCTGTAGCGATCCATTTCTCAGCGCGGTCTCCCTTGTAAACTCTGGCGATGACGTGAACCAAGATCTGGCATCAACGTGAGGGAACAGGCGGGGGAGCGCGTCGTAGAAGGATAAGTCATGAGCGACAATGACCGTAACCGGAGCGGCCATCGTCTTGTCCAGATTGCCTTTGGTCAGAGCAGGCTGCAGGCGGGCCTTGCTCTCGCTGCTACGAAGAAAGAGAAATCGTGCCGGTGAGCAGTTTGCCGAGGTAGGTCCCATCCTTGCGAGGTCATACAGGCGCGACAAGGTCGCGTCGTCGATCGACCGATCGAGCCAACCGTTGTGCGTCCGGGCATCTTCAAACAGTACAGCAAGCGCATTAGTATCTAAGGAGTTACGCACGGGCCGAGACCTCCGCGAGGAAGCCGCTGACAAGGCTATTGAAGCTTGATGCATTCGTCACAGAAAAGGCGTGTCCTCCCTCCGCGACGACCGATAGGCGCGAGCCCGCTATCGCCGCGGAAAGCGCCAGCGAACTTGTGTATGGCACAAGGACATCATCGCGCGCCGCAGTCACAAGCGTAGGAAGCTGGATGCGCGCTAGTTCGGTCGAAGCATCGTAGGACAACAAGGCACGGACTCGCTTCAACAGATTGCTCGTCCCTTGAAAGTGTTCGACGCCGTGAGCGTCATCCTGGGTGATCTTGTCCCGATGCTGCGATAACCACCAGGAAGGGTATAGGAAAATCGGTTGGGCACGGACATAGGCTTCGACGCCCGCGTGCTCCAACAAAGCGAGTCGCATCGCAAAGCAGCGCTCCGTCGAGGAATCGATCTTCGGCCAGGCGTTGACGAGGATCAGGCTGTCGACGCGGTCTGGGTAACGCAACGCGAGATCCAATCCCACCAAGCCGCCCAAGGCGTGACCCATGAAGTTGCACGTCTTGCTTCCGCTCTCGTCAAGGATCGCGACGACATCGTCCGCCATATTGGCGATCGTGTAATCATCAGGCAGCGGTTCCTGATTGGCGCCGGTGCCGCGATGATCGTAGGAGATGACGCGCTGCTCAGTGGCCAAACTATCGTGTTGTGGCCGCCAGAACGCGCCCATGCCGCCAAGTCCCGCCGATAGAACGACGGGGGGGCGATGGCCGGACCGGCCAAATATCTCGTAGTGCATGCCAGTTCCTAACAAACGGAGATCGCTATGGATGAGTCACGAGCGTTTTCTGACGTGGGCGATGCTCGCGATTTCGACCAATGCGCCCGGCTTGACCAGACCGCATTGGATGCAAAATCGTGCCGGCTTGTCGTCCGGGAAGAACTCGGCATAGACCTTGTTGATCGCGCGGTAGTTGACCCAATCGGTTATGAAGATCGAATTGAACGTGATGTCGTTCATCGAGCCGCCCGCGGTCTCGACGACGGACTTGATGGTCGTGAGCACATGGCGTGTCTGAGCGGCGGCGTCACCGACGTAAACGACGTTATTATCCTTGTCGAAAGGAAGAGTTCCGGAAACATAGACGACGCCGTCCGCGAGCGTTCCGGGTGAATAGGGAGCGAGCGGGACACCGGTGCCGGGCGGAGAGACGATCTGTTTGGGCATTGTTTACCCCTCGGGGTTCAGGTTGTCGGGAATTTACGAGACCGCGCCGCAGAAGTCGGCGACGCTGGATATCCAACCGAAGAACTTCTCGATATTGTAGAGAGCTGCTTCCTGGACGAAGCTCGGTCCGAGGTGGTGGGTGGCGTCCTTCAGGACGACGCAGAAATATTCCAAGTGGAAGGCGTCGCGCAGTGACGACTCGACGCAGACGTTGGTCGCGACGCCCACGAACACGAGCGTGCGGATTCCGCGTGAACGCAAGATGCTGTCGACTGGCGTGTTGAAGAAGCCGCTGTAGCGGGACTTCGGCACCACGATGTCTCCCGGCTGGGGAACGAGACCGTCGACGATGGCGTAGTCCCAGGTGCCTTTTGCAAGCAATTGGCCCGACAGCTCGGGACGTTTCCGCATTGTTTTCAGAGCGTTCGACTTGTGCCAATTGGGCGAGCCGGGGCCGCCTGCTTCGACGTAGTCCTTGTCCCAACCGTTTTGGAAGTAGACGATGGCTATGCCTGCTGCGCGGGCCGCGTCGAGCACCTTTTTCGTCTGAACGATTGCCTGTTCTGCTCCGCCAACATCGAACCCTGCAAGGTCCACGTACCCGCCTTTCGTGGCGTAGGCGTTTTGCATGTCGACTACGATGACGGCCGTTTGATCCGGGTTTACCGTCAACGGCTCCGGTGAGGCTGGCAGGCCGACTTGTCTGGCCGGGGCTTCCGCTCGTTGAACGCTAAGGGCGATGCCGGTCATCAGACAGCCTCCTTCAGACTGACCTTGCGGCGAGACTTCATCAGGGGCTGGATGCGTTCGCCGAAGGCCTCGATGCCCGTGATGAAGTCGTCGAATGTGAGAAGCACGCCCTCCGTCCCGGGAACGGTCGCGATCTCGTCCAGCATCCGGGCGACGTTCGCGTAAGAACCAACCAAAGTGCCCATATTGACGTTGACGGCAGAGGTCGGATCCGCCATCTGCCGGACATTCGTGTCGCTGCCTGATGTCTTGTCGACGCCCGATTGCTTTGCGAGCCAGGCGATCGCCTCATCGTCCGCACCGCTCTTGTAGAATTCCCACTTGGCACGAGCGGCCTCGTCGCTCTCGTCGGCGATGATCATGAAAAGCGCGAACGACGTGACATTTCGCCCGGTTACTTTCGTGGCTTCGATCAGGCGCTGCGCGGTCGGAGAGAACGCCGTCGGCGTGTTGACGCCTTTGCCGAAGCAGAAGTTGTAATCGGCGTACTTTGCGGAAAAAGCCATACCGGCCTCGCTCTGCCCGGCGCAGATGATCTTGATATCCGCTTCGGGCTTGGGGCTGACGCGGCAGTCGTCCATCTGGAAGAATTCGCCTTTCCGGTTGGAGGCACCCGTGCTCCAAAGGTCGCGCAGGATCTGCACGTACTCGGAGAGCATCTCGTAACGCCGTCCGAAAAACTCATCTCCAGGCCAAAGTCCCATCTGGGAGTATTCCGGCTTTTGCCACCCGGTGATAAGATTCAAGCCGAAGCGGCCGTGCGAGATCGAGTCGATGGTGGAGGCCATTCGCGCAGCGATAGCTGGAGGCACAGTCAATGTTGCGGACGTCGCGAAAAGTTGGATCTTCGAGGTCACAGCGGCCAAGCCAGCCATGAGCGTGAAAGACTCAAGGTTATGATCCCAAAATCCAGTCGCGCCGCCAAACCCTCTCAGCTTGATCATCGAGAGCGCGAAATCGAAATCATATCTTTCGGCTTTTTGGACGATCTGCTTGTTCAAATCGAACGTGGGCATGTACTGCGGGGCGGTACGTGAGATTAGCCAACCGTTGTTTCCGATCGGGATGAAGACGCCAACTTTCATAATCATTCTCGCGAAGGGTTGCCTTTTTTGGTAGTCGCTGACTCATAAGCAGCCTTTGTGCCATTTTTGAAAGTTCATAAAAATCAATGGGATAATCTACGAGCCGCTGAAGAGGCTAGACCAATTAGACGAAAATGGACCAAATGGTCCGAGATTCTGGCCCGCTTGCTTCTCACATGTGCAATCTGCTGCTTTTTTCGGAGAACCGTCGACTTGAGTATTTGGCCGACCGGCCGCTAAGCAGATCGATCCTCTCGACTTTTTCCAATCGATCGACAGCGAGCAAGCATGGCAATATTTTGCACATCAGCTTGAGGTTGGCTCCGGCCTCGTAACGCAAGGGGGGCAAACTTTGCCGCCAAGCAATGTCGTAGACCATCTTGCAAGTGCGATGCGGCGGGATCGAGCTATTTTCTGCTTCTCCTGAGCAAGCCGAGTGGTCGGTTAGTTTGCCGACCAGAACGTCAGATGGCGCCGCGATCGCTCGCAGCGCCATCGTTCTCCTCGACATAAGGTTAGAACTTGACCGACACGCCAGAATAGATCGACGACTCCGTGCAGGAGTTGTTGCTCAGGCCGGCAGCGACGTTGCAGACGGTGCTGGCCTTGTGATCGAGGCCGAACTTGTTCTGCCAGTAGCGATATGCGACCCAGACATCGACGAAGTGACTGAACTTCGGACCCCAGATAGCTTTCGAGGCGTCGAGGGTGAGGCGGATCGGTTCGGAGTTGAACTCAACGGCAGTCGGCGTCCCCGGAAGCGGAGCATTCTCCGATCCCTTCTTGCCGTACCAGGCAGCGCGGCCGCTGATCGAGAAGTACTGCATGTTTTCAGGAAGGAAGCCGAGGTCCATGTAGTAGTTGGTTTCGACAGCCCAGGTCGGGTCGAACCTGCGGCTACCGTCCACGAGGCAGTTCACGCCGGGTATAGCCGGCGCGGGGAGCTGCCAGCCGGCACCGCACTGGATGAAAGCGCTGCGATTGGCGAACTCGTAAAACGCCAAAGGCGCGACATTGAAGAAGCCCTTGTAAGGCAGGTCGAACTGGAATTGCAGGCCAGCAAATGCCTTGCGGGTCGCGGGCGCCAGATATGTATTTTCGGCGCCTGCATCCATGCCGACCTCGAACGAGATATTATGCAATGGCCCGGCGGTGAAAGCCTTGGTTTCGAATATCTCGTTCCATCCGAATGTCGACCGGAACAGGCCGTAGAATTCGGTGGCCCCCTCACAGGACGCGGGCACCGTGGCAAAGCCTGCCAAAGGCGACGTGATTGTGCCCGTATTCGTGCAAGGATTTGCTGAATCATTATGGTCCGACTTCAACATCGAGATGGACAGGAAGTTGGTGCCATATTGCCAGATATCGAAGTGAGTGAACGAATAGACCTGTTTGGCGGTAATCCCGTTGATCGATCCGTCGGGCCGGACTGAAAACATGCCCGGATCTGTGCCTCTTGGCTCCCAAGAATAGGTGAGGCGGTTATCGATCAAGATAAACCAGGGAAGATCAGGGACCTTCTTCGGCACCTTGACCGGCAAGTCAGCGGCTCTAGCGAGCCCGCTCGTGACGATCGCAACTAACCACACGACCATCATTGCGATGGCCATTCTAACTAAAGACATTAGTATCCCCCGAGCTGACGAGTGTCCATTGAAGGCCCGGCCGCACGTCGCGCCTTGGCCCAATTTGCCGTTAGCAATCCTCGGGCCAATGGAGATACATGATTAGTATCAACATCTTACAGTGTTATCGCGTTCGGTTAAGTACCAAATGATCTGATTATAGATCGTTTGGTCTGATTTCTGCGGAGCTCTGCTCACCGTTCAAACATAGACTTGCTACGACCTTAATCGACCTAAGTGCGATTGCGCCGCCGAGTTTCCCGGAGAAGATCTTGAATCGCTTGCGAATCTCGGCTCATGAGAGGGCCGGCGTACTTGCTGATTGTTTCGGCGCGCCGGAGGAGCTAGTTCATCGGCAACGTCGCGCGAGTTGGCATATCAATGAAAAAGACCCGGACGAGCCGTCAGGCTTCCAGTAAGACCAAAAAGGTAACTGCGCGGAGGAGCTCGAAAGCGAGCCGGCCAAAGGCGTTACCAGCGCGGACGAAGCATGCAAAGACGGCTTTGCGCCGTCGGCGGAGAGTCGAGGCAAAAAGTGCGGCGATCCTTGACGCCGCGCTCGGTCTCTTCTCACGCTACGGCCTGCACGGAACGACAGTGGACCAGATCGTCGATGCCGCGGATATTTCAAAGACCAACCTGTTTTACTATTTTGCGTCCAAGGAAGAGGTGTATGTCGCCGTGTTGCGGCGTCTTTTGGACGAATGGTTCGATCCGTTGAAGGCGCTCGAAGTGGATACCGATCCGGTAGAAGCCATACGTGCATATATCCGGCGCAAGATCGAATTTTCTCGAGTGCAGCCGGAAGCATCCCGGCTGTTCTGCCTTGAGGTCATCCAGGGGGCTCCCCTGATTGGGCCCGCTCTGCGCACTACACTAAAGGGACTCGTCGACGCCAAGGCTTCAGTGATCAGGGCGTGGATCGCGGCGGGCCGGTTGGCTCCCGTCGATCCCTATCATCTGATTTTTGCGATCTGGTCGACAACCCAACATTACGCGGATTTTGCTGTGCAGGTCGAAGCCGTAACCGAACGTCGGCTTGCCGAAGACGACTATTTGGAGCAGGTCGTCAGCGATTTGCAGCACATTATTCTTAAAGGGATTATGCCGGATCGGGTGTCGTAGCGAACACCTTATTGTCTAGGTGATGCCGATGGCCGGCGACGCGCAAAGCGCAGAATCTTGGCGCCCGCTCTCAGCGCACAATTGGCGCTATTCTTCGATGCCCGAAAGTCGTTGTATCGCGGCGGCGACTGAGATGCGGCACTCGCGCGAAATGCCATCAACTCAAGCCGGGCGATTGCTGTTGACGTGGATCGCGCACGATTGGCTTCGCGGCCGACGGTAGCGAAACCGCAACATTAGCTGCGTCGAACCACTTTTCTGTCTACCGCCCCAGCAGTCTTTCGGACGAGCAAGGCCGCTCGCCCAGAATTTAAGCGCTGGTGCTCTGCAAACAGCATATCGGGATCCGATACCTCAGCAACATCAGGCGGAATCAGACCAAAAATACAAATTCGGACTAAAAAGTCCGAAAATTGATGATGGCACAACGCTTGCTTTTATGGACTTGCTGGAGCGCGACAAATCAATCAGCGCCCCGTGTCGATGGTCGTTCACAAAACCTGTCTAGGAGAAGACAAAATGACGCTGCTTCACGTACCGGTGGTTGATCTCACCCCTTATCGGGAAGGCTCACCAGCAGGAAAAGCTTTGGTGGCTCAACAGGTGGGGCAGGCGTGTCGCGATATCGGGTTCATCGTGGTCTCCGGCCACGGGATTTCGGAGGACCTTATCCGTCGTACCTATGATGTCTCGAACGACTTCTTCTCGCTTCCTCATGCCGAAAAACTGAAATCCGACCGGCCCGCGCCGGACCAGGTTCGCGGCTATAGCGCCGTCGGTGGCGAAGGCCTGTCATTCAGCATGGACGAGCCGACCCCGCCCGATATCAAGGAGTCGCTGACGATCGGCCCGGTCGATGTGCCTGCCAACGAGACCTATTACACATGCGCCGCGGCTGGCACGCACTTCGTGCCGAATGTCTGGCCGGAGAAGCCGTCCGACCTCAAGGAGGTCTGGGTCGACTACTTCCGGGCCGTGGATGCGCTGGCGACCAATTTGATGCGGATATTCGCTCTCGCACTTGATCTCGACGAGCATCACTTCGACGCGACCATCGACCGAAATATTTCGATGATGCGAGTGCTGCGCTATCCCAAGCAGCTCACGCCGCCTCTTCCGGGACAATTGCGGGCGGGCGCTCATTCGGACTACGGCAGCATGACGATCCTGCGCAAGGAGGCCGGCGATCATGGTCTTCAGGTGCGCAACAAGGCCGGTGAGTGGGTCAACGTCCCCGTCGTCGAAGGAACGTTCATCATCAATATCGGGGACCTGATGCAGCAGTGGACCAATGATCAGTGGTCCTCGACGCTCCATCGCGTAGTGAACCCGCCGATCGAGTCGGAGGACAACAAGGACAGGCTTTCGATCGTTTTCTTTCACCAGCCAAACTACGACGCGGTCGTCAGATGTCTGCCGAGCTGCCAGGACGCTGCGCATCCGGCGAAATACGAACCGATCACGTCCGGCGATCACCTGCTCAGCAAGTTCGTGAAGCAGACGACTTTCGGCAAGGGAGAAGCCGCAGCCTGAGAGCCGCAGCCTGAGAGCCGCGGTCGCCGCCAGAGCTTGATCGCGCTTGGGGGCGACGGATCAGACGCGTACATCATTGAGCAAGATCGGGAGGTGTCGTGCTTTCCTACGTGAATGTGTTCGCCAAAGACGTGGTGAAGCTATCGGGCTTCTATCGCGGCGTCTTCGATTTCGAGGAGATCGTCGAGATTCGCTCGCCGATCTTTGTTGGACTGCGTACAGGCCAAAGCAACATCGGCTTCAATGCGCATGAGGCATATGACCTATTGAAGCTCTCCGAATACGCCAGTCCGACCGGCGTGAAATTCCTTCTCAACTTCGATGTCGATTCGATGGAGGACGTCGACCGCTTCACGACAAAGGCGGTCGGCGAAGGCGCACGGCTGATCAAGGAGCCGTATCGCACCTATTACAACTGGTACCAATCCGTTCTCCTGGATCCTGAGGAGAACGTATTCCGCATCAACAAGGTGATGTGACCGTCGGGCAGCATGGTCGTCAACAATGAGGAGTTCAAGGTGAATAGGACTTGGAAGGTATTGGCGCTGGCCGTGTCGGCCGCCGGCGCAGCGACGGCGTACGCGGCCGACGGGTTCAAGCTGGAAGGCAAACCCGAGGCGGCGATCATATTGTTCGGCCCGAAGAATGACGGAGGCTGGGGGCAAGCCTTCGAGGAGGCGCGTCCAGCGATGGAGAAGGTCATGGGCAAGCAGCTTCCGGTGGTCGACAAGGTCCCCGAAGACGCTGCCGCCGTCACGCCGCCCGTCGAACGCTTCATCCAGCGCGGTTACAACATCATCATCGGGACGGCGTTTGGATACTCCGACACGTTCAAGAAGCTGGCGGCCGCTCATCCCAACGTCGCATTTTTGAACGCGTCGGGCACAACCAACAGCTCGAATCTCGAGTCCTTCTACGGCCGGACCTATCAAAGCCAATATCTGTGCGGCATGGCGGCTGGCGCGGCATCGAAGTCCGGTAAGCTCGGCTTTGTGGCAGCGAACCCCTTGCCGGTCGTCAACTGGACCATCAACGCCTACGAGATGGGCGCCAGAGCGGTGAACCCGAAGGCCACCCTGACCGTGATCTTCACGGGCGCATGGAATAATCCCGTCAAGGAACGTGCCGCGGCGGGCGCGTTGGCGGACCAGGGTATCGACGTGATCGGGCAGCACGTCGACACGCCGACTCCGCAGATCGTCGCGCAGGAGCGGGGCATCTACGGCACCGGCCATCATCGCGATCTGCGCGAATTTGCGCCGAAGGCCACTATCTGCTCGTCGGTCTGGACCTGGGCCAAGTATCTCGGTCCCACCCTCGAAAAGATCAAGGCGGGCACCTGGCAGCCCTCGCCTTACGGCGCGTTTCCTGGGATCAAGGACGGCGGTACGGACATCGCGTGCTGCGGCAGTGCCGTCTCTGAAGACAATAAGAAGCGCATTCTTGCGGCGCGCCAGTCGATCATCGACGGCAAGGACGTCTTTGTCGGTCCGCTCAAAGATCGGGACGGCAAGGAACGTGTCGTCGCCGGAGCCACGCTTTCGGATGCCGACCTTTGGAAGATGGATTGGTTCGTCGATGGCGTGGTCGCCCAGCAATAGCCATATAGCCGTCGCGGGGCCGGGGCCCGTGGGGGGCGTGCTCGCTCTACACGATATCGACAAGACGTTCGACGGCTTCAAAGCGCTTCAGCGCGCCTCGTTCATCGCCGAGAAGGGCCAAGTTCACGCCCTTCTCGGCGAGAACGGTGCAGGTAAATCGACCCTGATGAACGTCGCTTGCGGATTATACGGCGCGGACGCGGGTCGCATGCTCGTCGATGGTGAAGAGGTGCGCCTGAGCGGTCCGCGCCAGGCCGCCGATCTCGGCATCGGGATGGTGCATCAGCATTTCAGGCTGGTGAGACCTTTCTCCGTCGTTGACAATGTCGTCTTGACCGGACAGGGCGAAGTCGCGGGCAAAAATTATCGCCGCGCGGTCGAGATCGCGGCGAAGGCGATCGTCCATCACGCGGCTGCGCTTGGCAGAACCATCGATCCGTTTCAGCGTATCGACAGCCTGCCGGTAGCCGAGCAACAACTCGTTGAGGTCATCAGGGCGCTGGTCGCAGGTGCGCGCATCCTCATCTTCGATGAACCGACGGCGCTCTTGACCGACCAAGAGGCAGATCGTCTCCTCAACACCCTGCGCAATCTTGCGGATATGGGGTCCGCCGTCATCCTTATTACGCACAAGCTGACGGATGTTAAGCGGTTCGCGGATCGAGTGACCGTGATGAGAGGTGGACGGACGATCGCAAGCGTAGACCCGGCTTCTTTGAGTGTTGCCGAGCTGACGCGGATGACGGTCGGCGACACGGCCGAGGTCGACGACGCCGGCCAGCGGCACTACGGTCGTCGTCGCCTCGAGGTGATCGACCTTGCATGTACTCGCGCAGATGGGACGCATGCGTTCTCAGGCGTCAACTTCAACGTTCGCTCCGGCGAGATCTACGGAATCGCAGGCGTCAGTGGCAACGGGCAGGCCGAGCTTGCCGAGACCCTGATGGGGCTGCGCAGCCCAAATGGAGGCGTCATCCAGCTCGAAGACGCGGGGGAAAGCCTGCAGAACGCGACGCCTGATCGACTTCGAGCCTCGGGGGCGGCGTTTGTTCCGGCGGATCGATACCGTTATGGATTGGCGAGTGGTCTGCCGATCGCAGACAACTTTGCCATAGGTGGGGTCATCAACGGTCATTACGGCTCATGGGCGTGGATACGTCGACGCACGATGGAGTCGGATGCGGCGACTGCCGTCAAGGATTTCGATGTGCAGGGTATCCGCAGCTTGAACCAGAAAGCTGCACTGCTGTCGGGAGGAAACGCGCAGAAGCTGGTGATCGCGCGGGAGTTTCGAACGTCGCCGACGATCGTCGTGGCGCAAAGTCCGAGCCGCGGGCTCGACGTTAGGGCAACGCTCGCCGTTCACGGTCGACTAGGCGAGGCGAGAGACCGGGGTGCTGCGGTGCTGCTCCTGAGCGAGGATCTGGACGAGATCCTCAAACTGTCCGATCGCGTCGGCGTTATGTCGGCCGGCAGATTGGTCGCCGAATTCGAGCGCCCCGTTGACCGTCAGGAGATCGGTCGCGCGATGGTGGCCCATGCATGATATGACCAATGTCGGAAAGTCGCACCAGAGCGACATTGCTCCGGTCGCGAAGAAGCGATGGTATCGGGGACGTCTCAGCGTCGAAGTCCGACGCGAAATTGGCGGATGGCATCAAGCGGCGATGCTGGCGGGATCGGTTCTGATGGGCCTGATCTTGTCTGGGTGCATCCTCGTGGCCGCGGGGGTTCCAGCAACCAGCCTCGTGCAGGAAATGTTGTATTCCACTCTGCTCGACGCCACGAATCTGCGTACAGTCTTATTTCAGGCCTCGCCCCTCATCCTGGTCGGGCTGAGCGCCGCCATCGCCTTTCAGGTCAGGTTCTGGAATCTAGGCATTGAAGGGCAGATGATATTCGGCGGCCTCGGCGCGACATTCGTCTCCTTGTTCGACCTCGGACCGGACTATGCCCGCCTGCCGCTGATGGCTCTTGCCGCGATCCTGGCTGGGACGGCGTGGGCCGTGCTCCCCACGTTGCTGAAGCTGAAGCTCAACGTCAACGAAATCATTTCGACGTTGTTGTTGAACTACGTGGCGCTCGATTTGCTCTTTCACCTCGTGTACGGCGCCTGGAAGGATCCCAAAGATGGATTTCCGCACTCCGCGCTCTATCGGGCGTCCGAACTGTTGCCTGTTCTGGCATCAGGCATCAGCAGCGCGCTGGTGATCGCGGCGTTCGCCACGGCGACGCTGGCATATCTGACGATTTGGAGCAGAGCTGGCATCTATATGCGCTTTATCGAAGCCAACCCGAGCGTAGCGCGAGCGGTGGGGATTCCCGTCCAGCGTGTCATTCTCGTCGTGGTCCTGCTGTCTGGCGCGTTGGCTTCCCTGGCGGGGTTCGTCATCGTATCCGGCCAGGAGGGGCGTCTCACTCAATCGTTCTTCCGAGGGTACGGCGTCTCCGGCGTGCTCATCGGCTTCCTTGCGCGAAACAATCCTATCGCCGCCGCCGCCGTCGCGATGCTAATGGGAGTTCTCTTCGTTGCCGGGCAGAACCTGCAGGTCTTCTATTCCATTCCACAAGCGATGGTGCAACTCATCCAGGCATTGATCGTGATTTGCGTCGCATCGTCGGACTTCCTGATCCGGCACCGCGTTTCCTGGGTGCGATGACATGTTTGCGTTCGTCTTGTCATGGCTCGCCAGCATCCCGACCTTCTCGCTGCCCTACGCATTGGCGGCACTTGGTCTCATCATCAGCGAACGGGCGGGAGTTCTCAACCTGGCCGCGGAAGGATTGATGCTCGTTGGCGCCTTGAGCGCGGTCGGCTCCATCCTGTCTTTCGGCGTCGATCCATCCGGATCGCTGGTCGCTGCAGCGGGGGCGGCGGCCATCGTCTCGCTGATCTTCGCCGTGTTGACGATCTTGCTTCGAGTGAACCAGGTCATTGTTGGGCTGGCGATGGTTTTCTTCTGCCAGGGGCTGACCAGCCTCCTGGGCGAACAACTGAACTGGAGTAATCGGGTCGTGAGTGCATTGCCGAGGCCATACCTCGGATGGCTGGGTGAACTGCCCATCGTAGGTCGAATACTAACCGAGCAGGACGTTCTCATGTTCGCCGCCGTGCCGCTCGTTGCCTGCGTCTTCCACGTCCTGTTCAAAACCAATATTGGCCTGCGATTGCGATCAGTCGGCGAGAATCCGGAGGCTGCCGACGCAATGGGAGTAGGCGTGCTGAGCACGCGGTTCGGTGCGGTCGTGGTCGGATCGGCCCTGCTCGGGCTGGCCGGCGCGTATATATCCGTTGGAAGCGCCAGGATCTGGGTCGACGATATGACGTCCGGCCGCGGCTGGATCGCGATCGCCCTCGTGATCTTTTCGCGCTGGCGACCTTGGCGCGCATTGGGCGGAGCGCTTCTGTTCGGTGGCATCGAAGCCCTGATCCCAAAGCTGGCTGCCTCGGGGGTCCGCCTGCCGCAGTACCTTGTCATGATGACGCCGTATCTGGCCACGTTGGTGGTGATGATCTGGATGGCCGCGGCGAAGCGAAATTCCCCTCCGGACGAACCTGGGGCGCTTGGAAGGCCGTACGTTCGTGAGGAGCGTAGGTGACGGGGCTCTAGGAAAGCGTGCCCCCTCTCCGTCAAATGAGCTACCTTCCTGCCTTC
>Ga0063456_1000748_pt1 | contig 19406 bp, 14 predicted proteins | sample AraplaMF_Cvi_mMF_FD_56228 | JGI IMG/M metagenome (GOLD analysis project Ga0063456, IMG submission 56228) | Arabidopsis root microbial communities from the University of North Carolina, USA - plate scrape MF_Cvi_mMF version 2 (version 2) | ecosystem: Host-associated > Plants > Roots > Endosphere ... | reverse complement strand
AGACGGTCAGTCCGGAGACCGCGAGCAGGAATTCCTTGGGTTGTTGCCCGACGAGCATGACCTATCTCCTCACTCTGCCGGTGCGCCGTCGGCGACCGAATTGTCCTTCCAGCCCGCCTTCGACTTGCGCGAGGCGAACAACCGGTCGATGCGCGGCTGCACGTAATCGGCCCAGAGCCCGGACAGACCGTTCGGGAAGGCGAGGACGACTGCGATGAACAACGCGCCGAGGCCGAACAGCCAGAGTTGCGGGAAGGATTCCGACAGGCTGGTCTTGGCGAAATTCACCAGGATGGCACCCCAGATCGCGCCGAAGATCGACATGCGCCCGCCGACTGCGGTGTAGATCACCATCTCGATCGACGGCACGATGCCGACGAAGGACGGCGACATGAACCCGACATTGAGCGCGAACATCGCGCCGCCGATCGCAGCGAAGACCGCGGCCATGCAGAAGGCGAAGATCTTGAAGTTGGCGACGCTGTAGCCGGAGAAGCGGACGCGATCCTCCTGTTCGCGCATCGCCACCAGGATGCGGCCGAGCTTGGTCAGGCGGATGAACTGCGCGATGCCGATGCAGGCGAACAGCAGCACCACCTCGACGAAGTACAGGATGATTTTGGCGTGGTCGGGCCGGATGTCCCAGCCCTTGAGCGTGCGCAGATCGGTCATGCCGTTGATGCCGCCCGTATAGCCCTGCTGCCCGACGATCAGGATCGTCAGGATGGCGGCCACGGCCTGGGTGATGATCGCAAAATAGGTGCCGCCGACGCGACGCTTGAACATCGCGGTGCCGATGATCAGCGCGAAAATGCCGGGCACCAGGATGATGGCGAGGATGGTGAAGGTGAGGCTGTGAAACGGCTGCCAGAACAACGGCAGTGACGTGATCTGATTCCAGTCCATGAAATCCGGAATGCCGGGCGTCGACTGGATCTTGGTGTTCTCGACGCTGGAGGCCTCCAGCTTGAGAAACATCGCCATGCAATAGCCGCCGAGGCCGAAGAACACGCCCTGCCCCAGGCTCAAGATGCCGCCGTAGCCCCAGCACAGCACCAGCCCGAGCGCGACAAAGGCGTAGGTCAGATATTTCGCGACCAGATTGAGGCGGAACACATCCAGCGTCAGCGGCAGGATCACGAACAGCACGGCGGCCAGAACGATGAAGCCCATGAGCTCGGATCGATTGAAGAAGCGCGAGTTGATGATCATGACTTGCCTGCTTCCCGTTACTTGCGGACTTTGAGGGCGAAGAGGCCCTGCGGCCGCAGCATCAGGATGCCGACGACAGCGAGCAGCGTGAGCACCTTGGCCATCGACCCCGACAGGAAGAACTCGAGCGTCGACTGCGTCTGCGAGATCGAGAAGGCGGAGGCGATGGTGCCGAGAAGGCTGGCGGCGCCGCCGAACACGACGACGAGGAAGGTGTCGACGATGTAGAGCTGGCCCGACGTCGGCCCGGTCGAGCCGATCATGGTGAAGGCGCTGCCGGCAACGCCCGCAATGCCGCATCCGAGCCCGAAGGTGTAGCGGTCGACCTTCTCGGTGTTGATGCCGACCGCGCCGGCCATGATGCGGTTCTGCACCACGGCGCGCACCTGGCGGCCCCAGCGCGATTTGTACATCACGTAGGCAACGGCGATGGTGATCAGGACGGTCAGGCACATCACGAAGACGCCGTTGATAGGCACCTCGATGCTGTCGGTGACGTGCAGCGATCCCAGCATCCATTGCGGCAGCTCGACGCCGACCTCGCGCGCGCCGAACACGGAGCGATAGGCCTGCTGGAGCATCAGGCTGAGACCCCAGGTGGCCAGCAGCGTATCGAGCGGGCGCTTGTAGAGATGCCGTATCAGCACCCATTCCACCAGCATTCCCAGCGCGCCGGAGGCGACAAAGGCCAAAATCATCGCGAGAAAGAAGTAGCCGCCGAACAGGCTCGGCAAATAGGTCTGGAACAGATTCGAGGTCATCCAGGTGACGTAGGCCCCGAGGATCATGAATTCGCCATGGGCCATGTTGATGACGCCCATCTGGCCGAAGATGATGGCAAGACCGAGCGCCATCAGCACGTAGACCGAGAACAGGATCAGTCCTGCAAAGCCCTGCATGACGAAAATGGAGCCAAGGTCACCAAGCGAGTAGTCGCCGAACATCGATGTCCTCCGTCGGGGATAAGGGTCCCGCGTCGCGAGCAGGTTCGCGACGCGGGGGTCTTGGGCGTGGGTTTGCTGTCCACGCCAGGGAGAGGCTTGGTGTTGGGAGAAACGGCGATCTGCGCCGCGTCGCTTACTGGCGGCCGGTCTTACTGGTAGCCCTTGGGGAACGGATCCGGCTCGACGAGATCGGCGGTCTCGTAGATCAGCTCGAACTGGCCATCGAGCTTGGCGCGGCCCACCCGGGTCTTCGACCAGAGATGATGGTTCTCGTGGATGCGCACATAGCCTTCCGGCGCGCCCTTGAACTCGACGCCGGGCGAGGCCGCCGCGATCTTGTCGATGTCGAAGGAACCGGCCTTCTCCACCGTCAACTTCCACAGCCACGGGCCGAGATAGGCAGCCTGGGTGACATCTCCGATCACGGTCTTTTCGCCCCACATCTTCTTGAACGCGGGCACGAAGGTCTTGTTGTTGGGATTGTCGAGCGACTGGAAGTACTTCATGCAGGCATACGCGCCCGCGATGTTCTCGCCGCCGATGCCGTCGATCTCGTCTTCGGTGACCGAGATCGTCAGCAGCGCCTGCTTGGAGAGGTCGATGCCGGCCGCCTTGAGCTGCTTGTAGAAGGCGACGTTGGAACCGCCGACGACGTCGGTGAAGATCACGTCGGGCTTGGTCAGCTTGATCTTGTTGATGACCGAGTTGAACTGGGTCGAGCCGAGCGCATAGTACTCCTCGCCGACGACCTTGCCCTTCAGCACGTTCTCGACATGCTTGCGCGCGATCTTGTTCGAGGTGCGCGGCCAGATGTAGTCGGAGCCGATGAAGAAGAACGACTTTGCGCCCTTCTCCTTGGCGATCCAGTTCAGGCCGGCGAGAATCTGCTGGGTTGCTTCCTGGCCTGTGTAGATCACGTTCTTGGACTGCTCGAGACCCTCATAGAAGGTCGGGTAATAGAGCATGCCGTTGTACTGCTCCATCACCGGCAGCACGGCCTTGCGGGAGGCCGAGGTCCAGCAGCCCATGATGGCTGCGACCTTGTCGTTGACGAGCAGCTTCTTGGCCTTCTCAGCAAACGTCGGCCAGTCGCTGGCGCCGTCTTCCTGGATGAACTTGATCTTGCGCCCGAGCACGCCGCCCATGGCGTTGATCTGTTCGATGGCGAGCTTTTCGGCTTCGATCGAGCCGGTTTCGGAGATCGCCATGGTGCCGGTCGCCGAGTGCAGGATGCCGACCGTGACCTCGGTGTCGGTGACAGCAAGACCCGTGGTGTTGACCGCGGAGGTCGCCGGAGCCTGCGCAAAAGACGCCCGCGGCAGCATCGTGACGGCAGGCAGGGCGGCCATTCCCATCAATAGTTTGCGCCGAAGCGGCGACAACAGGCCCTTGTTGGCTTCGTCTGACATGAGCACCCCACTGTTTGTTTCGAGGACACGCGATTGGTGCCGTGAGGATGGCTCGGATTTGTGCAGCGCAAGCATACGCAAGATCGCGTATACTGCACCGCAAAATACCGACGTAGGCTTTTGGTACGGGATTTGCGAGGGAAACGGCTAGTTCGGGAGTGGGGTTCGAGTGGCAGGGCGGCAGCGAATAGACCGCGTCAGGCGCCAGTACAACCAATGGGTCGCCAACCAGACGCTGGAAGACTACGCACTGCGCTTCACCGCCAAAAGCGCGCGACGCTGGTCCGCCGCTCGCGTCGCCAACACCGCGATCGGCGCCATCTCCTTCTTGGTGCTCGAGGCGATCGGCGGCACCATCACCCTCAACTACGGCGTCACCAACGCCACCGCGGCGATCCTCGTCGTCTCCACCATCATCTTCTGCTGCGGCGTTCCGATTGCCTATTATGCCGCCAAATGCGGCATCGACATTGACCTGCTCACCCGCGGGGCCGGCTTCGGCTATATCGGTTCCACCGTCACCTCGCTGATCTACGCCTCCTTCACTTTCATCTTCTTTGCGGTCGAGGCGGTGATCCTGGCGACCGCGCTGGAGATGTGCCTGGGCATCCCGCGGCCGATCGGCTACCTCATCAGCGCGGTCGCGATCATCCCGCTCGTGACGTACGGCATCACGCTGATCAGCCGCTTCCAGCTCTGGACCCAGCCGCTCTGGATCGTCCTGCACATCCTGCCCTTTGCCGCGATTGCATGGGCCAGCCCCCACTCCTTCACGGAATGGCACAAATTCGCCGGCGAGCACGGCGACCTCGGCGGTCATTTCGATCTGTTGCTGTTCGGCGTCGCGTCCTCCGTCGTGTTCTCGCTGGTGGCGCAGATCGGCGAGCAGGTCGACTTCCTGCGCTTCCTGCCGCGCGACCGTCGCACCTCCCGGGCGTCGTGGTGGATCGCGCTGATGAGCGCAGGTCCAGGCTGGATCGTGCTCGGCGCGCTGAAGTTGCTGGCCGGCTCGTTTCTCGCCTTCTTTGCCCTGAGCCACGGCGTGCCGCCCGAGGAAGCCGCCGAGCCAGCGCATATGTATCTCGTGGCGTTTCGCTACGTGCTGTCGGAGCCCGACCTCGCATTGGCATTGACTGGCTTCTTCGTGGTGCTGTCGCAGATCAAAATCAACGTCACCAACGCCTATGCCGGCTCGATTGCCTGGTCGAATTTCTTCTCGCGTCTGACGCACAGTCATCCCGGCCGCGTGGTCTGGCTGGTGTTCAACGTGACGGTGGCGCTGCTCTTGATGGAGATCGGGGTCTACAAGGCGCTGGAGCAGACGCTGGCACTCTACTCCAACGTCGCGATTGCCTGGGTCGGCGCGCTGGTGTCCGATCTCGTCATCAACAAGCCGCTCGGGCTCCGTCCACCGCAAATGGAATTCAAGCGCGCCCATCTCTACGACATCAACCCGGTCGGCGTCGGCGCGATGACCCTCGCGATCGTCGTCTCGATTGCGGCGTTCTACGGCCTGTTCGGCCCGACCATGAAGGCGCTCGCCGCCTTCGTCGCGCTGACGGTCGCCTTCGTCACTGCGCCTGTGATCGCCTGGCTGACTGACGGAAAATACTACATCGCGCGCAAGCCGAAGCGGAGCTGGGCCAACATCGAGGCGATCCAGTGCTGTATCTGCGAACACAGTTTCGAACCGGAGGACATGACGTCCTGCCCCGCCTATGCCGGACCGATCTGCTCCCTGTGCTGCTCGCTCGACGCACGCTGCCACGACCTCTGCAAGCCACATGCGCGGGCGCAGGTGCAGTTCGCCGAGGCGCTCAGCAAGATTTTGCCGCAACCGATCTATCAACGGATCAACTCGCAGTTCGGCCACTATATCGGCGTGTTCGTCGTCTCGGCAGGCCTCGTCGCGCTGGTGCTGGGACTGATCTATCTCCAGACCTCGGCGAGCGTGCATGGCGAGAACATGCTGGTCTCCAACGTGCTCTGGAAGGTGTTCTTCTCGCTCAGCATCATCATCGGCGTGGTCGCGTGGCTGTTCGTGCTGGCGCAGCAGAGCCGCCGCGCGGCGGAAGCGGAGACGCGGCGGCAGACTACGCTGTTGATCCAGGAGATCGACGCGCACAAGCGCACCGATGCCGAGCTCCAGCGCGCCAAGGAAGTCGCCGAATCCGCCAACCTCGCCAAGAGCCGCTATGTCGTGGGCCTGAGCCACGAGCTGCGATCGCCGCTGAATGCGATCAGCGGCTACGCCCAGCTGCTGGAGCAGGATGCCACGCTCAACACCAAGCCGAAAGATCAGGTCCGCGTCGTCCGCCGCAGCGCCGATCACCTCTCCGGCCTGATCGACGGCATTCTGGACATCTCCAAGATCGAGGCGGGACGGCTGTATCTGTCGCGCGACGAGGTGCGGCTGAGCGAGTTCCTCGATCAGCTCGTCGGCATGTTCCGCCTTCAGGCCGCCGCCAAGGGCATCGACTTCGTGTTCAGGCGTCCCGCGCATTTGCCGGTCGTGGTCTATGCCGACGAGAAACGGCTGCGCCAGGTGCTGATCAATTTGCTGTCCAACGCGATCAAGTTCACGCAGGCCGGCAGCGTGCAGTTCGTGGTGCACTATCGCAGCCCCGTGGCCGAATTCGAGGTGATCGACACCGGGCCCGGCATCCAGGGCGACGATCTCGAACGCATCTTCGCGCCGTTCGAACGCGGCGCGCTGGGTGTCGCGCAGCCACAGACCGGCACCGGCCTTGGCCTGACCATCAGCCGGTTGCTGGCCGGCGTGATGGGCGGCGACATCAAGGTGATGAGCACGGTCGGCAACGGCAGCACGTTCAAGGTCAAAATGCTGCTGTCGGAGGTCACCAATCCGCAACGCATCGCGCCGGTGGAGGCGCCGATCTCCGGCTATCACGGTGCGCGCAAGACCATCCTGATCACCGACGACGATCCCGTTCATCGCGACCTCCTGCGGGAGGTTCTGACGCCGCTCGGCTTCATCCTGCTCAGCGCGCCCGACGGCGCCGGCTGCCTCGCGCTTGCGCAGCACTGCCGGCCCGATCTGTTCCTGCTCGACATCTCCATGCCGGCGATGGACGGCTGGGCGGTGGCGGAAGCGCTGCGCGCGAGCGGCCATCACCAGGCCCGCATCCTGATGGTGTCGGCGAGCGCGCTGGAGGCCCACGGCACGCCGCTCGCGCAGCCGTTCCATGACGGCTATCTGATGAAGCCGATCGACATCCCGCGCCTGCTGGAGACGATCCGCCAGCTCCTCAAGATCGAATGGCAGTACGGCTCGGACGAGATCGCGGTGCCGTTCTGGCACCCTGAGAGCGGCTCGCGTCCGCCGGCGCGGCACATCGAGGCACTGATCGGGCTCGGCCAGATCGGCTACGTCAAGGGCATTCAGTTGAAGCTGGACGAGATCGGCAGCGAACATCCGGAGCATGCCGACTTCGTCGCGCAGATGCGGTCGCTGGTCGATCGCTTCGATCTCGACCAATACATGTCCACATTGAAAACACTGCATGCTTATGAGCATTGAACCAAAGAAGCGCGACGTCGCGCTCGTTGTCGATGACTCGCCCGAGACGCTGCGGCTGCTCACCGACGCGCTCGACGGTGCCGGGATGACGGTGATGGTCGCGCTGGACGGCGCGAGCGCCATGCGCATCGTCGACCAGATCACACCCGACATCGTGCTTCTGGATGCGGTGATGCCCGGCATTGACGGGTTCGAGACCTGCCGCCGCCTCAAGCGCGATGCGGGCCTCGCCAATGTCCCCGTGATCTTCATGACGGGCTTGGCCGAGACCGAGCACATCGTGCGCGGGCTCGACGCCGGCGGCGTCGACTATGTGACGAAGCCGATCGTAATCGAGGAAATGCTGGCGCGCATCCGCGTCCATCTCGGCAACGCGCGGCTGACCCAGAGCGCGCGCGCCGCGCTCGACGTTTCCGGCCGCTTCCTGTTCGCGGTCGACCGGCAGGGCCGCATTCTCTGGGCAACGCCGCAAGCGCAAAAGCTGCTGGCCGATCATCACGGCTCGCAAGCCGACGACTTCGTGCTGCCGCCATCGCTGCTGCAATGGCTGGAGCAGGCCAAGGGCAAGGGCAGCACGAAATCGCAGGCCGCGTCCTTGCCCGACAGTCCGCAACTCCGGTTCTATTACATGGGCGAGACCGCGCCGAACGAGTTCCTGCTGCGGCTGTCCAGGGAGTCCGGCACCGCGCTGCCGCCGGAATTCACCAGCGAGCTCGGCCTCACCACGCGGGAAGGCGAGGTGCTGGCCTGGCTCAGCAAAGGCAAGACCAACCGCGACATCGCGCAGATTCTGGGTTTGAGCCCACGCACGGTGGACAAGCATCTGGAGCAGATCTACGCCAAGCTCGGCGTGGAGAACCGGACGGCCGCCGCGGCGATCGCGACGAATGCGACGCGAAGGAATTCGTAAGCGCCTTGCGAATGAGTTGAGACGCCGGCTCCCCAACGACCAGTGTCGTCCCTGCGAACGCAGGGACCCATACCGCGTGATCTCTCGATTTTAGACGGCAGCAGTAGCGAACGACGAATCTTCGCCAAACTGCTCCCTGGGGTTATGGGTCCCTGCGTTCGCAGGGACGACAGCGGAGTGTGTGGCGACGGCTGATCACTCAACGACCGCCACTCCCTCACCCGTACACGAACGCCGCGTCATCCAGATCCGTCTTCGGGATCTCGTCCTTCTCGGTCCAGTAATCCTGGCTGTGCTGCCACTCCGGCTTGTCGCCGCGCTTCGGCAACAAGTCCATGTTGCGCGTGATGTAGCCGGGATTGAAGTTTTCCGGATCGATCCAGGGCAGGATGGGCATGTTGTGGTCTTCGGGACGCAGGGCCACCTCGACCTTCTTCTTGCCCTTTGCCTTCATGTGACCGAGCAGCCGGCAGACGAAGTCGGCGACGAGATCGACACGCAGGGTCCAGCTGGCACGGAAATAGCCGAACACCCAGACCATGTTCGGCACGCCCGTGAACATCATGCCGCGATAAGTCACGGTGTCGCCGAACGCGAGCGGCTTGCCGTCGATCTCGAAGGCGATATCGCCGAGGGCCGCAAGATTGAAACCGGTGGCGGTGACGATGATATCGGCCTCCAGCAGCTCGCCGGATTTGAGCTGGATGCCGTTCTCGACGAAACATTCGATCTCGTCGGTGACGACGGAGGCCTTGCCGCGGGCAATGCCCTTGAACAGATCGGCATCCGGCACGAAGGCGATGCGCTGCCGCCACGGCCGGTACGTCGGCGTGAAGTGCGTTTCGACATCGTAGTCCGGACCAAGCACCGCGCTGATCTGTCCGATCAGCTCCTTCTTCACCTGCTCGGGCTTGGCCAGGCAGAGTTTTGTGAACGCATCCTGCTCGAACAGGATCTTGCGGCGGACGATCTCGTGGATCCAGGTCTCGTCGACCTGGAGCCGTCGCAATTCCTCTGCGATCTCGATGGCGTTGCGGCCGAGGCGGAAATAGGTCGGCGAGCGCTGGAGCATGGTGACATGTGCGCATTTGTCGGCGATGTTCGGCACCAGCGTCGCCGCCGTCGCGCCCGAGCCGATCACCACCACCTTCTTGTTCGTGAGGTCGATGTCATCAGGCCAGGTCTGCGGATGCACGATGCGGCCCTTGAAGCGGTCCGTGCCCTTCCATTCCGGCGTGTAGCCTTCCGAATGACGATAATAGCCCTGGCACATCCAGAGGAAGTTTGCGGTGAAGGTCTTTGCTTCACCGGTGTCGGTGGTGGTCGCCTCGATGGTCCAGAGATTTTGCTCGCTCGACCAGCTCGCCGAATTGATCTGGTGCTTGTAGCGAATGTGGCGGGCGATATCGTTGTCGTCGATCACCTCGTTCATGTAGGCGAGGATCTCCTCGGCGGTCGCGATCGGCGGGCCGACCCAGGGCTTGAAGCTGTAGCCGAAGGTGTGGAGATCGCTGTCAGAGCGGATGCCGGGATAGCGATGCGTGCTCCAAGTGCCGCCGAACGTCGCCTGCGTCTCCAGGATAACGTAGCTCGTGCCCGGCAGCTGTTTTTCGATGTGATAGGCGCTGCCGATGCCGGAGATGCCGGCGCCGACGATCAGCACGTCGAAATGTTCAGAGGCCTGCCTGGCGGTGGAATGACTGCGAACGGCGACATTCATTGTTGCTTCTATGCCTTGCTTGTTTTTGTGGCCGTCCTTGACCGGACGACGCGTTTCCTCCGCGACGGGCATAGTCGCCCATCGCGCTTCCCTTGCAAAATGACATAGATCAACGCGCGGTCAAACTACAACGCCGCACCCCAGCTCCGCGCGGTCTGCAAAATCCAGTCGCGATAGAGCGTGAGCGGCGTGACGCCGGTCAATCCGCCGCAACCGTCGCCGGCGTTCGGGCCGGTTGCCCAGCTGATGACACCCACAAGCACGGCACCGTTCGGCTTGTCCTCGAAGACGGGACCGCCGGAATCACCGGTACAGGCGCCAATTCCTTCGCGAACCCCGTTGGTTACGGGATCGACCAGTCGGAGTTGAAGCGTGCCGGGCTGGCCCGTGGCAACGAGGCCGGCGACGCGCGTAGCGCCGCCGCTCCTGCCATCGCCGCGCACGGTGACGCCGGTACCGGCAATGACGAAGCGGCTGCCGACCTGGATTGGAATATTCGGCGCACCGACTGGCACCGTCGATTTTCCCTTAAGCGGAATTTCCAGTTGCAACAACGCCACGTCGGCGCTGGCGCGATGCGCCTGCACCTTGTAGCCCGGATGAATCGCGATGGCGCGCACGTTCAGCAATTGCGGCGCACCGCCGGCACTGCGATCGACGATCTTGTAATCCGCGCCTGATGGCACGCAGTGGGCGCCCGTCAGCACGATGTTCGGGGCAATCAGGCTGCCGGTGCAGGAATTGCCGCGCGAACCGACGATGGTGACGACCGCGCGCGCAACGCCATCGGTCTGCGGCGTGCCGCCACCGACAATGGCGTGGGCAGGGGTCGCGAGCAGCGCGGCTGCAATGAGAGTGACAAGCTTCTTCATGGGAACACGCTTCGGCATCGGTAACGGATTGCTTCGGACTGGCCCCTGCCGATAGCGCATGCTAGCCGTCTTGGAAAGGAATTGACGAGGGCAGGATAGTGGCAATCGAGGCTGTGATCTTTGATTTTGGCGGCGTGCTGACGACATCGCCGTTCGAGGCGTTTGCACGGTTCGAGACCGAGCGCGGACTGCCCGTCGACATCATCCGGCGCACCAATGCCGCCAACCATCTGGAAAATGCCTGGGCCAGGTTCGAGCGGGCCGAGGTCGATATCGAGACGTTCGATCATTTGTTTGCGGCGGAGTCACTCGCGCTCGGTGCGGAGGTCCGCGGTCGCGATGTGCTGCCGTTGATCCAGGGCGATCTGCGCCCCGAGATGGTCGAAGCGCTGAAACGCATCAAGGCACAATTCAAGACCGGCTGCATCACCAATAATCTGCCGGCCAACGCGATCGGCAGCATGACCGGACGCTCGCTCTACGTCGCCGAGGTCATGGTGCTGTTCGACCACGTCATCGAATCCGCCAAGATCGGCCTGCGCAAGCCCGACCCGCGCATTTACCAGCTGATGGTCGAGACGCTGAAGGTCGATCCGAACAACTGCGTCTATCTCGACGATCTCGGCGTCAACCTCAAGCCGGCGCGCGCGATGGGCATGACCACGATCAAGGTGGCGAGTGGAACGCAGGCGATCGCGGAGCTCGAGGCGGCGACGGGGCTGAAGCTGGGCTAACTGACGCGTCATTCTCCGGCATTGCGAGCGCGGCGAGCAATCCAGACTTGCCTCCGCGATGGGATTCTGGATTGCTTCGCTGCGCTCGCAATGACGACGTGGAAAAATGTCGCCTGGCGAGCTGACTATTCCGCTGCGGCGGTAATGCGCTCGGGGAACGCAGCAGCCAGCGACGCACGATCCGGCTTCAGTACGCCGCGTTCGGTGATGAGGCCGGTAACGAGGCGCGCAGGCGTCACGTCGAACGCGTAATTCGCGACCGGCGATCCCTCCGGCACGATGCGCACCGTCTCCAGCCTTCCATCCGAGGTGCGGCCCGTCATGTCGGTGACCTCAGTCCCGCTGCGCTGCTCGATCGGGATGTCGCGGATACCGTCATTGACGGCGAAATCGATCGTCGGCGATGGCAGCGCGACGTAGAACGGTACGCCGTTGTCATGCGCGGCGAGCGCCTTCAGATACGTCCCGATCTTGTTGCAGACATCGCCGTTGGCGGCGACGCGGTCGGTGCCGACGATGGCGAGATCGACCATGCCGTGCTGCATCAGATGCCCGCCGGTATTGTCGGGGATCACGGTATGCGGTACGCCGTGATGGCCGAGCTCCCAGGCGGTGAGCGAGGCACCCTGGTTGCGCGGCCGGGTCTCGTCGACCCAGACATGGATCTTGATGCCGCGCTCATGCGCGAGATAGATCGGCGCGGTCGCCGTGCCCCAGTCGACGGTGGCGAGCCAGCCGGCGTTGCAATGGGTCAGCACATTGACTGTCTCACCGGGCTTCTTCGCCGCGATCGCCTCGATCAGCTTCAGGCCATTGCCGGCAATGCCGCGGTTGATCTCGACGTCCTGCTCGACGATCTCATCGGCGCGCGCATAGGCAGCCTCGGCTCGTTCAACGGGATCAATCGGCGTGAGCGCCGCGCGCATCTCGTCAAGCGCCCATTTGAGATTGATCGCGGTCGGCCGCGCCACGACCAGCGTCTCATAAGCGCGCTTCAGGCCGGCATCGGAGGCGTCCTCGCGCATCGCGAGCGCCATGCCGTAGGCAGCGGTCGCGCCGATCAGCGGCGCGCCGCGCACCAGCATGTCGCGGATGGCGGCCGCAGCGTCTTCGCATGATTTCAGCGTGGCCACGACGAATTCATGCGGCAGCCGGCGCTGGTCGATCGCTCCGACCGACCAGCCATCGCGCTCGCGCCAGATGCTGCGGAAATGCTTGCCGTCGACCTTCATGGCATTCTGCCTTTCGTCTTTCTCGCGTCTCAACCGCGCAGGATGCGCCCGGCGACCGCATCGAGCTTCTTCAACAGCTCGGGATCGCGCGCCTCGGGCGCGGTGATCAGCGCGGTGTCGAGCGCACGGTCCGAGCCGATCGGGCACGGCTCATGCTCGCGCGGGAAATCCTTCGCCAGCCGCGCCACCAGCGCTTTCGCCTTGTCGGCGTTCGAGGTCAGCACGCGGATGATGTCCTGCACGGTGACCGCGTCATGATCGGGGTGCCAGCAATCGAAGTCCGTCACCATCGCGACGGTGGCGTAGCAAATCTCCGCCTCACGGGCGAGTTTCGCCTCGGGCATGTTGGTCATGCCGATCACGGAGTAACCCAGCGTCTTGTAGGTCATGCTCTCCGCATAGGTGGAGAATTGCGGCCCCTCCATGCAGACATAGGTGCCGCCGCGCGCAAACGCGATGCCCTCGGCTTCGGCGGCCGCGGCCAGGTGGATCCGCAAGCGCGGCGAGACCGGATGCGCCATCGACACATGCGCGACGCAGCCCCGGCCGAAGAACGAGCTCTCGCGCTTGTGGGTGCGGTCGACGAACTGGTCGACGAGCACGAAAGTCCCCGGCGGCATCTCTTCCTTGAAGGAACCACATGCGGAGAGCGAAATCAGGTCAGTGACGCCGGCCCGCTTCAGCACGTCGATATTGGCGCGATAGTTGATGTCGGAGGGCGACAGCCGGTGGCCCTTGTCATGCCGCGGCAGGAACACGATCGGCAGGCCGGCGATCGAGCCGCGCCTTAAAGGTGCCGACGGCTCGCCCCAGGGGCTCCTGATCACCTCTTCGTGCGCGTCTTCGAGGCCCGGCAAATCATAGATGCCGGAGCCGCCGATGATGCCCAATACCGCCTGCGCCATGCCTGCTCCACCCTGTCCGCCGTTGCGACATGGTTAAGCTATGCCAGTTTTGCGGCGGTTTTGGAACGGGGGATCATGTCCGGTTGGCGTCATTGCGAGGAGCGCAGCGACGAAGCAATCCAGACTGCCGCCGCTGAGCCAGTCTGGATTGCTTCGCTTCGCTCGCAATGACGGAGGGGAGGATTAAGCCGCGGTCGCCGGCTGACGCTGCGTCGCGACCATGCGTTCCAGCGTCTCGACGGACTGGAAATTCTCCGGCGTGATCTCGACTTGCGGAATCGTGAAGTCGAACTCGGCTTCGACGCCGAGCATGAGGTTGACCATGTCCATCGAGGTGAGGCCGGCGTCGACGAGCTTCGTCTGTGGCGTGATATCGGCCGTGAGCGAGTTCTGTGCGAGGATGTCCTTCACCAGCTTGATGATGCGATTGCGCACGTCGGTGTCGAAGGCCTGCATGGTTAATTCCCATCTGTCTAAAATAAGGTCGGACTGTCGCCGCGTACGATGGGCGCGACGGGCCGATCCCACAATGGGCGCGACCATTACTTCATGCTTCTTAGTAAACGATGACTCAGATTGTCCGGAATTCGACCTTCTTCCAGAACCCTAACGCGCTCGCGGAAATCCGGGGGATGCAAACAACCGGGCCTTAACTGTTCGTTCGGAATTTGGCTTTGTTTACCCTCTATTTCATCGACGAATTTGAATTAAATCCGTAGCCTCATCTCACAAGCAAAGATGACCGGATGATCGCCGGCGGCATCGCGAATGATGCCGGCGATCTCGAACGGCAAACCGGAGGCGGACGAGTATGAACGTGCGTGAAGCAGTCCTCACTGTCGACGAAACGCAAGCCGGCCTCCTCGGGCAAGGCCCCTCCCTGATCGAACGCGCGGCCCGGACCGCCACTGTGGCGGCAGCCGACGCAGACGGCGTCGATCGCGACGCCCGCTTCCCTCACAAGGCTTTCGACGTGGCGCGCGAGCAGAAGCTGCTGGGCGTCATGATCCCGGTCGAGTTCGGCGGCTTCGGCGCCTCGATCTACGACGTCACCGACATCTGCTACACGCTCGGGCGCGCCTGCGCCTCGACCGCGATGATCTATGCGATGCACACGACGAAGGTCGCCTGCGTCGTCAGACACGGCCACGGTATTCCCTGGATGGAAACCATGATGCGCCGGGTCGCGCGCGACCAGTGGCTGCTCGCCTCCTCCACCACGGAAGGCCAGAACGGCGGCAACATCCGCGCCAGCGCGGCTGCCGTCGACCACGCCGGCGACACCGTCTCCCTCGTGCGCGACGCCACCGTGATCTCCTACGGCGCCGAGGCCGACGGTCTCGTCACCATCGCCCGCCGCGCCAATGAGGCCGCCGCCTCCGACCAGGTGCTGCTGGCGCTCGCCAAGGACGACTACTCGCTGAAGCAGACGCAGGGCTGGGAGACGCTGGGCATGCGCGGCACCTGCTCGACCGGCTTCGAGCTGAAGGTCGATTGCCCCGCGGACCGCGTCTTCCCCGAAGCCTATGACAAGATCCATGCCCAGACCATGACGCCGTTCGCGCATCTGTGCTGGTCGTCGGCCTGGGCCGGCATTGCCGCCGCCTCGGTCACGCGTGCGCAGGCCTTCGTTCGCAAGGCGGCACGCACGTCCGGCGGCCAGATGCCGCCGGCTGCCGCGCATTTCACCGCCGCCAAGATGTCGCTCGCAAAGCTGCGCGCCCTGATCGCCGCCAATATCGACGTTTTCGCCCGTGCCGAGCATGACGAGCGTGCGCTGGGCTCGCTCGACTTCCAGTCCTCGATCACGCTGCTGAAGGTGCAGGCCTCCGAGCTCGCGGTCGAGACCGTGATGCATGCGATGCGCACCGCGGGCCTGTCCGGCTATCGCAACGACGGCGAGTTCACCATGGGCCGCCACCTGCGCGACGTACTGTCGTCGCCGATCATGATCAACAACGACCGCATTCTCGCCAACGCCGCCACCTCGACGCTGATGAGCGGCGTGCCGGCGAGCCTTCGTGACTAAACCAACAAGAACAATTTCGAGATAGCAGGACATCATCCCATGAACATTGCCGTCCTCCCCAATTCTCCCGAGACTGCCCCTGAGATCGTCGATCCGCTCGACCATCTCGCCGACAAGCTGTTCCACCGCATGGGCGCGGATGGCGTCTACGCCCGTACCGCGCTCTATGAAGGCGTCGTCGAGAAGCTCGCGGCGCTGATCACCGGCCATCGTGAGGCCGGCACCGAGGTGATGCGCTTTCCGCCGGTGATGAGCCGCGCCCAGCTGGAGAAGTCCGGATACCTCAAGAGCTTCCCGAACCTGCTCGGTTGCGTCTGCGGCCTGCATGGCACCGAGCGCGAGATCAACGCCGCGGTGAGCCGCTTCGATGCCGGCGGCGACTGGACCAGTTCGCTGTCGCCGGCCGATCTCGTGCTGTCGCCGGCCGCCTGTTATCCCGTCTATCCGATCGCGGCGAGCCGCGGCCAGCTGCCGAAGGGCGGCCTGCGCTTCGACGTTGCCGCCGACTGCTTCCGCCGCGAGCCGTCCAAGCATCTCGACCGGCTGCAATCGTTCCGGATGCGCGAATATGTCTGCATCGGCACGCCCGATGACGTCGCCGATTTCCGCGAGCGCTGGATGGTGCGCGCGCAAAAGATCGCGACCGACCTCGGCCTCACCTTCCGCGTCGACTATGCCAGCGATCCCTTCTTCGGCCGCGTCGGCCAGATGAAGGCGGTGAGCCAGAAGCAGCAGCAGCTCAAGTTCGAGCTGCTGATCCCGCTGCGCTCGGAAGAGCAGCCCACCGCCTGCATGAGCTTCAACTATCATCGCGAGCATTTCGGCACGACCTGGGGCATCCAGGACGCCAATGGCGAACCGGCCCACACCGGCTGCGTCGCCTTCGGCATGGACCGCCTGGCCGTCGCCATGTTCCACACCCACGGCACCGACGTTTCCGCCTGGCCCGCCAAGGTGCGGGAGATCATGGGCCTCCAGCCGCACGTCGCGGCTGAAGCTCACGGCGAAGGCTGGCTCTAAAATAAGAGGTCGACCATTTCCACGGGCAAGACGAGCGTGATCCACACCAAGGTCCGATGCCGCGAGATCACCGAGTCCGATGTCGAAGCCATCGCGGACTTGCTGACGCGCGGCTTCGTCGGCCGCTCGCGCAACTATTGGATCCAGGGCCTGCGCCGGCAGGCTTTCCGGCCCGTGCCGGAAGGCTATCCGCGCTTTGGCTACATGCTCGACGACGACGGCACGCCGGTCGGCGTGCTGCTGCTGATCTACACCGCGCGGAAGGTCGGCGAAGAAAACGCCATCCAGTGCAATTTGTCGAGCTGGTACGTCGATCCTGCCTACCGCAACTACGCGCCGCTGCTGACCAAGATCGCGCAGCGGCACAAGGACGTCACCTATCTCAACATCAGCCCGGCACCATGGACCTGGCCGATCATCGAGACCCAGGGTTTTCGCGCCTATTGCCGCGGCATCTTCTTCTCGGTGCCCGCGCTGGCGCGGGCCCCGCGCTGGAGCAAGATCGAGGTGATCCCGCCCCACGCCAAGACGATCGAAGGGCTCACCGAGGCCGAGACCGAGCTCCTGACGCGGCACGCGCGCTACAATTGCCTCAGCCTCGTCTGCCGCACGCCGAAAGGCGCGTTTCCGTTCATCCTGCAACCGGTGCGCATCCGGCGCGGGTTCATTGCACCGCCGGCGATGAAGCTGATCTACTGCCGCAGCGCGGCCGAGTACGCCGCCTGCGCCGGCCGCATCGGCCGGCTGTTGCTGCGGCTCGGCAAGATCGCGGTGGCGGTGGACGCCAATGCCCCGATTCCCGGCCTCGTCGGTATCTATACCGAGCGGCGCGGCCGCAAGTATTTCAAGGGCCCGCACCGGCCGCAGCTCGCCGACCTCACCGACACGGAACTCGTGCTGTACGGGCCGTAGGTCCTGCTTGCGGCCCCCGCCAACTCTGGCTTGCAGGCACCTAGACGCTCGCGCGCCGACGCACAATCTCTCCATCGCGAGTCACCCTCCGTAAACTACTGCGCTTAAGGGATTTTTCCCGCCTCTTCGCTACCCTCGGCACTCGGACTACGTTGCGTTAAGTCTATTCTCCGCCGAGACCCCGCCGCCCATGACGTCGACCCGCGACAACGAGCTTGGTGCACGCCGCGAGCAGGGCCCGCAGGCCCTGATGGCGCTGAGCCAGCTTGCGCTCGACCACATGGAACAGGGTGTCTGCGTCTACGACGCCGACAACCGGATCGTGCTGGTCAACCAGCGCTACCTCACCCTGTTCAACATGTCGGCCGAGATCGTGCGGATCGGCACGAGCTATCGCGACGTGCTCGGTCACAGCGTGGCACTCGGCAACATCCCGGAAGAGGAAGTCGACGCACTCTACGCCGCGCGCGTGGCGCGGATCGCAGCCGGCCAGCCGTTCCGGACCGAACAGACACTCCCCAGCGGCCTCGTCATGTCGCTGGAGCTCAAGCCGCTTCCCGGCGGCGGCTGGATGACGATCTGCGACGACGTCAGCCGTCTCGCCCGGCTCGAGGCGGAATTGCGCGTGCAGACCGAACGCAGCCAGCATGCGCTCGCCAACATGTCGCACGGTCTCATCATGTATGACGCCGACAGCCGCATCGTCGTCTGCAACGAACGTTTCCTGAGCCTCTACGACCTCGACCCCGAAATCGTGAAGCCGGGCGTCTCGCATTGCACGGTGATCGAACACTGGATGTCGCGCGGCAATTTGCCCGGCATGTCGCCTGACGAATTCCAAGACACCAGGCTGGAGGACGTGCGCACCAGGAAGGCGAAGACCATGCTGGTGATGCGCTACGACGGACGGATGGTGCAGGCGGTGTCCCGCTTCCTGCCCGACGGCGGCTGGGTCACCGTGCATGAAGACGTGACCGAACGGCTGCAATACGAGGAGACGCTGAGACAGCAGAACTTCATCCTCGACGCGGCGATGGAGAACATGGCGCACGGGCTCGCTTTCTACGACAGCGACATGCGCCTGCGCGTCTGCAACACCACCTACCGCAAGATCTACCGGCTGTCGCCGGAGGAGACCAGGCCCGGCACGCATCTCGGCGAGCTGATCGAGCGGTCGATGGCGAACGGTGCGTTCGCTTCGGAATATACCCCGCAGCAGCTTCTGGAAACCGCCAGCGCGCGAATCGCGAACCGCGATTCCTCGCCGATGCGCCGGAGCATGTCGAACGACACCGTGATCTCGGTGCGCTATTGCGCGCTGGCCGAGGGCGGCTTCGTCGCCACCTATGAGGACATCACCGAGCGCGAGCGCGCGGTCGAGGAATTGAGCGAGCAATATCGCCGCTTCGACGCGGCGCTGAACAACATGAGCCAGGGCCTGTGCATGCTCGATTCGAGCCTGCACGTGATCGTCTGCAACCGCCGCTATATCGAGATGTACGGGCTGTCGCCCGAGATCGTGAAGCCGGGCGTCTCGATGCGCGAGATCATGGAGCACAGCTGCTCGCTCGGCACCCACCCGGACATGACGGGAGCCAGGCTCTATGCCGACTACGTCGAGCGGCTGCGCGAGGGCGAGCACACGCTGCACCGCCATTTGAGCGACGGCCGCATCATCAAGCTCAATCACAAGCGGATGGAGCTGGGCGGCTGGGTCGTCACCTATGAGGACGTCACCGAGCGGCACAAGGCGCAGGCCCGTGTCGCGCACATGGCGCGGCACGATTCCCTGACTGACCTGCCGAACCGCACGCTGTTCCGCGAAAAGATGGGCGAGGGCCTGAACCAGGTCGCGATCGCCGGGGGCGCGATGGCCGTGCTGTGCTTCGACCTCGACAATTTCAAGACCGTCAACGACCGCCTCGGCCACGCCGCCGGCGACCGGCTGCTGCGCTGGGTCGCGGCG
>Ga0063456_1000747_pt1 | contig 19407 bp, 15 predicted proteins | sample AraplaMF_Cvi_mMF_FD_56228 | JGI IMG/M metagenome (GOLD analysis project Ga0063456, IMG submission 56228) | Arabidopsis root microbial communities from the University of North Carolina, USA - plate scrape MF_Cvi_mMF version 2 (version 2) | ecosystem: Host-associated > Plants > Roots > Endosphere ... | reverse complement strand
TCTTTAAAGGAAAGTTCATGAGCTTTGGCTTCGATGCCTCGGGGAGGTTGATGCCAATTATGCTGGAGTCGACAAGCCCGTGAAAACCAAGCCTCGATCAGCCTGATTGGATGAGGAGAAAGTAGCGAAAGCCAAATTTGTCGATGGAATCATAAATTTGCCAGGCTCGGACGGATAACTTTGCCATACCGTCAAACTTAGGACCAAAAAACGTCTATTAGCTGCGTACTTTTGTACTCCGTCAGCCAAGCTCAACGCTTCGAGCGAAACCATAAATCTGCCATATCCCTAAGATGGAAGCATAACCTTGCCGATTGGAAAATCCTTATTAATCAATAGCATAGATTGTTGCGTCGATTCTTGAGGTGGAAATACGAACTAATTTCACTTCGACGCCGAGGCTAGCTAAGTTTAGAAAGCTGCGAGGCAATTTGAAGCACATCCATTCAAGGAGCGGTGCCGCAATCGCTACCGTCGCTGCGATGCATTATCGAGGTACCGTTGAAGAGCCGCTAAGCGGGCTGTTGCCAGCTCGCCACGGACTGGGCGAAGGCGATGGCCGCCGTATAGAAACGGTATTCGCGCCAAGTTAATGGGCGGTGAGGCATTCGAAATCTCAGTGACCATGGAAATCGATAACATAACGCCATCACATCGGCCTTGAGCAATCATAAGTTGGAATTCCGTTTCGTGACGCGCGACGAATTCCCGGCCCCTTCGAGAAACTTCCGCATGGAGAGCTTCAGTGGTCACCGCATGCAGCACTGCTTTCTCTTCCATGAGTTCGTCGAGATTAAATGCGACTATGCCAGGCAGTCCTGCTTTTTTCAGTTGGGTGCATCCATACTCGAGCGCGCCCGCAACTCCCGACTCTAGGTAAACCTTTTTGCAAGCGATGCCGTAGTCGCCGAGGCCGTCACCGAGAGGAACGACCACGTCAGGCTCTTCAAAACGCGCGTCAGCTCCGCCGAGTCGCAAGCGACGAAAGACGTCAAGCTCCCAAAGAGCGTCCTTGCCAGGAGATGATCCACGACCGGAGAGATCCATCTCGCTACCGACGATGCGCCGAATCGACTCACGCGCCCTCGTGACTCCAAGCGCCATTTCTAGTGCTTCAGCAATCCAAAGTGCCTCAATGGATGCAAAGAACTTCTTCGCATCGTAGGCTCCTGAATTTTTCGCAAGTTGCTTGTTCAGTTGCCGCACTTTTGCAAACAATGAACCCACTGAACTACCAGGCCCCACCTTGATCCCGTGTGCCTTCAATGTCTCAATGACATAATCGATTTTCGCCAAGGCGTCGGCGAACCCATTTGTTAACTGCAGAGGTGATGAGGCCGTCATGATCAAAGCTCAGTAAGGTCAGCTTGACCAAGCACTGGCCGACCATATTCCTTGATATACCCACGATGATCACAACTTACTTGATGGGTTGTCATGTCGCACCAATCTTATTAAGGAGCCGCAAGAACTTCGCGAAGTCTCGGAGAGTCTCAAGGTCGTGATCTTCAATACCATCTGGGTCAAAATGCATAACATCGTTTCGTATTTTGCGCACCTTATCCAACTGAACCACAAACACTGAACGATCCAAGTTCAGGTTAAGCTGCTCCCATTTATCGGGATCCTCAAATAGTCGCTGATACTCGCCAAACGTAAGGTCTGACGCTGCCTCGATCATGCGTTCCGCATCTCCTGGGTTTTTTGCTGTGGCCAACTCATCAGGCTTGAACTTTGACCCAAGTATTTTCCGAAGATGGTTCTCGATTTCCCCAAGAAGCAAGAAGGGTTCTGACAACTGCTCAAACTGCAAGCTCAGGTCGCTAGTCGTGATGATGCCGGAGACTTTCTGGTCGGAAGATCGCACCAACGCATAGTCGTGGTCCACGATGACGCGGATTGCCGTAAAGAGAGAAGCATCGCCGCTTAGTTCTGCATGGGGCTCCATGACTTCTCGAACCCACTGGGGGTTTTTCCCAACCGCCAGTCGGCTTCCAATCGACTTCCAACTAACTGAGCCTTTAACGTCACGTTCATTTGTCATCACCGGCAGTTGTGAGAAGTCATTCGCCATCATCAGTGTTACTGCTTGTGCGACGGATGCATCTGGCTTGACAGAAATAGGACGCCTATTTGACGCTCCAAGCTTACTTATCCTATAAGTTGGATCATCAAACACCACAGTTGCGATTCGTACCTCTGTGTGATCTGTCACAGTGACACTGTCAGCTACGACTTGTGGTGGCTGAACCGGTTCGCTTGAAGATTGCCCATCCAGTTTGAATGTGATTTCCGCGTCAAGGTATGTAGATTGAAAGTCTGGCTCGGTTACCAAACTTGCGTGCTCTAGCTGTTCGCGGATGAAACCGACAATCCAACGGCCTCGACGTTGCGTACCAAAGAACCAATTCAGAAAATTTCGAACAGTTTCAGGCGGAACCGACTCGCCACTCTTCAACGATTGGGCAATTGCCGGAAGGCGTTCCTTGTAAGGGGGGCCGTAGGTCATAAATGTGATATCTCTAAGTTCCTATCCCTGGTAAAAATCTTTGGCCAGGCCAATAATGCACGAATGACTAGTGTAAATAGAAGTAGTGCATAAGGAAATAGGAATGCAAAAAAGACTTCGCCGGAACCGGATTATTGAGAGAGCCGGCGTCAATGCGGCACGCGCTTTTTTCGAAGAGAATGGCTGCACGTTTGTCGAGGTCGACCTCGGCAACGATTATGGTAAAGATGCGTATGTAGATGTAGGCAATGGAGAAGAAGTAAGCGCGATTTGTGCGGCATTGCAGATTAAGGCAGGTGCAAAGTACAAAACGGGCGTTGGGTACAAAATTCCCGTTGATGAGGTCGACGTTTCGATGTGGCGCGAATCCACCATTCCCATCATCGGGATAGTCTTCGACATCGACGATGGCAAGCTTCGATGGATCAACATCAGCGACTACCTTTCTCTACACGCAAATGAAGAGATGTCGTCAATTCCCGTTTCCGCAAACGCGCTGTTGACAAAAGACATGCTCATTCAATTCTCAGAGTCCGTCCGAAACGCCGCGCGGCGCAATAAGGCTGGCCCGCTTGTTCAGCTTTGTGATGATGACCACGAAATACAATGCAAGGGCATCTACGATTGCTTTGTATTGGGACGTGTTGACTATCGCTTTTTCGTTGGAATGCGTCGTCTGCTTCCAACCCTATCGATCGAATCGAGACGACTAGCCATCAATGCACTTGGCCATCTTACTCCTCATCCCGACATATTTTGGAGTGACAGCAACTGGATCCCAGATACGGTGAAGCAAAAGGTTTATCCACATCTCAGGTGGACGGTCGACGATGTGTTAGCGATCCTAGATGCAGTACATCTGGAAGAGTTAGATCGAGGGAGACTTGGCCTGACCGCGTTTATGCTTCTTAGCCAGGATTCCGCCATACAGCTAGTGCTTCGGGACGTAATCAATCACCTGGCAAACGAAGATTGCGACAGCCGTTCGATTGCCATTTCAATGCTGATTTACTTAGCAGAAGATGACGCGCCGACCAGAATAAAGGAGCTGATGACATCGCACCCACAGCTAGTCGAGAATTCACTGTTCATGGCATTAAAGGCCACCGTCGATGACTACGGCTCAATCGGCCTGTTCTGATCGTAGAGCATCCCTACTGATCAGAACACACAGTGTCGCTTGCTTCTCACTAACCTAATCCTTGCAACGGTCTAATGACGACTGTACCACTGCCAGACAAATCGCTGAGTATCGATGTTTTCCACAATTTCCGCTCGAATTGGATTGCGATGATTCAATCGAATTACGCGAGCGTCATCGTGACTCAAGAAGCTCAAGAAGCTCTTGAAATTTCTATAAGCACTGGAGTCATGTTTGCACTGCCCTATCAAGTGATCAGCGGCCAAAATAACCGAAAGTGAGAACAGATCCACCTGTGGTGTCGGAACACGAAACGTTTTCAGACCAAACAGTTCGTCTTTTCGCTTCTGGTCAATGTCAGCAATTTCACCATTTTGGCGATTGCCCTCCAACGCCTGGCGGAATTTCACGAAAAGTTCATCGGGCCTAATGTTTCGTTGAGCATGAAATACAGGATGAGGTGCAGAAGTCTTTGGATCCTCGAAAAAGTGGTCAAAGTGGTATGCGTCTACTAAGTCGTATTGAGCTGGGCTGATGTTTGCGCGTTGCCGAAAGAACGCAACATTGCTATGTGTACTTGAGAGCTTCGCGTTACCGTCCTCTGGCTTGTGAAACTCAAACTTCCCATCAATGAACACGATCAGTTTATGGTTTGATGATGTTGCCTTCTGGGAGATTGAGTAGAGACAAATTGGTAGCTTTGGCTTTACTTCAAAACCATCTTTGGTCTGCTCAAACGCCAGATCCGACGCCTCCGGACATAAAAGTTTGCCACCAGCACCAGTCACTAGTGTGTTCAGGTGCTTTTTCCATTTTGCCCAGAACGCGTTAAAGGCTTGCTTATCTTGAAGTGCAACCATCATCAAACATTCAGCCAGGGCATCAAACGGTTATATGTCTTCTTTTCGATTCGGCAAAGCTCGTTTGCACCAGGTGGAATCCAGTCAAACGGACCCGTACCGTCCTCGCGTCGAATCGACGAATCAGTCGCTACACAATAGGCGCCAGCTTGAGATGGGTCGTCCTCATATAGGGCGCATACAGTCCCGTCACCACTGTCAATGATGATTGACTGCCCTGTCTTGCCTTGCTCCATCATAGACTGCTCGATCAAATCACGATAAAAATATGGACCACTACCTGCAAATGGGCCGACATACCGCGCAGCCTTGAAAGCTTTGATGAGCGAATCGTCCGCGAGACTTTTACTATTGACGCCAACAAAAGCGGAGGTAGCCGCAGCGTTTAATATCGGGCCAGGGAATGCCAACACGAAGTTGTAGAACCAGTACCCCAGTTTCGTTGCGAGGTTACGCGCGATAAGAGACTGAGTGTCGGTTCCCTCCTCGACGCCCATCGTATCTCCGAAGAAGAAAAGACTTGGTCCTACATATCCAACCAGGTCCAACTCCATTTCTGGTCGGCCAAGGATCACTGCCATTAATTCTGCAGCGTTCCGCGGTTGGTCTTCTTTTCTCAACTGCACTTCCAGCAGCGCCCTAATCTCCGCGAACCCTTTAAAAGTAGACACCAACCAGCCGACAAGACGCTCCTGTCGCTCGTCCATATCTTCGGTCAAGCCGTTAGTTAGCTCACTTGGGACTAACACCGATAGTGCACCTTCGGATGCCAAAGTTGCCAATTGCTTCAACCGCTCGCCAGGAGTTTGACGATGCTGCTTTGAGTAACGGCAAACCGGTATTCCTAATTTACGAAACGCGACCAAGAGCATATCTTTCGAGATTCCGTTTTGGAAACCGCTCAAGTCGCTATCTAGTATGACCCCGTCGATTGTCTTCGATCCACCGGTCTGCTTTTCCAACCAATTAATGAACTGATCACCAATCTCGCCGCCATTCTTGGTGACTTTAAACGCCCCAACATCCACAGGGCTAAGTGTGAAGCTCGACTCCAGGCTTGAGACTAAGCCAGCACGAAACTCATCTTCATCTTCTACATAGATGAGGCGGAGATTTTGTGAAAGGTCTGTCATGCGCGAGGTAACTCCAGAGAAAACGATGTTGAAAAGCCGGCGGGTGCAGACTGCATCAGTTCGACTTTGCCTTTTAGATTACTGGTAACCCGCTTTACCAATGCTAGCCCCAGTCCCATGCCGGTACCCAGCGGGCTATCAGTTTTTGAGCTTGCACTAAACAAAGGCTCCCAAATTCGGTCGCGCAGACGCTCTGGAATTCCGATTCCATTGTCTGCAACGATAACGCGATGCTTCGTACTCGAGTTCGTGACCACGATCCGTATGATTCGGTCGTCTCGCTCCGTTTTTGCAATCAGCGACTTCATCGAATTCGTAACGAGGTTCAGCAACAGGCCACTGTATGCGGCGACGGGCACTGCAGGTGCGTGTGTTTCCTCGTCAACTTGAATGTCGAAATCGATATTGTTCTTCTCAGCGATGGGCCGGAGCGTGTCGAGTACCATCTCGATCTGGCCAAGGGCAGGGAAAGGCTTGTGATCTCGCCTAGAAAGATTCTCAGTAAATAGGCGGCTATAGTCCAAATAGGTTTCCAAGTACTTCTGCGACTGATCCAGTTTTTTCAGGTCGTCGTTTAGCTCAGGATGCTTTCGAGCGATTTTTCGAATCCTATTCGTGGACTCTGTGAGCCGATAGATAGTCTTTTCGAATTCATGAGTCATGAATCCGGCTAAGACGCCCATGAGCGACATGATTTCCAAAGACTCCTGCGTCTTTTTACGATATGCGTCGACCTCGGCATAATTCTTACTCGCATTACGCAATAAGCCAGTGAGCCGCTTTCGCTCTTCGGGTTCGATTGCATCGGATCGCTCAATATCCCTGACCGCAGCTTTAAGGTCATGCTCCGCTGTACGAAGCGCCTCTTCTTCAACTCGCGCTTCTTCTTCGCGAACTACCTTGTGGTCAAAGTAGGCAATGAGTTCAAGCCCAAACCGCCCAAGATCCTGCAGGAGCTTATATGCGGTGTTATGTACGAACCCCTGTCGATCCATCGACGGAGTGAGAACAATGTCCGGATTCTTCGTCTTTACGGTCGCTGTGGCCACAAAAACCAACCCGACCGCCTGGTTGAAACCAGGCAGGTAAAGCATAGGATTGTCCTTTGGCGAAAGCTGCTTGCCCTTAAGTGGATATTGCTCACGCATTGGTTTTGAGCGCCACTCTGCTCGAGCACTCTGTGCCTTATCCGCACTCTGCACTAACCAATCATCATCTCTGTCGCCGTATGGCTTAACCCGGAAGCCATTGTCGACTACCTTCACACCTGCGTTGTTGGACAACCAGCTCCGAGCAATACGACCGTCGACCCCTAAGGACGTGAGAACACCTCCACGGTGAGGGAAATGACGAATGTCCATCAAGACTGGAGTACCAATGTCTTTAATACCGTACAGTTCGTTTAGCGTGGACTTCCACTCATAGACCTTCGTTTCACCTCTGTTCCAGAACACTTGAACAGAGAGTTGGCCACTTCTGCTGACCCGGATTCGTGTACGACCAACATACCGCGCCAAAATTGCCTCGGAAGGTGACGCAACTGGGGTGTCCTCCGTATCATCTTCGCTGATACCAATAAAAGGAGAGAACCCAGGATCGGAGGTCGGAGAAGGTCCGTCAGCATCGTTTTCGGCAAACGCGGGACGTTCGAATCCATCTATCGGATTCACCAAATTCAGCAGTGAGGCACTGATTTCATTAACAGCTGACGGTTCGATTGCTGATCGAAGCTCACTTATTCGTATGGTCGTGCCCAGGGGGACTGAGTCGCCAACCTCCTCAACTGTGTAAGGGACGACCACGGTCTTTAAGTCAGCATTGGCCTCAACTTTTCCCCAAGCGAACTCCGCAGACAAGCGAAAGCGCTTCTTTCCATCGACGGCCACAGTTTCGAGAACCATGTGCTCGCCCAAGAATCGAACAGCAAATCGGCCAATACCCTTTGATCCTGATACTTTGCGCTGGAATTTCGGTGACGTCCTGTTTCGAGCCTTGTTTCGCGTTCCGATTACCATCCAAAGATTAAGGAAGTCCTCGCGACGCATTCCATTACCATCATCCGTAACCGTAATGATGTTGGGGTTGACTGTTACATTGCAAAACGTAGCGTCGGCGTCAAACGAATTCTTTACCAACTCAGTGAGCGCAACCTCAGCCGAACTTACCAGCCGTTCGCCGAGCTCCTCGAGTAACGCGGATTCAACTCTGAATTCCGCCTCAAGTACCTTGGGCTTGGACTTGGGCACTACTGGTATCGGTAACGATTTTTTCATGCTGAGATCGCTCGAGAGATTTGAATTTCCTATCGTACAACAATCTGAGACAAGACGGAATTGAGCTGTTTCACTTCTATCTTCTTCAGCCCATTCGAATGAGCGACCACTTGGCTTTCGAAATCGTAGCTCCTCAACGCTCGTACCATATTTGAGTGCCGTGTTTTTCCTCTCACAAACACAGCATAGACAGAACCCAAAGTAATTACGTTTGCCTGGTTAAGGAAGGACTTCGGCCCACGGTTACGAAAACCGGAAGCGACGATTAAGTCTGGCACTGGATGCGCACGAAACTTGAACCAATCCTCACCACGAAGAGTATTTGTTGAATATTTAGAGGCCGCATCCTTGACGGACTCTAGATAGCTATTCAGAGCTGCAGATCGATCTTCTCGATCAGAGCGGATAAGCCAGCATCGGTGTCCCGCTTGAACGAACTCGCGGTGAAACAGCGCGTCGGTTAATGCAAGCTGATCAGACTCAAGATGGCGTAAAGTTGTGACGCAAGGCGTTACGTCGGTACCAATTTCAAGTCCTTGGAACCTTCTCTCTTCCTCCGTCAACACGTAGATTTCTTGCCCGCCAGGACTCAACCCACGTAGAGCATAAGCATCATCATTTCTGTCGGAGTAACCCAAGGCCTCCGCATCGCCCCCCGTTGGAGTCGCGGTCAATGTGCGCTCACCCGACGTATTTACGGTGAAATAATGCCAATCCGAACTTTTACGTGCCTTATCAATTACTACTATCGCGGCGGTAGTTAACACTCGATCAAAGATATCCTCAGAGAATCGGTAGACTTCAACGCTCCATCGGTTTTCCTGTATGAATTTTCGCAACGGTGCGGCACTTGGTCGACTCACCCACTCAAACGGGACCAATTGAACGATCAACCCGTCGGCATGGGTTCGAAGCAACGAAAGCCAGAGAAAATAGACGAAAGCATTTGCGTCCGCTCGAGGTTTAATTTTCCCTGATTCTCTTTTCAAAAGTGCAATCGCCTTTGACCGCCAAGTAGGGTCGATCAATTCTTTCCGAATATACGGCGGATTGCCTATTGACAAGCAATAATCACGCTTCTCACACTCCAAGACGTCGCGATTAATGAATTCTACATTTTCATTTTGATGGAACGGAATTTTAGTCTTATCAATTTCGTAGCCAACATAATTTGCATCGTTGGCTCCGACAGCGAACCGGCCATCGCCGGCTCCTAAATCCAGGACAGTATCAATTTTTTGGCGTCGGGCTCGCACTATCCGCCACATCATTTCGACGATGTTGTGCGGCGTGAAGACCTGACAATGCTTTAGAACAATCGGATCCATCGAATGTTTTTATGATTTGATTTATGATAATAACATGAGAAGCAAAGTTGATCCACTTTTAACGCAGGAGGTATCTTCGCGATTTGTCGCGATGGTGGAAGCACATTTGCAACTCTCTTGGGCTGAGGTTTCTACCCTCATGGGCTACGCCAACCGCACCACACTCGATGCGGTTCGCGCCGCTCGCGCTATCCCAGGTCCCGACAAACTTTATATCTTAGCGCGCCATGTCACACCTGAGGGAATGCGCGTGAATATCGATTGGCTTTTCACTGGGGACGGAGCGCCTCTAATCACTGTGCGCCGTCACAATCGCGCCCGACAAACTGAGTCTTTGGAAACGGAACTTGAGGCGCTGCCCGGCGAATGCCAGGAAGCCCTCGTCAATCTAGTTCGGTCAATATCTCGTTCCACCCAGAAAATATGAGCTAGACACTCTACCTCAGCACCAATTTCACGACACAGTTGCGCAAACTCGTTGCCGAGGAGCTAAGGCGCTCGGCAAAGGGCTCAAGAAATTCGGCGTCCTGACATTTCCTCCACACACTGCCAAAGATGTTTCAGCAGGATTTCTTCATAGTCAGAACCCTCCAAAAATGGACGATTGAGCGAAGCCATCCCTTCGCCAAGGCAGACCGTAAATTCGAATCGGCTTCCATCGCAATCTCGAAACGTCACTTCTGCCAAATTTTCGCTCTTGCGCCGAATTTTCAGCTTCCGATAATGGCGTCCTTTCCCGTCTCTTATTTCTGTGGATAAATTATCTCCGAGCAATTCATTAATCATATTGATGCCTGACAGATGGTATTTGTATTTCATGAAATATGGATTTGATGCTAGGTACTCCAATATCTCACTAAGTTCTATGAGCGCAATATCAAAAATGAGCAAAGCATGATTATTTTCCGCGACTCTATAAAATACCTTCCTTACCTAAATATTACCTATTCCGCGACACTTAGCAGCCTTGGGAATCAAATTCTTAATGGTCCGAATTCTGTAAAACGAGATATACAATCCAGGCCATCAAAATTCTTGGGATGTGGTTTTTCGCCGTAATGCCATTGATCGACGTAGCTCTCAAAGAACTCTCCCCAGGAGGCATTCATTTCCGAGTCTGAATACGAGACATTGAGGAGCGGAGTAGCGACAGCAGTAAACAGAGTGCTTGGCAACGTACATAGAATGCGATGCTTTGCCTTGGCCTCACTAGCCTTAGCCCACGCCTTTAAGGCGCGAATGTACTGCTCCTCATCCTGAGCAAGCTCAGCTTCTCGGATCAATACAAGTATCGCGGTCAACCCGTGGATGCCATTCAAATCGTTGACGACAGCTTTTACTGCTGCATCCAAGAGACTTGGGATTCGGCTCCTTGAGCAGAGACGCCCAAAGCAGCCAGCACGCCGCATGCCATCAAACAGCGCTGATGGCAAAGTCTGGGCCGCAGCATCAATGTCCTTCCAACCATAAGCTCGGTTTTCGAGCAGCGCCCAGAACCCGGCACAGAAATAGCGCGCCGACCCCGGCACCTTCAGTTCAATGCGCTCGATTCTTTTACGAGTGGGCTCAACTAACCCGCGCTCGTAGCGGGACCACATTCCCTCCCACCATCCGTCTAAGCCAAGTGGAACTTCTAACTCCCGGCAGCTTTTTACGCCGACATGCATCCGAACGGCAACAGCCCATAAGCACACCCGCCTTCGCGACATGATTCCTTTGGGGGGACGTCCAACTTTTTTCCGATTCTCTACAATTTTCACAATTAATTCTTTTAAATCATAGTGTTAGACAAATAATTATAACCGCGCTTGCAGTCCAAAAGTCACTAGATACAGTGAAAAGATGATCAACCCAATTTGATCGCCCGAATCCGAATTGATCGGGCGGCACAAGCAAGCAGGAGGCTACGATGTTGAACGACCAACAGCTAAACGAGCTGATGGATAGATTGAACGTGCCAGCAAATGGCCGGGCCGTTGTCGAAAGAATTCGCAGCAGCAATCCATCGCGGAATGTCGAAGGAAGAGCCGGGAATGTCGCGTGCAGATACCCAAGCAAGAAGATGGGATGCGTCATTCAGGCAGAAAGCCATAAGAACGAATTAGCCGCCGTGTATATGTGGGAGCACGACGAGCGAACGTACGAGTATTACGACCAGCCGCCGCAAATCAAGATGAACTACTTGAAAGCGGACGGCCGGCGAACCGCGCACGTCACCACTCCGGATTTCTTCCTGATCCAGGAGAATTTTATTGGTTGGGTGGAGTGCAAGCCTGAGGAGTGGCTGCTCGACAAGGAAAAGGAGCGATCGCCACTGTTCTTACGCGATGAATCATTGAATTGGCGATGTCCGCCGGGTATCGCATACGCCAATAGCTTTGGCTTGGGATTTCAATTGCGCTCGTCCGCGCAAAATCCCTGGGTCTACATCCGCAACTTGATGTACCTGGCGGACTATTGGCGCGCAAAAGTACCACCGGAATATGCGGACGGTATCAAACGACTGCAGGAGCGACTGCGGGATGAAAAAGAGATGCGAATTGCCGATATGCTCATCGATGAGCATATCGGCGATGCCGACGCGTTGAACTACGCAGTGACGAACGAACTGGTCTACGTTGATCTCTTTCACGATCTGCTGTCTGAGCCGGAGTACACCAAGGTCTACGTTTCCCAAGAGATCGCGTCGATTCTCCGTTCGTCACGTATTCGTTCTGAATCTAGGTTAGCCCCAGTGAAAGCCCTGACGCTTACGCCAGGCGGAACTTTCATCTGGGCGAATAAGGTCTTCACGTTGAAGTCCGTTGGCGGCGACCAGGTCATTTTGCAAGACCAGTCGGGCGAGTTCCTCAACATGAAGCGCGATCAACTGGAACGCCTATCCAGAACCGGAGAAATACAAGCCAACGACGACCTCGTTGACAACGATTGTGTATTGTCAGGCCTATACCGTGCCGCCAGTCCCGGGGATCTTGAAGAAGCGGCCAAACGGTCAGCCATCATTTCTGCTGGCGGGAACCCGCTCACGAGTACAACGCCAATTAGCCCACGAACACTCCGGCATTGGAAGCAACGCCAAAGAGAAGCCGCGCAAAAATACGATGACCCGTTCATTGGCCTGGTTTCACGCAAATCCGCCCGCGGCAACAGAGCCCGCAAGCTGGATCATCGCGTCATCGAGATCATGCGTGACGTGATAGCCCGTGAATACGCCACTGCAGATGCTAAAGAACTGGCTGTTTGCTGGGGGCACGCGCGCAACTTATGCGAGGCAGAGAGCCTTATCCCGCCTAGCGAAAAGGCTTTTCGACGCGAGATAAAGCTTTCCATGTCTGGATTTGAGATGACACTCGCACGTGAGGGCCAGAGGGCCGCTTATTCGCAGGAGCCAGTCATTTTCTACCTTGATCGCTCCGCTCCGCGCCATGGCGAGCGTCCTTTTGAAATTGCCCATCTTGACCATACACAGCTCGACATCCAGCTGGTCGGCTCCAAATTTGGCGAGCTTTTGGCGAAGCCGTGGCTCTCGATCATGATTGACGCCTATTCACGATCGATCCTGGCATTTGCGCTGACGTTTGATCCACCAAGCTATCGCACCAACATGCTTCTGATGCGAGATTGCCTGCGCCGTCATTGCCGGGTGCCGGCAAATGTCGTCGTCGACCGTGGAAGCGATTTTCATTGTCTATATTTCGAATCCTTCTTGGCCAGATTTGCCATAGCCAAGAAGAGCCGTCCTCCACAAAAGGCACGATTCGGGTCACTCGTTGAGCGCTTCTTTGGCATCAGTAACAAGCAGCTCATTCATAACCTTCGCGGGAATAACAAGGCACTGCAAAAGCCTCGCCAACTTTCAGATACCCACGATCCTCGCGAGCGTGCGGTCTGGACTTACCGGGAGCTGTTTAATGCGATGGACGAGTACCTCTTCCGGATTTATGCGGATCTTGAGCACCCAGCGCTTGGTGTCAGCCCACGTCAAGCATTGCAAGTGGGTATGGCAAAGACAGGTCTTCGCCCAATGCGCTTGATCCCAATGACTGACGAAGTTGAAATGGCCTGCCTGCCATCCAACAGGTCTGGCGATGCCATGATCATTCCGGGCAAAGGCGTGAAGATCGGGCCTATCTACTATCAGCATGCCCTTATGCGAAATCCAGGGCTCGCACGAAAACGCGTCTTCGTTCGATACGATCCGTTCAACCTGGGGAGCGGCTACGCATACATCGAAGGGCAGTGGAGGCTTTGCCAGTCAGAATACTTCGGACTCTTCGAAGGCAGGTCTGAACGCGAAATCATGATTATCGCAGCAGAGATCGCTGGCAAAAACAAACGCGCAGGAGAACGCCGGCCTGCAAACGCTCAGAAGATCGCTCAATACCTGATGGGTCTCGGGACAACCGAGGCTCAACTCCTTCAGCAGAAGAAGGATGCCGAACAACGTTCGCGCTACGAAGACTTCGAAGATGCGGCATGGGAAGCGCCACAACAACCGTCCGACATCGGAACCGAGGCCTCAAGCTGGTCATCGATTGAAACTACTCAAATGGGAGAATTCAAATGAACCACAAGCAGCACTTTCCACGTGAGTTGCTCGAGGCTCCGATTGCCGAGCGCATACGGTACTTCGATGACTGCACTATCAAACACGTCATGCTCGAGGATATTTCCAAGCAAATGGAGCAGGCATTGCACAGTCATGCATCTCCAAAGGTCATTCTTATCGCCGGCCCGACCGGCGTCGGCAAGACAACGTTGGCTTCAACAATCCACAACCGTATTAGCCGCCAGTACGTAGACCAAATGAACAAAGAGCGGGACTTCGTGCCCATCATGATGGTTAATGCCATCGCACCAAATGGCGCATCGTTCAACTGGAAGGACTTTTACATTCGCGTCCTGGAGCGGGCAGCCGAGCCGCTGATAGATCGCAAAATCGTCCCTCATCAACTCAGTCTTTTTCCCGATGACAGAAAGAGCAGCGTTCACGAAAGGACCGTGGGCGATGCCTTACGCCGTTCTGTCGAGGAATGTCTTCGCCGGCGCCGTACGAAATACCTGATCATCGATGAGGCGCATCACATTCTCATGGTGAACAACCCGAAGCGCCTTGAATTCCAGTTCGAGGCACTCAAATCGTTAGCCATCGAGACCAAGGCGACGATCGTCCTTGTTGGAACATATCGACTACTCGACATTCGTGATCAGAGCGGTCAGCTGGTCCGCCGAAGTGAAATTATTCACTTCCGTCGGTACGATCAGCGCCAAAAAAGCGACCAGGTCGGTTTTGTCCAAGCCCTTAACACGTTGGCCGGCAAACTGCCGCTCGATGAATTTCCAGATCTTCAAGCGAACGCTGAAAAGTTCTACCAGCGAACTGTTGGTTGCGTTGGCATATTGAAGGAATGGCTCGCACGCGCCTATGCGCGGCATCTAGAGAGCGACAATAAGAATTTCGACTGGGATTTTATCGAGAAGTTCGCATTGTCCGTCCAGGCATTGGAAACCATTGCGTCCGAGGCCTTGCTAGGCGAAGAAAAACTTCGCGACAAGCCAATGGCCGACTTGGTCAATCTTCTCAACTTTGGGATTCCAGTGTCAGCCTCCAAGCCAAAGAAGGGCAGCAATACTGTAGGCAAGCGAGCACCTGTGCGCGACCCAGTAGGGGAATCATATGCGTACTCCTGAAAGTTTCTCTGACTGGAACGCGGTGCCGATCGAACCGCGCTCCCGCCTCTATACCCTGGAGCCCTATCAGTCGCATGACGGACTACGGGAAGGCCTGCTTTCATACCTCGTTAGGTTAGCGCGAGCACATTGCCTTCGTCCGCGGGATCTCATTCGATTGGTACTTGCCGATGGAAGCCCCGACATCAAACGGCTTTGCTACAACAGCTTCTACGTCGAGTATGCGAATACGGTAAATGGTCTGGGAAGATATGCTCGCTTGATTGCCGATCGTCTCAACGAATTAACTGGCAGGCAGGACCTTGATGAACTTACGATGCTGCCTTGGTCGCAGCTAGTCCCAGATAAGAGTGAATGCTTTATCGCCAGGACCAGGCGCTGGTGTCCACAGTGCCTCGATGAACAACTGCATGAACTCCGTGAAGTATTCTGGCCTTTGGCGTGGAGCCTTGAAAGCTATCGCACTTGCCACAGGCATTCAATGCCGATGCAAGAGCATTGTCCTCATTGCGGAAGCACGCAGGACTTCGTTCCAAGCGTCCTGTCATTAATGCATTGCGGGAAGTGCGGTGGTTCGCTGGCAGAGTACGGCGAACTTCACAACACTGAAATTGGAACCGAAAGAACAATTGTGGAGTTGCTGAGAAATCCAAATGTCGCGAAGAGTCACGACCTCAAGGCCTCATTCAAAGCCGAACTTCGGAAAGTCGTCGACAGTCGATTCGATGGAAACAGGGCCGCGATGTGTCGCGCTATGCATTGGAATGCTTGGGCCTTGAAGGGATGGCTAGATCAGGACAAGAAGGTTAGCTTCCCAAAACTTATCGATCTTCTGTCTACGCATTCGCTATTAGTCCCAGGCGTCGAATCTCACTCATTGGAAAGAGTTTCTGTAAATTCATCGACCAATCAATGGAAGCGCTCCCCACGTCCGATCCTAACATTGACACAACGCGCGAAGATTCGCGACGAGATGCACCGCCTTTTGCGAACGTCGGAAACCACCACACTATCCAAAATAACTCGTACTACTGGCCTCTCTCGCAGTACTCTTCGGTATTGGTTTCCAAACGAATGCAACGAAGTTACTACCCATCGAAAGAAATCGATGGAATCCTCTGCCCGCCTTACTGAATTGGAGCGGGAGAACGTGGTCAGGCGTGCTTTCGACGATTTGATCAGTCAAGGTTACCAAGTGACGCGTCGCGCCGTTGATCGTCAGATCAGGAAGGCCGGGCTCACATTGGCGCGGCCTGAAGTACGTAAAGTATTCGAACGCGTACGACAAAGCTCTGACCTTGGCTGACAACCCCGATTACCCAAGTTTCACTAAAACAGGCCGTTTCAACTGCTGTTGAAAAAGCCCGCTCTAGTGAAATTTGGCCTTGGGGATCTGCGCTCAATCAACCCGCAGCTTTCAGGTGGTCGACATACAAATCGGCAGCCATGTTAGGCCTTTTGGCTATATTAGCTGTACAGCTAATATAGCCAGAAAGTTCCTTATTGCAACTGAAGCAATAGGCGAGCTACCCTGTGCCTTCCGGACAACTGTTTCGCCCAAGTTCGTGTCAGGATAGCGCTGCAGCGTTCCATCAAGATTGCCCGCGCGTGACAATTGGTTAGTCTTTGCGCCCCCTCATCGTCTTACATTTGTCTATCGACAACTGAGCGGGGACAACTATGCGCTATGGGTATCTGATCATTAGTCTCGTCGTAATAACGCTGCTAGCGGGGTGCGCAAGCCTCAGCGATTCGATAGAAAAACGCGTGGCCGTTAGCGAGGAATGCAGAGAAACCCTTGCGGCGCCGCCTCAAAGTCTCATCCCGCATACCAATATCGCCAGTGTTTCTATAGGTTACGTCGGCCATTGCGACGTCACGCACGACGAAAAGTTTTTGGCGATGTGTTCACTTACACAAATCCGCACGAAGTATGGCATTGCCCCTGCCCTCGATCCAGTCTCGATTAGTCCCTACTTCAAAGAATCGGCCAGAAAAATCGATGCGTTGACTCGGCGATTGCCAAAACCCCAATCGCCGCGGTCCGACCTCGAGAAGGCAACTGTGTCCTTCTACGACGCAGTTGACGACGCAAACAATGCCATGATTCACCCCGACCGGCAAACGATCTGGGCCAACGTCGGCAAACTCAAAAAGGCCCTTCACGAACTGAACACGAAACTCGTCGACTCCAAGCTGCCTTCAAACGTACAAGTTGCATCGATGGAGGCCGGCAAAGCCCTGGATGACCTGACTAACTCGTTGGTATCGGTAATCGGCGGCGAGACCATGAAGGTTGACCTCGACGCGTTCGATTTGGCGGTATCCGATTTACGAAGCGCAATGATAAGGCTCGCCGCCAACATGCGCACGCTCGATTCAAAGTACCAAATATTCCTGCAAAATATTAAGGAGGCAGATTTTGCGAAGCGCACCTCTGCAATGCAGGAGGCGAACGCAAGCGTAGCTTCCCTGAAACCTGCAGTCGAGAGTGTTCGCCATGCGCATGAAGCGACACGGCAAGCGGCAAGGAGTCTCAGCGCTAACCTCTCCCAGCAAGCCTCTATCGAACTTGCTGCGTGGGACTCCAACTTGCGCATGCAGCTGGCTCAACTCGAACAACTGCTATCCGGGGACTTCACCCTTGTCTTCAATGCCGGCGTCAGAGATGAAGTGCTGACTCATGTCGCGCGACGCAGCCTCGAGTTATTGCATGGCGCATTGAAACCGGCCGACGCCGTGATAAGTCGACTTGACGACAAAGCATACGGTGCCGTCAGCGTAGGATACCTAGCGTTTGGGCCCAATCTCCAAGATGCCGTCGACAACGCGTTTAAAAAGGTCTGCAAGGTGTACGACGATCGCCGCCGCAGGGCCACGACGGCTAGCTCGGCCATGTCAACCAAGATATTCCTTGGCGAGTTGAAACGTGCCGCCTGCGATAACTTGACACAGGGTACGCAATTTTCGATGCTGAGCGAATTGGTCGATACCATGCTCATATCACAAACGGATTGCCCACCTGGCGATGACAAGGAGTCTGCATCGGTGTTATCGCATGGGAGTCTCGCAGTTCCCGATTCAGTTAACTTCGCGGCGCCATCCAACATGGCAGGACTGTTGTTACCACTTTCGAAAGCACGATTCATCCAGCAAAATGCTGCCGACGCAGGTGCTGCATCTCCATCGCCGCTTCCCGTCTCGGACATAACTCCGCTGTCGGTATATGCCACCAACCAATGGATGGCAAGGCAACAATTGTTGACGCAAAAGATAACGGCTGCCTTGACTGCGCCTCGCTCGGACGGGAGCTCTAAACCATCACCGTTTCAGGACATCGAAACCGTCGACGAAGGATTGGTCAAACAAATTGCGGATGCGGCAACGGCCAAGGCTATCGATGATGCCGTACGCCTGAATCCGTCGATGCTCGACAGATCCCCCGTTGGCATCGAACCACAAATTCGGAACAACATCAATGTCGTCACCGCAGCGGTCGCTGTAAGCCAGGCATCCGCAGTTCTAAAGCTCAACCTCAGCGTCAGCAATGTCAACACCTTCTCGCCCACCAATAGCAACACTATCGCACCTGTCATTTCCGTGGCGATGCCGGGCGGCCCTGTCAACCTCGGGTCAGCGTGCACCTCAATCGACTTCGAATCCATCGGAGTCAGTTGCTTCGATCACGGCGGCAACGTAGTGCTCACCTTTGCCAGCCAGCATTTCCGGAGCGATTCCTGCATGCCCGACGACCTCGCACCAGCCTTGACTGCTGTCGGCAACATGCTGAAGGGCTATCGCGCCCGGTCCGGCACCGGTTATCAGGCAGCAGTGGACGGGTACGCATCGCTTCCTGCCGCCAAGCTGGCCCGCTGCCCCAACAAGTCGGCCGAGCAAGTGCGTACCTGCAGCTACGTCAATGCTTTGCGCCAGACAGTGCCCATCATTGGTTGTGAAGGCAAGCAATCGAACCGCAACGTTGTGTTGTCGGCGCGGCGCGCCCAGATTGCGGCCACCTCGCTCGAAAGCGCTGCGGACGGCGCAATCGTCATCGAGGGTTTGCGAGCTCTTGGCACGGAGGCAGCCGTCAAACGCGAAGCCGGGGCGCCGGCGTCCATCGACCAGACGGTCGTGATACGGCTGACGCCCGGAGTCAAGCAATAAGCTCTCCCTCGACTGTGTGCCGAGCTGCTTCGTATCCGAGAAATACGATCAAGTACGCATCAGCCTAATCGTGCGTCTGCTATGCGATGTGAGATTCAAACAAAAAGTTTTCGAGGGGCCACGTCCAAGTCGGTTGGATGCATATCTTTGCCACTCGAATTTGGACGCATAACTTTGCCAAACGGCGAAGTTATGGTTCCTGTCACAAAATTTCGCATACGTTTTGTTGTTTGGTGGCGCGGCTGGCGGGGATCGAACCCACGACCCTCGGCTTCGGAGGCCGATACTCTATCCACTGAGCTACAGCC
>Ga0063456_1000724_pt1 | contig 19698 bp, 15 predicted proteins | sample AraplaMF_Cvi_mMF_FD_56228 | JGI IMG/M metagenome (GOLD analysis project Ga0063456, IMG submission 56228) | Arabidopsis root microbial communities from the University of North Carolina, USA - plate scrape MF_Cvi_mMF version 2 (version 2) | ecosystem: Host-associated > Plants > Roots > Endosphere ... | reverse complement strand
AGCGGTATGCCACCTACTTCAAACATGTCTTTGGCGACATAACGGCCACCCGGCTTCAAATCCGCGACATAAGGTGTCTTTTTGAAGATTTCGGCCACGTCAAACAAGTCGAACTTGATGCCGCACTCATGCGCGATCGCCGGAAGGTGCAGCGCAGCATTGGTCGAGCCGCCCGAGGCGGCGACGACAGCGGCGGCATTCTCCAGCGCCTTGCGCGTGACGATGTCGCGCGGCCGGATGTTTTGCGCGATCAGGTCCATCACCTTCTCGCCGGCGGTCATGCAGAAGGCATCGCGGATTTCATACGGTGCCGGGGCACCGGCCGAGTAAGGCAGCGCGAGGCCGATGGCTTCCGAGACGGTCGCCATGGTGTTGGCGGTGAACTGCGCGCCGCAGGCGCCCGCCGAGGGGCACGCCACGCGCTCGATCTCGTCGAGGTCCTCGTCGGACATGGCGCCGACCGAGTGCTTGCCGACGGCCTCGAACATGTCCTGCACGGTGACCTGCTGCCCGCGGAAATTGCCGGGCAGGATCGAGCCACCGTAGATGAAGATCGAGGGCACGTTGAGGCGGACCATCGCCATCATCATGCCCGGCAGCGACTTGTCGCAGCCGGCCAGACCGACGAGCGCGTCATAGGCATGGCCGCGCACGGTCAGCTCGACCGAATCGGCGATGCATTCGCGCGACGGCAGCGAGGAGCGCATGCCGTCATGGCCCATGGCGATGCCGTCGGTGACGGTGATGGTGCAGAATTCGCGCGGGGTGCCGCCGGCCGATGCCACGCCCTTCTTCACCGCCTGCGCCTGGCGCATCAGGGAGATGTTGCAGGGAGCGGCCTCATTCCAGCACGAGGCGACGCCGACGAAGGGCTGGTGGATCTGCTCGGTGGTCAGACCCATCGCGTAGAAATAGGACCGGTGCGGCGCGCGCGCAGGGCCTTCCGTCACGTGACGGCTCGGCAGCCTCTGCTTGATGTCGGTCTTGGCGTCCATCGCAAACCAGTTTCCCCGGCCAACCCTTTCAGACCCGAAAAATCAGAGCCAAGATTTGAATCGACCAAGATTCGAATCGCCCTTGGATTTCCCGTCGCCGCCTGAGAGACCGCCGCTGCGCTAAAACTTAGAGCAATTTTATTCATGTTCGGGTGTGGCTAAAAAGCGGCGGCGACGCGAACGACCCGTGATGAAGGTTAAATGCGCCGCGAGTGTTGCGAGGACAGCACAATCGTTACCGGGAAGACACGGATAAGGCTACCGCGATACCTTCGCGAAGATGGCAATCCACAACTTGAGATTTTGTATCACGCGCGACGCTCCCAACTTCGGAGCGATCGCAGGCGGAGTACAAACTGAGTCGCCTTCGCCGCTGCTATTCCCGTCATCCTGGGGTGACGGGGATGGATTGGTGAAAGCTGCCTCCACACAGTCCGGGCTACGCGCCGCCGCAACCCGGTTGCAGGATCACACATTCGGACGCGACACTGCCGCAGCATGTCGCCTCGCAGCCGCTGACCAGCGAAGCCACCGTCGCTTCGAGCGCACGCAGCTCCGCGATCTTCTGCCTGATTGCGCCGAGGTGCTTCTCTGCAAAGCTCTTCGTGTCGCTGCATGGCAATCGCCGCTGCACCGAGGCGAGGATGTCGCGGGTCTCGTCGATCGAGAAATCGAGCTTGCGGCAGTGCCTGACGAGACTGAGCGCCGTGAGGGCTTCGCGGCCGTAGATGCGCTGGCCACCTTGCCGCGCCGGCGGCGCGAGAAGACCGATGCTCTCGTAATAGCGGATGGTGGGGACCGGCACGCCGGCCGCTTTGGCGAGCACGCCAATTCTCATGGAAGCTCTCACTTTGCGCTTGAACCTCAAGTGGCTTGAGGGCGTAGCGATCTGGTCCATGACGCACAAGCGCGAGGAGAATCACATGAGCGTTATTGGACCGTCCTGCGACCTCACCTCCGAAACGTCGCCCGGTTGTGGCTGCGCAGGCAAGGCCGAGCCGGGCGGCGGCAAGGCTGCGGGCGCGGCGGTTGCGACCGCCGTGGTCGCCGCGGCCTGCACGGCGTGCTGCGTGCTGCCCTTCACCCTGCCCGCGATCGTGCTCGCCAGCGCAGGCAGCGTGATCGCCGTACTCGACCATGCGCACGGGCTGATGACCAAATTGTCGATCGCCGTGGTGCTCTGTGCCTGGGGATGGATCGTGTGGCGATCACGGACCAGCGGCTCGAAAATCCGATCCACCGTGCTCGCCGCGATGTGCGCCGCGACCGTGCTGACCGCGACGGCAGCACTATGGCCGGTGATGGAGCCCGCAATCTCTCACGCCCTCGGCGTCGCCAAGAAGCCGAAGCCGCCGGCGAGCTGATGGACGCCCTTCAGACCATGATCGGGCTACGGAAGGTCGCTCAGGCGCTCCGCACCTTGTGGCCGAAAGGATCGACCAGCCGCGCGATCTCGCAGGCGGCGGCGAGGCCGGCGAGCCAGACGGCGCTGGTCAGACCGATGCGCGTGACGATGGCGGCGGTGAAGGCGCCCTCTCCGCCCAGGAACGGCGTCGCGGCGAGCAGCGCGAGCTCATAGACCGCGTAGGCGGCGACAAATGAGAGCGCCAGCACCAGCGGCGTGCGGCCCTGCGGCAGCATGCGCAGCACGGTCGACGCCGCCGCGGTCGCCAGAAGCGCCGCCGCGCCGATGACAAAGCCCCAAGTGACGGTGCTGCCATCGACGGGATAGTGCAGCGCGCCGAAGCCGATGGTCTGGTTCACGAGCCAGGCGCCGGTGACGACGAGCAGTGCCCGGCGCAGCGGCAGCATCGCGGCCGCGACGACGGCGAAGGCCGCGAACGGCGTGGCGCAGGCGAACGCAAAACTGGCGAGCGAGCATGACACGGTCAGCAGCATAAATCCGAACATCGGCGCAAGGCGCGGTGCGACCGGATGAAGCCGGAGGCCGTCACCGTGAGACGGCAGGATGTCGAGAGCCATGGATGATCTCCTTGTTTTCCAATTCTAGTCTATTTGAGGGCCTGTGACAGCCCCGTTGAGTCAGAACGTGGCGCCGGCCTTGAGCAGATAACTTCGGCCGGGCAGCGGATAGGCGCTGAAGCGGCCGTCCGTGAACGTGCTTGCGATTGCATAATCGTAGTAGAGCGCGTTCAGAACGTTGTTGACGCTGAGCGACCAGAAGTAGCGCTCGACCTGGCCGCTGAGCTTGAGGTCGATCGTGCCATTGGCCGGGATCTGTTTCTGGGTTCCCGCCTGGTCGTTGTCCATGCGCCGTTCGCTCCAGAAGCGCGCGGTGGCATCGAGCACCACGTAGTTCTGCCAGATGTTCCAGGTGACACCGGCACTCGCGGTATAGCGCGAGACGAGCGGGACATCGTTGCCGGCCCAGACGCCTTCGCGGAACACCGCCCGCGTCATGGCCATGCCGGAGCGCAGCAGCAGAGCGTCGTTGACGCGATAGGACAGGCTGGTCTCCGAGCCGTAGCGGCGGCTCGGATCGAGGTTGGTGTTGTAGAACAGGATCGGGTTGAAATGGATCTCGTTGGCGAGGTCCATCAGATAGAGGCTGCTCTGGAGCTGAAGCCCGCCCGCTTTGATGCGCAGCCCGCCTTCGATGTCCTGCGAGGTCTGGGTCTTGAGCTGGAAGGTTTGCGGGATTGCCGCAAAGGTGGAGGGATCGAATGACGGCCCCGACGACACGCGCTCGTCGACGTCTGGCGTGCGGAACGCGCGTGCCGCACGGCCGAACAGCGAGACCACATCATTGAGACGATGCTCGGCACCGAGGTGCAGCGCGTATTGGGTCTCGTTGCTCGCGAGCGGAAGCGCGCCGATGTCGGTGTTGAACGGCGCGGCCGGATCGAAATTGTCACGCGCCGAGAGATTGATGGTCTGCACCCGCGCACCGTAGGAGATATCGGTCGCCGGCAACACACCCAATGTGTGCTGGAAATAGCCCGCAACCGTCTGCTGCCTGAGGTCGTAATTGTGCCAGGGCGTGAGCCCCTGGCCGGCGCCGCGGTTCTGCCGAAAGCTCGCATCGTAATAGTCGATGCCGGTCAAAAGCTGCGACGGCAAACCCAGCATCAGGCTCTTCACGCTGAGCCGCGGGGTGATCGACCATGTCGTGAGATCGGCATCGACATAGGTCGACGTGAAGAAGGCGGGCACCGGTGTGGGGCTCGCGAAGAACGCACTTCTTTGCTTCTTGTCGCGCACGCCGCCGTCGACGATGAGATCGACACCATTGGCGAGCGTCCTGGTGAAGCCCGCCGTCGCACCGAAGCCCTGCTGGTCGGCGTAGTTGAAGGGCGTGCTGGTCCCCCTTCGGTTGGTCGCGAGTTCGTCGAGGCCGATCGATGGATCGACGGTGCGGCCGCCCGGCAGTCGCAGCTCCTGATTGTCACCGGTCACGGTCAGGAACGCAGTGAGATCAGGCGTCGTGTAATTGAGATTGCCGACGCCGTTCTCCTGAGAATAGCGATTGTTGTCGCGATAGCCGTCGGTCTTGACGGTGTTGCCGTAGAACGAGGTCGACCACGGGCCGGAACTGAGCGAGGCCGAGACATTGCCGAGCTTGGTGTTGAACGAGCCGAAACCGGCCTCGATGCGCGCGGTCACGGGCGGCCCGCCGACGCCGTTTTTGGTGACGATGTTGATCACGCCGCCGACCGCGTTGTCCCCGTAGAGCACCGCACCGGAATTGCCGCGCGTGATCTCGATGCGCTCGATCGCGTTGAGCGGGATGGTGGAAAGGTCCACCTGCGCCATGTCGATGTCGTTCAGCCGCCTGCCGTCGACCAGCACCAGCGTGTTGGCAGTCGCAAACGCGCCGAAACCGCGCAGGTCGACGCTGGTCTTGGCGCCGACCTGGCCGCCATAGAGCGTCGTGATCTGGGCGCCGGGGACTTTCGCCGCGATGATCTCAGCCAGCGTCCGCGACGGCGCATGTGCGATATCCGCGGCGGTGATGACGGTCGTCGCGGCCCCGACAATGCCGCCGTTGCTGGCGGCGGCTTCATTGCCGGGGCCGCCTGTCGGCACCGCGCCCGGAGCGACGTTCGACGCCGCCCGGCGCCTCGCCGTGTCGCCGTCGCCGGTTGCCCTGGCGCGGGTGCGGCTCTGATCGCCGGGCCGGGTCACTTCGACCGGCGGCAGCTGCTCGGCGGCCGCCTGCTGCGCGAATGCGCTGGAAAGATCGAGCGGAAAGAGGAAAGCGGATGCGGCGATACCGGCGCTGAAGCGCCTGGCAGCAGAGACAATACGGGACACAATTGTAACCTCGGTATGACGTCAGTGGCACGTCACAGCGAACGAGGTTTCACGGCGGAGCGATCGATTGCTCCGGTGAACCTAATGTCTGTACTCCCCGACCGACATCTTCGCGTGTGACCACGGCTGACGGCAGGTCTCCTGGCTCGCGGGTCGTTACCTTGCCGTCGCCTTCCCAGGACCGAGATTCCCAGTGGCACGAGACGAAAAGATTCACCGCTTACAGTTGCGGGGGCAGCCGCTGCATTGAGACAATCCCGGAATTGGGAAAATCCGCACAGCGTTCCCTTTTGATCTCCCTAGGGAGAACCGTCGCGACCTACTTACGAGCCGTTCAGGCCGGGAGTCAATCGACTGATTGCATGCCCGTCGAAGCACTGCGCCTCCGGGAACGCCGGGTTCCAATTAGCGATCGGCAGGGGCTATGTTCGTCCTCGCGGGCGCTGGGCTTGAGCCCAGGCCATGCTGACGTCGCGCGGCGGAACGTCCAGACGCCGGATCGGCGTCAGCTCGCCCGAGGCCGAGACGATCGCGGTCTCCTCGCGGCGGCAGCGCGGACATACGAAGCGGACCTCGTGCGGAGATGCCGACCAGTTCGAACGTTTCACATTGGCCGCCATCGGCCAGGCCTCGCAATGCGAGCATGACACCAGAAAGCGACCAGGATCGAGCATACCCATTCCATCGGACTCCGCGTCCTGCCCCTGCCTCAATGATCCAGCAATGGAAATCGTTCCGGTGCGCGAGCACCGGCAGGCTCAATGCGCGCCCTTGAGGGTGCAGGAGGTGCTGCAGGTCACGGTGTTGCCGTGGTCGCAGGCCTTGCAGGCGGCCACGCACTGGTTCAAGTCGCGGGGGTTATAGGAGCTGTAGTTGCGGGCGGGACAGGCTGTGGTCGAACCCGTGATATCAGGCTCCTGGTTGCAGGCCGCCGTCATCAGCGCGACAATGAGAACCGCAACGACACGCATGGGATCGCCCTGCTAAAGCCAACGTCAAAACGACGTTCCCAAGGGCACGTTGCACCGCAACGAACCCGGCATTCCCATAGCGAGGAACGACGCTGTATGTCACGCCCCGCATCCGAATCAAGGATGCGCGCCAAACGTTAAAAACGGCTTTCAACCGCGCGGCCCGCAATGGTTCCGCGCATCATGCTGCGCCTTGCATGTCCGAGGCTTGCGTCACGCCTCGAGCAGCCGCCGTTTCAAGCAGCAGCTTTGGTCGCGACCGCGCGCCGGGTTTCGTTCGCCAGCTCGTCATAATGCTCGGCGAGCTTGAGATAGAATTCGCGCTTGCTGCTGTCGGTGGCGAGCTTGGCAATCAACTCGCATTCGGCGGTGAGCGTCTCGAACCGTTCCAGCCTGTCCTCAAGTTCTGTCATCGGCGTGTCCCCATCAAACGCCTCAAGGACATCAAACCTAAGCCCGGGAAATAGGTCACGGCCAACATCGTTATGGGATAGAATCAATTATTGTTCGGCCGCCCGGCTATTTGCTGTCCAGCCGCCAGGCGCCGTCCCAATCGGCCGCCGGCGGGGTCGCCGCGAGCTGCGCGATGCGGGCGAGCATGGCGCGCGACGGGCCATCGCCGGGGACGCTCTCCAGCGCGGCATTGAAGGCCGCACGGGCCTCGTCGAAGCGGCGGTCGCGATAGGCGGCAAGCCCCTCGGCATAGTGATTTCGCAGCCCCGCTTGCCCCGCGGTCAGCGCGCCCGCCCTGCCCATCACCTCGAAGATCGCTTGAGGCGCGCGCTGGCCGGCGACCGCAAGGCGATCGATCTCGCGCAGCTCGAGGTTCGAGCCGATCGCATCTGCGGTTGCCTGCGCGATCAGGATGCGGGTGCCGTAGACCTTGTTGGCCATCTCGAGCCGGGAGGCGAGGTTCACGGCGTCGCCCATCACCGTAAAGCTCATCATCAGCTCGGAGCCGATGCTGCCGGTCAGGACCTCGCCGGTGGCTATCCCGATGCGCAGGTCGCACGGCGCCGGCATGGCGCGGATGCCGAGCAGGTCGGGCAATTGCTTCTGGAGCTCCGGCACCTGGTCGGCCATGTCGATGGCCGCAAGGCCGGCCAGCAGCGCCGGCTCGTCCTCCTCGATGAAGGGCGGGCCCCAATAGGCCATGATGGCATCGCCGATATATTTGTCGATCACGCCGCGGTGGTTCCTGATCGGAGCCGACATGACGGTGAAATAGTGGTTCATCACCTTGACGAGGCCGCGCGGGGTCATGCCCTCGCTCATCGAGGTGAAGCCGCTCATGTCCGAGAACATGATGGTCATGACCCGGCGCTGGCCTTCGATCGCGACCTCCGGCCGGTCGATCAGGCCCTGCACCACCTTGGGATCGATGTAGCGGCCGAAGGTCTCGCGGATGCGCTCGTTGTGCCTGAGCTGCTCGATCATACGGTTGAAGGCGGAGGCGAGCTCGCCGATCTCGTCCTGGGTCGAAACGGCGATGGGCTTGTCGAAGCGGCCCGCCTCGACCTCGCGGGTGCCGGCGAGCAGCAGCCGCACCGGGCGCGTGATGCCGCCACTGACCATCAGCGCAAATACGAAACCAACGACCGCGGCGAGAATGGTGACGATCGCCGAGATGATCATCGCCTGATGCTGGCGGCCGATCACCTGCGACGTCGAGACGAAGACCTGCTTGAGCATGTCGCCGCGGATCCCGTCGATCTTCTGGTTGAACTGGTCGCGCAGCGCGTCGATGTGCTCCAGCGTGCCGCGCGCCTCCGGCATCTGCTTGGCATCGATCTGCCTGAGGAGCTTGGCATGGTCCTCGTTCATGCCAAGGCGCAGCTCGGACACGGCGGTCTCGATGCGGATGTCGATCCGCGCGAGCGCGGCGTTGTCGGACGGCGTCCTGGTATCGTCGATGATCGCGTTGATGAGTTTTCGCGCGGCCGAGGTCTCCTCCTCGATCCGGCGGTCGGCGTCCTCGAATTCATGCAGGCGCGCCGCATAGGCCTGCTCGTCCGAGGATTCCTGCATCTTCATCATCACCATCCGCCGCAGCGCCACGGATCGCTCCAGCGAGCGGACATTGGCGCGCGCGAGGTCGCCATAGGCCGGGATGTAACGGTTGGTCAGTTCGTCAAGAAGGACCCCGACCTGGCTCGACATCACCATCGACAGGATCGAGGTGACGAGCATCAGGACGATCAATCCGAGGGCGATACCGACGATCTTGCGCCGGATCGACTGGTTGAAAAGCGGCATGGGGGCGGGGCAAGGGCTGAAAGCAGAGGCTGAAAGGATGGCTTAGTGGAACTCAATACACCGGATCTGGCGGCGGGAACACGCGCAATTGGCCGTCGAAGCGTCCTGGACCGCGCGCAACCGTCGCGCGAGTCCTATTCGTTAACAAGGATTAAGCACACTGCCGTTTCCGCCGTTTCGGAAGTTCCCCAGTTCCAATCCGTATTTTGCCGCATTGTTGAACCAGCGTGAGGAATGCGAAACGATGTCATGGCATCGTTTGGGTGTCGTCTTTGATTCTCAAGCCGCATGTCGTCGCGGACCTTGGTTTGTAGTGGTTTCGCAGGGGGACCATCGGATGAACCAGTGCCTACGCTCGCTCGCGTGTGTCGTTGCCGTGGCCGCTTTGGCCTTCGTCCCTACCGGGCTGGCAGCGAAGAGCAGTCACAAATCGTCGACGTCGAAGAAGACGCATGAGGCGAAAGCCGGCAAGCACGGCAAGCATGCCGAGGCCAGGCGCAAGTCGAAGAAGCAGGACGACGAGCCCGCGGACAAGCCGGCGGCCCCGCCGCTCACCGGCGACCTCGCCGCGCTCAAGGACGCGATCGATCTCGCACGCAAGGGCAAGACCGACGATGCGACCGCCGCACGCGACCGTATCGCAGACCCCGCCGGACAGAAGCTCGCCGACTGGTTCATGCTGCGCCATTCCGAGAGCACGGCGCCTTTCAAGCGCTATGCCGCCTTCCTCGCTGCCAGCCCTGACTGGCCGAGCAGCACCCTGCTCCGCCGCCGCGCCGAGGCGCGGCTGTGGCAGGAGAAGAGCGATGCCGCCACCGTGCACAAATTCACGATGGACCGTCCGCGCAGCGCCAAGGGCAAGTTCGCGCTCGCCCGCGTGCTGCTCGCTGAAGGCGACACCGACCGGGCCACGCGTCTGGTCCGCGAGGCCTGGCGCACGGAGGAATTGTCCGAACGCAGCGAAGAAGATTCCTACGAGGCATTCCGCGATCTCCTGACCGCCGATGACCATCGCGCCCGCATGGACAAGCGCCTCGGCGCCAAGGACTATGCCGGCGCAAGGCGCGCGGCAAAGCGGCTCGGCGAAGATGCGCTCGCGATCGTCAAGGCCTGCGCGGCCGTAACCGGCAAGGCCAACAAGGCCAGGGACTATCTCGAGGACGTCCCGGCCGAGGCGCGCCGCGATCTCGGCTATGTCCTGTGCCGCGCACAATGGCATCTCCAGAACGACCGCATCGACGACGCCGCCGAAGTGATCCTGGCGGCTGCGCCCGACACCATGGCGGCGCAGGACACCGACGCCTGGTGGCGCGAGCGCCGTCTGCTGGCGCGAAAGCTGCTCGACCAGGGCAAGTCCAGGACTGCCTACGACGTGGTGCGCAGTGCCGCCGTGCCGGCGATGGAGGTCTACCGCGTCGACTATCATTTCATGTGCGGCTGGATCGCGCTGCGCTATCTCGACGATCCCAAAACGGCCATGGTGCATTTCGCCGCGATCGACGAAGGCTCGGCCAATCCGATCGCGCTGTCGCGCGCCCATTACTGGCGCGGCCGCGCCGCCGAGGCGATGGGCGCGACGGCCGATGCGCGCATGAGCTACAAGACCGCGGCCCGCTATCCGACCGCCTATTACGGCCAGCTTGCCCGCGCAAAGCTCGGCCTCGACCGGATCGAGCTGCGTCCGCCCTCGCCCGTGCTGGCCGCAGCCGGCACGCCTGTTGCGGACGAGCGCGTGCGCGCCGCCGACATGCTCTACGGCATCGGCGAACGCGACATGGTGCTCTACTACGCCGAGGATTTCGCCAAGGAGAGCCCCGACGTCGCGGCACTCGAAGCGCTCGGCGAATTGGCCGGACAGCGCAACGATGCGCGCGTGATGCTGGAGGTCGGCAAATCGGCGCTCGCGCGCGGGCTCGCGCTCGACCATTACGCCTTTCCCACCATCGGCATTCCCGAACACAAGCAGGTCGCACCCGCGATCGAGACCAGCGTGATCTATTCGGTGGCGCGCACCGAAAGTTCGTTCGACCAGCGCGACAAATCGGCGGCCAACGCGGTCGGCCTGATGCAGGTAACGCCGGAAGCCGGACGCGATACCGCAAAGCGCTTCGGCCTGACCTATGACTGGGACAAAATGGTCTCCGACCCCGTCTACAACACGCAGATGGGCGCAGCCGAGCTCAGCGCGCTGTTGTCCGAGTATCGCGGCGACCAGATCATGACCTTCGCCGGCTACAATGCCGGCCGCGGCCGCGTGCGCGAATGGGTGCAGGCGCACGGCGACCCCAGGGATCCCAAGGTCGATCCGGTCGACTGGGTCGAACGCATCCCGCTCTCGGAAACGCGCAACTACGTCCAGCGCGTGATGGAGAACGTGCTGGTGTATCGCGCCAGGTTCGAGGGCAGCGGCGTCGTCGCCGGCAAGAGCGACGAGCGCGTGGTGACGAAGGATGCCAGCGCTACACCGCGTACTCCTGTAACACCTGCAAGCTTCCTCAGAGCCGATTGATCACCAAGCGATAGGCTGCTGCCGCTCCCTTGCTCCCGGCAAGTTCCCAGCTCGTCGCCGACGCTGTGAGGCCGCACGTCCTGACCATCCGGCATCGGGGGCGGCGACCTTGACGCAGCCCTTTTCTTGAATACAATTTTAGCGTGCTTATTTTTATAATGCGTTTTGGGTGCAGTGATGAACAGCCATGATTTTTCACTCTCGCGCTACCACTCGCCCTGTCGCCATCTCATCGCAACCGTCGCGTTGGCAGTCACATCCCTCGCCGTCACAAGCAGCATTCCAGCGCGTGCACAGAACCAGGCGGCCTGTGCGCAGTTGACGTCCAGGCTGGCGGACCTTGGCAAAGCGGAGGTCACGAAGGAGGCTGACGCGGAAATTGCGCGTACCAGCAAGGTCATCGCCGAGACCAAAAAGATCATCGCCGGCAAGGGCGATAAAGCGCAAATCGAGAAGGCAAAGGCCGACAAGTCAAAGGCCGAGACGGATAAGGCGGCCGCCGAAGCGAACAAGAAGAACGCCGAGAGTTCAGACCAGACAGGCCTTGGCCTGACCAAGCTCGCCGGAGTCCCCAGCGAGTTGCGTGTCGAAAGCAGCAGTGACAGCCTGCCTGGTGACGGACAGGCTTGGTTCGCCATCGTCGGAGCTCCCTTCAGCGACGAACGCGCCAACGTTTGCGTCCGCATCTACCATCGGCCGGCGAAGCAAAAGTCAGCCAATTTCGAGACAACCCCCATCGAGCAATCTTTTCGCTTTGTCGACACGGACGATAAGACCCCGAAATACAAGATCATCTTCAACGTGCCGAACCCCGGCTCGGACAAATGGCTCTCGCGCGACTACGAATTCCTGCTGGTTGCGCTCGTCGCAGGCGAGAAACCGGGTGACAGCAAAATGTTGAGCTACTTTGTCGAGGAGCCTGTCACCCGAAAAGCGCCGGCCCTCACGGTGGCCCTGCTATTCGTTGGCCTCATCTATCTGGGGCTGGCTTATGCAACATATGACAACGCCGATATGGGCGATCTCCATGGCGCCCGGAAACTTCTGTATAGAGTCAGCCCGATCCGCATCACCGCCGGCGTTCTCGGCGATTCCAGCATCTCGCAAGTTCAGGTCGTGTTGTTCACTTTCATTGTCGCCGGCCTCCTCCTCTACCTTTGGATGCGCACCGGGCTTCTCGTGAGCATCTCCAAGGACCTGCTTTATCTCCTCGGCATCAGCGCCCTTGGTGCCGGCGGCGCCAAGTTCACGGCGACTCTGAAAGCCGAACTCGACAAGGAGGCAAACGATTTTGCCATCGCCAAGGGCTGGTACAATTGGCAACCAGTTCCGGCGGCCCAGAACGCGAACCTCGCCAACCTGCTGCTGACGGGACAACGCCTCGACGTCTACAAGTTCCAGGTGGCTGTCTTCACCCTGGTTGTTGCCGCATATGTTCTGTCCAGCGGACAGAACGATCTCGGCGACGTCAACATTTCCGATACGATGCTCTATCTCATCGGCATCAGCCAGGGCGTCTACATCGGCGGCAAGGCGATTACCGACCGGAAGACGCTGATCGAAGACGCCATCAAGAAGATGAGCGTCCTGGAGCCGCAAATCGCCGACCCTGCCAAGAAAATGGAATACGAAGCCGCCGAGCAAACCGCGAAACGAGAGTTCGCGTCGTTCTTCCAGCTGAGACAACCCTAGCTGGCGTTGTGGAACTTCACCGGCCCGGCCCCTCACTCCACCTTGATGTTCGCCGCCTTGATCATGGGCCACCACTTCGCGACCTCGGCCTTCTGCCGCGCGCCGAGCGCTTCGGGGGTGAGCTGGTCCTGCGGCGTCATTTCGAGGCCCTGGCTTTCGAGCTGCTTCTTCACCGCGGGATCGTTCAACGCCTCCACGGCGGCGGCGTTGAGCTTCGTCACGATCTCCTTGGGCGTGCCCTTCGGCACCCACATGCCCGACCACAGCGTCATGTTGAAACCTTTCAGGCCCGCCTCCTCCGCGGTCGGAATGTCGGGCGCCGAGGCGAGGCGCTTGTCGTCGGTGACGGCATAGGCGCGGATGGTGCCGGCGCGGACCTGGTTGATGGAGTTGGAGGTCTGATCGACGATGACGTCGATCTGGCCGGCGATGAGATCGTTCAGCGCCGGCGCGGTGCCGCGATACGGCACGTATTGCAGCTTGATGCCCGACACGCTCTCGAAATAGACGCCGGCGATGTGGCTGCCGGAGCCTGCGCCGGCGGTGCCGGCGGTCGGCGGCGACGGGCGTGATTTCAGCCACTCCAGCAACTCTTTCAGCGAGGTCGCCGGCACCGCATTCTTGCTGACGACGATCATCGGGTTGCTCGGCAGCAGCACCACCGGCTCGAGATCGGCGACGAGATCGTATTTGAGCTTGTAGACCGCGCCGTTGGCAACATGGGTGCCGAGATGGCCGAAGGAGATGGTGTATCCGTCGGGCGGCGATTGCACGGCGCGCCCCACCCCGATCGAGCCGCCCGCGCCGGTGACGTTCTCGATCACCAGCGGCTGGCCGAGCGAGGTCCGCATCCGCTCGGCAAGCACACGCGCCATCGCGTCCGAGGGACCGCCGGCGGCGAAGGGAACGATGATGGTGATGGGATGTGACGGATAGTCATCGGCGCGCGCGACGCTTGCTACAGCGAGAATGCCGATCAGCCCGGCCCAGACGGCCTTGTTCATTGTGTTCTCCCGGAAATTCTTCTTGTTCACCTCCCCCCGCGTGCGGGGGGAGTCGGAATTAGAGCGGGACGAGCGAGAAGGTCTAGAACTGCGTGTAGTCGATCGGCTTGTGGCGATCGAGCGTGCGGGTGACCGGCGGCAGCGGGTACTTCAGCCCGGTCGCGCAGTTGAACAGCATCACGCGGTCGCCCTTCGAGACGCGGCCGTCGGCGAGGCTGTCCTTGTAGGCGGCGTAGGTCGCGGCGCCCTCCGGGCACAGCAGCAGCCCCTCCTCGCGCGCGACCTCATTGAGCGCCGCCGAGATCTTGTCGTCGTCGACGGCGATGGCAAAGCCCTTGCTCTCGCGCACGGCGCGCAGGATGAGAAAATCGCCGATCGCCTGCGGCACGCGGATGCCCGACGCGATCGTGTGGGCGTCTTCCCAGCGCGTCGCATGTTCGGTGCCGGCCTCATAGGCGCGCACCATCGGCGCGCAGCCGGAGGCCTGCACCGCCACCATGCGCGGGCGCTTCGAGCCAATGAAGCCGATCTTCTCCAGCTCGTCGAACGCCTTCCACATGCCGATCAGGCCGGTGCCGCCGCCGGTCGGGTAGAAGATCACGTCGGGCACGTCCCAGTTAAGCTGCTCGGCGAGCTCGAGGCCCATCGTCTTCTTGCCTTCGATGCGGTACGGCTCCTTCAAGGTCGAGGTGTCGAACCAGCCGACCTTGGCCTTGCCCTCGCCGACGATCTTGCCGCAATCGTCAATATAGCCGTTGACGCGGTAGACGGTCGCGCCCTGGAGCTCGATCTCGCTGACATTCACCTCCGGCGTGTCGGCCGGGCAGAAGATCGTGGTCTTGATGCCGCAGGACGTCGCATAGGCCGCGAGCGCCGCGCCGGCATTGCCGTTGGTCGGCATCGCCATGTGCTTGATGCCGAGCGCCTTGCCCATCGACACCGCCATGACAAGCCCGCGCGCCTTGAACGAGCCGGTCGGCAGCCGCCCCTCGTCCTTGACGATGATCTCGCCGCCGCCGAGCTTCTTAGCCAGCTTGGGCAGCCGGATTAGCGGCGTGGTGACTTCGCCGAGCGAAACGATGTCCTGGCATTTGCGCACCGGCAGCAGCTCGCGATAGCGCCACATGTCGGCCGGCCGCTGGGCCAGCGCGTCCTTGGTCAGCGCCTTCTTCACGCCCGCGAGGTCGTAGCGCACGAGCAGCGGCTTGCCGGCCTTGGAGAGGTTGTGGACCTCATCGGCGGCGTAGCGGTCGCCCTCCATCGCGCATTCGAGATGGGTGACGAAGGTCGGGCGCTCGATGGTGAGGTTGTCATTGTCGTGCATGGGTTCAGCCCTCTTCTTGTTCTGCTTGTTCCTGTCAAACCCGTCACCCTGAGGTGCCGGAGCGTAGCGAAGGCCTCGAAGGGCGACGAGCCCGGCTGCTGCATCCCGGCCGTTCATCCTTCGAGGCTCGCTGCGCGAGCACCTCAGGATGACGGGGCGCGAGCGGCGGCGCCGTCAGATATTCAGCACCCGTCCATAAGCATCCAGCACGGCCTCCTTCATCATCTCCGACAGCGTCGGATGCGGGAACACCGTGTGCATCAGCTCTTCTTCCGTCGTCTCGAGGTTCATCGCGACGACGTAGCCCTGGATCAGCTCGGTGACCTCGGCGCCGACCATGTGGGCGCCGAGCAGCTGGCCGGTCTTCTTGTCGAAGATCACCTTGACCAGGCCCTGGTCCTCGCCGAGCGCGATCGCCTTGCCGTTGCCGACGAAGGGGAAGCGGCCGACGCGGATCTCGCGGCCGTTCTCCTTGGCCTTGGCTTCGGTCAGGCCGACCGAGGCGACCTGCGGATTGCAATAGGTGCAACCGGGGATCAGGAGCTTGTCCATGGGATGCGGATGCAGGCCCTTGATCGCTTCGACGCAGACCACGCCCTCATGCTCGGCCTTGTGCGCGAGCATCGGGGGTCCCGCGACGTCGCCGATGGCGTAGATGCCGGGGACGTTGGTCTTGCCGTAGCCGTCGATCACGATGCAGCCGCGGTCGGTCTTCACGCCGAGCTTTTCGAGGCCGAGATTCTCGATGTTGCCGACCACGCCGACCGCCGAGATCACGCGCTCGAATTCGGTGGTGACAGGCTTGCCCTTGCCGTCGTCGATGGTGGCGACAACACTGTCGGCCTTCTTCTCGAGCTTCGTCACCTTGGTCGAGGACATGATCTTGATGCCCTGCTTCTCCAGCCGCTTGCGCGCGAGGCCCGCGATCTCGGCGTCCTCGACGGGCAGGATCTGCGGCAGCACCTCGACCACGGTGACGTCGGAGCCCATGGTGTGGAAGAACGAGGCGAACTCGATGCCGATCGCGCCGGAGCCGACCACCAGGAGCGACTTCGGCATCTTCTCCGGCACCATCGCCTCGAAATAGGTCCAGATCAGCTTCTTGTCGGGCTCGAGCCCCGGCAGCACGCGCGGCCGCGCGCCGGTCGCCACGATGATGTGCTTGGCCTGATAGGCCCCCTCGCCCAGCGCGCCCTTGGGCGCCTCGACGTCGGACTTCTTGACGGTGACCTTGCCGGGCGCGTCGATCGAGGCGGCGCCCCAGATCACGCTCACCTTGTTCTTCTTCATCAGGAAGCCGACGCCGTCGTTCAGCCGCTTCGAGACGCCGCGCGAGCGCTGCACCACCGCCTTCGGATCGAACGAGACGTTGTCGGCCGACAGCCCGTAATCCTTGGCGTGCTGCATGTAGTGATAGATCTCGGCCGAGCGTAAGAGCGCCTTGGTCGGGATGCAGCCCCAGTTCAGGCAGATGCCGCCGAGATATGATTTCTCGACGATCGCGACCTTGAAGCCGAGCTGCGCGGCGCGGATCGCCGTGACATAGCCGCCGGGACCGGAGCCGATGATGATGACGTCGAAGGATGTGTCGGCCATGCCTAGCGCTCGTTCTCGTTTCAACCGGCATCAATCTTCGAGACCGTCATTGCGAGGAGCTCTTGCGACGAAGCAATCCAGTCTGCCGGTTACGCCCTGGATTGCTTCGCTTCGCTCGCAATGACGACGCGAGTTTTTCGTCACACCATCATCATGACGGGGTTTTCGATCAGCTGCTTGAACGCGCCGATCAGCTCGGCGCCGAGCGCGCCGTCGATGGCGCGGTGATCGCAGGAGAGCGTCACGCTCATCATGTGCGCGATCTCGATCTTGCCTGCGCGTACCACGGGCCGCTCCTCGCTGGTGCCGACCGCAAGGATGGTCGCATGCGGCGGGTTGATCACCGCGGTGAAGTGGCTGATGCCGAACATGCCGAGGTTGGAGACGGCGGTGGTGCCGCCCTGGTATTCTTCCGGCTTCAATTTACGCGACCGCGCGCGCGCCGCAAAATCCTTCATCTCGTTGGAGATGGTCGAGAGCGTCTTGGTCTCCGCTTTCCGGATGATCGGCGTGATCAGGCCGCCCGGCATCGCGACGGCGACGCCGACGTCGGAATGGTGGTGCTTGACCATGCCGCTTTCGGTCCAGCTCACATTGCAGTTCGGGATCTTCTGGAGCGCCACCGCCATCGCCTTGATGACGAAGTCGTTGACCGAGATCTTGTAGAGCGGCTTCTTCTCCTTGTCCTTCGGCGCGGCCGCGTTGATCTCCTCGCGCGCGGCGAGCAGTTTTCCGATGTCGCAGTCGATGGTGAGGTAGAAGTGCGGGACGTTCTGGATCGACGCCGTCAAACGTTGGGCGATCGTGCGGCGCATGCCGTCATGCGGGACGACCTCGTAGGAGCCGGGCTCGAACAGCGACAGGATCTGCTTGTCCGACATTGTCGGCGCGATCGAAGGCGCACCGGACGGTGCCGCCGCAGGTGCCTTCAGCCCCTTGCCGGACTTGGCCTGCTCGATATCGCGGGCGACCACGCGACCGTGCGGGCCGGTGCCGGTCACCATCGCGACATCGACGCCGGCTTCCTTGGCGAGGCGGCGCGCCAGCGGCGACGAAAACACGCGACCGGCGTGACCGTTGCCCTGCGCGGCAGGTGCTGCCGCGTGCGGCGCCGGAGCAGCCACGGGTGCCGGTGCAGCCTTGGGCGCCGCGGGGGCCGGCGCAGCAGCGGGAGCTTCAGCAGGCTTCTCGGCTTTGGGCGGTGCGGCGGACGCGCTGGGCTTGGCGCTGCCTGCGGCCTTCACGTCCTCGCCCTCGCCGGCCAGCACCGCGATCACGTCGTTGACAGGGACATCCTGCGTACCCTCGGGCACCAGGATCTTGGCGATCGTGCCCTCGTCGATCGCCTCGACCTCCATGGTCGCCTTGTCGGTCTCGATCTCGGCGATGACGTCGCCGGATTTGACCTTGTCGCCTTCCTTCTTCAGCCACTTGGCGAGGTTGCCCTTCTCCATCGTTGGCGAGAGAGCGGGCATCAGGATGTTGATGGGCATGCTGACCTCAAGAAGAACTTTGCAAAAAATTCGTCCCCGACAGTGAGAACGAACGGACCAGGTTTAGTTGCCGATGTCGCCTTGCCACAGGCGCTCATTGGCGGGGACGGAACGCCAATTCTTCATCATGGTGATGGAGCGGTCGTCGGCAAGATCGATCCAGGGAATCCCGAACTTGTCGAGAATGTCCTTGGAGCCCTCGAAGGTGACGGATTCCCCGATCACCACCAGCTTGACCTTGAACAGACCGAGCGCGCCGGCACACATCGAGCATGGCGACAGCGTGGTGTACATGACGGTGTCGTGGAACGAGATCGCGCCGGCTTCGCGCAGGCAGCTCATCTCGCCGTGCAGGATCGGATTGTTCTCCTGCACGCGGTTGTTGTGGCCGCGGGCGATGATCTTGTCACCGCGCGTCAGCACGGCGCCGATCGGCAGGCCGCCCTGCGCGATCGAGGCCTCGGCCTCGCGGATCGCCTCGAGCATGAAGTCGAAATGATAGGATTCGATCGCCATGATCAGTGCCCCTTGCCGCGCGGCGTCGTGGTCCCGGTGTCGGTCGGACGCTCGATCTCGGCCTGGAACATTTCGAGGATCCGGTTCAGCGCGTCCTCCTCGGTGTATTCGCTCTCGCGCGCATAGGCGCGCGCGGCGTGACGGGCGAGATCGACCAGCAGCAGGCCCCACATGTCGGGCTCCTCGAAGGCGCGCTGGAACGCCATCGACAGCCCGCCATCCAGCACGAACACGCGCAGGATCTCGACCGCGTCGTCGCGGGCGAGGACGTCGGGCGGCAACGGCTGCTCCTTCGGGCCCGTCATGGCCTACCTGTAGCAGACGGCTTTGGCGGCCTCGACCACTTCGGCGGCGGAAGGCAGCGCAAGCTTCTCCAGGTTCGCCGCGTAAGGCATCGGCACGTCCTTGCCGGAAACGCGCGCGACCGGTGCGTCCAGATAGTCGAACGCGTTTTCCATGATGCGCGCGGCGATCTCGGCGCCGACGCCGTTCTGAGCCCAGCCTTCTTCCACCGTCACGGCGCGGCCGGTCTTCTTGACGGAGTTGATGATGGTCTCGGTGTCCATCGGGCGCAGCGTGCGCAGATCGATCACCTCGGCCTCGATGCCCTCCTTGGCGAGCTCGTCGGCGGCCTTCAGCGCATAGGTCATGCCGTTCGACCACGAGATCAGCGTGACATGACTGCCCGAGCGCACGATGCGCGCCTTGCCGATCGGGATCACGAAATCGTCGAGCTTCGGCACTTCGCCGGTGTGGCCGTAGAGCACTTCGTTTTCGAGGAAGATCACCGGATTGGGATCGCGGATCGCGGCCTTGAGCAGGCCCTTGTAGTCGGCGGCCGAGAACGGCGCGACGACCTTGAGGCCCGGAACGCTCGAATACCAGGCCGAGTAGTCCTGGCTGTGCTGGGCGGCGACGCGCGCGGCCGCGCCGTTCGGCCCGCGGAACACGATCGAGCAGCCCATCTGGCCGCCGGACATGTAGAGCGTCTTGGCCGCGGAGTTGATGATCTGGTCGATCGCCTGCATGGCGAAGTTGAAGGTCATGAACTCGACGATCGGCTTCAG
>Ga0063456_1000722_pt1 | contig 19776 bp, 19 predicted proteins | sample AraplaMF_Cvi_mMF_FD_56228 | JGI IMG/M metagenome (GOLD analysis project Ga0063456, IMG submission 56228) | Arabidopsis root microbial communities from the University of North Carolina, USA - plate scrape MF_Cvi_mMF version 2 (version 2) | ecosystem: Host-associated > Plants > Roots > Endosphere ... | reverse complement strand
GCGGGGAAAACAAGACTGGTCGCATTGATGCAAGCACCCTCCGTCGTATCCGCCAAGGATCTCTGTCTCACCTACCAGGCGAATGACGGCCCGGTGCGTGCGCTGAGCGATGTCAATCTCGATGTCCGCAAGGGCGATTTCGTCTCCTTCATCGGCCCGTCGGGCTGCGGCAAGACGACCTTCCTGCGGGTCATCGCCGATCTGGAGAAGAGCACGTCGGGCGAGATCTCGATCAACGGCATGACGCCGGAGGAGGCGCGCAAGGCCCGCGCCTACGGCTATGTCTTCCAGGCGCCGGCGCTCTATCCCTGGCGCACCATCGAAAACAACATCGCCCTGCCGCTGGAGATCATGGGATATTCTGGCGCCGACCGGACGAGGCGCATCGCCGAAGCGCTCGATCTCGTCAGTCTTTCCGGCTTCGAGAAGAAATTCCCCTGGCAGCTTTCCGGCGGCATGCAGCAGCGCGCCTCGATCGCCCGCGCGCTCGCCTTCGACGCCGACCTGCTGCTGATGGACGAGCCCTTCGGCGCGCTGGACGAGATCGTCCGCGACCATCTGAACGAAGAGCTGCTGAAGCTCTGGACCCGCACCAACAAGACNATCTGCTTCGTCACCCATTCCATCCCCGAGGCGGTCTACCTCTCGACCAAGATCGTGGTGATGTCGCCGCGTCCGGGCCGCGTGACCGACGTGATCGACTCGACCCTGCCTGCCGAACGCCCGCTCGACATCCGCGACACCCCCGAATTCCTGGAAATCGCCCATCGCGTCCGCGAGGGGCTGAGAACGGGGCATAGCCATGAGGTTTAGCCGGTTGAGTTCGAGGGATGGTTGGGCGTCCGGGGCCAGCAAATGGGGGCAGTCGCTGTGAAACCCGANACCTTCAAAGACAAGATCGTCCCCGTCACCACCATTCTGNTGGCCCTNCTCGTCATCTGGTATGTCGCTGCGGTCCTGATGAACGCGCCGTTCCAGCGCGACATGGACGGCCGCGCCGGCGCCACCCCTACGACCATCGAATTCATCGGCAAGACGCTCGCCCAGCCGAAGCCGATCCTGCCGGCGCCGCATCAGGTGGCGCAGAACGTCTACGAGAACACCTTCCTGCGCAGCCTTTCGAGCAATCGCAGCCTCGTCTATCACAGCTGGGTGACGCTCTCCTCGACCCTGCTCGGCTTCGGTTTCGGCATGCTGCTCGGCATCCTTCTTGCCGTGCTGATCGTGCACAATCGCGCCATGGACCGCTCGCTGATGCCCTGGCTGGTGGCGAGCCAGACCATACCGATCCTTGCGATTGCACCGATGATCGTCATCATCTCCTACAATGTGCTGACCGGCGACAATGCAATTGCGCATCTGCTGAACCTCGATTCCGACNCTTCCCGCCTCGTTTCCAAGGCGCTGATCTCCACCTACCTCTCTTTCTTTCCGGTCGCCGTCGGCATGGTGAAGGGGCTGCGTTCGCCCGAAATCATGCATCTCGACCTGATGCGCACCTATTATGCCAGCCCGATGCAGACGTTCTGGAAGCTCCGCGTTCCCGCCTCGATCCCTTTCCTCTTCACCTCGATGAAGGTCGCGATCGCCGCCAGCCTGGTCGGCGCCATCGTCGGCGAGTTGCCGACGGGGGCTGTCGCCGGCATCGGCTCGAAGCTGCTCGCCGGCTCCTATTATAGCCAGACCATCGACATCTGGGCCGCCCTCGTCGCCGGATCGCTGCTGGCCGGTATCCTGGTCGCGATCGTCGGCCTTGCGGCGAAGATCGTCGACCGCACCATGGGCGGGAGGCCGGCATGAGACATCTGGGCTTTTCCTGGCAAGGCGTCGTTGCCCTCCTTCTCTGTCTCGCGGCGCTGACGGCCCTGCCGCTCCTGGCCGATGGCGCGCCGCGCCCCTTCACCGACGGCACGGCAAGCCTCACTTTCACCATCGTTATCGCGGCAGCCCTCCTGTCCTTCGCGCCGCAGCCGCCGGCCTATCGTGCCACCGTCTTGTTTATCGGCGCACATGGCGCCGCCTGGATGCTGCTTTCCGCTCTCTCCGGCAATGACGGCGCGGCCACACGGGCTTTCTTCCTGCTGCTCTTTGCCTGCTGGCTGCTTGCCTGGCGATGCGTCACCGAGCTGTCGAAATTGCAGCCCGTCACCACCTTCGGCAGATCGACACTCCAACTGCTGATCCCGGCGATCTTCGGCGCCTGGATACTCATCCTCTGGGAGGCGGTTACGCGCGGTGCCGGCGTCCCCTTCATCCTGCTGCCGCCGCCGAGCGCCATCGGCGCGCGCATCATGGCCTCGCTGCCGATCCTCGGCGACGATGTCAGGCAGACGATCTTCAAGGCGGTGCTGATCGGTTACATCGTCGGCTGCCTCAGCGGCTTCGCCGTCGCGGTGCTGGCCGATCGCATCGTCTTCCTGCGCCGCGGCCTGCTGCCGATCGGCAACATGGTGTCGGCTCTGCCGATCATTGGCGTCGCCCCCGTCATGGTCATGTGGTTCGGCTTCGACTGGCCGTCGAAGGCCGCCGTCGTCATCATCATGACCTTTTTCCCGATGCTGGTGAACACCGTCGCCGGCCTTGCCGCCTCCGGCAGCATGGAGCGCGACCTGATGCGCACCTATGCCTCGAGCGACTGGCAGACGCTGCTCAAGCTCAAGCTTCCGGCAGCAATGCCCTTTATTTTCAATGCACTGAAGATCAACTCGACGCTGGCGCTGATTGGTGCCATCGTTGCGGAATTCTTCGGAACGCCGATCGTCGGCATGGGCTTCCGCATCTCCACCGAGATCGGCCGCATGAATGTCGACATGGTCTGGGCGGAAATCGCCGTCGCGGCGCTGGCCGGCTCGATCTTCTATGGTGTCATCGCCCTGACCGAACGGGCGGTGACGTTCTGGCATCCGTCTATCCGTGGTGGCTAGACGCGCGCGGGCTTTGCAAACAGGTCCGGGCATAACTTCAGAGGGTAAGGATAAGAAAATGAGAAAGTTGATGGTTGCAATGATGGCAAGCGCGATGTCGCTTGCAGCAGCCCATGCGATGGCCGCCGACAAGGTGGTGCTGCAGTTGAAATGGGTCACGCAGAGCCAGTTCGGCGGTTATTACGTCGCCAAGGACAAGGGCTTTTACAAGGAAGAAGGCCTCGACGTCGACATCAAGCCGGGCGGCCCCGATATCGCCCCCGAGCAGGTGATCGCCGGCGGCGGCGCCGATGTCATCGTCGACTGGATGGGCGGCGCCCTGGTTGCCCGCGAAAAGGGCGTTCCGCTCGTCAACATCGCCCAGCCCTACCAGAAGTCCGGCCTCGAAATGGTCTGCCGCAAGGACGGCCCGGTCAAGACCGAAGCCGACTTCAAGGGCCACACGCTCGGCGTCTGGTTCTTCGGCAACGAATATCCCTTCTTTGCCTGGATGAACAAGCTCGGCCTGTCCACGGAAGGCGGCCCGAACGGCGTCACCGTGCTGAAGCAGAGCTTCGACGTACAGCCGCTCGTCCAGAAGCAGGCCGACTGCATTTCCGTCATGACCTATAACGAATACTGGCAGGCGATCGATGCCGGCTTCAAGCCGGAAGAACTGACGGTCTTCAACTATACCGAGATGGGCAACGACCTTCTCGAAGACGGCCTCTATGCGATGGAAGACAAGCTGAAGGACCCGGCCTTCAAGGAAAAGATGGTCAAGTTCGTCCGCGCTTCGTTGAAGGGCTGGAAATATGCGACCGAGAATCCCGATGAAGCCGCCGAGATCGTCATGGACAATGGCGGTCAGGACGAAAACCACCAGAAACGCATGATGGGCGAAGTCGCCAAGCTGGTCGGCGACGGCTCCGGCAAGCTGGACGAAGCGCTCTATGCCCGCACGGCAAAGGCGTTGCTCGACCAGAAGATCATCAGCAAGGAGCCTGCGGGCGCCTGGACGCACGACATTACCGACGCCGCTGCCAAGTAGTTTCGGCAATATTGCGAAGCGAAACGCGCGGAAGATTTCCGCGCGTTTTGTTTTTTCGGCGCAAGACCGGAAAAAACACCTTGCAACTGTCGCATTTATCGGGCGTCAAACGTCATGNGGTAGAAGCGCGATCAATCTTCGTAATGTTGACATAACCTTGCGGTGATTGATTGACGTCGGAATGGTAATTATTATCGCCTCATGGGGAATTGTTTTCTGCCGGACTTGTAGATCGAGCAAATCGATACCACCTACAAGCCGAATTTGCCGGCGAGGGATGAAGACGGCAAAGGATCGGCGGATACCTCTGAGAATGCAGGAAGGGCAGTGGCCTGATCGCGCGCTGAGTGGCAGACGCGCGAGTTCGGCCAACCTTATCATAAGATTGGACGAAGACGCATGGCACGTAAGCCGATTGGAATTCTAGGCGCCTCCACCCTTTTCGCAGCNGCTCTTGCTGCATCAACCGCATTTTCGCAGGAAACGCCGGTCGCAAAACCGCAGCAGAACCTGCCGGCAATCGTCGTCACCAAGGCTGTCAATCGCACTCTCGTCGACCGTGTCATCGGCACGGGAACGATCAAGCCCGTCGAGGAAGTCTATATCCAGCCGCAGGTCGAAGGTCTGTCGATCCGCACGCTGAAAGCCGATGTCGGCGACAAGGTTCAGGCGGAAAGCACGCTGGCGACGCTCAATGACGACGCGCTGGTGCTGGAAAAGAGCCAGATGATGGCGACGAAAGCCAAGGGTCAGGCAAGTCTCGCCCAGCTGCGCGCCCAGCTCATCGAGGCACAGGCCAATGCCGAACAGGCAAGGCAGCAGCAGGCCCGCGCCCAGGAAATGGTCAAGAAGGGCACGGTTTCCACCGCCCAGGTCGAACAGGCCGATGCGACTGCCGCCGCCGCCAATGCCCGCGTTGTCTCCGCCGAACAGGCGATCGAGGTCGCCGAAGCCGATCTCAAGGTCTTCGACAGCCAGATCGCCGATGCCGATCTGAAGCTGGCACGCACCGACGTGAAGACGCCGGTCGCCGGCACGGTCTCGGCGAAAAACGCCAAGGTCGGTGCGATAGCTGCCGGCAACGGCGACCCATTGTTCACCATCATCCGCGACGGTGATGTCGAGCTTGTCGCCGAGGTCGCCGAAAGCGATATCGTCAGGGTCGTGGCCGGCCAGAAGGCGGCAATTTCGCTTTCCGGCAGCCGCGAGAAGCTTTCCGGCGCCGTCCGCCTGGTGTCGCCGACCGTCGATCCGGTCACCCGCCTCGGCCTCGTCCATATTTCCATCGACGATGACAGCAAGGCGCGTTCCGGCATGTATGGCAGCGCCGAGATCATCGTCCGCGAGACCGAGGGCGTATCGCTTCCCCTGACCGCCGTGCTGACCGGCAATGAAGGCTCCTCCGCCCGCAAGGTCGAGGATGGCGTGGTGAAATTCGCCAAGATCGAGACCGGCATCCAGGACGGTGCCTATGTCGAGATCGTCGATGGATTGAAGACCGGCGACGAGGTCGTGGCCAAGGCGGGCGCTTATGTCCGTGACGGCGACCACATCACTCCGGTGCGTGAACAGCCCCCGGCTTCCAACTAAAGAGACCATCCGATGAATTTTTCAGCCTGGTCCATTCGAAATCCCATCGCGCCGCTTCTGGCCTTCTGCCTGCTGGTGTTCATCGGCATGCAGTCCTTCAATTCGCTGCCGATCACGCGCTTCCCGAACATCGATGTGCCGCTCGTTTCGATCAGCGTGACGCAGAGCGGCGCCTCACCGGCTGAACTCGAAATGCAGGTGACGAAGGAGATCGAAGACGCGATCGCCTCGATCACCGGCATCGACGAAATCCAGTCGACGGTGACNGACGGCAGCTCGCAGACCAATGTGATGTTCCGGATGGAAGTGCCGACGGAACAGGCCGTACAGGACGTCAAGGACGCGATCGACCGAATCCGCAGCGACCTGCCGGCGACGGCCGAAGCGCCGATCGTCACCAAGGTCGATGTCGAGGGCCAGGCGATCCAGACCTTCGCCGTTTCCTCGCCCGATATGTCGCTGGAAGAACTCTCCTGGTTCGTCGACGATACCGTCAAGCGTGCGCTGCAGGGCCAGGCCGGTATCGGCCGCGTCGATCGCTATGGCGGCGCCGAGCGCGAAGTGCGCATTGAACTCACCCCCGGCAAGCTCGATGCCTATGGCATCACCGCTGCAAGCGTGAACCAGCAGCTGCGTGGCACCAACATCGACCTCGGCTCCGGCCGCGGCCAGGTGGCCGGCAGCGAACAGGCGATCCGTGTTCTGGGCGATGCCCGCAACGTCGCNGANCTCGCCGACACGACGATCGCNCTGCCGAACGGCCGCTTCGTCAAACTGTCCGATCTCGGTGTCATCAAGGACACCTATGAAGAGCCGAAATCCTTCTCGCGCTTCAACGCCACGCCGGTTGTCACCTTCGGCGTCTTCCGCTCGAAGGGCGCCAGCGAAGTCAGCGTCGCCGAGACCGTAGCGCAAAGCCTCGACAAGGTGCGGACCGAAAACCCGAACGTGAAGATCGAACTGATCGACGATTCGGTGTATTTCACCTATGGCAATTACGAAGCCGCCATCCATACGCTGCTCGAAGGCGCGCTGCTCGCCGTCATCGTCGTCTTCCTGTTCCTGAGGAACTGGCGCGCGACGCTGATTTCGGCAATCGCCCTTCCGCTGTCTGCGATCCCGACCTTCTGGATCATGGACATGATGGGCTTCTCGCTGAACCTCGTCAGCTTCCTTGCTTTGACGCTCGCGACCGGTATTCTCGTCGACGATGCGATCGTCGAAATCGAAAACATCGCCCGCCACATCAAGATGGGCAAGACGCCCTATCGGGCGGCGATCGAGGCGGCTGATGAAATCGGCCTTGCCGTCATCGCCACCACCTTCACGATCATTGCCGTCTTCGTGCCGGTTTCCTTCATGCCGGGCATTCCGGGCCAGTACTTCATCCAGTTCGGCCTGACGGTCGCCTTCTCCGTCTTCTTCTCGCTGATGGTCGCGCGCCTCATCACCCCGATGATGGCTGCCTATCTCATGCGCGCCGAAGACGGCATGGAAGACCATCACGACAATGACGGCCTGCTGATGCGTGGATACACCCGTCTCATACGCGGCACGACCGGGCGCTGGTATACGCGTTACGCGACGCTGATTGTCGCCTTCGCTTTCCTGGTCGGCTCCGTTTTGCTGCTGATGCAGGTTCCCGGCAGCTTTTTGCCGCCGGAAGATGCCTCGCGCATCGTTCTCTCCGTCGAACTGCCGCCCAATGCACGGCTTGACGATACCGAGAAGACGACGGATGCGATCTACGATCGGGTCAAGGACATCAACGGCGTCGAAAGCGTCTTCGTCCTCGGCGGCGCATCGCCGAAGGGGGATCTCGAACTGCGCCGCGCCACCATCACGCTGGCGCTTCACAAGCTCGACCAATCGCTGATCAAGAAGATGGTCAATGACGGGCTCGGCCATATCCCGGTCATCGGGCCGATGCTGCCGAAGGTGGAAGTCCACGGCCGCGAACGTCCGCAATGGGATATCGAAAAGGAAGTCTTCGCCAAGTTGCGCGACATTCCCGACGTTCATATCCTCAAGCTCAACGACCGCGGCGAACGCGACCTCTCCTTCAACTTCCTCTCCAAGAACGAGAAGGACCTGAACGACGCCGTCGGCATTCTGGAATCCAAGCTTCGCGCTGATCCGCTGCTGGCCAATGTCAGCGCCGACGGCGCCCTGCCCCGCCCGGAACTGCAGGTTTACCCGCGCAAGGACGAGGCCGCCCGCCTCGGCATCACGCCGCAGCAGATCTCCGAGACCATCCGCGTCGCCACCATCGGCGATGTCGATGCGGCCCTTGCCAAGATCTCGCTCGACGATCGCCAGATCCCGATCCGTGTCCAGGCGGCACTCGACATGCGTCGCGACCTTGCGGCGCTGCGGGCACTGAAGATCCAGACCGCCAGCGGCGGCACCGTTCCGCTCGCGAGCGTCGCCAATATCGACTATTCGGAGGGCGTAAGCTCGATCAAGCGCAACAACCGTTACCGCGTCGTCTCGATCGGTTCCGACCTGCCGCAGGGCGTGGCGCTCGACACGGCTTCGGCCCGGTTCCGTGAAATCGTCAAGGAGGCCAATATTCCGGCCACGGTGCACCTTGCCGAAAGCGGCGACACCAAAGTCCAGTCCGAGATGCAGCAGAGCTTCGTCAACGCCATGTTGATGGGCCTCCTGCTGGTGCTGACGGTGCTGATCCTGCTCTTCAAGGACGTGATCCAGCCCTTCACCATCCTGTTCTCACTGCCGCTCGCCATTGGCGGCGTCGCAGCCGGCCTGATCCTCACCAGCAATCCGCTGTCCATGCCCGTCATGATCGGTATCCTGATGCTGATGGGTGTCGTCACCAAGAACGCCATCCTGCTCGTGGATTTCGCCATCGAGATGCGCCACCAGGGCATAGCCCGGGTCGAAGCCATGGTCGAAGCCGGCCGCAAGCGCGCCCGGCCGATCATCATGACCTCGATCGCCATGTCGGCAGGCATGCTGCCTTCCGCGCTCGGTGTCGGCGAAGGCGGCTCCTTCCGGGCGCCGATGGCGATCGCGGTGATCGGCGGCATCATCGTCTCGACGGTGCTCTCGCTCGTCGTCGTGCCCTCCTTCTTCCTGATCATGGACGATCTGTCCCGCCTGCTCGGCTGGGCTTTCGGCCGGCTGGTGGGCCGGAAGGACAATGAGGACCTGCCGCTGTCGCGCGAGGATCTCACCCGCGTCACCCGCGAGAACCGCAGCGAGATCGACTCGCTGGAGGAGCGCCTGACCGCGATCGAAAAGCCGGAAAGCAAGCGCAAGACCGCCAACAGCAACGACACCAACGTGCTCCGCCTGCCGCCCTTCGCGGCGGAATAGGCAAAGAACCCACAAAATGAACGGGCCGGGAGTAAACTCCCGGCCCGTTCATTTTTGCCATTCCTTTTTCGCCGTTCTGACCGTCAGAGCCCGCCCTGCTCCCTGAGGAAGCTGACGATCGAGCTGACGCCGTCGCCGCGCTTCATGTCGGAGAAGACGAAGGGGCGGCTCGCACGCATCCGCGTCGCATCCCGGTCCATCACCTCGAGATCGGCGCCGACATAGGGCGCCAGGTCCTTCTTGTTGATGACAAGCAGGTCCGAGCGGGTGATGCCAGGCCCGCCCTTGCGCGGGATTTCCTCGCCCTGGCAGACGGAGATGACATAGATCGTGATATCGGCAAGATCGGGCGAAAAGGTCGCCGCCAGATTGTCGCCGCCGGATTCGATGAAGACGACGTCGAGATCGGGGATCCGCTGGTTGAGGCCGGCGATCGCCTGCAAATTNATCGTCGCATCCTCGCGAATAGCGGTATGTGGGCAGCCGCCGGTCTCGACGCCGACGATGCGGTCGGAAGGCAGNGCCTGCATGCGCACCAGCGCTTCGGCATCCTCGGTCGTATAGATGTCGTTGGTGACGACGGCGACGGAATAATCGTCGCGCATCGCTTTGCAGAGCTTTTCGGTCAGCGCCGTCTTGCCCGAACCGACCGGCCCGCCGATGCCGACACGCAAAGGTCCGTTTCTTGATTTCATGTGCCTTACTCCAATCCAAGCTGATGATAGCGAAGCCGCCCGCCCGCGCCACCGTCAAATGACTTAGAGCGCTTGTTTTTCTTCGAATCACGGAAGCGCTCTATCTCGTTGTTTTCACGCAATTCCGGGCGCAAAACCGCTGCNCCNTTTTGCTGGAATTGCTCTAGCCACAGCGATAATTTCGCACCGTCACGAGCGGAACAGCCGCGTCGTCTGCATCTNGTGGCGCAGGCTGGCAATATCGGCCTGCACGGTCGCCGAGCCCAGATCGTCGAGCGTCGAGGCTGCCGCCCGTCGGGCGACCTCCGCGATACATTCTTCAAGACCGGCAAGGACGGCAACGCCATTCCTCTGTCCGGCAACGCCGAGACGGATGCCTGCCGATATCGCCTGCGATGCATAGGCATGCAGGAAGATGGCAAGCGCCTTCTCGGGCTTTATGTCGTGGGCGCCCGTCACCGCCCCGACCGCAATGGGATAAGCGACCTTGTCAGGCAATCGCTCGAACACCTCGTNCGGCCAGNCCCGCGCCGCCGCAAGAAAAGCCTCGCCGAGCAACATCGTTTCCTGATGGCGCTCGCGCGACCCGGCAAGCGCTTCGGCNAGTGCGGCAATCTCGGCAAGGCGCAGGGGCTCTGCCTGGTACCTGTGACTTTCGGCCAGAAGCACGGCATCGTTCCAGACCGACCCATGGCCGATCAGCGTGCCGATCCAGGCCGCAAGCGAGCTCGAATCTGTAACCAGCCCGTCGGACACTGCCCGCTCCAGCCCTCCCGAATAGGCAAAGCTGCCGATCGGAAAGGCCGGCGAGAGCCATGCCGTCAGGCGCAGCAATGCCTGGAGCTCGCGATCACTCGTCATCAAGGCTCAGTCGTGCTTGTGGTCGTGATGTCCATGGTCATGATCCCGCCCGTGGTCATGACTATGGTCATGATCATGACCGCGATCGTGGCGGTGCTCATGCTCATGCTCGTAGCCATGTTCGTGATCATGGTCATGGCCGTGATTATGGGCAAGATCGTGATCATGCCCATGCGAATGCCCGCCGTGAGAATGGTAGGCGCCGCGCGCCGGCTGGAACGGCTCGTCGATTTCGAGAACGACGGCGCCGAGGCCCTGCAGCATGGTGCGGATGACATGATCGCGCAGGATGACGATGCGGTCTTCCTCGATCTGCGCAGCAAGATGCCGGTTGCCGAGATGCCAGGCGAGTTCCACCAGATGCGTGCGGTCGCGTCCGCGAACCTCGAAGAGCTTCTCGTCGGCAGCGAGGATCTCGATCAACTCGCCGTCGTCACGCACCAACAGATCGCCATTGGCGAAAAGCACCGCATCCTTGAGATCGAGCATGACCATCTCGCCATTTTCCAGATGCAGCAGCTTGCGGCGCAAATGGCGCAAGTCATGCGGCAGCTTGACCTGGGCGGTCGGATGGGAGGAAGGGGTTCCGGCAGGAAGATAGGAAGTAACGCGCTGCATGGTATGTCCGTTTTCTGAGAGGACGACCATGCAAAATAGCTCTTCCCGATGCAAGCACCAATGGTTTTTCACTCGGATCCATCTTTATATTCCGTAAGCCTGCATCACGTTGTCGCTCTCCAGCCCCCTGCCTTCGACATCGACGCCGTTCTCCGCAAGCCCGTGCCAGGCATGATGCAAACCCTCCCGCTCGTGCACGACGCGATTGCGCCCAAGCGCCTTGGCCAGATAGAGCGCCCGGTCGGCAGAAGCATAGACCTGCTGCTTGTTGCGCTCGGCGACGAGATCGGCCACACCGCCGGAAACGGTAATGCGGATNTCGTGCCCGTCCGCCTTGATGGCGCCGCTTGCGATCCGGGCTCGGACACCTTCGATGCGCTCCATCCGTGCCTCCAGCGGCTCGCCGGAGACGATGACGCCGAACTCCTCCCCACCCAGCCGTGCGACAATGGAAATTTNATCGAAGGTAGATGTGAGCATGCCTGATACNGCGGNAATGACGGCATCGCCGCAAGCATGGCCGAAGCGATCGTTGATCGCCTTGAAGCGGTCGACATCGAAAATCACAAGCGAAGCGTTGCCCTCGGTTTTTTCCAGTGCCTCNGTAAAGGCGCGCCGGTTCAGCAGGCCGGAGAGCGTGTCCGTNCGGCTGAGCTTTTCGAACTCCGCCCGNGACAGCGTCAGCTCATGCAGGGCAAAACCGGCAGCCAGCGACAGCATGCCGGAAACCGTCCCGCCGACGAGCCAGGAAAAAATGGCGCCGAAGCTGATCGCATGCGAGAGTGTCACCGGCAACAGGCCGAAAAAGCCAAGCGGCGGTATCGTCAGCACCATGATGACGCCGGAGAGGACAACGGCAAGAAAGCTCATCTTCAGCGCGAAGACATAGACGTTTCTGCGATGTTGAAAATTGCCAAAATCGGCCTGCAGCGACATCCAGTTTCTCATGAGAATCGACCTTCCTGCCCGGCGTTTCAAGGCATTGATAAGAGCCCAATTGCTGCGGGTGTCTTAATCGACTCGTTAAAATTCGAACGGTTTCAGACGATTCGGTGGACAGAATTTTTCTAGCAGGGGATGCAGCTTTCCAATCCCTGAATCGAACAGCTCAGAGAGACACTTAACTAATTGACATAAAAGCGATTTTCTACGCTGCTCAGTACCGTTGTTCCAGAATGGTTTAGCTGGGGAAAACATCGGTTTTCCCAGCGATTTTTACAACCAGATGGAGAGTGCGGTTCACAATTCACTTTAGGAGTGGGCGGGCTCGGCGGTTGCTTCAATTGTAGACAGAAACAGATAATCGCAATGCTTGTGGAAGCGGGTTCCATAAGCCGGTTCGAAGCCCGGCCGAGCGCAGGGCAGCGGCAGTCCAGGTGTTGCAGCCGAAGAGGGCGTTGAANTATCCCTTGGCCTCGAAGAACCGGTCGATCTCGCCGTATCCNGCATCCGGGATCGGCACCACCGTGCCTGCGTCNCGGACGAAGCTCTCCGAAATAAAATCGCGCAGCCGCGCCAATTGATCGTCACTGACATCGAATGCCGTAACGGTGGGCTGCGGCTCGGTGATATGACCGGCAAGGTCCACATGCAGCGCCGAACGGTCGATCGTCAGCGCGCGCAGCACCGGCACCGGCTTCAGCTCCGCCCATGTCGGCGTTTCCAGATAGAAGGCACGGCCGCCCCAGCCGATAATGAGCCATTCGGCATTCGGATGGCCAAGCGGAAAACCGGTATCGCCGAGGAAGGAGAAAGCCGCCCGCGTTTCCGCGTCGAGCGGAATGGCAATATCGGTATGGATCGGACCCGACAGCAGGAGAACCCGATGCGTCACCGCCGCCGACGCCTTGCCCGGCGCAATCAGCGGCCTGGGAATGAAGATTCCGCAGGCCGCCAGAAGCACAAGCAGGAAGACGATCCGCAACAGCCAGCGGATGCCTGTTCTCATCAGGGCCGTCCGTCGCACATCGGACGTGGACCTAAAACAGGAAGTAGCGTTGCGCCATTGGCAGCACCGTCGCCGGCTCGCATGTCAGCAATTCGCCGTTCGCCCTCACTTCGTAGGTCTCCGGATCGACCTCGATCTCGGGTGTCAGGTCGTTGTGGATCATCGATGCCTTGGAGATGCCGCCGCGCGTATTCTTCACCGCAACCAGTTGCTTGGCGACGCCGAGCCGGCCCTTCAGGCCGGCGTCGAGCGAGGCCTGGCTGACGAAGGTGACGGAGGAATTGGTGAGGCTCCTGCCGTAGGAAGCAAACATCGGCCGGTAGTGGACCGGCTGCGGCGTCGGGATCGAGGCGTTCGGATCGCCCATCGGCGCGGCCGCGATCGAGCCGCCGAGNAGCACCATGTCGGGCTTCACCCCGAAAAAGGCCGGGTTCCAGAGCACGAGGTCGGCGCGTTTGCCGATCTCGACCGAGCCGATCTCATGGCTGAGACCATGGGCGATCGCCGGATTGATCGTATATTTGGCGATATAACGGCGAACGCGGAAATTGTCGTTGTCACCCTTTTCTTCCTTCAGCCGGCCGCGCTGACGCTTCATCTTGTCGGCCGTCTGCCAGGTGCGGATCGCCACTTCGCCGACGCGGCCCATGGCCTGGCTGTCGGACGAGATGATCGAGAAGGCGCCGATATCATGCAGGATATCTTCCGCCGCGATCGTCTCCTTGCGGATCCGGCTTTCGGCAAAGGCGATATCCTCGGGGATCGACGGCGACAGGTGGTGGCAGACCATCAGCATGTCGAGATGCTCGGCGATGGTGTTGACCGTATACGGCCGCGTCGGATTGGTGGACGAGGGAATGACGTTCGGCTGGCCGCAGATCTTGATAATGTCGGGCGCGTGCCCGCCGCCCGCCCCTTCCGTGTGGAAGGCATGGATGGTGCGGCCCTTGATCGCGCCGATCGTATCCTCGACGAAGCCGCTTTCGTTCAGCGTGTCGGTGTGGATCATCACCTGCACGTCATATTCGTCGGCAACCGACAGGCAGCAGTCGATGGCGCCTGGCGTCGTGCCCCAATCCTCGTGCAGCTTCAGCGAGGTGGCGCCGGCNAGCACCATTTCGGTGAGCGCCCCCGGCAGCGAGGCATTGCCCTTGCCNGCGAANGCGAGGTTCATCGGGAAGGCGTCGGCCGCTTCGATCATCCGCGCCAGATGCCAGGGACCGGGCGTGCAGGTGGTGGCAAGCGTGCCATGCGCCGGCCCCGTGCCGCCGCCGAGCATGCAGGTCATGCCGCTCATCAGCGCTTCTTCGATCTGCTGCGGCGCGATGAAGTGGATATGGCTGTCCATGCCGCCGGCGGTGATAATCTTGCCTTCGGCGGCGATCGCCTCCGTGCCCGGGCCGACGATGATATTGACGCCAGGCTGCATGTCAGGATTGCCCGCCTTGCCGATCGCGACGATGCGCCCGTCCTTCAGCCCGATATCGGCCTTGTAGATGCCGGAATGATCAACGATCACCGCATTGGTGATGACCGTATCGACCGCGCCATCCGCCCGCGTCACCTGGCTCTGGCCCATGCCGTCACGGATCACCTTGCCGCCGCCGAACTTCACCTCCTCGCCATAGGTGGTGAAATCCTTCTCGATCTCGATGAAAAGCTCCGTATCGGCAAGGCGCACCTTGTCTCCGGTGGTCGGTCCGAACATGCCGGCATAGGCGGCGCGCGAGATCTTGTAGGGCATCCATCAGGCTCCGTGGGAAGAAGAGATAAGGTTTTTTCCGCCGAGCCGGGTGAGGCGGCCGGCGGCAATATAACTATCGACAAGCTGCCTTTCGGCCGCAAAAGGGTGCCATTCCCAGCCGGCATGGCCGAAGCCGGCGAGCGTCACCTCGGCATCGGCATATGTCTCCAGCACCTCGCCGATCACGATCATGCCGCTGCTCGGCACGACATATGGCTGCGGATCAAAAGCCGAAAGCGACACGTCGACGGCCTCGTGGATCGACTTGCCGATGACGACGTGCCTCTTGCCGGCATCGGCACAGAAGGCACTGAACTCATCGGTATAGTCGTCGCAGAAATCGTCGAGTTCCGGATGCGAGACGGCAAGCGGCGCGCGCAGCGCGGCGAATTTTTCCGGATCGCGCACGCTCCAGATCTCGCGCGCCGAAACGACGCCGGGATGGGCGCGCCACTCACGCGAACCGAGCATCGCTTTCGCCGGCCGGCCGGTATTGCAGACCGCGACGGCATCGGTGCGGCTGCCGCCGTCGCCATAGGAGCGACATTCGTTGAAGCGGACGACGAAATCGGCGGCATCGATGATGCCTGCCATCCCTTCTCCGACCTCACCATTGCCGACGATCATGATCTTCCTGATCACCTCAGTTGCTCATCGTGTCTTCGAGCTCTTTNAGCTCTTTCGTGCGTTTGTCCGTGATGTTGGCGAGACATCCGGCGACCAGCATCGGCTCCATCGTGCCGCCGCGGGCCTGAAAGCCGAAGGCGTCACATTCGGCGTCGCGATAATCGATCCAGGCGCGCTGCGCTTTGACCAGCGCCTGCTCCGCGCCCTTCATGTCGCCATCCAGGTCCTTGTCGATCGCCGCCAGGGCGGCGCGGGTCTTCTTGTATTGCGCATTCAGAGCCTTGTCGGCAGCCTCATGGCGCGCCGCCTCGCAGGCCGTCATGTCCGATTGCGTCTTGGGACTGTTGCAATCGATCTCCTCGGCGGAGGCGCTACCAGCCATGAGCAGCATCGCCGCTCCGACCAGGCAGATATTCAAACGCATGCGTTCCTCCCGACCATCGCTCNTAGAGCTTGCCCATCACCAGCTGGCGGAAGCCGTAAACCTCGCGCTTGCCGGAAAGCGGGATCAGCGTCACCGAGCGCGTCTGCCCCGGCTCGAAGCGCACCGCCGTTCCCGCCGGGATATCGAGCCGCTTGCCATGNGCAACAGCGCGATCGAAGGAAAGCCCGGCATTGGTCTCGGCGAAATGATAGTGGCTGCCGACCTGCACTGGCCGGTCGCCCGTATTGGAAACCTCCAGCGTCACCGTCTGCGCGCCGGCATTCAGTTCGATGTCGCCGCTTGCGGCAATGATTTCACCTGGAATCATCTCGTCCTCCTTAAGCCGCCTTGGGCGCACAGCCCTCGGCCTTCAGCACGCGCTTCGTCGACGCCGGATTTTTGGCAAGCATATCAACCGGCCGAATAGGCCTCGCGACGAGATTGCCGCCGCAGTTCGGGCAGACACCTTTCAGCACACCCTCGACGCAATCGGCGCAGAAGGTGCATTCATAGGTGCAGATCCGTGCCTCGGTGCTGTCCGCCGGCAAATCCTTATCGCAGCATTCGCAATTGGGCCTGAGCTCCAGCATTCCTATCTCCTCACCGGATCGGCTCGTGCACGGTGACGAGCTTGGTTCCATCCGGGAACGTCGCCTCCACCTGCACGTCGTGGATCATCTCGGCAACGCCCTCCATCACCTGGCCGCGGCCGATCACATGGGCGCCGGCTTCCATCANCTCGGCAACCGGGCGGCCGTCGCGGGCGCCTTCGACGACGAAATCGCTGATCAGCGCGATCGCTTCGGGATAGTTCAGCTTGACGCCGCGCTCCAGCCGCCGCCGCGCCACCATCGCCGCCATTGATATCAGCAGCTTGTCTTTTTCTCTCGGAGTGAGGTTCATTGCTTGCCCATCTGCTTCATACCTAGAACAGGATGATCCTGTTCTGCATTAAANAGTTAGAGCCTGATGTCGTCCGAAAACCGCTCACACTTTTCGGCATCATGCTCCAGGTTCATAGATTCCAGACTTTCGGCACAGGCGCGCCATTGCGCAAGGCGGAAATGACCGGGATCAGGATTTTTCTGAGTGAGAATCCGTCGGCCGCCGCAAGGCGGACGACGAGCTTGCCATCCCAGGCGCTTGCACCGCCCATCGATCCTTCGACGAGCGGCCGGACCTTGGCGAGATAGGCTTCGGAAAGCGGTCCGGCATAAAGCAGCGTCGCAAAGGCCACCTGCCCGCCGAGCACGGCCTGCCGCGCGGCCAGCGCCGCCACGCCTTCGGAAAGCNTGAGTTCCTCGGCATGGATCAGTTGGCCCGAGCGGCGGATGCGCCAGCGGTCGCGGAACAGCCCGGTCTCCACCGCCTCCCCCATCGCCTTGCGGCCGAGCAGGACGGCTTCGACGGCNAGAAATTCGGCACTCTCGTCAAGATCGACATCCAGCCGGCGGAAAAGTGCGGCTCTATCGAAGAGGATCGTTTCCTGCGGCAGCCAGTCGACGCGAGCCTGGGCTCCNACCTTGATGCTGGTCGTCACCTCGGCGGTGCCGGCCGATGCCTTGTANATCTTCTCGCAGGCCTGGGTGGTGACGTCGATGCGCGTACCGGCGCCGGCATCGACGCTCCAATCCATCCGGTCGCCGCCGGTGAGCCCGCCAGCGGTGTTGATGATGACGGCTTCCATGGAGGCATTGAAGGTATCAGGCAGGCGGATCTTCGCCGCTCCCTCCTGATAGAGCTCACGGATGCGCGTACGGCCATCGAACAGCTTTGCCGCCAGATGCCCGCGCCCCTCCGCTCTTTGCGGTCTCGTGCCTGCCGCCGCAATCGTCATATCGTCCCTTTCGGTCGCGCCTTTGATTTTCATTCAAGCGCGCAGATAGCAGAAAGCAAGCAATTCCCATGCCGTCCAGGATGCCCGCAGCAGATGCGGCAGATCTGCGAATTGCTGGGTCCCCTGCTGCAAAATGCGGCATCTGCCGGTCAGACGGTCAGATGACGGCGGGCCTCCGGCGTATCCAGCGTTTCGGCAAGCCCTTCATGCACGATCTCGCCGCGATCCATGATGTAGACGTAATCGGCGAGCTCCCGGCAGAAATCCAGATATTGTTCGACGAGCAGGATCGCCATGCCTGTGGAGTCACGCAAATAGCGGATCGCCCGGCCGATATCCTTGATGATCGAGGGCTGNATGCCTTCGGTCGGCTCGTCGAGCACGAGGATCTTCGGCCGCGTCACCATGGCGCGCCCGATCGCCAACTGCTGCTGCTGCCCGCCGGAAAGATCGCCGCCGCGACGCGACAACATCGACTTCAGCACCGGGAAGAGGCTGAAGATGTCGTCGGGGATGTTGCGGTCGCGGCGACCAAGCGGAGCGAAGCCGGTTTCGAGATTTTCCTTGACGGTAAGCAGCGGAAAGATTTCGCGGCCCTGCGGCACATAGCCGACGCCCTGCTTGGCGCGGGCAAAGGGCGGCAGACCGTTGAGTCTGGTGTCATTGAAGGTGATGGTACCCGCCGACAGCGGATGCTGGCCGGTAACGGCGCGCAGAAGAGAACTCTTCCCCACGCCGTTACGCCCCAGCACGCAGGTAATCTTTCCCATCTCCGCTTTGATCGAGATGCCGCGCAGCGCCTGGGCGGCGCCATAATGCAGATTTGCGTTTTCGACTGTCAGCATCCGTTCACCCATTCCCCATCAGTTCATTAGGCCACGCCTCAGCGTCTGCAGGGCGTGCTCCTGTTCCGTCGTTCTCTCGCCGCNGACCGCGGCCACGTCCTCGGCAATACCGATCAATTGCTGACGCTCTTGCATGTCGAGCGCCTCTATCCAGAGAGGCCGGAACCGGCGGATCGGATCTTCGGGACTGGTGACGTTCTTGGACGCCCACTCGCCGAAAACCAGCACCTCTTCCATGTCGCCCGGCCGGATGATGCCTTTCATGCGGTTGCGAACGACATCCTTCGCAGCGTCGACATACATCGGCTTTTCCTTGGCAAGGCAGAAGAAAAAGGCCACCGCCGCAATCGCCGGATCGGCGATCGAGGCCAGCGGCGCGACTTCGGCCTGCTTGCGAAACTTTTTGCGCTTATAAGCGCCCCGCATCCGCTCGACCGAATCGATGATCTCGTTTCCCGCTTCACGCGCCATTTTCAAACGCCAATACCAGACGACCGCGCCGCTGAGCGCCACAACCAGAATACCGAGAAAAGCCATGATGAAACCCCACAGTAAAACCCGCCCGTTTTAGAGCGTCTTCTTTTGTCNGGTTCAAGTCTCCAAGTTGCACTGATCACCGCCCCAGATAGTTCTCGATCACCTTCGGATCGGAACTGACAAAATCGATCGACCCTTCCGCCAGCACCGAGCCTTCGGCAAGGCACGTCACCTTGACGCCGAGGTCGCGGATGAAGCCCATGTCGTGCTCGACGACGACGACCGAGCGGGTCCTNGCGATATCCTTGAGCAGNACCGCCGTTTCCGCCGTTTCCGCATCGGTCATGCCGGCCACNGGTTCGTCGACCAGCAGGAGTTTCGGCTCCTGCGCCAGCAGCATGCCGATCTCCAGCCACTGCTTCTGCCCATGCGAGAGGTTGGCGGCGAATTCGTCACGGCGGTGCGTCAGCCGCACCGTTTCCAGGATCTCCTCGATGCGCGCCTTGTCCTCGCCCGAAAGCCGGTAGAACAACGTCGGGAACACACCACGACGCCGGTTCAGCGCAAGCTCCAGATTGTCCCACACCGTATGGCTTTCGAAGACCGTCGGCTTCTGGAATTTCCGGCCGATGCCGAGCTGGGCGATATCGGCTTCATCCTTCTTGGTCAGGTCGATCGTGCCGTTGAAGAACACCTCGCCCTCATCGGGCCTGGTCTTGCCGGTGATGATATCCATCATCGTCGTCTTGCCGGCGCCGTTCGGGCCGATGATGGCGCGAAGCTCACCGGGCTCGATAACGATCGACAGCGAATTCAG
>Ga0063456_1000690_pt1 | contig 20258 bp, 10 predicted proteins | sample AraplaMF_Cvi_mMF_FD_56228 | JGI IMG/M metagenome (GOLD analysis project Ga0063456, IMG submission 56228) | Arabidopsis root microbial communities from the University of North Carolina, USA - plate scrape MF_Cvi_mMF version 2 (version 2) | ecosystem: Host-associated > Plants > Roots > Endosphere ... | reverse complement strand
GCCTTGATCTTGTCTTCCTTGCGGCCGTCCAGGTACTCATAGCCCATGCCGACCGGCGTGCCCAGGTCGGAACGGCTGCGGAACTTGCCGGTCGACTTGTCAACGGCCGTGGCGAAGAACGGCACCCACAGGCGATGCAGGTCCTGGTCGATATAGGAACCGTCTGTGGACGCGAAGTACTTCTGCTGGTTGACCTGGAACAGCAAGGACTGGATGAAGGAAGCGCCGGCTTCGAGCGCGCCCTTGTTGGCGGTGATCAGCAGGTCGGCCTTCTCCTTGATCGGCACCGTGCGCCAGTCCTTCTTGATCGGGGTCGCCCACGACACTTCGCCCACGCCCGGCGTCGGCGCCAGCTGCACGCCGGCTGCCTGCAGCTTGGCGTTCGCCTTGGCGATGGCGACCGCCTGGCGCGCCGCGCCGGCCACGCCGTCCGGCGACATGTCGCTGGTGGCGGCAAAGCCGTAGGCGCCGTTGGCAATCACGCGCACGCCCACGCCTGCGGATTCGGTATTGGTGACGTTTTCGATATTCAGGTCACGGGTGGTGATGAACTGGTTCAGGTAGCGGCCGATGCGCACGTCGCAGTAGCTGGCGCCNGCCTGGGTGGCCGCGGTCAGCGCGGTATCTGCCAGCATNTTCTTGAACTTCACTTCCACGGGCTTTACCAGCTCGTCGGCCGCNATGGCGCGGCCAAATGGCATCATCATGGCAGCCATTGCACCGCCGCTCATGTTGAGGAATGCACGTCGTTCCATAGTCTCTCCAGGGTTATCGTTTTTACCTAAGACAGCTTGCAGGGATCAAATCGTACGCAATTTTTATGCCATTGTGTAAAGCTTGTACAAAGCTGAAACAATTGGAAAATTAAATGGGGACGTACCCCATTTAAAAGGAAATTTCTTTAAAAATGGGGTACGTCCCCATTTAATTTTCCAGTGTCCGGACAGTGTCCGCACACCGTCCGCGCGGACACTTGACCGGGCGGCCAGCTTGCACGATCATCAAGTCCCGGGCGACCGGAGCCGCTGCGTCGCCTGCCCAACGAAAAAAGGAGACTCCTGAATGAAACAGTACGTCCTGGCCGGCCTGCTGGCCGTTGGCTTTACCAGTTTTTCCGGCGTTGCACTGGCTGATCCTGCCCTGAAAGCCGCCATTGCCAGCCCTACCCGCAATGCGGACAACGTCAAACGCGACCAGTTCCGCCACCCTTACGAGACCCTGACCTTCTTCGGCATCAAGCCGAACATGACGGTGGTCGAACTGTCGCCGGGCGGCGGCTGGTACACCGAAATCCTGGCGCCCTACCTGCGCGACCAGGGCAAGCTGATTACCGCCGGCTCCAGCCCGCAATCGGCTGACGAACGGGTACGCAAGTCGGCTGAACGCTTCCAGGAGTTCCTGGCCAAGCAGCCGGGCCGCGACAAGGTGGTGCTGGGCGCCTTCGAACCGGGCAACGGCGTCTATACCTACGCGCCGAAGGGCAGTGCCGACATGGTGCTCACGTTCCGCAACATCCATAACTGGATCGGCACCGGCGACGAGAACATGAAGAAGCTGATGGCCAGCATCTACGACACCCTGAAACCAGGCGGCATCTTCGGCGTGGAAGAACACCGCCTGCCGTCCGCCATGACCCAGGACGCCAAAGCCAGCACCGGCTATATGCACGAAGCCTACGTCATCAAGATGGCCGAACAGGCCGGCTTCAAGCTGGTGGCCAAGTCGGAGGTCAACGCCAATGCCAAGGACGATGCCAACCATGAAAACGGCGTGTGGGCCCTGCCTCCAACCTTCACCAACAAGGACAAGGACCGCGCCAAGTACGCCGCCATCGGCGAGAGCGACCGCATGACGCTGAAGTTCGTCAAACCGCAGTAATCGGTGCTGAAAAAGCTGCAACGCGCTGCCGCCGGCCTGCTGCTGGCGGCGGCATCCACCCTGGCCAATGCGGGCGATGCGGCCAATGCGCCGCTGATGCGCTTCGTCCTGCCCTCGGTTACGCCGGGTTCCGAAGTACAGGTCACCTACTTCCATCTCTTGCTGCGCCTGGCGCTGGAAAAGACGGAAGGCCCGTTCTCGATCGAGTTCTATCCGCACGAGCTGACCAGCCCACGCCGCGCTCTGGAACTGAAACGCAATGGCGTGATCAATATCATGTGGGACGGCACGAACGCCCAGCGCGAACGCGAGCTGCTGCCGATCCGCATTTCGCTGGTGCGCGACTTGAACGACTACCGCGTCTTCATGATCCGCAAGGAAGATGAAGCCCGCTTCCGCAACGTGCATTCCCTGGAAGAACTGCGCAGGCTTACGGCCGGCGCGGGCGTCAACTGGCCTTCCGTGGACGTGCTGCGCCATAACGGCCTGCCGGTCGAAACAACGGTCAATTACAGTTCCCTGTTCCCGATGCTGAAAGCAAAGCGCTTCGACTACATGCCGCGCGGCGTGCACGAAGCCTGGGCGGAAGAACAGGTATATGGCAAGGATGACTTGATGGTGGAGCCCACCATCTTCCTGCATTACCGCGTGCCTTTCTATTTCTTTGTCAGCAAGGACAACAAGGCAATGGCGGAAAGAGTGGAGAGGGGCTTGAAACTGGCGCAAGCCGATGGCAGTTTCGACAAGCTTTTGAATGGTTACCCGGCTTTCCAGCGCGCCCTGGGGGAAATTGCGGCGCGCAAGCGCAAGGTATTTGAGCTGAAACTTCCTAGCGGGATTGCAGGCGGCTCATCAAAGTGACAAAGCCATAGCCGGCAACGAAAAGACCGCCCAGGACGACGGCAATTGATACGATCAGGCTAGTCATTCATTCTCCCATGTGCGCAAACAAGCGATATTATGCTGCATACGCACATGAAAGATTCTCACACTTCGTTTCAATATTGTCCGATTTTTGTCATTTTTTCACCGGAGTAAAGGACAAATCGGCGAAGTCATAGCTGAAATCGGTCTCGGTCGATACCGGCGCCATCTTCATGCGATCAATCGAGCCGTCCGGATTCAACGAGAACGTCACGTAGGCATCCGCGTTGAAATTGCGTTCTTTCCAGCGCACGATGAAGGTGTCGTGCTGGAAGTGCTCCAGCGTTCCGGTCAGGTCCGGCGTGCGGCTGAACGACATCGTTTGCTTGCCGCCTTCCTGCCTGATGCTCACCGTGCCATACCAGACGTCGCTATAGTCGCCGTTATAGGACGCAAGCGGCAGCGAAGGCTTGGACGCTGCCGCGCGGGCCGCGGTCAGCTTGCCCTGGCGCGCCATCTCCTCCTTGTGCATCTCGGCTTCCTGCTCGGCGTAGACCTTGATCCAGTCGGTAGGCGCCACGCCCATATAGTTGTCCAGGATGCGCCATTGCAGCGCCGTCATGGCCGGGCCGTTTTCCGCATTGGTAAAGATGGCCACGCCCAGTTTTTCCTCGGGCACCATCACGATGCGGGAATAAAAGCCCTGCAGCGCGCCGCCATGCATGGCAATCTTGCGCCCGCGATAGTCGCGCAGCTGGAACCCCAGTCCATACGCTGCGAAGTTAGGCTTGGTGGCCGCCAGTGCAGGCTTAGGCTCGCTGATCTTCATCGGCGTTTGCTGGGTCCACATTTCGCGCGCCTGCTTGGCGCTGAAAAGCTGCTTGCCGTTTTCCATCTTGCCTTCGTTGAGCAGCACCTGCATCCACTTGGCGATATCTTCCGCATTGGTCTGGATGCCGACCGCCCCAACCGCGTTCTGCACCGGCATCGGCTTGACCACGGCGGCCTTGCCATTGATCTTGCTGTGCGGCGCCGAGTAATCGGCCGTCTTCAGCATGTCGTCCACGTTGGTGGTGGTGCCACTCATGCCCAGCGGCGCCAGGATGCGTTCGCGCGTCGCCTCTTCCCAGCTCTTGCCGGACTTCTGCGCAATGATCTTGCCGGCCACGATGTACAGCAGGTTGTCGTAGGCGTAGTTGCCGCGGAAGCTGGTGGCCAGCTTCACGTTGCGCAGGCGGTCGATGATTTCATCGGTGCTGAAGGTGGTGGTCGGCCACCACAGCAGGTCTCCTGCCCCGAGGCCCAGGCCGCTGCGGTGCACCAGCAGGTCGCGCACGGTCATGGTGTGCGTGACGTAGGCATCGGCCATCTGGAAGCCAGGCAGGTGCCTGGTAACGGGATCGTCCCAGCCAAGCTTGCCTTCGTCCACCAGTTGCGCCAGTTCGGCAGCGGTGAAAGCCTTCGAGTTCGAGGCGATCTCGAACAAGGTCTTGCCGGTCACCGGCGCCGGATTACCCAGCTTGCGCACGCCGAAACCCTTGGTGGCGACCACCTTGCCGTCCTTGACGATGGCAATGGCCATGCCCGGCACGTCGAAAGTCTTCAGCGCCAGGTTGACGTCGCGCTCAAGGTCGAAAGCCGGCGCATTGGCGGCAGCAGCGGCGACCGAGCCTTCCGGCGCGGCGACGGCTGGCGCACTGACGGCGGCGCCGGCCGCGAAGGCCAGCATGAGCAGGGTGGCGAGAGGTTTCTTGAGCAGCATGATCATTTCTTCAGCAGTTTATCGACGGAGCCCTGGGTTTCGGGGTGGTAGCGCGGACGGGCTTTGGCATAGACGCCTTTGGCCCAAGAGGCTTCGTTCGGATTGGCCAGCAGCGCCTTGTACAGCGGGACCACGAATTTCTGGCGCCCCACGCTCATGAGGAAGGCATTCAGCGGCTCGCGCACGCCATAGCCGGCATGCACCGACGCCAGCAGGAAGCGGAAGCCGATTTCATTGTTCTTCGTGTCGCGCAGCTTGAAGGCCTCATCCAGCTCCTTCATCTGCGCCGCATTGGCCTTGCTGTCGATGCCGTTCAGGAAGTGCATCCACTCCAGCGCGACCCACTGCTGCGTCTCCAGCATATTGGTCGCCAGCTCGCCCTTCAGCCAGGCTTCGCGCTTCGCATCCAGCGCGGCCAGGCGCGCCGAATTGACATACTGCGCGCTGGCCGGGATGCCGCTGCCGTGCAGCCATTCATCCAGCTCGGCGTCACTCATGATGGCGGGATTTTTCGCCAACAGGTTCTTGCGCAGGTAATCGACGAATTCATCGGTCGTCGCCGACTGGAAAGCATGCTGGTCGAACCAGCCGCGCAGGAATGGATCGAACACTTCGCGGCCGGCACGCTGCTCCAGCGTATGCAGCAGCCAGGCGCCTTTCGGATAGGCCAGGCCTTCATCGGTATAGGTGTCCGGGTTGGTGTCGGCATCCTTGGTCAGCAAGGCTTGCTTGGCGGGCGGGATGTCTTTCAGCGACGCGACAGCCTCGGCCTGCTCGACTTGCAGGTTCATGTCCGCCACGTCCTTGCCGTACAGGCTTTCGACGATGCGGGTGGTGACGTAGGTGGTGAAGCCTTCGTTCAGCCACCAGTGCTTCCACGATGCATTGGTGACCAGGTTGCCGGACCAGCTGTGCGCCAGCTCGTGTGCGATCAGGTCGTTCAGGCTGCGGTCGCCCGCAATCATGGTCGGGGTCAGGAAGGTCATGCGCGGATTTTCCATGCCGCCGATCGGGAACGATGGCGGCAGCACCAGCATGTCGTAACGCCCCCAGCGGTAAGGACCGTAGAGCGCTTCTGCCGCGTTGACCATTTTCTCGGTGTCGCCCAGTTCATAAGCGGCGGCATCGATGCGGCCAGGCTCCGCATACACGGCAGTGCGCGGGCCGAGATTGCGCAGCTCGATTTCGCCGATCGCGATAGCCAGCAGATAGGATGGAATCGGCTGCGGCATCTTGAAGTTCCAGCCGCCCTTGCCGGTTGCATGCTGGTCGCCTTCTGCACTCATCACCACGCGCATGCCCGCGGGTGCGTCGATGTGGGCGCTGTAGGTGAAGCGCACGGCCGGCGTATCCTGCACTGGCGCCCACGAGCGCGCCTCGATCGTCTCCGACTGGCTGAACATGAATGGGCGCTTGCCGGACAGCGTTTGCTCCGGCGTCATCCACTGCAGCGCATTGGCGGTTGGCGCGGTGCGGTAATAGATACGGACCTTCTCAGGCTGCGATTGCAGGGCGATGCGCAGGGCGCGGCCCTTCTTGGCATCCTGCTTGTCGAGCATGAAGGAGGCGGGCGCCCAGTTGCCGTCGTGGCCTTGCACTTGCACGCGCGCGATCTTGAGCTGGCGCGTGTCGAGCACCAGGGTGCGCGCCGACTTGTCGATCCAGTTCAGCGACAGTTCCGCATAACCGTCGAGCGTCTTGCGCGCGAAATCGGCTTTCAGGTCCAGGTGCAGGTTGGTGGTGCGCACCTGGTCGTAGCGCGCATAGCTCAGCGGATCCTGCGCTTGCGCGGGTAGCGCAAACGCAGCCGCCAGCGCAGCAGCAGTCAAAGACAGTCGGAACATGGCATCTCTCTGTTGTTACAAGCGCGCAGAGGATAGCACACCGGCCGCCCGCCAGCCGCTACACTTTGATGTCTATTTCATACGTTGTACCGTCGTCGACCAGGGCGATCTCCGTTGGCGAGGTGGAAGCGTCGCCGCGGCTGACGCGCAGGATGTAGGTGCTGCTGCCATGGCGGTATTGCAGCGTGAAGCCTGGCCATGATGCCGGCAGGCGCGGCGCCAACAGCAGCTTGTCGGCCTGGCGCGTCAGGCCGAGCAGGGATTCCAGCAGCAGGCGGTACATCCAGCCGGAGGAGCCGGTGTACCAGCTCCAGCCGCCTCGGCCGACGTGCGGTTCGACGGCGTAGACGTCGGCCGTCACCACATATGGTTCCACCTTGTAGCGCTTGCAGGACTCGGCATCGGAGCCATGCCGCACCGGATTGATCATGCGCATCAGNTCCCAGGCCCGTTCGATGTCTCCCAGGCGGGCGAAGGCCATCACGGTCCAGATGGCGGCGTGCGTGTACTGCCCGCCGTTTTCGCGCACGCCCGGCACGTAGCCGCGGATATAGCCGGGATTGAGCGAAGATNTGTCGAACGGCGGGTCCAGCAGCTGGATCAGGCCGAAGTCGCGCCGCACCAGGCGCGCTTCCACCTGCTCCATGGCCCCTTCCACGCGTTCCTTGTCGGCGGCGCCGGTCAGCACGCCCCAGCTTTGCGAGATCGAGTCGATCTGGCATTCCTCGTTCTGCGCGGAGCCGAGCGGGGTGCCGTCGTCGAAGTAGGCGCGGCGGNACCACTGGCCGTCCCAGGCATGGGCTTCGATGTTGGCGGCCAGCTGTCTGGCTTGCTCACGGCATTCGCCGGCGAACGACGCATCGTCGCGCTTCTCGGCCACCTCGGCAAAGCGCTGCAGCACCTCGATCAGGAACCAGGCCAGCCACACGCTCTCGCCTTTGCCATGCTCGCCCACCTTGTCCATGCCGTCGTTCCAGTCGCAGGAGCCGATCAGCGGCAAGCCATGCTCGCCGAAGCGCAAGCCGTTGCGGATGGCCCGCACGCAGTGCTCGTACAAATCGCCGGCATGGGCCGAGCGGCTCGGCATGTCGTAGTAGGAGTCCTCTTCCGGCTGCACCGGCCGGCCTTCCAGGTAATGCGCCTGCTCGTCAAGCACCGACATGTCGCCTGTGCTGGAAACATAGCGCCACGCGGCCAGCGGCAGCCACAGGTAGTCGTCCGAGCAGTGCGTGCGCACGCCGCGGTCGGACGGCGGGTGCCACCAGTGCTGCACGTCGCCTTCCACGAACTGGTGGGCCGCGCACAGGACCAGGTGCTCGCGCAGGATGTCGGGCCGCGTNTGCACCATCGCCATCGCGTCCTGCAACTGGTCGCGGAAGCCGAACGCGCCGCCGCTCTGGTAATAGCCGCTGCGCGCCCACATGCGGCAGGCAATGGTCTGGTACATCAGCCAGCCGTTGGCCAGCACGTCGAGCTCGGGCTCCGGCGTCTGCACCTGCACCGCGCCCAGCACTTTGTCCCAATGGGCATGCACTTCGCCCAGCGCCTGCAGCGCAGCACCGCGCCCGCCGTGCCGCTGCACCACGTTGGTGGCGTCGGCATTGCGGCGGCCGCCCATGCCGAGCACGAATACGATCTCGCGCTCCTGCCCCGGCTGCAATTCGAACGGCGCCTGGATCGCCGCGCAGGCGTCCAGTCCCGCGCCGGCCTTGCCCGACAGGCGCACGCGCCGCAGCGCTGCCGGCCGCGCCAGGCTGCCGTTACGGCCGATGAACTCCGTGCGGTCGCAAGTAACGGTGCGTACCGAGGCGTCGGCATTGAAAAAGGCCACGCGGCCGGAGAATTCGGTGTTGTAGGCGTTGCGGGCAAACAGCGCGCCGGTCACCGGATCGATCTCGGTCACGATATGCATGCCCGATTTGGAACGCATATCGCCCAGCACCCATTCCACATACCGGTGACCGACAGCTTGCGCGCCACGTCTGAATCGTTGCGCACGCGGATCACGGTGTAGCGCACCGGCGCATCCAGCGCCACGAAAGTGGTCATGCGGCTGCTGATGCCCACTTCCGCGTACTCGAACGAGGAATAGCCAAAGCCATGGCGGGTCAGGTAGCTGCCGCCGCCCGGCGCCGGCAAGGCGCATGGCGACCAGAAGCGGCCGCTCTGCTCGTCGCGCAGGTAGAACGCTTCGCCGCTCAGGTCCGACACCGGATCGTTATGCCATGGCGTCAGGCGGAATTCATGGGCGTTCTCTTGCCAAGTATAAGCCTGGCCGCTTTCCGACACCACGCTGCCGAACTGCGCGTTGGCGATGACGTTCGACCATGGCAGCGGCGTGCGCTGGCCGGCGCCGGTGGCAATCACATATTCCTTGCCGTCCGGTGTGAAGCCACCCAGGCCATTCACCAGGATCAGGTCGTCCGGCAAAGGCACGCCCGCTGCCGCATCCCGCTCAAACGCTTCGCTGCGCGGCTCCGCCAGCAATGGCGGCATGCGCAGCGTCGGCGCCACGCCGCGCTTCAGCTGCTCGGCCAGGGTGCCGCGCTCGTCGCTCAGGACGGCGCGCGCCACGGTCTGCAGCAGCACACGGTCTTCCGGCGCAATGCCTTCGGTCGGCCGCACGAAAATGCCGCCCGGCCGGTCGATGGCCTGCGCATCAAGGCCGGAGGCGATCAGCCCCATGATCTGGTCGTGCAGCGCCTGGCGGTACCCGGAGCGGTCCTCGTACCAGATCACCAGGTCCACCACCAGCCCCTTCAGGCGCCAGTAGGCGTGGGCCTGCACCAGCTGCCGTGCCAGCTCGATATTGGCGGCGTCGCGGATTTCCATCAGCACGATCGGCAAGTCGCCGGAGATCGCATAGGCCCACAGGCCGGACTGGCCGCGCTGGTTGCGGATCAGGATGCCGGGGTCGGCGCGCAGGGCCGCGTTCGGATAAATCACATGGTTGGCCAGCCGGGCGTACAACTGCGCTTCGGCTTCGCTGGCGTTCAACTGCCGCAGCACCACCTGGCTGTGCGTCCATGCCAGTTCGAACACGCGGTCCGCCATGTGGCGGTCCTGGTATTTGTCGATCAGGTATTGCGCGGCATCGCGCGTTTCGGTCATGCCGGTCACCACGTCGATCACCGACACCTGGCCCGGCTCCAGGGCGATGCGGTAGCGGATCGCCACCACCGGATCGAGCACCGAGCCCTCGCTGCCGGACAGCGGACCCGGCTCCTGCACCGCCAGCGGCGACTGCGCCGTGTTGCCGCGGCCGATGAAGCGCGCGCGGTCGGTTTCATACGAAACCTGCTGCACCTGCGCGTCGTGCACCGTCATCACATGCAGCAGGTACGGCGTCTTCTCGTCCTTGCCGCGCGGACGGCGCGTGCACAGGATGGCGCTTTCGTCTTCCACGATCTCGGTCTGCACGAACAGCTTGCTGAACGCCTGGTGTGCATTATCGGCCGGCGCCGGCGCCATCACCACCTCGGCAAAGCTGGTGAGCTCGATGATGCGGCGACGGTCGGAATGGTTGGTGATGCGCGTGCGGCGCATCTCGATATCGTCTTCCGGCGACACCACGATTTCGGTGTACAGCTCGATCTCATTGTCGCTGCGGCGGAACTCGGCCCTGCCTTCGGAGAAAATCACTTCCAGCCGCTTCGGCTCGGCCTGGGTCGGCTGGTATGTGGTGGACCAGACGGTGCCGTCCTCCACGTCCTGCACGTAGCAGAACTGGCCCCAGTTGTCGCGCGTGCTGTCTTCGCGCCAGCGCGTCACGGCCAGGTTGTTCCAGCGGCTGTAGCTGCCGCCGGCGCTGCTCACCATCACGTGGTAGCGGCCATTCGACAGGAGCTGGGTTTCGGGCACCGGCGGCGTATGCTGGCTCATGATCCGCATCGGCGCGGCCTGTTCCGGCACCGTGCTGCGCACCGAGGCCTGCTCCGCGCTGGCCGAGTGGAAGGCGCCAATGCGCGGGCTGCGTTCCTGCAGCACCAGCAGTGTGGATTGCAGCAGCGGGTCGGATTCGAAGCGGCGCTGCATCGGCCGGTCGTTCAGCACATAGCTCAAGGCAAGGAAGACCCATGCCCTGGTGGTGCACCATGAAGGACTTGATGATGGCGTACTGCTGGCCGCGCGGCAGGCGCGCCGCCGTGTAATCGATCGCCTCGTAGAAGCCGTAGCGGCCCATGAAGCCCATGGCTGCCATCTTCTGCAGGTTCTGGCAGGAAGTGTCCGGATCGACCATCAGGCCCAGCATGGTGGCATAGGGCGCCACCACCAGGTCTTCCGCCAGGCCGCGTTTCAGTCCGATGCCCGGCACGCCGAAGGCGCGGTACTGGTAGTTCAGCGCCGCGTCGGTGGTGTTGTAGCCCGATTCGGAAATCCCCCACGGCACGTTGCGCTGTTTCGCGTATTCCACCTGCGCCGCCACCACCGACTGGTAAGTCTGGTCCAGCAGCGTGCTCGGGTAGGTCGGCATCACCAGCAGCGGCATCAGGTATTCGAACATCGAGCCGCTCCACGACAGCAGCACTGGCTGGCCGTGGACGATGCAAAGCTGGCGCCCCATGGCGAACCAGTGCTCCTGCGGCAGTTGACCCTGCGCGATGGCGACAAAGCTGGCCAGCCGCACCTCGGAGGCCAGCAAGTCGTAGCAGCTCGCATCGAGGCGGCGCTCGCTCAGGTTGTAGCCGATGGCCAGCAGCTTGGTGGTCGGGTTGAACAGGAAGCCGTACTCGCACTGGGCAAACTCGTTGGCCTGGTGCGACAGGCGGTTCAGCGTGTCGAGCCGTTCACGCGCGTGCGCCGCACCCTGCTCCACCAGTGCAGCCAGCTGCTGCTGGCGCTCACGCTCGTCCGGCGCCAGGTCGCTCAGAGCAGCACCTGGCAAAGGCCAGCTGGCCAGTTCGCGCAAGGTCGGCACGCGGTCGAGGGTGGTGTCATACTGTGCCTCCGTCTGCGCCGTGATCCATGGCGCGAAGGCGTCCAGCTCGTCCAGCATGCTGCGGCATTGCGCGTGCAGTGCGCCCGCCCAGGCCGCAACCTGCGGATCGAGCGGCACCGAAGCCTGGCGCAGGAATTGTTCGGAGCCCTCGCAGGCCCGCACCAGCCAGGCACGCTGCTGACGCAGGCTTGGCGGGAAAGCCGGTGGCGGTGCCGCGATTGCCGCTTCCAGCGCCGCCAGGGTCTCGGGCGCCAAGTTGCCGGCTGCAGCGGCAGCTTCGCGCACCAGGGCGCAAGTGGTGGCCAGGCCTTGTGCGAGGTTCGGGTGCACGATCGGCAGCTCGGCGATGCCGACCAGGCCGGCCTGCAGCGTAAGCAGGTGTCCTGCCAGGTTGCCGCTATCGACGGTGGAAATATAGATCGGGTGGAGCGGCTTCATCGACTGGGTGTCGTACCAGTTGTAGAAGTGGCCCTGGTGGCGCTCAAGCTGCGCCATGCTGTCCAGCGTGCTGGCGGTGCGGGCCGCAAGCTGGCCGCCGGTGATGTAGCCAAAGTCGTAAGCGGTCAGGTTGGCCAGCAGCGCCATGCCCATATTGGTGGGCGACGTGCGATGCGCCACCACCTGGGTCGGATGCTCCTGCATATTGTCCGGTGGCAGCCAGTTGTCTTCCGGGCCGACGAAGGTCTCGAACCACAGCCAGGTCTTGCGCGACAGCTTGTGCAGGAACAGGTTCTGGTCTTCCTTCAGCGCCCTTTGCACGCGTGCAATCGGAAGGCTGATCCACCAGGCCACCAGCGGCGACGCGAACCAGGCGGCCACGAAAATCAAGGCCGCTTCAAACGCCCGTGGGCGCAGCACGGCAAGGCCGGCTCCGGCGCCCAGCGCCAGCAGCGGCGCAATCCACATGGTGCGCCAGTTGCTGGCCAGGCTGGTGCCGGAGCGCGACAGGCCCGAGGCGCGCCATTCCAGCAGGCGGCGCCGCGATACCAGCAGGCGCCAGCCGGTGCGCACGATGGCGTCCAGGCTGACGTAAGCTTCATAAGGCAGGAACACCAGCGTCAGCAAGGCGTGGGCGAACTGCATGCCGCTGCGGCGCAGCGAAGCCGGCGCGTGCTGGCTCCACAGCGTGTCGTCCGGCTTGTGCAGCAAGTCGTAGACAGCGCTGACCAGCGGCGGCAGGAAGATAATCGCCAGCACCGCGCANGNCCAGAACCACGGATGCGGCAGGGCNGCGAAAGCCATCAGCANCGACAGGGTGAGCACGGGCGCCACCAGGCTGCGGCGCAGGTTGTCGAACAGCTTCCAGCGCGACAGGGCCGACAGCGGATTGCTTTCGCGCTTGCCGCCTGCCAGCGGCACGCGGCCCATCAGCCACGGCAGCAGTTGCCAGTCGCCGCGCATCCAGCGCTGGCGCCGGCTCACGTCATCGCGGTAACGCGCCGGATAGTGTTCGTAAAGCTGCGCATCGCTCAGCAAGCCGGCACGCAGGTAGCAGCCTTCCAGCAGGTCGTGGCTCAGGATGCGGTTGTCCGGGAAGCGGCGGCCCAGGACTTCCTCGAATACGTCGACATCGTAAATCCCTTTGCCGATGAAAGAACCTTCGGCAAACACGTCCTGGTACACGTCGCTGACGGTGCGGGTGTAAGGATCGATGCCCGGCTCGCCGCCGCACAGCTTTTCATAGCGCGAGGCATCTTCGCTCGGCAGGCTGACCGCCACGCGCGGCTGCAGGATGCCATAGCCGGCGACTACGCGCCGCAGGCGCTGGTCGATGCGCGGCATGTTGAGCGTGTGGCGCATGGTGGCGACAAACTGGCGGGCGGCATCGCGCGGCAGTTGNGTNTCGCTGTCCAGCGTNATCACATATTTAAAGGCAGGCAGGTCTTCGATATCGCCGACGATCAGCGAGAACGCATCCTGGGCGCCGCCGCGCATGAAGCGGTTCAGGTCGGAGAGCTTGCCGCGCTTGCGCTCCTCCCCCATCCAGGCGCGCTGTGCCGCATTCCAGCGGCGCGGACGGTGCAGCAGCAGGAACGGCGCCGGTGCGCCTTCTTCCGTGTATTTCAGGTTCAGGCGCGCAATGTTGGCGGCCGCGCGTTCGGTGAGCGCAGCATCGATCGGCATCGTCTCTTCCTGCGCATCGGCAAAGTCGGTCAGCAGGCAAAAGCGCAAGTTGGGATCGCGATTGGCGAGGAAGCGCACTTCAAGCTGCTCGCACAGTTCATCGACATTTTCACGGCTGAACAGCAAGCTCGGCACCACCACCATGGTGCGCGCATCCGGCGGAATGCCGTTGCGGAAGTCCATGCGCGGCAGTGGCCGCGGCTCGACGAAGAGCGTGGCAACCCAATTGACCAGTGCCAGCGCCAGCTGGCTGCTGCCCATCAGGCCGAGGATGCCCATGACGACCAGGGCCCACGGCTGCACGCCATCGCGCCAGGCGCGCTCCAGCATCAGGGCGGTGGCAATCACCGACAACGCACCGATCGCCCCGAGGTAAGACAGCAGCGGCGCGGTGCGCATGGTGCGCTTCAGCGAACGCAGTGGCGGCAGGCGCACGCCGACCTGGCGCTCCAGCAGCAGCATGCCATCGCCCACCAGGTAATAGCCGACATGATGCAAGCGCGTGTCGTGGTCGGCGGCGCGCGCGCGCGCCAGCTCGAGCGCCTGCTGCGCTACTTCCGCTTCCGTCGCGCGCGAATAGCGCGCCATGCGTTCCACACTATGGCGGTACTGGTCGCGCGTGGAAAAGTCCATGTCCGGATAGGTGCCGGCCGGGTCCTCGCGCAGGGTCTGTTCGACCACACTCATGGTCTCGACAAATTCTTGCCAGTCCATGGTGCCGAGGAAGCGCAGGCTGCCGATACTGTTGGCGATCGACACCTGTTCCGCAGCCTGCAAGTGGATTTCGGCCTGGATCTGCTGCTCGATGGTCTGGCCGGATTCCGCCAGGCGGTAAGTAATCCAGTTGAGCGCCAGCGTCAGGACCGGACTTTGCCCCTGCAGGCGGCGCGCCAGTTCCGCCACGAAGGCGCTGCTGATCGGCGGGTCGGAGCGCGCCATGTCGGCCACCAGCAGGATCAAGCCGCTCGGGTTCTTGTCGGCGATCTCCACCATCTGGTCGGCCCAGCTGTTGGCCAGGTCGCGCTGGAAACGGTTTTCCGCCACGCGCGCCGCCACTCGGCGCAGGTTTTCAATCAGGGCCAGGCGCAGCATGATGGGGATGGCCCACAGCTCGCCCAGTTTCAGCGTCGCGACTTCCTGATAGGCTTCAACGAAGCGGCTCAGGCTTTCCGGATCGACCCGGCCATCGCCGTGCGCGATGATTTCCAGTGCAATCTGGTAGACGCGCGGCGTTCCCTCAGGCGCACCTTTGGCCAGGCGCGGCAACTCCTTGCTGTAGTCTTTAGGCAGGTGGCGCCGCGCGGTGCGGATCTGGTCTTCGATCAGGTAGAAGTTGTCGAGCAGCCATTCGGAAGCAGGCGTGATTTGTCGGCCTTCCTTGACCGCTTCCGTCAAGCCTTCGCAGGTCGAGCCGATCAGCGCCTCGTTCTCGCTCAGCCTCGCCAGCAGGCGGTCGCCGCCGCCGCGCTTGCTGAGCTCATGGCCCGCAGCCAGCGCGCGGCCATGCTGCTCCATCTGTTGCGCGCTGAACAGCTCACCGCGCAACGGCAAATCATCTTCCTCACCGGTCCCCTTTTGCAGGGACCCCGATTCAGACTCCTTGAAACCGGCACTTGGGGCCGGCCATAAAAAAGGATTCTCTTTCAAGGGTGGGCCTCACACTTATTCTTGGAACCGCCGTGCAGACCGGCAGTATGTTCCAAGCAATGTTAGGCGGGCGCACGACAGGCGACTGTTCGCTAGCGTACATATGGCTCCGTTACAGATCAGCGCATTTCATGCACCCCAATTTCACCTCGGCAAGAGAAGGAATTTTTTTGCTAACCTGGCGTGCCGAAAACCGGATCGCGCAAGCCCTGCACACTTGGCGCTTCCGCTGCGCCATCAAGGTCGAGGATGATGATTTCATTGTCGCCTTTGCGCAGCCATGGTGCAGGCAGGAACAGGCTTTGTTGCGGGCCGACGCGCCAGAAGCGCCCGAGGTGGTGGCCATTGACCCATACATGTCCTTTGCCAAGCGCGCGCGTGTCGATGAAGGTGCTGCCCGGTGCTTCGGTGCGGAAATGGCCGCGCCAGAAAGTGGGCCCTTGCCGCGCAGGCGCACCGCGCTTGAAGCGCAAGGACGTCAGGTCGGCCAGCGGCATCGTGAAGACTTCCCAATCGAGCAGCGGCTTCCCGGCCAACGTTACAGCGCGCGTGAGTCCCTTGCGTTCATCCGCCAGCAGCGGGCCGAAATTGACACGTCCCATATTCTCCACCACGACGTCCAGCGTGCTGCCGGCTTTGAGGTCGACCTCCGTCGCGTTTTCGTTGCGCCGCCGGTCAAGCGTTGCGATGGTGGTGCCATCGGAAAGCACATGGGCATAATCGCGCACCGCGCCGAGATCCAGCTTGCCGCTCGCGCCATCTGCAAGACGCTTGCGATAAACGATGAAGCCATAACCCTGTCCATATGCCTCCATATTGCGCGCCAGGCGAGAGTTGATCGCCTTTGGCAAGGAATCCACCAGGGCTACCGATTCGTCCAAGGAGAAACGCGGCACAGCGATAGTGGGCGCCGCCTTGGGCAGTTCAGGCAGGCGCTCGCCGGACGGCAAGTGGCGCGCGATGGCATCGCGAATGGCAAAGAACTTCGGCGTAGGACGGCCTGCTTCATCGATGGCCGCATCGTAGTCGTAGCTGGTTGTATCGGGCTGGTAGGTGGTGCCGTGGCTGTTGGCGCCGGGCTGCCACCCAAAGCTGGTGCCGCCATGGGCCATGTACAGGTTGAAGGAAATCCCCTGTCCCAGCATCCAGTCCACCGCATCGGCGGCCAGCTTGGGACTGGTCTGGTGGCGCCGCTCGCCCCAGTGATCGAACCAGCCGGCCCAGTACTCGCCGGCCATGCGCGGTACGTTCTGGCGGAAGGAGGCCAGCTGCGCAAAGGCCTCCTTGACGTCAGCCACGCTGCCGTTGAAGTTGACCACAGCGGTTACACCGGGCAGCGTGCCGCGATCAAGCAAGGTCGGATCGGGTCCGTCCGAAGTGAATAGCGGCGTATCGAAGCCCGCATCGCGTACCTGCTTCTGGATAGCGGCCATGTAGTCATGGTCATCGCCNTAAGAACCGTATTCATTTTCCACCTGTGTCATCAGGATCGGACCGCCGCGTGAAGACAGCAGCGGCGCCACTTCCTGCGCCACGCGTTTGAAGTAACGCGCCGTCGCATCGAGGAAGCGCGGGTCCATGCTGCGTACGCGCAGGCCGGGAGTGCGNAGCAGCCAGGCCGGGAAGCCGCCGAAGTCCAGTTCCGCGCAGACGTAAGGGCCTGGCCGCAGCACCACGTTCAAGCCCACTTCCTGCGCCGTGCGGATAAAGGCAGCCAGGTCCAGGTTGCCGCTGAAATCAAAGCGGCCCGGCTCCGGCTCATGCAGGTTCCAGAAAACGTAAGTCGTCACGGTGTTGAGGCCCATGGCCCGCACCTGCTGCAGCCGCTCGCGCCAGAACGCGCGCGGAATGCGGGCGTAATGCATTTCGCCAGCGCGGATCACATAAGGCTTGCCGTCCAGCTCAAAACGGTCGCCCACGACCGCGAAATGCGGCGCAGCCGCCTGGGCGCCGAGCGCCGCCATCATCATGCCCAGCAGCGCCAGGCGCTTGATCCTCGTGAATCGCAATTTCGCCTCCGTTTTCGAAAGAAATATAAGATCACAACGAAAGCAAAAGTGTCAACGCGAAAGAATTTATAGTTAAAATCGAAAGATACATAGCAGTTACAAGGCATATGCTGCCAAGGCGCCTTGGCCAGTGTATCCTGCTGTGTTTCTAAAAAAGCCACCGCCATTTACATGAAGAAAATCGCCCTGCCCCTCCTGCTGATCGTCCAGGCCCTGAATAGTGTTTACGCCCAGGAGCAGGCGCCCGCCGACAAAGTGACGCCCAAGGTTGAAATCAAGGGCAGCGCGGCCATGGATATCCGCCGCAACGACACCGCCTCCAAAATCGTGGTGACGCAGGAAGAAATCCTGAAAAATGGCGACACCAGCATCGGCGAAGTCCTGAAGCGCCTGCCCGGCATTACCCTGGACGGCGTGCAGGGCCGCGGCGGCAATATCCGCATGCGCGGCCTGGGCAGCGGCTACACCTCGATCATGCTGAATGGCGAACCGGCGCCACCGGGCTTCTCGCTCGATTCCCTGACGCCGGACATGATCGAACGCATCGAAGTCATGCGCGCCGCCACCGCCGAATTCAGCACCCAGGCCATCGCCGGCGGCATCAACATCGTGCTGAAGAAAGCCATCTCCACCGCGCAGACCGAAATCAAGGCCGGCCTGCAATCGGACAACGGCCAGCCCGGCACCAGCGTCAACCTGCAGATGTCGGATCGCAAGGGGCCGTGGTCGTACTCCATCGGCGGCGGCTTCCTTTACGGCGACTTCGACCGCCCAAGCCGCACCATCACCGAAGCCACCGGCAGCGCCCCCCTTCTGCGCCGGGCCGAAGCCACCAGCGAAGGCTCGTTCCGCAATTTCAACCTGGCGCCGCGCGTCAATTACGCCATCAAGCCGGGCGACGTCATCACCTCGCAAAGCTTCATCGCCGTCAACCGCTTCCGCGCCCACAACACCGAACAGGTCACCACCGTGTACGGCAGCGAGCCGCAATTCAGTGGCCTGAACCAGAACATCAAGGCCGACTTCGAACTGTTCCGCACCGACCTGAGCTGGGCACGTCCGCTGGCCGACGGCGCCAAGCTGGATATGAAGGCAGGCCTCAACTACAACCACCGCAACGTGGAAGCGCCGAACCTGCAGACCGGCTCCCTGTTCGAACGCACACGCGAGGTAACCTCCGAATCGACCGACAAAGGCTTTACCAGCACCGGCAAGTATTCCAGCCCGCTGATTCCCGGCCATGCGCTGGCGACCGGCTGGGATATCGGCTACAGCAAACGCGATGAAGACCGCATCCAGCGCGAGCAATACCTACGCGCGCCGGCCGGCACCGTGCCGCAGAATCTCGACGAAATCTATTCCGCCGACGTGACCCGCCTGGCCGCCTACGCACAGGATGAATGGAACGTCACCGACCGCTGGTCCGTCTACTTCGGCCTGCGCTGGGAAGGCGTGAACGTCAAGAGCACCGGCACCGACTACGGCAGCATCGACAACAATTCCAGTGTCCTGAGTCCACTGTTCCAGACCCTGTACAAACTGGGCGAGAAGAAGAAGGACCAGGTACGCTTCGGCCTGACCCGTACCTACAAGGCGCCAAGCGTGGGCGACCTGATCCCGCGCCGCTTCACCTCCAACAACAACAGCTCGACGTCGCCGGATTCCATGGGCAACCCGAACCTGAAGCCCGAACTGGCCTGGGGCCTGGACCTGGCGTTCGAGCACTACCTGGGTGAAGGCGGCGGCCTGCTGTCCGCCAGCACCTATGCGCGCCGCATCGAAGACATCACGCGCCGCCGCGTGGACCTGATTGATGGCGTATGGGTCTCGCGCCCGGTCAACGCCGGCACCGCCAACACCTACGGCATCGAACTGGAAGCCAAGCTGCCATTGCGCTCGATCATGAAGGAAGCGCCGGGCGTCGAGATGCGCGCCAACCTGACGCGCAGCTGGTCGAAGCTGGACACCGTGCCGGGCCCGAACAACCGCCTGGACCAGCAGGTGCCGGTCAGCGGTACCGTGGGCGCGGACTGGAAGCTGGACAAGCTGCCATTGACGTTGGGCGGTTCCTACAGCTACCAAGGCGGCGGCGAAGTGCGCATCTCCGACAGGCAGTTCGCCTACTCCGTGCCGAAGCGCGCGCTGGACCTGTATGGCTTGTGGAAGTTTACGCCCAAGACCCAACTGCGCGTGTCGGCATCGAACATGCTGCACCAGGATAACCTGACGCAGTCGTCCTATATCGAGGCGACCGGCAAGCGCAGCGATACCACCATCACCCCGACCAGCGTCCTGTTCCGCGCGATGCTGGAGATGAAGCTGTAAAAAAAACGGCGGCCCGAGGGCCGCCGCAAGCAGGATACAACCTCACAAAATCATGCCGCCAGCGCCAACGCAGGCGATGCGAGCGCGACGCCGCCCGCCAGGCTGTAGGCGTTGCGGTAGCCGAGGCGGCGCAGGCATTGCGCGGCTTTGGCGCTGCGGTTTCCGCTGCGACAGAAGAACACCAGCGGTTGCTGGTCGACGGCTTCCAGCCAGCCCGGCACAAAGGCGGCCAGGCGGCTCAATGGCACACTCTCCGCTGCGCGTCCGCCGGGAATGCAGGCGGTTTGTTCGTACGACTCGCGCACGTCCACCAGCACGGCTTGCGGATGGGCTTGCAGCAAGCGCGCCAGGGCGATGCTGTCCAGGTTCAGGTCTGTTCCCGCGACACTGCCTTGCGCTTCTGCGCGCAGGCTGGTGCAGCAGGCGTTCATTTCTTCGCGGCCGGGGCATACCAGGGCGTCGGCAGGCACCTTGCCGGCCAGCTCGGACAACGCGGCCAGGCCGGTGAAGGCGTATTCGACTTTGTCGCCGCGGCACAGCAGGTAGGCCGAGCGGCCTGAATCCAGCGCCACTCGGCGCAGGGTGTGCGCGCCGAAAGCGAAGCTGTCGGTTCCTGCGCCGCCGTCGCGCGTGCTGAGGCGGGCGGCGAGCTGGTAGCCGTGGCTGCGCAGCAGGCTGTCGATGCGTTCGGCCAGTTCGGCCTGGTGGTCAATCGCGATGCACTGGCGCGATGGCTCGTCCAGCAGCAGCCAGGTGTGGTTGCCCGCCAGGCTCAGTTGCAGCACGCCTTCCGGCACGACAGCGCCGGACACCGGCGTATCCATCAGGCCCGCGTCGCGCAGTGCCTTGCCGCAGCGTTCGATGCG